>Ga0070681_10006398_pt1 | contig 11454 bp, 11 predicted proteins | sample KBSC83BmetaG_FD_65650 | JGI IMG/M metagenome (GOLD analysis project Ga0070681, IMG submission 65650) | Corn rhizosphere microbial communities from Kellogg Biological Station, Michigan, USA - KBS C8-3B metaG | ecosystem: Host-associated > Plants > Roots > Rhizosphere | place: USA: Michigan...
CGTGCAGGTGCCCCGTGTTGAGCACGGAGATGCCGGAGCCGAAATCGATGTATCGGCGGCCTTCGACGTCCCACACTTCCGCGTTCGCGGCACGTTCCGCGTAGACGGGGAGTGAGTTCGAGACGCCACGGGGAATCGCGTTGTGGCGGCGGGCTTGCAGGTCGGCGTTCGAGGTCAATTCCTGATCCTTCCGGTGAGTGCGCCTGATCCGAAGCACATTCTGCCCCATTCCGGAAGCAGAAAACGCGACGTGACCGTTTTTGCGCGCTATCCGGCAGAACCACTACAATGGTTAAATTTGGGCTGGCCCATCCCGGGCTTACGGAAACTCTCTCGTGTCGGAAGCGATCCAGACTGAAGTCCTCATCGTCGGTGCGGGCCCTTGCGGGCTGTTCGAAGTGTTTGAGCTGGGCCTGCTCGGCATCGGCGCCCACATCGTCGATTCCCTAGGTATCCCCGGTGGGCAGTGCGCCGAGCTCTACCCAGAGAAGCCTATCTACGACATCCCCGGACTTCCCGTCTGCGGCGCACAGGAGCTGGTGGACCGTCTGCTGGAGCAGATCAAACCCTTCAACGCCAAGATGCACCTCGGGCAGGAAGTCTCCGAGCTCGCCAAACGCGAGAACGGGCGCTTCACCGTGCGAACCTCGACCGGCACGGAATTCGATGCCGGCGCAGTCGTGCTGGCGGCCGGCCTTGGCTCGTTTCAGCCGCGCCGGATCGGAATCGAAGGCGCCGACGCTTACGAGGGCTCCGCGCTTCACTATCGCGTGAAGGATTCGCGCTCCCTGAACGATCAGCGTCTCGTGGTTTTCGGCGGGGGCGACTCCGCTCTCGACTGGACCCTCGAGCTGGCGCCGAAGGCCCGGAGCATGACGCTCGTGCATCGCCGTCCCGAGTTTCGGGCTGCTCCGGCCTCGGTTGCCAAGATGCGGGAACTGGTCGCGGCAGGGCAGATGAAACTGTACGAGGCGCTTCCGCATTCGTTCATCAATGAAGGCGCACACTTTCGCGGAGTGAACATCAAGACACCGGACGGGGCGCTGCATGCGCTCGAGGCGGACAAGCTGCTCGTATTCTTCGGCCTGCACCCCAAGCTCGGCCCCATCGCGGAGTGGGGCATGGAGCTGGAGAAAAAGGCCCTCAAAGTGGACACGGAGAAGTTCCAGACCAGCCTGCCCGGGGTCTTCGCCATCGGCGATATCAACACCTATCCGGGCAAGAAGAAGCTGATCCTCTCCGGCTTCCATGAGGCCGCGCTTGCCGCTTTCGCCGTGCAGCATTACCTGTATCCGGCGAAGAAACAGTTCCTGCAATACACCACGACCAGCCCGATCATGCACCAGCGGCTGGGCGTCCCCGATTGACTGAAAGTGAAAGAGGTAATGACGATGAAGATGTTGCGCTACGCGCTCGTGGCGGCTGCCGTGGTAGGCGCCCCCTCCCTGTTGTTGTCCACCCCCGCTGCGGCTGCGGACAAGGTCTGCAAGCTCGAGATCGCGGGCAATGACCAGATGCAGTTCGACAAGAAGGAGCTGAGCGTTGCGGCGGACTGCACGCAGGTGCAGCTGACGCTGAAGCACACTGGCAAGCTCCCGAAGGAGGCCATGGGCCACAACTGGGTGTTGGTAAAGGCGGCAGACCTGACCGCGGTAGCGAACGCGGGCATGACCGCGGGACCTGCCAACAATTACATCCAGGCGGGCGACAAGCGCGTCATCGCTCACACGAAGACCATCGGTGGCGGCGAGTCGGACACGATCACCTTCCCGACGTCAGGCTTGGCCGGTCAGTCGCTGATGTACCTGTGCACCTTCCCGGGCCACAATGCGCTGATGCGCGGTACGTTCAAAGTCGGCTGATGTTCGAGCGCGAGGGGGGGCTCTGCGATCTTCTGAAGCTGCTCGAGCTCGAGCCCCTGGAGCTGAATCTCTTCAGGGGCGAGAGCCGCGATATCGGCAGCCCGCAGGTCTTTGGTGGACAGGTTCTGGGGCAGGCGCTGAGTGCAGCCTACGCGACCGTCCAGGATCGCACTGTCCATTCACTGCACGCGTATTTCCTGCGGCGCGGGGACTTCAACGCTCCCATCGTCTATCAGGTCGATCGCAGCCTGGACGGGCATAGCTTCTCCAATCGGCGCGTGGTCGCCATTCAGCACGGCGCGCCGATCTTCAACATGGCGGCCTCTTTCCAGATCCCGGAGGACGGCTTCGAGCATCAGATCGAGATGCCGGAGGTCCCGCCGCCGGAAGAGCTCAGCGACTCCACCCGCCCGCACCCCGATCTGCTCGCGCGCTTGAATGAGCGGATGCGCCGGTTCGTCGAGCGGCCGCGACCGTTCGAGTTCCGGAGCGTGCAACCGCTGGATTTCATCAGTCCGGCCAAGGTGCGCCCGGCGCGACAGATCTGGTTTCGTGCGCTAGGGGAGGTCCCGGACAGCGAGAAGCTGCATCGTTGTCTGCTTGCGTATGTCTCGGACTTCTTTCTTCTCGATACGGCCACGCTGCCGCATGGCGCTTCTCCCTCCAGTGCCTCGCTCGTCATGGCTAGCATCGATCACGCGATGTGGTTCCATAGGCCGCTGCGCGTCGATGACTGGCTGCTCTATGCGGTAGAGAGCCCCAGCGCTTCGGGGGCGCGTGGCTTTGCTCGCGCGAGTGTCTTTTCGCGGGACGGACGACTGGTGGCCAGCACGGCACAGGAAGGGCTCGTCCGCATAAAGCCCGGCACCATAAGGAAGGCGTAGCGGGGCGTGGCATGCTGTTGTTTGCAGGCCTTGCAGCTGTAACCGCGGGAGCGGGCGCCGACGTCGAGCGGCTCGACAAGCTGTGGCCTGGTCTCCATGACTCGACGGAGCAGACGGTCGTCAACAGCGCGCGGGGGATCGTGGGTTGGACTGAAGGTGTCGAGCACCGGGTCCGAACAGTCGTCTCCCCTGTAACGGTCCCGTGGCTCGGCGATCACGTCCTGTATCTCGAGGAGTTCTACCAGGACGAGCCGGACCAGCTGCGCCGACAGGTATTGCTCCAGCTGGAGCGCCAGGGACCGCCGGAAGCCGCTGTCCGAATTCACCTGTTCTCGTTCGCGCGCCCGGCGCAGTGGACTCATCTCGACCGTCGCCCGCAAGTCGCGCAGAAGTTACAGAAGAGCGACCTCCTCCAGAGCACGGGTTGCGACCTGGTGTTGACCCGCGACGGAGACCAGTTCATCGGCGGGACGATCGGACATACGTGTCAGGATGCGCGCGCCGACCGCTACGTCGACTATCAGCTCGTGATCGGGCCGGACATCTACTGGTATCACCGCCGTGTGCTGACCCGCCGGGGCGACGATGTGCAGGAGGAAGTCATCGGCTACAACTGGTTCGAGCTCAACGAGGCCACGCTGTTCACCTGCCGCATCGACTGGTCGCGGACGGGACATGCCGCTGACCTCAAGCCCTTGAAACGTGTCGAGCTGCGCGATGAGGGCGGGCACGCTCAGTTCACTACTCCGGACGGCCGTACGTTCGAGCTGGTGATGCACAGCCTCGACTGGCCTTTCCTGGGCGAGCGGGATGCCTTGATCCTGATGGTTCAGGAAAAGCAGAGCACCGTGGGCTCCGCGTGGTCGGAGATCGACACGCAGCAGATAGTGCTGCAGCTGGATTGGCTGAGAGTGAGGTGCGGGCCGCTCGTGCCCGACACCGACGAGCTTACCGGTGGCGGATGGCCGCCCCCCCTTTCTGCACCAGCTTCTCGATATCGGCCAGCAGCACCGGGTTGAAGCGAGCCGTATCGTCCATCATCAGGAAGTGGCTCGTTTTCGGGATCGTTTCCACCTCGAAGTCCGGAATCGCTTTGCGAATTCGCGCCTGATCGGTGGGCTCCAGATCCGAGTTGATCGCCATTACCGGGACGTGAACGTCCGCGACCACCGACGCCAGGTCAGTGCTGAGCAGCGCCTGCATGGACGCCTCCGCGACGGCGGGTGAGGCGAGTGACATGTCGTAGGCGACCTTGTTGACGAACAGGGGGTCGGCATTCTTCGGGAACAGCGACTCGGCCACGTACTTGCGAGTCTCGCCGATAAAGTCGTTGCGAAAGGCCGCAATGCGGGTCTCGATCTGCTTCGGTGGCATCGGAGGCTCGCCGATCGATCTCAGCGCATCGACGGCAATGATGCCGATCACCCGATCACCGATCCGGCGTGTTGCTTCCAACGCCACCGTGGCTCCCATGGCGTGCCCGACGAGCACGACCTGATGGTTGGGGATCTGTCGCACCACTGAGGCCACGTCCTCACCGTAGTTGGCCATCGACCAGTCGGTGCGGTTTTTTCCGGAAGCCCCGTGGCCGGCGAGGTCGACCATCACGACGGTGTAGCGAGCCTTCAGCGGATCGAGCTGCGCACGCCAGTAATTCTCGTTGCCGGACCAGCCGTGCACGAGCACGACCGCCGGCTCGCCCTTCCCGTAGACGCGATATTCGATATGGACGCCGTCGGCGGAGTCAACGAGCTGAGGTTCGCCGTCGACATGGGCAGGAGGAGCGGATGCGGCCGGCGGAGCGGAGGCAGTGTCTGTTGTCGACGACGCAGGCGGCGAGCTGTTCTTGCTGCAGCCCACCGTGCCAACCGCGATCAGCAGTCCCAACCACACTACGCGCGCCATGCCTGAGCTCCATTGACCGAAGCGGCATCATAGTCGCAGCGCGTCAATCGCGGCGCAGAACCTTTCCAGGATTGAGAATTCCGTTCGGGTCCAAAGCGCGCTTGATCGCGCGCATCAGATCGAGCTCGACCGGCGGCGCATATCGCTCGAGCTCCCCGACCTTGAGTTGCCCGATGCCATGCTCGGCACTGAAGCTGCCGCCGTACTCGCGCACCAGATCGTGAATCGCCCGTTCGATGGTTTTTGCCCGGGACATGAATATCTCGCGCGCGGCACTCGGTGCCTGATTCAGATTGAAGTGCAGATTCCCGTCGCCGACGTGTCCATAGCAGACGAGCCGCCCGTCGGGAACGTTGTCGCTTATCCACTTCGAAGCGCGGTCGACGAACGCGGGGAGCGAGGTCACAGGAACGGAGATGTCGTGCTTCAGACTTCCGCCGTCGATGCGTTGAGCTTCCGGAATCGTCTCGCGCATTTTCCACAGGGCACTGCGCTCGCGCTCGCTGCTGGCAAGTGCAGCGTCCAGCACGAGTCCTTCCTCCAGTGCGGCGCCTAAAGCTTCCTGCAGCACAGTGTCGAGCGGGTCCGTGGCGCGCGAGGAAGTGAGCTCACACAACACGTACCAGGCATAAGGTTTGTTCAGCGGGTCCGAGACACCCGGGATGTGTTTCGTCGTGAGCTCAATGGCGATCCGTGGAATCAGCTCGAACGAGCTGACTCGATCGCCGCTGGTTTCGCGAAGGCGAGCCAACAGGGAGACGGCCGCTTGGGTGTCAGGGACCGCGACGAGAGCGGTCGCAGTCGAGCGGATCTTCGGGAAAAGCTTCAGGCTCGCGGCCGTGATGACACCGAGCGTGCCTTCGGCGCCGAGGAACAACGATTTGATGTCGTAGCCGGTGTTGTCTTTGCGCAGCGCTCCCAGCGAGGAGAGCACTCGACCGTCGGCCAACACGGCTTCGAGCCCGAGGACCAGCTCTCGCATCATGCCGTACCGGAGGACACTGGTGCCGCCGGCGTTGGTCGACAGGTTGCCGCCGATCTGACAGCTGCCCTCGGAGCCGAGGCTGAGAGGGAAGAAGCGATCGACCTCATCGGCTTGGGCCTGCACATCGGCCAGCACGCAACCGGCTTCAGCAACGAGTGAGTAGTTCAGAGGGTCGACGCTACGTACGCGATTCAGCCGCTTCAGCGACAGCACGATTTGGCTTCCGCTCTCGTCCGGTGTCGCACCACCGCAGTAGCCCGTGTTGCCGCCGTGAGGTACGACGCCAATGCGCTGCTCGTTACACGCCGCAAGGAGCCGCGAGATCTGCTCAACGGTACGGGGAAGGGCCACGCCCAACGCGCGCCCGTGATACAGGTGCCTGTGGTCTACGAGATAGGGCTCGACCGCCGGCGTCTGTGTCAGCCAGCCGTCAGCGCCGAGGATCTCGCCCGGCGAGAAGCTCACTGAAGAGCGGAAGCCCGCAGCGCGGCAATTCGCTCGTCCAGCGGCGGGTGACTCATCATCAGCCGCGCCAGGCCGCGGGCCGCCTTACCCGAGGCAATTCCGAAGTTCGCAAACTGCTGCGCGGGCAGCGGCTCATGGGCGCTCTTGAGAGCCTCCAGCGCGGCAATCATGTTGCCTGTGCCTGCGAGCTTGGCGCCGCCGCGATCCGCACGAAACTCACGCCACCGCGAGAACGCGAGGACGATGAGGGTCGCCAGGAAACCGAGCACGATCTCGGAGACGATGACGCAGATGAAGTACGCCGGACCGCGTCCGTTTTCGGATCGGAAGAACGCTTTGTCGACGAGGTTGCCGACGATGCGTGAGAGGAAAATAACGAATGTATTGAGGACGCCCTGGATCAACGTAAGCGTCACCATGTCGCCGTTGGCGACGTGACTCATCTCGTGACCCAGCACGGCCTGCACTTCGCGCTCGTTCATCCTTTGCAGCAGGCCCGTGCTGACGGCAACCAGCGCCGCGTCACGCCGCGCGCCGGTGGCAAATGCGTTCGGCTCGGGAGAGTCGAAAACTCCGACCTCGGGCATGCCGATGCCCATCGCGCGAGCGTGGGCGGCGACGGTCTCGACCAGCCAACGCTCGGTGGGCGTGGTCGGGTTCTGGATCACCTGCACACCCATGGACATCTTCGCCATCCACTTGGACAGGGCGAGGGAGATCAGGGCGCCGCCGAAGCCGAACACGGCCGCAAATCCGAGCAGGGAGGTCAGGCTGCTGCCCTGAGCCGCCAGCCACTGGTCGAGGCCCAGGAGCCGGGCAACGACGGTCAGCACGACCATCACGGCGAGGTTGGTGGCGACGAGCAGCACGATGCGTTTCATGGCAGAGATCCCCTTGGTTGAGGCTTACCTTGGGGTGCGCCGACCGGGCTTTCAAGGGGCCTATAACTGATTGAATCTAAAGGGCAGATTGCTAGCCGACGGCCGCTCCGATGGCGCGGCCGACCAGGAAGCTCACCACCCCGGCGCCGCCGCCGATCAGCACCATCCGCAACGCGCTCCGCCACGCGCTCCGGCCCGTGAAGAGGCTCAGGATCATTCCTACGGTGAAGAGGGCCACCACCGTGATGCTCGCCGTGCCTACCAAAGCAGTTTGCCCATGCAGATGGGCGATGAAAGGGATCAGCGGAACGGCCGCCCCCAACGCGAAAGACAGGAACGAAGAGGTTGCGGCTCCCCACGGCGAGCCCAGGTCGTCGGGGTTCAGGCCGAGCTCCTCGCGTGCGAGGACGTCGAGGGCCTGCTCAGGTCGAGCGAGCAGTGCGCGGCTCACCTCCCGTGCCTGCTCCAGCTCCACGCCTCGAGCCTGGTAGATCAGCGCGAGCTCCTCCGCTTCCTCCTCCGGGTACTCGGCGACTTCCTCGCGCTCCAGCGCGATCTGGTATTCGTACATCTCGCGCTGCGATCGCACAGAGACGTATTCGCCAGCCGCCATCGATAGAGCACCGGCGAGCAGCCCCGCAATGCCGGTCAACAGAACGTCGATCCCCTGCGTACCGGCTCCCGCAACGCCGAGCACGAGGCTGGCGTTGGAGACGAGCCCGTCGTTCACGCCGAATACCGAGGCGCGAAGGTTTCCACCGACGCTCCGTCGATGGCGCGCACCAACGTCGGCGACGGTAGTTGGCATCGCATGCCCGGCAACGGCGACGGGTGCGCTGTAGATGGATAGCCCGCGCAGCTTCATTGCCGCGAGAACCGATCGCATCGATCGCGGGCCGAAGCGCTGGACAAGGCGCGCGACAATCCGTGCACGGAGCTTGGGAACGAAGGGTCGGCCGGCGGGGGCTGGGCCGGGGGCGGCGCCGCGCCGCGCGGACTGCTCCCATTTGGCCGCCTGCTCTTCTGCCGCGGCGGCCAGCGCAAGAAACAGTTTGCTGCGATGGGGGTGCGGCTCAGCGGCCGCGACGTGGCGATACAGCCAGGCCGATTCCTTCTCGTGATACCAGCTATCGAGAGGGGGGCTCGTCAGGGACTAGTACTCGTCGCGGTCTTCGGTTTCTTCGTCCTCGTCGAGGTCGTCGTCCTCATCGTCGTCTTCGTCCTCGTCCCAGTCGTCGTCCTCGTCCTCATCGTCGTCGTCATCTTCTTCTTCGGCTTCTTCCTGGGTCTCGGCCCAGCCTTCGGGCTCCTGGATGCGCTCCAGGTCCATCTCGTGCCAGGCCTCCAGGTCGATTTCCTCGATATCGCCGTCCAGATACTCGATCTCGACCAGCTCGGAGTCCTCATCGACCGACAGCACGCGGAAGGACTCTTCTTCTTCGAGGTTCTCGTACCACTGACCGGCAACCGGCTCGTAATCTCTGCTCACCGCGCGTGTCCTGCCCTGCAAATTTCAGCGGGCCGTAAGTTTAGGGGGTGCCGTGGCCTGGGGCAACGAGGCCGCCGCCGCGAATCGCCCGAGGCTGGGCCCGGCGCCGGTGAAGGTGGCGATGGCCTTGATGCCTCTTGGTGCCCCGCGATGCTCCTTGGGGCCGGCGGTCGCGGTACCGTCGCGGGTGTGGGTCCGATTGCGTATAGTTTTCGCACCATGAACGCCCGGCGCTCCCAGACATCACCGCTTTCGCTGGCGCGCCGCGTCGTCATCAAAGTCGGCTCGGCGCTGCTGGTGGACCAGGAAACCGGGCGCATCAACCGGGCCTGGCTGGAAACGCTGATCGAGGACCTGCTGCGTCTGCGCAAGCGGGGGCAGCAGGTCATCCTGGTGTCCTCCGGCGCCATCGCCCTGGGGCGACGTCAGCTCGGACTCGCCAAGGGGCCTCTGCGGCTCGAGGAGAGCCAGGCCGCCGCCGCGGTCGGGCAGATCCGCCTCGCGCACGCGTACAAAGAGCTGCTGGAGAGTCAGGACGTTACCGTTGCCCAGGTGCTGCTGACTCTGGAGGACAGCGAGCGCCGCCGTCGCTACCTCAACGCCAGGGCGACCCTCGAGTCTCTGCTCGCTTTGGGTGCACTGCCCGTCATCAACGAGAACGACACCGTCGCGACGGCCGAGATCCGTTACGGCGACAACGACCGCCTCGCCGCAAGGGTGGCGCAAATGGCAGGCGCCGACTGCCTGGTGCTGCTATCCGATGTCGACGGCCTGTATACCGCTGACCCCAACAAGGATCCGAACGCGCAATTCATCGAGCAGGTCCGGCACATCACGCCCGAAATCGAGGCGATGGCCGGGTGTTCCGCATCGGACGTCGGCTCCGGCGGCATGACCACCAAGGTCATGGCCGCGAAGATCGCCGTATCCGCGGGGTGCCACATGTGTATTACCACGGGGCACTACAGGCACCCGGTGCGCCGGATCGAGGATGAAGACTCGCGATCCACCTGGTTCCTGCCAAGTGGGAGTCCGGCGACGGCGCGCAAGCAGTGGATCGCGGGTACGCTCAATCCGGCTGGGTCGATCACGATCGACGCCGGCGCGCTGCGTGCGCTGCTGGATGGGAAGAGTCTGTTGCCGGCCGGTGTCATCAAATCGCGCGGGCGCTTCGAGCGCGGCGATACGGTGAGCGTCCTCTCGCCGGAGGGCATCGAGGTTGCACGCGGGATCATTGCGTACTCCGATATCGATGCCGCTCGCATCATGGGCCGCAAGTCCTCGGAGATCGAAGGACTGCTCGGTTACCGCGCCAGGGACGAGATCATCCACCGTGACAATCTCGTCGTCATTCGTCGTGAGGCGCCTGCAGGACAAGTTGAGTCATCCCCATGAACGCTCACGTGGACAGTTCTCTGGGCGAGATGATGGAAGGGCTGGGCAAGGCCGCCGTCAAGGCCGCCTCAGTCCTGGCGTTGGCCCGTACGGCCAAGAAGAATGCTGCGCTGGTTGCAGCGGCGACCTCGATTCGGGCGCGCCGCGCAGAGATTCTCGCTGCGAACGAGCGCGATATGGGTGCGGCCCGGGCGGCGAAGTTGAGTGGCGCTTTGCTGGACAGACTGCGGCTGGACGACAAGCGCGTCGAGTCGATGGCCCGCAGCATCGAGGACATCATTGCGCTGGAAGATCCCGTCGGGTCGATCGCAGCGGAGTGGGAACGCCCGAACGGCTTGCACATTCAGCGCGTGCGGGTCCCGCTCGGCGTCATCGGCATCATCTACGAGAGTCGGCCGAACGTGACAGCCGATGCCGGCATGCTTTGTCTGAAGTCAGGCAATGCAGTCATTCTTCGCGGCGGCTCTGAGAGCCGTTACTCCAACGCCGCGATTCACGCTTGTCTGGTTGACGGGCTGCGCGCCGCCGATCTCCCGGTCGAGTGCATTCAACTCGTTCCCACCACCGATCGAGCGGCGGTTGGCTACATGCTCGCGGGCATGACCGACTACCTGGACGTGATCGTACCGCGCGGCGGTAAGAGTCTCGTCGCGCGCGTTCAGCAGGAGGCTCGGGTGCCTGTGATCGGGCATCTCGAAGGCAACTGCCACGTCTATGTGGATCGAGACGCCGACGTCCGGATGGCGCGCACCATCGCAGTGAACGCAAAGATGCGGCGCACTGGCGTCTGCGGCGCCGCGGAGACTCTGTTGGTGGATCGTGCGTGCGTCGATACTCATCTTGCACCCATCGTTCTCGACTTGCTCGAAGGCGGTTGTGAAATTCGCGGGGACGCGACCGTTCAGCAAGTCGACTCGCGAGTAAAGCCCGCGACGGAAGATGATTGGTACACGGAATATCTGGACGCCATCATCGCTGCGCGCGTGGTTGACGGAGTCGATGCTGCCGTCGCTCACATTGCGAAGTACGGCTCCGCGCACACAGAGACGATCGTGACCGAGAATCAGGCGACTGCGGATCGCTTTCTACAACATGTCGACAGCGCGATTGTGTTGCACAACGCGTCCACCCAGTTCGCCGATGGAGGCGAATTCGGCATGGGCGCGGAGATCGGGATCTCCACGGATCGGTTTCACGCTCGTGGGCCTGTGGGCGCCGAGCAGCTGACGAGCTACAAGTACGTCGTTCGGGGGAAAGGGCAGGTCAGGCCTTAGCCCGGTGTTTGAGCAGCCCTTGGATGCCGCCCTTCAGCGAATAGATCGCCTTCAATCCGCGCGCCCGCAATTCCTGCGTCGCCGCAAGGCTCCTGCGGCCACTGGCGCAAACCAACAGACACTTCCCCGAGGGCTCGAATTTCTCTGGTCCGTGCAGCAGCTCCGCCATCGGAATGTGAGTGGCCTCCGGCGCTGGCGTCGGGATCTGGTCGACTTCCTCCGGCTCACGGATGTCCACGATCTGGAAGCCGTCACGGATCGCTTCCGCGAGCGACTCGAATTCGAACTCGGCCTCTTCGGGAGCGGCGTCTGCG
>Ga0070681_10006399_pt1 | contig 11454 bp, 11 predicted proteins | sample KBSC83BmetaG_FD_65650 | JGI IMG/M metagenome (GOLD analysis project Ga0070681, IMG submission 65650) | Corn rhizosphere microbial communities from Kellogg Biological Station, Michigan, USA - KBS C8-3B metaG | ecosystem: Host-associated > Plants > Roots > Rhizosphere | place: USA: Michigan...
GCCGCGCAGCGCAACGTCGAGATCGCGCCGATGTCGGGCGAGGAATTGGCGCGCTTCCTGAAGAGCGTGATCGAGAAGCCGGCCGCCGTCGTCGCGCGGCTGAAGGCCATCGTGGATAAGCCCCAGGACGCCTGCGGCGCGCTTATCCGGCACCCGCCGGATTCGGCGCGGCCGGCACGCGCTGCGCCACATGCGGCGCCGGCGGCTGTTGCGTGGCGGCCGGTCGGAGAGCGGCCTGCACAGAGGCTTCCGCCGCTTCAGCCGCACTTGCCGAGAGTCCGGTCGCGACGCGATCGCGCTCGCGGGCGGCTTGCGCGTCGCCGGCGCTCGCCGCCATCGCCAGCCAGCCATAGGCACGGCCGGCATCGCGCGCGCCGCCAAGCCCGGTGGCATAGAGCTCGCCGAGCTCGCGTTCGGAGCGCCGATCGCCTTGCGCCGCGGCCAGCGCCAGCCAGTGCCGTGCGGCGCCGGCATCCTGCGGCGCCGCCGCGCCGTGCAGATAGAGCTCGCCGAGCCGGCGCTCGGCATCGGCCGATCCGGTCGCCGCCGCCTTCTTGTACCAGTCCGCCGCCTTGGCCCCATCGGCCGCGGCACCCAGCCCCTCCTCCTCCATATGACCGAGCCAGGTCTCGGCCGCGGCATCGCCCTGGCCGGCGAGGCGGGTGAAGATCGCGCGCGCCGCCGGATAATCGAGGGCGTCGAGCGCGGCGATGCCCTGCGCGACGCCGGGCTCGGCCGGCCGGAGCAAACCGAGCCGCGGCAGCGCGACGAGCAGGGCGAGGAGGATGCAGCCGCCGAGAAAGACCGGCAGCAACAGGCGCAGATTGGGCTGTTTCATGAGACACTCTTGCGATCGACCGGGAGATGATCGGGATCACAAGAATCTTGGGCTTCGGGACCGCTTTCGCCATCGCCAGGAGGTGAATTTTCGTTCATCTCGTCGCGGCGGCTGGGGCCGCTTCGGGCCTGCCGCGCGCGAGAGCAGCATCCGATCAAATGGGTTCGCAAAGCGATCCCCTTTGATCGGATAAAGCTGCTCTCCCTTCTTAAAGGAGCGGGCAATTTCATCGGCTGAGGTCGAACCGTTCCGGTTCGACCTCAGCCGATATTGCCCTAGGTGATCACCAGGCGGCCACCGACCGCGGCGAGCACGAGCGCCAGCAGCAGCCGCAACCCGCGCTCGGGCACGCGCGGCGCCAGCAGGCTGCCGATGGCGATGCCGGGCAGCGAGCCGAGCAGCAGCGAGCCGAGCACGGCGAGGTCGACGGTGCCGATCGCGAGATGGCCGAGACCGGCGACCAGGGTAAGCGGGACGGCGTGCGCGATGTCGGTGCCGACGATGCGCGCGATGGGCAGGCCCGGCCGCAGCACCAGCAGCACCGACACCCCGATGGCGCCGGCACCGACCGAGGAAACCGAAACGAGGACGCCGAGCACGATGCCGAGCAGCACCGTCACGGCCGACTGGACTCTCGGATAGCGGTAGAGTGCCAGATCGGCGGCAAAACTCACGAGGGTGCGACGAAAGATCAGGCTGGTGGCGGTGAGCAGCAAGGCGACGCCGAGAACATGCGCGATGATGCCGGCGCTCGCCGCACCGGCCGCCTCGAAATCATGCAGGAGGAACAGGGTCAGCAGCGCGGCCGGCAGGCTGCCCGCCGCGAGCAAGCCCATGACCTTCCAATCGACGCTGCCGCCGATATGGTGCACCGCCGTCCCGCAGCTCTTGGTCACGGCGGCATAGAGCAGGTCGGTGCCGACGGCGGTCGCCGGGTGAACGCCGAACAGCAGCACCAGCAGGGGCGTCATCAGCGATCCGCCGCCGACGCCCGTGAGGCCGACGACGAAGCCGACGCCGAAGCCGGACAGCACGAAGGGAAGCGCGATGAAGGCGAATATCGACATGATGGAGGGTCCCCGCCGCGCGCGCGATGCCGCGCCGGCCGCATTCTAGCTAATGCGCCGCAGTATGCACCATCGCCGGAAACCGGCGCGGCGGACGGTCCGGCGCGAGTGCGAGCTGGCCAACGGCGATCGCGGCGGCAGGCCGAATCTCCGCATGCGCGCGGGCGGGCGACCTTGTGCCGCAGCGGGAAGGACGTGCGCCGGGCCGGCATTGCCCGCACCATGCGGGCTCCGGCCTCGGCTTCGTGCCGCGCCGCCTTTTCGCGATTGCGACCCATGAAGCGCTCGCCTCTGCCGCTCCCGATCGTCGCCGCCGCCGCGGTGGTCCTCCTCGCGCTGCTCGGCTTCGGCTATTGGCGGAGCGCCGGCAGCCGCGAGGCGGCGCCGCCGGCGTCGGGCGCGGCCGAGCCGGGCGGTCGGTTCGATCTCGTCGCCACCGACGGCCGGCGCGTCACCGACGAGACCTTCCGCGGCCAGTGGGAGCTCGTCTATTTCGGCTACACCCATTGCCCCGACGTCTGCCCGACGACGCTCTCCGCCATCGGGGCGGCGCTCGACAGGCTCGGGCGGCGTGCCGATTCGGTGCAGCCGCTGTTCATCACCGTCGATCCGATGCGCGACACCGAGCTTGTCCTGGCCGATTATGTCGGGCATTTCGGCGGGCGCATCCTCGGCCTCACCGGAACGCCGGCGGAGATCGACAAGGTGGCGCACGAATTCGGCGTCTCCATCACGAAGCATCGCGCCGGCGACGGCGCGCAAGACTATTCCGTGGATCACAGCGCCGCTCTGTTCGTCATGGACCCCAAGGGCCGCTTCGCCGGCACCCTCGGCACGCAGGATTCCGGCGCGCAGATCGCGCGGCGGCTGGCGGCGCTGATATCCTCGACCTCGTAACGGCAGCAAGGAAGGATCACTTCTGTGCAACAGGCCGCCCGGCGAAATCTGCGCGTCGTCCTGGCACTCTGCGCGGTGCTGGCGGCGATGATCACGCTCGTCGCCTTCTCGCCGCCGCTCTACCGCATGTTCTGCGCGGCGACCGGCCTCAACGGAACCACGCAACGGGTCGCGGCGGACACGGCCAAGCTGTCGGACCGCGTCATTACGGTCCGCTTCAGCACCGACGTGGCGCCCGGCCTGCCCTGGCGCTTCATGCCCGAGCAGAAGGAGGTCTCGCTCCATCTCGGCGAGGAAAAGCTGGTTTTCTTCTCGGCCGAGAACCGCAGCGACCAGCCCCTGGTCGGGCATGCGGACTTCAACGTGACGCCGCTGAAGACCGGCCTCTACTTCAACAAGGTGCAGTGCTTCTGCTTCAACGAGGAGCGTCTCGGGCCGCATGAGAAGGTCGACATGCCGGTGCAGTTCTTCGTCGATCCGGCGCTGGCGACCGATCCGAGCACGAGCGACGTGCGGACGATCACGCTGTCCTACACCTTCTTCCGGTCGCGCCATCCGGCGGGCGCCGAGGATCTCGGACGATTCCTCGCCGATGCGCCGCCCGACGCGGGCCGCGGCAAGCAGGATTTCGCCGAGCGCTGCGCCGCCTGCCATGCGCTCGACCGCAATGGGATCGGGCCGATGCTCGGCGGCGTGCTCGGCCGCCCGGCCGGCCGCCGCGCCGGCTATGCCTATTCGCCGGCGCTCGCCCATTCCGGGCTCGATTGGACGGCGCAAAATCTCGACCGCTGGCTCGCCGGTCCGGCGGCACTGGTGCCCGGCACGAAGATGCCGGTGAAGATCCTCGACGCGTCGAGCCGGCGCGACATCATCGCCTATCTCGAGCAGCAGCGCGCCGGCATTGCCGCGACGCAATGACGGTCCCGTCGGGTCCTATCGGCTGAGCAGGATGTGGGTGGCGTGCTCGGTCGCCCGATGCTCGCCGACCCGATAGCCGAGCGACGGCAGGTCGATCCCGGCGAACATCGCTTCGCCTCGCCCGAGCGCGACCGGCGACAAGACGAAATGCAGCTCGTCGACCAGCCCGGCGCGAAGATATTGACGCACCGTGTCGACGCCGCCGCCGATCTTCACGTCGCGACCGTCGGCGGCGCGTTTCGCCTGGGCCAGCGCCGCCTCGATGCCCTCGGTCACGAAGATGAAGGTGGTGCCGCCCGCCATCTCGATCGGAGCGCGCGGATGGTGCGTCAGCACGAAGGTCGGCGCGTGATAGGGCGGGTTGTCGCCCCACCATCCCTTCCAGCTCTCGTCCGGCCAGGGACCGCGGATCGGCCCGAACATATTGCGGCCGAGGATGAAGGCGCCGAACCCGTCCATCGAACGGTGGGCGTAGGCCTCGTCGACGCCGTCCGAGCCGCCGGCCTTGCCGGTCATGGCGCGAAAGGTGCGCGTGCCGAAGAACCATTGATGCAGCTCCAGCCCACGCTGGCCGAGCGGATTTTCGAGACTTTGCTCCGGCCCCGCTCCGAAGCCGTCGAGCGAGATCGCAAAGCCGGCGACGCGCACTTTCGTCATGACGCTCCCTTCCGGAATAGCCCTTTATCCGCTTGAGCAGCAGCGCGACGGCATTGCCGCGGACGCAATGACTGCTAGCGGGTCCGGTCCGCCTTGCTCAGCGCCAATCCTTCGACCCGCCCACCGCCTTCCATGACCTCGAAGATGGAGGCGGAGAGCTCCTTGCGCCGGTAGGGCTTGGAGAGGCGCGGCAGGTCGGCGTCTTCGCCGCTGGGAAGCATGGCGTAGCCGGAGATCAGCAAGACGCGCATTCCCTGCCAGCGCAGGCGGATCGCCCGCGCCAGCTCACTGCCGGTCATGCCCGGCATGGCGTGATCGGTGATGACGAGGTCGAATTTTCGCTGCTCGCCCAGCATGTCCAGCGCTTCGAGGGCGGAGGATGCGGCAACCGCATCATGCCCGAGATCGAGCAGCATGTTCAGCGTGACGTCGCGGACCATCGGATCGTCGTCGACGAGCAGCACCCGGTAGAGCCGCCCGCCCTCGGACGGCGCCGACAGCGACGCCGGCGGCGCGTCTTCGGCCGGCAGCTCGGCCAGCGGCAGCCACAACCGGACGGTGGTTCCCTCGCCGACGACGCTCTCGATCTGCATCGCGCCGCCGGATTGGGCGACGAAGCCTTGCACCATCGAGAGCCCCAGCCCGGTGCCCTGGCCGACCTCCTTGGTGGTGAAGAAGGGTTCCGTCGCGCGGGCCAGGATGCGCTCGTCCATTCCCGTGCCCGCATCGCTGATCTCGAGCAGCACATAGCTGCCCGGGAGGAGCGCGCCGGCGACGGTCCGGTCGGGCTGGCCGCACCGGCCGCTGATGAGGATCTGCCCGCCGGCCGGCATGGCGTCGCGCGCGTTCAGGGCCAGATTCAGCAAAGCGAGCTCGAGCTGGCTCGGATCGGCCTGCGCCGGCCGCAGATCGGCGCTGAATCGCGTCTCGACCGCAACCATGGGCCCGAGCGAATGGCGCAGCAGCTCGGCCATGCCCTCGACGAGCTTGGGCAGCTCGACCGCTTCCGGCTTCAGCTCCTGGCGCCGCGCGAAGGCGAGCATGCGCCGGGTGAGCAGCACGCCGCGCTGGGCGCCGGCGGCGGCGCCGTCGATCAGCCGTGCCAGGCGCGGCTCGTCGGCCAGGGCCATGCGCAGCAGGTCGAGGTTGGCGATGACGACCGTGAGCAGGTTGTTGAAATCGTGCGCGACGCCGCCCGTGAGCTTGCCCAGGCTCTCGAGCTTCTGCATCTGGTGCACCTGCGCCAAGGCGGTCTCGCGCTCGCGGGTGCGATCCTGGATGCGCAGCTCGAGCTCGGCGTTCATGCGCTCGAGCTCCACCGTGCGCTCGGCGACGCGCGCCTCGAGTGCCTCGTTGGCGCGCTCGAGCTGGCTGGTCTTGCGATAGAGGTCGGCGAATACGCGTATCTTCGCGCGCAACAGCTCCGGAACGACCGGCACCGGCACGTAATCCACCGCTCCCATCTCGTAGCCATGCACCAGATCGAGCTCGGCGATCTGCACGGCCGACACGAAGATGATGGCGATCTTCTCGAATCGCGGATGCTCGCGGATCATGGAGGCGAGCTGAAAGCCGTCGAGATCGGGCATGCAGACGTCGATCAGGATGACGGCGATGTCGTGCCGCAACAGGATGTTGAGCGCCTCGGTCCCGGAATTCGCCTGCATCAGCCGCTCGCCGAGGCCGCTCAGCATCACCTCATAGCTCAGCAGCTTGGCCGGCTGATCATCGACCAGGAGAATGGTGACGGGTTCGGCAGGAACGCTCGACATGATTCAAATCCCCGGGCCGCGCCCAGCGGCCGGCATGCCATAGCCAACTATGGACCCAGGGGCAAGCTGGCCGGGATATCGCGTCCGGAGGCAACCCTATACAATCCGCTTAGCTCCCTTAGACGTTTCGGACCGGACGGCCGGCTCAATGGAGCCGCCCGTAGCGGCGATCGATGTCGTTGAACCAGTCGCCGACGCTGTCGGAGAGCCCGTCGAGCACGCGCTGAAACTCGGCCGAAAGATCGGCGCGCAAGCCGTTCGGCGCTTCCTCCAGGGCGCGCAGCCGGGCGCCGATGTCGCAAAAGCGCTGCTCGAGCTCGAGCCATTCCGCGGCGAGGCGGGTCCGCTCCGGTCCGGCGGCACAGGCCAGCCTTGCCTTGGCGACCGTTATGGTCTTGGCGATTTCCCTCAGCTGCATCTCGAGGCTGCGCTGGTAGGTGAGCTTGCTCATGATCGAGTCCTTGCGGCAGGAGAGCCCGCGTTGCGTGCGGCCTTCCAGCATCTGGCGTGCCTCATGACGGCAGCCTGTCCGCAAGATTAACACGCCGCTCTCTGCCCTGCGACGCGACAGCGCAGCCCTTGTCCAACGGCGCGGCGCCGATCAGCCCTTCGGCCAGGCCGACAAGATGCTCTCGGTATCGGCGGTCTGCAGCTGGATCGTGAAGCGCTGCTCGAACAAGGTGAGCAAGGAATCGTGGCCCTGGTCCGAGGAGCTGCAGACGGCATCGGTCACGATGATGACGCGAAAGCCGAGGTCGATGGCGCCGACCGCCGTGGCGGCCACGCAGACATCGGTTTCGGCGCCCGAAATGATCAGCGTATCGGCGCCGCGCGCCACCAGATGGGCGCGCAGCCGCCGGCCCGCGAAGGCCGAGTAGACACGCTTGTCGAAGACGGAGGCAGGTGGGACCAGCGCCGCCAGCGGCGGCATCAGCGCGAGCAAGGCCGGATCCAGCCGCTCCCGGGTCGTCTCCGCCCAGCGCCGATAGTAGATCTGCCACATGCCCGGCATGTCCTCGGCACGGCGCGGCGTGATGAAGCGCGTGAACACCGTCCGTTCGGGATAGCGCTCGGCCAGCGCGCAGACCCGGGGCAGGACGCGGTCCATCCAGGGCGTCGGCCAAGGGCCGTCGGTCGAAAACAGGCGCTGCATATCCACGCAGAGATGGACCGCGCGCGCCGTGAGATGAAGGCGGTCTTGCGCGAGCATCAGCTGTGCACCGGCGTCTCGCATCCTCTCCTCGCGACCTCCTGGCTGGGACGAGCATCGCTCCAGCATCCTCAACGCCCGACCCCGGGCTCCCGTTGAGCCCGGCAGCGGCTGTGCCGTCGCGGCGAATCGCACCCGCCGGCGGCCGGCATTTGCGACGTCGCGGATAAAAATGTCGCGGGTGCTTCCACGCAAAGCGCTCCTGGCCTAGATCGGACTCGTCTTCATCTCCAATGGAGGGAGCCATGCGAATGATCACGAAAGCCGCCCTTGCGGGCATTGCATCGCTCGCGCTTGCCGCACCCTTGGCGGCGCAGACCGTGCCGGTGCACAAGCTGTCGGTGGCGCTGCCCGGCGGCGGCATCGCCGAGATCCGCTATAGCAGCGATGTGCCGCCACAGGTCGCCCTGCTGCCGGGGCCGGCGCCGCTGCTTGCCGATTTCCCCGCCTTGCCGAGCTTCGCGCAGCTCGCGGCAGCGATGGACGCGCAGGCGACGGCGCTGCTGCAGCAGGTCGCGATGCTGGCCCAGCAGCCCGCCTTCGCTTTCGACCGGCCGCTCGCCATCGATTTCGCGCAGCTGCCCCCGGGCGCCGTCGGCTATGAAGCGAGTGCCACGCTGGGCGGCAATGGCTGGTGCAGCGAGAGCGTCACCGTCACCCGCGACCGTCCGAACGCGGCGCCGAAGGTCGTGCGCCACGCCAGTGGCAATTGCGGCGGCGCGGCGGCGAGCAGCGGGCCGGCGGCGCCCGTCGAGGCGGTGCCGACCATGCAGCGGCCGCAACCGCAGCGGCTGATGGTGCGCAGCGCGCCGCCGCAGCAATCGCCGGCGACGGTGCAGCGCGTCGCCTGGCAGCGGTGAGGTAAAGAGCGGGCGCCCCCTCACCCTCCCATCGCGCAGCGATGGGTCCCTCCCTCTCCCGCAAGCGGGAGAGGGCTAATCAGCGATGAGCGCTTCCATTGCTCACAGGCCCGTTGCGCCAGCAACGGGAGGGTGAGGGTCAGCTTTTGGCGGCTTCGAGCACCGCCACCGACTCGGCAAAGACCGGCTCGGCGAGGAGCTCGCGCAGGCGCCTGGCGTTGCCGAGCGCTTCCTCCTGCCATTTGTCGTCGGCCGCCTGCTGGCCGCGGATGAGGGCGCGGCCGAGCCAGAAGAAGCTGCAGACCGGCTTCATCAGGCGGACGCGGGCGCGGCCGACAATGTCAGCCTCGTCGAAATAAGCGGCGAGGAAAGCGTCCTCGGCGGGCGGCGGCAGCGCGTTCTGGGCGCTGAAGGCGCCGATCTCCCAATGCGGATCGGCCGAGGCGCTGCATTGCCAGTCGAGCAGCATCAGCCCGTCGGTCTGGGCGATGAAATTCTGCGGGATGGGGTCGTTGTGCGTGGCGCAGAGCGGGCCGCGCGTCGCCAGCAGCAGCGCGCGCACCGTCTGGTAGGCGGCTTCGAGCGCCGCGAGATCGGCGAGCTCGGGCGGACAGACTCCGGCGCGCGCCGCGCGATCGCTCTCGATCATGGCCAGGATGTCGTAGGAGCCGAGGAAGCCCGCCGTGCCGTGCAGCCGGCGATAAAGGGCGCCCGCCGCCGCCGCCTTGTCAGGCGCGGCGAAGCCCTTCTCGGTCATCGTGGCGCCCGGCAGGAACTCCATCAGGGCGGTGCCGTCGGCGCGGTCGAAATAGAACAGCGCCGGCGAGAGGCCGGCGCCATGGGCGAGGCCGGCATTGTTCGCCTCCTCGGCATAGAAGTACCAGCCGGCCGAGGGAAATTTCTCGAGCCGCAGCGCGTAGGCGCGGTCGCCGGTGGTGAGCTTGATCATTTGATTCTGCGCCCCGCCCGCGAGCTTTTCGCACAAGACCTCGGCGCTCGTGCCGAGCCCGACGCGGCGCAGCGCGTCGGCGAGGGCGGGCGAATCCGCAACGCCGGCGCAGCGGTAGCGCGGCTCGTCGCCGCAGCGCGCCAGCGCCGCGGCGCGCTCGGTGTCGAAGCGCGCATCGATCGCGGCGGCGCGGCGAAACCACAGCGCCGCCTCGGCCGGCGCCCCGTGGGCGAGATGAAGCGCACCGAGATGGGCCGGCAGCCAGGCCTCGCCCGGTCGCTGCGCGGCGCACAGCGCCAGCCCCGGCGCGAGCAGGCGCGGATCGGGAAGGACGGTCTCGCGCGCCGCCTCCAGCATGGCGCAGGCCGCCTCGGTCTCGGGCAGCGGCACGAGATCGGGCGGCGTGCCGCGCCGCGCCGCGGCATAGGCGAGCCAGCCCTGCTCGAGCGCTTCCGGACCGCGATCCATCGCCGCCAGCGCTTCCGACAGCGCGAAGCGCGCCGCGAAAGATTGCGCATCGAGGGTGAGCGCGAGGCGCAGCACCGGCTCGGCGAGATCGTACAGCCGGCGCGCGATGAGCTTGCCGGCGAGGCTGGCAAGCAGCGCCGCGCGCGCGCCTGCGTCCACCTCCTGCCGCATCTCGGTTGCCGCCGCGCTGTCGGCCATCCTGGTCGCGCCCTCCCCGACCGTCATAGGGAGCGGAGTGTCCCGCGGGTCCGATCCCCGGATCAAGTCCCGGGGACGCGGGGGACGGGCGCCTTTCTCAGTCCTCCCGGTCGGGCTCGGGCTCGGGGGCCTCGCGCGCCTCGAAGCGGTGGCGGGTCAGATATTCGAGGACATGGAGCGTCGCCGAGGACAGGGTCTTGAAGCGCAGCGCGAGCTTGCCCGTGTCGGGGCTCGAGCGGACGACGATCATCTGGTCGGTGAAGCGGGCCTCGGGGTCGGCGATGCCGGCGATCGCGAGATCGACCTTGATCTGCTTGCCGACCGACAGGCTGGAGGCCCAGCCGACCACCGAGAGCCCGCCGATCGACCAATCGTCGGTGCGGTAGCTCTTGCCGGATATCGCGACATCGAGCGGCGGTGCGACGAACCGCTTGTGCCGCCGCCGCGCCTCGGCCTCGGCGCGGCGCTCCTGCGCGGCGTTGCGGCGCGGGCCGCGCCTGCCATCGCTGGGCAGGGCGCCGAGCGGCTCCTTCTTCTCCTGCTCCTGGCGCTCGGCCTCGGCCGCCTTGGTCAGCTGCTCGAGCAGCGCATCGAGCTGGTCGGTATATTCGCGCTCGACGCCGAGCTCGAGCGCACGCGCCATATAGGCGCGGATCAGCTTGACGGCATCCTCCTGCAACAATGCCGCACCCATGCCGATGCGGCGCTGCAGCTGCTGCGACAGCGTCATGATGTCCTTCTTCAGACGGCGCAGCTCCTCGCTCTCGTCCTTCTCGCCGGCCGCCGGCTGGGCCGGGCCGGCCGCCAGGGTCGCGGCGTGCTGGGCCGCCGATTCGCGGGCCATGGCGGCGGCCACGATGCGCTTCAGCGTGTTGGTGTCGAAGGGCTTGACCAGGATGCCGTCGACCTTGAGCTCCTTGGCGGCGACGACCAGCGCCTCTTGCGGCGCCGGGGTGGTGAGAATGACCGGCAGATGCTTCAGCCGCTCGTCGGCGCGCACCGCGCGCAAGATGTCGAGGCCGCTTACCGGCGCCATCACCATGTCGGCGATGACCAGCCCGAAATTGCCCGTCCGCAGCAGCTCGAGCGCCTTCTCGCCGCCATCCTCCATGATGTTGCGGACGCCGAACTGCTGCAGCATCGCGCGGATGGTGCGCCGCATGGCGCCGAAGGAATCGACGATCAGGATGGGCAGGCGGATTTCGCTCATGGCTCTGATTAACGTGCAGCCGGCAATCTGGGTAGAAGGTAAATCGTGGTATTTGTCCGGTGGTTTCGGCTTCCTATGTAAAGCTTGTGTAAAGGCCGAACGCCGCACCGGCAGGACGGGCACGGCGTTAAGCGCTAGAACCACTCGGAAAGCGACCGGACATGGCGGCAGATCCCTATAGCGTGCTCGGCGTCGGCAAGGAGGCGAGCGAAAAGGAGATAAGCTCGGCCTACCGCAAGCTCGCCAAGCAGTTCCATCCCGACCTCAATCCGGGCAACAAGGACGCCGAGAGCCGCTTCAAGCAGATCGCCGCCGCCCACGACCTCCTGTCGGACAAGGAGAAGCGGCAGAAGTTCGACCGCGGCGAGATCGATTCCGAGGGCCAGCCGGTGCCCGAACGCGGCTGGTAC
>Ga0070681_10006400_pt1 | contig 11454 bp, 11 predicted proteins | sample KBSC83BmetaG_FD_65650 | JGI IMG/M metagenome (GOLD analysis project Ga0070681, IMG submission 65650) | Corn rhizosphere microbial communities from Kellogg Biological Station, Michigan, USA - KBS C8-3B metaG | ecosystem: Host-associated > Plants > Roots > Rhizosphere | place: USA: Michigan...
GGCGGCGCGTTTCTTGAATGGATGGAGGGGAAACCCTTGCCCGGCGTCGAGGTTCTTAGGGCACGCTGATTAACTAGGCAGAACGCGGAGACAGGACCGATGGCTCGCATTACGTTGCGGCAATTGCTCGACCACGCGGCGGAGCACGATTACGGCGTGCCGGCCTTCAACATCAACAATATGGAGCAGGCGCTGGCGATCATGGACGCCGCCTCGTCGCTGGACGCGCCCGTCATCATCCAGGCCTCGCGCGGCGCCCGCGCCTACGCCAACGACGTGATGCTGCGTCACATGATGGACGCGGTCACCGAGATCTATCCGCAGATCCCGGTCTGCGTGCATCTCGACCACGGCAACGAGCCCGCGACCTGCATGACCGCGATCCAGGCCGGATTCACCTCTGTCATGATGGACGGCTCGCTGAAGGCCGACGGCAAGACGCCCGGCGACTGGGATTACAATGTCGGCGTCACCAGGACGGTCACCGACATGGCGCATCTCGGCGGCATCTCGGTCGAGGGCGAACTTGGCGTGCTCGGCTCGCTCGAGACCGGCATGGGCGACAAGGAGGACGGCCACGGCGCCGAAGGCAAGCTGTCGCACGACCAGCTCTTGACCAATCCCGACGAGGCCGTGAAGTTCGTCAAGGAAACAAAAGTCGACGCGCTGGCGATCGCGATGGGGACTTCCCACGGCGCCTACAAGTTCACCCGCAAGCCGGACGGCGACATCCTCGCCATGAAGGTGATCGAGGAAATCCACCGCAAGCTGCCGAACACGCATCTGGTGATGCACGGCTCGTCGTCGGTGCCCGAGGATCTGCAGGCGATCATCAACGCCAATGGCGGCAAGATGAAGCCGACCTGGGGCGTGCCGGTGAAGGAGATTCAACGCGGTATCAAGAATGGCGTGCGCAAGATCAACATCGACACCGACAATCGCATGGCGATGACCGGCCAAATCCGGAAAGTGTTCAAGGAAAACCCGGAAGAGTTCGATCCGCGCAAGTACCTCAAGCCCGCGATGGAGGCGATGAGCAAGCTGTGCAAGCAGCGCCTGCAGGAGTTCAATGCCGCGGGGCAAGCCAGCAAGATCAAGAAGGTGCTGACCACGGCCGAGATGGCCCGGCGTTACAGCAAGGGCGAGCTGGATCCGAAGGTGGCGTGAGCAGGAACGCGCTCTTATCCCTCCCCCCACGAGCGCGGCGAAGTGGTGGGGAGGGTGCCGAGCTCGGCAGCGCACTCGCGCGCCAGAGCGAGGCGGGTGGGGGTAACTCCCCGCGCACCGTTTAAATGAAACACCCCCCACCCCGACGCTCGCTCTGCTCGCCATAGCCGATGCAAAGCATCGGCGTTCTTAGGACTGAGAACGGCCGCCGAAGGCGGCCTACGCCTCCCCACCGCTCCGCGGGGGGAGGGATAAGAACCGCCATATCCCGAACAGTTCCCAGCCCTGCGACGAACGTAAATCTCCCTATTTGCCCGAGAACGGTCTATTTTCGGCGGTCAAAGCACCTTGCCGGAGGACCCCATGAATCTCGCCGATCTCAACAAAGTCGCATCAGCCATGGTCACGCCGGGCAAGGGCATCCTTGCCGCCGATGAATCCTCCGGCACCATCAAGAAGCGCTTCGACGCCATCAAGGTGGAATCGACCGAGGACAATCGCCGCGACTATCGCGAGATGCTGTTCCGCTCGCAGGAGGCGATGAGCAAATACATCTCCGGCGTCATCCTCTATGACGAGACCATCTGGCAGAACGCGAAAGACGGCACGCCGCTGGTCAAGCTGATCGAGCAGTCGGGCGCCATTCCCGGCATCAAGGTCGACGAGGGCACGCAAGCCTTGCCGAACTGCCCGGGCGAGCTGGTGACGGTCGGGCTCGACAAGCTCGCCGAGCGGCTGAAGAAATATTACGAGCGGGGCGCGCGCTTTGCGAAATGGCGCGCGGTGATCGATATCGGAGCCGGCATTCCCACGATGACCGCGATCAGCGTCAACGCGCATGCGCTGGCGCGTTACGCCGCTTTGTGCCAGGCCGCGCAGATCGTGCCGATCGTCGAGCCGGAAGTGCTGATGGACGGCGATCACGACATCGACCGCTGTTACGACGTGACGCAGCGCGTGCTCAACAAGACCTTCCAGGAGCTGCGGGTGCAGCGCATCGCGCTGGAAGGCATGATCCTCAAACCGAACATGGCCATTTCAGGCAAGAAGTGCGCGAAGCAGGCGCAGGTCGCGGAGGTCGCCGAGAAGACCATCCGCATGCTCAAGGCTTGCGTACCGGCGGCGGTGCCCGGCATCGCCTTCCTGTCCGGCGGCCAGTCGGATGAGGAAGCGACCGCGCATCTCAACGCCATGAACGCGATCGGCAATCTGCCGTGGAAGCTCACCTTCTCCTATGGCCGCGCGCTGCAAGCCGCGCCGCAGAAGGCGTGGTCGGGCAAATCGGAGAACGTCGCCGCCGGCCAGCGCGCCTTCACCCATCGCGCGCGCATGAATGCGCTGGCGAGCACGGGCCAATGGGCGACCGACCTCGAAAAGAAGGCGGCGTAGGGTTGGTGGCCGTCACACAGGATACGGTCGCCCCGTGCTAGGCGAGCTTTTTCCGCATCAATGCGGACGTGCCCGTGCGGGCGTAGCCGAGCCGCTCGTAGAATCGATGCGCATCGGTACGCTGCGCGCCGCTATACAGAGCGATCGAGGCGCTGGGAAAGCTGCGCGCGAAAGCTTCCGCTTCCGCCATCAGCCGCTCGCCGATGCCCGTGGAGCGCTGTGCGGCCTCGACCACCAGCGCCTGCACGACCACTTCGGGCACCTTGTCCAGCGCCGGCCGGAAGAATGCGTGCAGGATGCCGACCACACGGCCGCCGGCCTCGCACACCCAGACGCGATGGCCGCTATCGCGCAGCACGATCGCGAGCCGCCGCGCCATTTCCTCCTGCGGCATCTCGTAGCCGAGCTGCCCGAGCAGCACGGTCGCTACAGGGATGTCGGCATCGGCGATCGGTCGCACATTCATCGGGATGTCTCCGCCCGCACTCACGGGACTGCGCATGTCTAAGAACCAGTCCCCGATATCACGGCCGCTGCCGCGGCTCTACCTCGCGACGCCTGAGGTCGAGGACCCCTCGGCCTTGGTCTCGAGCTTGCCGGGCCTGCTCGCGGGCGCGGATGTTGCCGCAGTGCTGCTGCGGCTGAAAATCGCCGACCAGCGCAGCATGATTTCGCGGGTGAAGACACTGGCGCCAGCGATCCAGAATGCCGGCGCGGCGCTGCTGCTCGATGGCCATCTTGAACTGGTGGCGCGCGCCGGGGCCGACGGCGCGCATGTGAGCGGCCTCGCTGCGCTGGAGGAGGCGCTGCCGTCGCTGAAACCCGACCGTATTGCCGGCATCGGGGGACTCGCGACACGGCACGATTCGATGAGCGCGGGCGAGAAGGGCGCCGACTACGTGCTGTTCGGCGAGCCCGATTCGAAGGGCAAACGGCCGTCGGTGGACGCGGTCGCCGAGCGGCTGGACTGGTGGGCCGAATTGTTCGAGCCGCCCTGCGTCGCCTATGCCGCCTCGCGCGACGAAGCCCATGAGTTCGTGCTGGCGGGCGCGGATTTCATTCTCGTTGATGAGGCTGTGTGGGCCGATCCACGCGGCGCTTCTGCCGCGCTCGCCGACATCGGCCAGGCGATCCGGCAGGCGCATGCGGCCGCGCGCGAAGCGTCCAAGGCGAAGCAGGCCTGAATGAAGCGCGTTGCGGCGATATCGTGTCTCGCGGGCGCGCTGCTGGTCGCCACTGGCGCGGCCGCGCAGACGACGATCGCGCCGCCTGCTGCGAAATCCGAACCGAAAGCCGAGCCGAAATCCGAGGCGAAAAAAGCCCAGCCGCACGCTGTCACCAAAAAACCGGCCCTGCCCGAGACCAGGCCGACGCCGCTGCCCGCCGCAACCGCGACGCCCGCGCCCGTGCCTGACAATCCCAATGTCGACCTGGTCTACGGCGCGTTCCAGCGCGGCGAATACAAGACGGCGTTCAATCTCGCCACCCAGCGTGCGCAGGCCGGCGATCCCAAGGCGATGACCATGCTCGGCGAAATCTTTGCCAACGGGTTCGGCGTCAAGCGCGACTACGCCAAGGCCGCCGAGTGGTACAAGCGCGCCTCTGACGGAGGCGACCGCGAGGGGATGTTCGCGCTTGCCATGATGCGTATCGCCGGCCGCGGCGGCCCGGTCGACAAGCAGGACGCCGTGCGGCTGCTGGCGTCCGCCGCCAAGCTCGGCGAACCAAAGGCCGCCTACAATCTCGCGCTGCTCTATCTCGACGGCCAGACCCTGCCGCAGGACGTCAAGCGTTCGGCCGAGCTGTTGCGGGAGGCGGCGGATGCCGGCAATGCCGAGGCGCAATATGCGCTTGCGACCTTCTACAAGGAAGGCACCGGCGTCGAGAAGGACCCCGAGAAGGCGGCGCGGCTGCTGCAGGCGGCCGCGCTGGCCGACAACGTCGACGCCGAGGTCGAATATGCCATTGCTCTGTTCAACGGCACCGGCACGCCGCGCAACCAGCCGGCCGCGGTGGCGCTATTGCGCAAGGCCGCCAGGCAGAACAGCCCGATTGCGCAGAACAGGCTCGCTTTCGTGCTGATCCGCGGCATGGGCGTGCCGATGGACAAGGTCGAGGGCTTCAAGTGGCACCTTGTCGCCAAGACCGCGGGCAAGGGCGATCCGGAGCTCGACGCGGAATTCGCCAAGCTGGGGCCGGAGGATCGCGCCAAGGCCGAGGCGCTGGCGCATCACTGGCTGGGCGACACGCTTGACGCAACGGCGCGCAAAGGGCAACCAGTGCCGCAAGCTCCGGCGCCGTACCCGGCCGTTCCGTTTATCAACACCTTCCCTCCCACGCCCAAGCGCTGAACCGAACGAGTCCGATGCTCCATTCCGCCCTCATCAATGTCATGGTCAAGGCGGCGCGCCGCGCCGGCCGCAGCCTGAAACGCGATCTCGGCGAGATCGAGCATCTGCAGGTGTCGCTGAAGGGGCCGGCGAACTTCGTCACGCTCGCCGACAAGCGCGCCGAGGAGATGCTCTATACCGACCTCTCCAAGGCGCGGCCCGGTTATGGCTTCATCGGCGAGGAGGGCGGCACGCGCGAAGGAGCGGACAAGACCCACACCTGGATCGTCGATCCCCTCGACGGCACCACCAATTTCCTGCACGGCATCCCGCAATTCGCTATCTCGATCGGCTTGAAGCGCGAGGACACGATCATCGCGGGCGTGATCTACAATCCCGCCAATGAGGAGCTCTATACCGCCGAGCGCGGCAAGGGCGCCTTCCTCAACGACCAGCGGCTGCGGGTGGCCGGCCGCCGCAAGCTCAATGAATGCGTGATCGCATGCGGGCTGCCGCATATCGGCCGCGGCGACCACGAGCAGTCGCGCCGCGAGTTGACGGAATTGCAGAACAAGGTCGCGGGCCTGCGCCGTTTCGGCGCCGCCTCGCTCGATCTCGCCTTCGTCGCCGCGGGGCGGCTCGACGGCTATTGGGAGCGCAACCTGTCGCCTTGGGACATCGCGGCCGGCCAGATCGTGGTGCGCGAGTCCGGCGGCATCGTCTCCGGGGTGGACGGGCACGACAACGCGCTGACGACGGGCAATGTGGTCGCGGGGAATGAGTTCGTGCAGGCGGAGCTGGTGAAGGTGTTGAAGCCGTTGTAAGTGGCATTCCGAAACGTCATCAGCACAGACGTTCCGAACGCGACATTCGCTCTATCCCTTCAGCGCCACGCCTCGGAACGCCTTCACAAGCGATCCTTCCAGCTTTCCAACCATGTCGCACAGGACCTTGTAGGCATCCTGCCCGGCCATGGGCGGCCTGTAGGGCCTGCGTTCAACAAGGGCGGCGAATATATCGGAGATCGTCAGCAGCCGGACGAGATCGGAAATCTCCGGCGCGGTCAGCCCGTCCGGATAACCCGAGCCATCCAGATATTCGTGATGGTGTCTTACCCCATCGAGGATCTCGGGACTGATGTCCGGGATCGGCTTCAGCAACTCATAGCCGATCACCGGATGACGGTTCATGATCTTTGTTTCGTTCTCGTCAAGACGTCCGGGCTTGTCGAGAATAGAAAGTGGAATACGAGCCTTGCCGATGTCGTGAAGCGTCGCCGCCAATCCGACTCGCATGACGTCTGCATCCGAAAATTTGATGTTGAGCGCGAAGCCGATCGATACTCCCGTCACCAACAGACAGTGCTGAAAGGTCCCTTCGTGATAGCGACGCACATCATCGAGCCACGCGTTGAGACCCTTTTGCCTGACCCCGTTGATGACTTCCAATGTGGCTTTCTTCGCGTTCGCAATCGTTATCGGCTTGCCCTTCTCTGCCGCCGAGAACACAGACGAAAACGACGCCGCGCATTTGGCGATATCAGCCGGCTCGCTGACGAGGCCGGATTTCATTCGTTCTTCTGCGAGCTCGACGCGAGCAAGTTTCGCGATGATCTCCCTCTGCCGGGAAATCACGTCGGTCGCACCGAGTGCGAACGCCTGCGCAATCATGTCGCGGAGGTGGCTCTGAACGACAAAGAGCTTCTCGGAAACACCCTGCAGATCCCGCAGCATCGTCTTGAGACATGCGACGGGAACAGCCTTGCGCAGATCGGCATCAACCAGCAACACGCCATTCGAGAGGGCGTGCTCTGCGGCGGTTCCCAACAAATGGGACTCAACGGTGTGTTCCGGCTCCAGTATCGCGCGGACCGCCGGTATTTTGTTGGGCTCGTCAGTAACGAAATGGATCAACATGTTATGCCGACCAAGAAGGCCAATCCCAATGTCCGCGCGAGTGCAGTTCGGCATTCCAAACAATGTAAAAGGGCCTCATGATACGGCTGTTTCCCTAACGAAGGCTTTTTTCAAAGCGACGCGCAGCCCGCAGCTCTACGGGGTTGCTGCATTCAATGGGCCAGGTTGCTGCGGCATAGCAGCGCAGCAGACGAGAGCCGCCAACGGCGCCCTCCAGTGCCTTCGCTGCCGACGGCGATACGCTGAGCGGCGACCAGCAGCTTTCGCCGGGAACCTTTCCGCGGCCCGGCCATCCAAGCTTTGAGACCGCCGGCAATCACAGGGAATCCCGATGAGCAGCAATATCCACGCCTTCGAGCGCGCGCAGCATTCGCACGACACCGATCGCCCCGATCGTGCCGAGGTCGAGGCCGCGGTGCGCACCATCATCCGCTGGGCCGGCGACGATCCCAGGCGCGACGGCCTTGCCGAGACGCCCTCGCGGGTCGCGCGCGCCTTCGAGGAGTTCTTTGCCGGCTACGCCCAGGATCCCGCGGAGATCCTGCAAAAGACCTTCGAGGAAATCGAGGGCTATGACGAGATGATCGCGCTGCGCGGCATCCCCTTCGAAAGCCATTGCGAGCACCACATGGCGCCGATCATCGGCCAGGCCTGGGTGGCCTACATCCCGAACGGCCGCGTGGTCGGCATCAGCAAGCTCGCGCGCGTGGTCGACGTGTTCGCCAAGCGGCTGCAGATCCAGGAGAAGATGACCGCGCAGATCGCCAACGTGATCCAGGAGGTGCTGCAGCCGCAGGGCGTCGCCGTGGTGATCAAGGCGACGCATCATTGCATGTCGACGCGCGGCATCCACAAGTCCGGCACCGACCTCGTCACGAGCCGGATGCTCGGCTGCTTCCGCGAGAACGCGATCACGCGGCAGGAATTTTTAGGACTGACGGCGTAGACGGCGCGCTTTATTGTTTGCGCATGATCTTTTCGGAAAACGGCTTCATACTTTTCCGGATCATGCGCTACGGTCCGGCAGGCATCAATCCAGCTTTGGTCTTCACCGCGTCGGCCTCCGGCGAATTGAGGAAGCGCAGCAGCGCGGTCGCGGCGTCCATATTCCCGGCCGAACGCGTCAGCACACCCGCGAAGGTGAAGCCCGGCTGCAGCTCCGCAGGAATGGTGCCGACGTAATCGGTGCCCGGCACATTCATCAGCTCGCTGACCTGCTGGAAGCCGATCTCGGCCTCGCCGCGCGCAACCACGGCCGCGACCGGCTCGCCGGACGGCGGCCCGCGAATCCGGCGGTTCTTCGGCAGCACCTGGTCGGCAATGCCGAGCCTGGCGAACAGCTGGGTCGAGAGATAGGTGCCGCTGCCGGAGTCCGAGCAGGCGATCGTCTTCGCGGCCAGCAGCGTGGTCTTGAAGGCTTCGACGCCGCCGATGTCCGGCTTCGGTGCGCCTGATTTGACCACCATGCCGATCAGCGAGCGCGCCAGCGTGACCTTGCTGTCGGCGCGCAGCAGGCCGCGCTCCGCCAGCTTGTCCGCCGCGCCGCCGTCGAGGATCACGACATCTGCGGCTTCGCCGCGCGCCAGCCGCGTCGGGATCGACTCCGGCGAGTCGCCCATCGAGGGACCACGCGTGGTGATCAGATGATGTCCGCTCGCGCGCTCGAAGACCGAACCGAGCTCGGCATAGACGTGATAGAATCCCGCCGAGATCATCACGCGGACATCCGCGGCAAAGGCTGCGCTGGGCAGCGCCATCGCGGCGGCCGCGATCATGACCCGGGCAAGCCATCTCGTCCTCGTCAGAGAACGTGCCGCAATCACTTCTTCGGCTCCCACCGATACGCCTTCGCACAGGCGCCACCCATCAGCATCGCGCGCTCGCTCTCGGTCAGGCGGTTCGTCGTACGAAAAGGCTCGACGCCCTGCTCGTAGTTGACGACCGCGAAGGCGCGCGTCCAGTCGGTACCCCACAGGCAGCGATCGATGCCCCAGGCATCGAACACGCGCGCCAGCGGATCCCAGATGTCGGGATAGGGATAGGGCTGCTTCGACAGCGTGCAGGCGCCGCTGATCTTGATCACGGCATTCCTGCGCCTGGCGAGTTCGATCACCTTCGGAAGGTCGCGCCACGGTTCGGCCGGCGCGGGCGGGACGCGCGGCTGCAGGATGCCGATGTGGTCGATGATGAAGCGCGTGTCGGGGTTGCGGTCGATCAGCGCCGTGCCGCCGTCCAGATTGCCCCAGCAGTGCAGGTTGACCGGAAGGTCGTAACGCACCGCGGCGCGCGCGATCCGGTTGAAGCCGGGATCGTCAGCATCGCGGTCGGCCTCCGTCCAGAAGATGCGGATGCCGACCGCGCCCGGCGTCTTCTTCCATTCGGCGACGACGTCATCGGTTGCGGGGTCGTCGGGGTCGAGCGGCTTGACGATGGCGAGCCGGCCAGGATGGGCGCGCTGCACCTCCACCGCATAGCTCGCGTCATAGCGATACAGCGAAAAGGCGGAGATGAAGATCGCGCCGTCGACGCCGACCTTGTCCATCGCCGCCACCATCTCGTCGCCGGTGACGTGAGGCGGCCAGTTCGGCACGCTGGCCCACGGACGCTTCGGCGTGTTGGCCTCGTAGGCATGGACCTGGGAATCGATGATGGGCATCGCGGACGCTCCTCATGTTTTTGCCTGCTGTTTTTAGCGAGTTTGGCCAATGCGGGAGGGCTGTGTCCAGTGCCGCGAGGAGATGGCGGTGCGTCATTTCAGTTCGTCATTCCGGGGCGCTGCGAAGCAGCGAGCCCGGAATCCATCGAGCCGAGCACCGCCCGCTGATAAATGGATTCCGGGCCCGCGCCTGACGGCGCGTCCCGGAATGACGACGGAGAAAGTCAGACCGCCCGCATCCGGTAATGGCTGACGCCCCACTCGCTGCCGTCGGCATAACCGAACAGGCCCGCGGTCGCGAGGAAAAACCAGCGCCAGCGCCGCATCCACAAATTCGTGTCGCTGCCGTAGACATCTCGCAGCACGGCTTCGATCTCGCCTTGATGCGCATCGAACCTGGCGAGCCAGTCGAGCGCGGTGCGCTGGTAATGCGTGCCGCTCCAGCGCCATTCCTTCTCGACCTCGAGCAGGTCGGAATATTGCCGGATCAGATGGTGGCTCGGCATCACGCCGCCGGTGAAGAAATGCTGCGCGATCCAGTCCTCGCGGTCGTTGCGGTCGAACAGATAGGAGCCGGAGCGATGGGTGAAGACGTGCATGAAGAAGCGTCCGTCGCCCTTCAGCCACGAGCGCACGCGCGCCAGAAGTTCGCGCCAGTTCATCATGTGCTCGAACATCTCGATCGAGACGATGCGGTCGAACTGTTGGCCGGGATCGAACACGTTCATGTCCGACGTGATCACGCGCAGGTTCTTCATGCCGCGCTGCGCCGCCTCGCCTTCGATATATTCGCGCTGCGAATTGGAATTCGACACCGCGACGATCCGGGAATGCGGAAACTGCCGCGCGGCGAACAGCGACAGCGAACCCCAGCCGCAGCCGAGCTCGAGGATATCCTGTCCATCGGCGAGCTCGGCATGCTCGACGGTCTGGCGCAGCGCTTCCTCCTCGGCTTCCTGCAGGGTCGAGTGGCCGTCCTTGTAGAAGAGGCACGAATATTTGCGATTCGGGCCCAGCACTTTCGCAAAAAAAGTCGCCGGCACTTCGTAGTGCTGCGCATTGGCGGCGTGGGTGTGTTCGGCGATGGCGCGCGCGGCCATCTCGCGCGCAAAGGCCGCATCGCGCGCAACGCTGCCGTCGGCGAGCCTGACGGCGGAACGCGAGCAGAGCCGGTGGATCGCGGTGCGGATGATCGCGTCCGGCAGCGGCACTCTTTCCGCGGTGTTGATGACGGTGGAGACGAAGCTCATGTGACCATCCCTCTCTGGAATCATGCGCGAGGCGGTAGCGGAAAGAACTTGCTGGTCCGGGACTGGTAGGCGCGATAGCGCTCGCCGCGCGAGCGCAGCATCTGCTCTTCGAGCGGAGGGATGCCGGTCACGTAGACCAGAATCCAGTACATGAAGGCAGGCGCCAGCAGCGTGGCGAGTCCCCACGGATAAGTCAGCGGGTCATCGAGCGAGAGCCCGATCACGGGGTAGGCGAGCCAGCAAAACCATTCGAAGAAATAGTTGGGATGGCGCGACCAGCGCCACAGGCCGACGTTGCAGACGCGGCCCTTGTTGGCGGGCTGTTCGCGGAAACGCTTGAGCTGCCAATCGGCGAGCGCTTCGCCGGCGATACCGGCGAACAGGATCAGCGCGCCCATATAATCCTGCCAGCGCAGCGCCGATTGCGGGAATCGCGCGGCAACAAAGATCGCAAACGCCAGCGGGATCGAGCCGAGCGCCTGGTTCTGCAGGAAGACGAACATTCGCCGCGGGGCATTGAGGCCCCACTCCCTGGCAAAGGCCGCATAGCGCGGATCGTCGGTGATGTGCGCCGTGCGCACAGCAATGTGCAGGCCGAGCCGCAGCGACCAGATCGCAACCAGGCAAGCCACCAGCCATTGCCGCGCGTTCGGCTCAGCGCCCGCGATCGGCCACAGCGCACTCCCCGCTCCGACCAGTCCGACCGCAAAGGTCCAGATGGTGTCGACCCAGCCGGAATTGCCGGT
>Ga0070681_10006402_pt1 | contig 11453 bp, 5 predicted proteins | sample KBSC83BmetaG_FD_65650 | JGI IMG/M metagenome (GOLD analysis project Ga0070681, IMG submission 65650) | Corn rhizosphere microbial communities from Kellogg Biological Station, Michigan, USA - KBS C8-3B metaG | ecosystem: Host-associated > Plants > Roots > Rhizosphere | place: USA: Michigan...
TGCAGTTTTCCCCGTCATCGGATACAGCCTGACATCAGATAAGCGCGACCAGGCTACGCTTACAGATCTCGCGACTTACATAGTGCGGCCACAGCTCGCGCGCTTGCCGGGTGTCGCGATTGTCGGTGTCGCAGGTGGCAAGACCCGCGAGTTTCACGTCACGATCGATCCTGAAAAATTGACGGCCCACAACGTCTCCGCGCAACAAGTTGTCGAAGCGATCAAAAACTCAAACATCATAGTTTCTCCAGGTCTAATCGAAGAAAATCATCAACTCGAGCTCGCGTTGATCAGTGGTCAGGCAAAAAGACCCGACGAGCTCAACGACATCGTCGTCGCGACTGTCAACAACGCACCAGTGCACGTCGAGGATGTTGCGACTGTCGCTCCCGGCGTTGAACCGCAGTACACGATCGTCACTGCCGATGGGCATCCGGCTGCGCTTGTGAACATCAATCGCCAGCCGGATGCAAATACAGTCGCTGTTGTCGATGCGGTGAAAGGTGCGTTGACCGCGATGCGCGGGCAGATCCCGAAAGACGTTCGCGTCGCAGCTTATTACGATCAATCGCTACTCGTGCGCGATTCAATCAGCTCCGTGCGCGACTCGATCCTGGTCGGGCTTTTGCTCTCGGTCGTGATTCTTTACGTGTTTCTGCGAAACTGGGGCACTACGTTCGTTGCGATTCTCGTCATTCCCGTCACGGTGCTCGTCACTTTTCTCGCGATGTGGCTGACCGGGCTCAGTTTCGATCTGATGACACTCGGCGGCGTAGCTGCTGCGATTGGTCTTGTGATCGACGATGCGATCGTTGTAGTCGAAAACATCTACACTCACATGTCGCGCGGGCAATCGCGTCGCGAAGCGGTTCAGACCGCGGTTTCTGAAATCACTGTTCCGATCATCGGTTCGACAATTACGCCCGTCGTCGTCTTTCTTCCGTTGACGTTGTTGACCGGAGTCACTGGTGTTTTCTTTCGTTCACTCGCGCTCACGATGTCGGTGGCGCTGCTGACTTCGCTCGTGCTTGCACTCGCATTCACGCCGGTGCTCGCGCAACGATTCGTCAGGGCTAAAGCGACGGAAAGCGTTGACGATGAGGAGAGTCGCGGCAGAATTCTGGGAGCGATCATCCGGCGTTACGAATCCGTTTTGGGCCTTGCACTCGATCAGCGCTGGATCATTGGCATCGTAATCGTTCTCGTGCTTGCGGGTTCCTACGCGCTGTATCACGTCCTCGGCTCCGAGTTCCTGCCGGAGTTCGACGAGAGCGCTTTTGTGCTCGACTACCTCGCGCCGGCAGGTTCTTCACTCGAAGAAACTAATCGTATGCTGGGTCACGTCGAAGAGATGTTGATGAAGACACCCGAAGTCGAAAGTTACTCGCGACGCACGGGGCTCGAAATGGGCCTTTTCGTAACTGAACCGAATCGAGGTGATTTTGCGGTCAAGCTGAAATCCGATCACAAACGCAGCACTGAGGATGTGATTGCAGAACTGCGCGGTAAGATCGCCGAGTCCGAGCCGGCTTTGGACATTGAATTTGTCGGCATCGTGCCTGACGTGATTGGAGATCTCGAAGGAAATCCCGAACCAATCGAAGTGAAACTCTTCAGCGAAGACGCCGCGGCCCTGCAAGCAAAGGCAGATGAAGTTGAGACCGCGATTAAGAAAGTTTCCGGTGTCGTCGATACTAAGAACGGAGTCGTTATCAGTGGACCAGCGGTGACATTCAACATCGATCCCGCGCGTGCTTCTCAATTTGGAGTGACGGCGAACGACGTCGCGACCACGATCACCACCGCGATGTCGGGCGATTCTGCCTCTTCGATTTTGCAGCAGGACCGTTTGATCAAAGTGAGAGTGATCTTTCCGGCCGACGTTCGCACCTCACTGGACAAGGTGAAGGCGTTGCAGGTGCGTTCTTCATCAGGGCAACTGTTCCGTCTCGATCAGGTTGCTGACGTCGAGATTGACAAAGGCCAGGCGGAGATCGAGCGCGAGAACCTGAGGCAGATGGTGGCGGTCACAGGTCGTCTGGAAGGAAACGATCTCGGCACGGCGATTCGCCAGATTCAACAGCAGATGGTGAAGGACGTGAAGCTGCCGCCGGGAATGACAGTCGAATACGGCGGACTTTACCAGGAGCAGCAATCCAGCTTTCGCGAGTTGGCGCTTGCTTTGATCCTCGCTGTGCTGCTCGTCTTCATCACACTGCTCATCGAATTTCGTTCTTATGCGCATCCGATCGCAATCGTGACCGGCGCAGTGCTCGCACTGAGCGGCGTGTTGCTGGCGTTGTTCATCACCGGTTCGACGTTGAATGTTGTGTCGTTGATGGGCATGATCATGATCGTCGGCATCGTCGCGAAGAACGGAATCCTGATGCTCGATGCAGTCGAAGAGCATCTCGCTGCCGGAGACACGCTCCGGCTCGCACTTTTGCGATCCGGCCGGCGACGATTCAGACCAGTGCTGATGACTTCGCTCGCGGCAATGCTCGGCATGCTGCCTCTGGCGCTCGCGATTGGAGCGGGTTCAGAACTCTTGCAGCCTCTGGCGATCGCCGTGATCGGCGGCTTGTCAATGGCGCTGGCGTTATCGCTGATCGTCACGCCGACCGTTTACGCAATGTTACGACGAGAACATTCATCAATCGAGGAAAATTAAAACATGCGGAGAAACAGTGGATCGCGTTGCCTCTTCGGCATGATCATTCTTGCAGTGACGGCTGCGCTTACTGCCGTTGCGCAAACTCCTGCACCAACCCCATTACCTGAAAAAGACTTCTTCAAGCATATTCTCGAGGACCAGAAGACGATCTGGACCGCGCCGTTTCATATTCGACGCGGTGATACGAAGTGGGTCCTCCCCGGCAGTGTCGGCCTGATGGCGCTGTTCACAACTGATCGCATCACTGGTGACGAGATCGCTGAATTCCAGGACCAGGTCGGCACGAGTCGAGCCGTCAGTTATGCCGGATCAGTTTACGGCGTTGGTGCTGCGGCCGGAGCCTTTTACCTGATTGGTCGTAAGAAAGACGATCCGCGAGCCAGAGAAACTGGTGTGTTAATAGCGGAAGCGACCATTGACAGCATTATCGTCTTCGAGACGCTGAAGGGCGTTACTCAACGCGCCCGACCGATGACAGGCAGCGAACGTAGCGAATTCTTCGAGGGTGGAAACTCTTTTCCTTCGGGTCACGCCACCCAGGCGTGGACGGCTGCGACGATCATTGCCAGCGAATACCACGACCGCAGGAGCGTCCAGATAGCTGCGTTTGCGACGGCCACTGCCGTCAGCCTTGCTCGACTCGGGCAACACAAACACTATCTTTCAGACGTTGTTGTTGGCAGCGCGCTGGGGTACGCAATCGGCAAGTATGTCTATCACAAACGTCATGACAAGCTGCTCGATTCTTCAGACGATGATGGACCAGTCACCAAGCTCTGGCACCCTGCTATCACGCCTGAAATAGATCGACGCACGCGCCAATACGGCATCGGGCTGACGTGGAGCTTCTAAGCTCGCAGCAGTATGATGTCGTGTCTGTATGTTTGATTCGGTTCGCACAAGGCTAACACTCTGGTACGCCGGTGTACTCGGCCTCTCGCTAATCTCTTTCGCACTCCTCATTTACTACGCGGCCGCGGCTATCTTCCATCAACGCCAGGATGAATCTTTGCACTCGACTGCACAGACCGTAGCGAGCGCGTACGTTGAAGAGCTCGAGGAGCAACACTCGCTCGCAAAGGCAGGCGAAGTTGTTCTGGCGGAATTGACCTTCCCGAATCACTACGTGGAAGTAATCGACAACACGGGCCGGCCCATCGCGTGGTCCAAGAACCTTTCCGGGAAGAGTTTCGCGATTCCTCTGCTCACTGTCGAACAGGCGCGGGCGCGAAGCTCCGGCGTGGTGACGGTCGATGGTCTAAGGGCTGCGGTCGTTCCTCTATCGGCAGATCAAAATCTCGGATTCGCCGTGGTTGCGGAGCCTTTGAGTGTGATTGAAGACGGACTGCGGCAGTTGCGACGCGACTTTTTCGCGGGAGTGCCGCTGGTGCTGCTGCTTGCATCCGCGGGCGGCTACTTCCTCGCCCGCAAGAGTCTGGCGCCGATCGCATCGATGAATAGTCAGACGCAACGAATCTCGGCGGAGAGTCTTTCTCAGCGACTCGACGTCACTAGTCCACGCGATGAGCTCGGGCGTCTCGCTACGACGATTAATGATTTGTTGGCACGGCTCGAGAGTTCTTTCAACGAGCAGCAACGATTCATCGCCGATGCTTCGCACGAACTGCGCACGCCGCTCGCAGTGTTGCGGGGCGAGACAGAAGTGGCGCTCGCGAAGCAGCGCAATGCTGACGAATATCAGCAATCGTTGTCGTTGATCCAGGAGGAAGCGGAACGACTCTCGCGCATCGTCGAAGACCTCTTCATTCTTGCGCGCCAGCCTATCGATGCGCCTGCAACGTTGATGAGAGAACGAGTGTCGTTGAATGAAGCGATCAAAGACTGCGCGCGCGCGGCACAGGTGCTTGCGACGCGCAAAGGTGTGCGGCTGACGACGGAAAGCAATTCGCCATCGATAGATCTGAACGGCGACAAAGAACTGATCACGCGAATGATCCTTAATCTGCTCGACAACGCAGTGAAATACACGCCTGCGGGTGGCGAGATCTCGCTCGCCCTGTCACGACAAAACGGAAACGCCGAGATCGTCGTGCGCGACACGGGAATCGGAATTGCTGAGACGGATCGACAGCGAGTCTTCGATCGTTTTTATCGTGTTGACAAGGCGCGCTCGCGCGCTCTCGGCGGTGCTGGTCTTGGTCTCTCGATAGTGCGCTGGATCGTCGAAGTTCACGGCGGCGAGATCCATATCGACAGCGCCCCCGGCCGCGGCAGCACGTTCACAGTTGATTTGCCGTTGAAATCCGGAGGTGGCGTTGAATCATAGCCTCTCACACTTTCGTACGGTCTTCATGGCTTTATTCTTTTTACAGGCGCCGGTGTCTAGGCGACAGTGAGTTACTCGTCGCGATATGGTGTCGGCGTCGGCGGTGACATTGAACTCGGCAACGCATAAAGTTCCACTTCGACCCGATCTCTGCATCCCCCGTCTATCGTGACGATGCGCGCAGCATCGATGCCACGCACCCTGATCAGATAATCCTTCACGCGTTTGGCGTGGCTCTGCGCGTCACCTGTACGCGTGTTTTTTCCGGCGTACACGACGATGTAGCCCTTAAACTGCGGCTCTCTATGCAAGTGGATCGCGAAGTTGTCAAGCCGGGCCTTTTCATCTTCAGCCGATATGTCAGAGTATTCATCGAACTTGCGTACGAGAAATTCCCTCTCATTTGCATTAGTCTGTTGCTCAGAAGCTTCAGTGCATCTCAAATATCTGTCCTCTGGTGTGGGCTCGTATGTGATGCTGTCCACATCCTCACCTTCTTTCTCCAGCCACCTAGTGCTGATACGAACACCATCTTCCTTGCTGAAGTAGTAAACAACGCCCTGAACATGGTAATCAATCACTCGCTCATATTTCAATTTGTCCAACTTGAGATCGTCAACAAGCAACTTTGCGTTTGGATGAACTGTAATGCTCAACACGGTGTCACGAGGAACATTCCAATCATTTGATTGGCTTTCTTTGCATTGGCCCGCAGAGTAAAAGACAAGAACCCGTTCATCCTTTGTCTCATACGTAGACGCAACTCCGCGGGACTCTTTCGGAGCACCAAGCAGTCGCTCAACATCTGTTCGTGTGGAATGTAAAGGAACGAGGCCCCGCCACCCTTTGGCTTGCGAGACCGTAACCATTGCAAGCACTGTGCACACACAAGGGATGATCAATTTGAACTTGGTCATTTCCAGGTCACCTCTTTCTGCAAGCAGCCATCAGTGCGTCGTTCCAATAGTCACTGGCTTTGCGCACGGCGTCCCTGTAAGCCATACCGCTGTAATCAGGCGGCCTGACACCTCTCATGGCCGCTACTGTGTTCGCATAGGCAAAGTCATCATAGCCATTCTTTCCGGCGAGATGAAGTATTTCATGCAGGACAGCTTCAGCATCAATACGACCTTGGTCGTTAATATATTCAGCTGCACCTCGTCTGCTGAGACCAACAGGAAAAGGAGCGGGCGTGGCAAGTTCTAATTGTGCATCTCCTCCGCTGATCGATCCGTGAACGGTAGAGCCAGCAAATCCATAGGCCTTCATGATGGTGTCCCCATAGATGAACCCGCTTTGGCTTTTGATCTTGGCCAAGCCTGTTAATGCGTCCGTGAACTCCGCGGGATTCTTTGCTGTCGCGGTTCCGTTGATTAGAGCGCTGATGAATTTGGCGCAATCTGGATTGCTAACCATCTTCGTGACCCGGCTCTCAAGGTCATTAACGTTCGGTGCAGGCTTCTGCGGTTGCTGATATCCATAGATCTCTTGGTAGTAACTGATATCGATAATATTTGGCGAACCGATCGTCGTGCGCGACATGGGAATCCGAATTGCTGAGACGGATCGACAGCGTGTCTTCGATCGTTTTCATTGTGTTGACAAGGCGCGCTCGCGCGCTCTCGGCGGCGCCGGTCTTGGTCTATCGATCGTACGCTGCATCGTCGAGGTCCACGGCGGCGCCGTCCGCATTGACAGCACCCCCGGCCACGGCAGCACGTTCACGGTGACTTGCCGTTGAAGTCAGGAAGTCACGTTGAATTCTAGAGTCTCACACTTGGGCTCAAATGAAGCCCGACTCATCGCTACTTACTATGGCTTTGTGACTTGCATACATCGAGGCTCCTCTGCTTTGAGCTGAGGAAAGGTGTTGAGTACCGTTTTTGGAAAACCTTTATCAGTCGGAGCGCGATGGTGCATCTATAACGAGTGTTGAGATGGCGGATCGATTAGGAATCTGCACGATTTGTAGTGCTTATCTTGGCTTTGTCTTGTCGGCTGAAGGACAATGTAGCTGATTGTCTTTAGCGCTTTGAAAATACCTAACGCTGCTTGCAGTTTTTAGCCCTCCCTCAACCCTAACGCCTTCGTCTACATTCACATAATAGATCCAGCCGGGGAGGTGTTTATCTTCAATCCTCTCAAACTTCGAAAAATCGAACTGCAGTTCCGATAGCGGTTTATCCTCTTTGAAGCGAACACCGATTTCGATCACCGTGCCAACTGGCACTCTCCAAGCGCTCGCCGCGTCGTCGTTCTTGCAGCTAGAGTCAGTCGAATAGAGAACAAAGACAGTTTCCTCATCCAATTCATAGATACAGGCCGAACCACCGCATCGAACAAGGTGAGAACCAATGAGTCGTTCAACATCAGCCCGAGTTGAATGGAGAGGTTCAATGCCGCGCCAAGGTTTAGCGTAAACCGAGTAGCAGTCTAAAAAGACGATCAATATAACAATCAATAGTGTCAACGACTTCATTTCACTTATACTCCTGCGGCGTGCAGTGTTCTCTAAGCTGGTTGTCCCAGTACTCGCCAGCGGCTGCTGTCATACTTCCTGTGATTTGCCACCAAGGCATGTTACGGTTGTAACCCTCCGGGTATCCTGGTGCGGCCGTTAAGATTCGCGCAGCGTCAGCTAGAACTACATCCATGTAGTACCCGCGCGATCCATCATAGGCGCTAGCACCGCCTCCCGCCAGATGCAGAATCTCGTGAAGTGCCGTCAAGGCGTAGCTAACCTGGGCACCCACTCCATTTCTTGGTCCATAGGCAGTATTAAACATGACAATTTCAGCGGTTGCTTGGCCGCTAAATATGTCACCGTATGCACTTCCACCCCCGCCACCCCCCTGAGCACCAGTCCTGAATACAAATCCTCCATTTTCTTGGTTAAAAACTGATACAGCTAGCTCTTTCCCATCGTAAGTATATGGTTTTTTCCCGGTCAGCTGTCTGGCCACATTAATCAAGTTGGAAACAAAGGTGCTGCAACGGTTGTCATCGAGCAGATGAAATATGTTGGCCAAAAGATTTCTCGGCCGAATATCTTCTTCTGCTGAAGGATTCTGCGGTGTGTCATCCAATCCAATCGTTTCAAAGACCGGGTGGAATTTGCCAGTGGTACCGCCGTCCTCGTCGGTGACAGAAGTGTAATCGTAACCCAAAAAACGAGTCGCCATTCCACCGCCGGCATATACAGCGTCTGCCGGTAAGAAACCGCTATAGCCGTCAGCGAACGCTTTGAAGAACTCAAATCGTTGTTTCGTATAGTTGTACCTCGTGGTGTTTTCAGGTCCGATAGCTGCAGCTCCCGATTCGAGCAACCGAGCGGCCATATCACACGGGAAATACACCCCATCCAATTTACAATCGCGCGAGGAATCGCCGATATTCCCATAGCCGGGATACACGGGTCCGCCCTCTCCGCGTCCGCTGAAGTTTGGATCCTGAAGGTAAGGATCTTCGGTGTAAGCGTCGGCGCCCATCGGATCGAGTTCGTCAAAAAGTATTGTGTAGCCGCTGTGTGCATCAGTTTTGCGAACGCTTATTCCTGAAACCTCCTCATGAACAATCAATCCGCCCTCGGCCAGAACCTTTCCGCCGGCATAAACAAAACTGCGTTGCTTCGCTCCCGTGCTGTCCAACTCACTCACCACCTCACCCAGCACCGTAGACTCCAGGTAATATGTAGCGATCCCAAAATCGGTGGTCTTGATACGCTTACCATCCCCATCAAAGACCTGGCTAGAGCTACCGCCCGACCAGGAAATCACAACCGTCTGCGCGGCCGCATCATAGGTATATTGCCGTTTTAGATCGTCCGTGAGATTCCCTTGTGAATCATAGGTCCAACCGATGCGACGATCGTTACTATACGAATCGTTCGAAAAAAATCCGCGACTCTTGCTCCAACTCTCCGTGTCCCTGTTCGTGAGGTGATCGAAAGCGTCATAAGCGAACGACTCGTTGTAGGGTCGATCAGTAGTCGCGGGTTCGCCACGGGCTTCTGCGCCGCTGAGTCCGCTAGCGATTCGCGCCGTGTGATCATACTCGTATGAACGGTCAAATCTCGGATCGAGTATGTTGTGAGAATATCTAATTCGACCATCAGCATGGTATTGATAATCAACCGACATGACGCTTGGTAACCCGCTCACACTCGGAATTTCGAAGTGACTGGTCTGCATGCGCGAATTGTAATTCATCGAAGCGGTGCGGCCATTACCATACGCGATCTGCTTGGGCGCTCCCGAGGCGCGATAACCAATGCTGTTGATGAATTGGCTAACACCATAGTTAACGCCCGTTACGTTGGCTAGTCGCCCACTGGAATCAAAGCCGTAGTTGATCGTCACATTCCACGGATCAGTAACTGTCTTCAATTCGCCAGCCAGGTTGTAGGCGTAACTCAACGTAAACGAAGCATTCAAATTCGGTGAGACGGGATCCGAAATCGTTCGCGTTTCTGAGGTCAGCCACGAGAGTAAATTGTACGTATAACTATGACTTCCCATACCATCAGCCATCGAGGTTCTGTTTCCGGCTACGTCGTACGCGAAAGTAACATTCGCCGCCGGCGTGATGCCAGTCGGTGCGTAATACTGGATTTGGTTCACGAGATGCCGGCCATTATTGTAAACATAGGTTGCGCTTGCTCCCCGTGCATCGGTGATTTTGTGAACGGTGTCGTCACCGTTGTACTCCCAAACAGTGGCTAGGTTGGCACCCTGCTCCGGCACGTGCTTCGACTGGAGACGCGCGTAGCCATCGTAACTCATCGTGGTATCCTGATAAGCACTACCACCGTTTTCCGGGCCTGCCCACTGCCGGATCAGTATGGCTTGATCGCGCACGTTGAGTGATTGGGTCGTAGTCGAATAGACCGTGCTGTTCCAGTTGAGAATCTCCTTCTTCCATTGCCGTCCCAGTACGTCGGAGTAGTTTTTTTGACGACGACCCATTTCATCGGTAAGCGTCACTACTTCGCCGCCGGCACAGCCGCAGCCCGCGTACGAAGCTGTTTTGGTTGTGCCATCCTGGTTGGTCGTCACCAGTGGACGGCCTTTCCAATCGTAGGTCTGTTGCGTATAGATCCAGCCAGCGGCCGCGTCGTCCCCAGCGGTGGTCCATTGCGAGGGTGCGCCGCTCGCGGAGGTCTCCGTGGGGTTGGACGTCTTGATAACTCGCCCCATCACATCGTAGACCACTTTTTGTCCACCGAATCCACCGACGCTGCCGGGATGATCGGTTGCGGTGGCAATCACGCGACCAGCACCGTCAGTGACCTGGAACGAGTGCGCCTCGCCTAAACCATCCTGAATCGTCCTGTAGGTGTCGATGCGATTCGTGCTTGTCGGATATTCAAAACGCGTGTAGGCGCCGTTGACGAGACTCGTTTGTTGCTGGAGACGTCCAATGGCGTCGAAGGCAAACGTCTGCTCCGGCCCAGGAGTGTTCGTCGTGACGTTTGGCAGCGGCGTTCGCGTGTAGGTGATCGCACCGAAGTCGAAGTGATACTTCGTGGTCGAGGAATAACCATCCGGGTCGGTAACTGTGCTGGGATAAGCGAGGGTGTTGCGGATGTTGTTGCCATCCGAGAATGAGTCGGCGTAGCTGACTGTGACTTCATGATTCAGCGGATCTTTTGACGACACCACCCCGCCCGCAGTGTTGTACTTCATGGTGGTGGTCGTGAATTGTGAGATGTTCGTTACATCGTAACGCCTTACGCTGGAAAGATTCCCACGCCCGGTGATGAAGCTCGCGCTGTAATTCGTGTTGTCGTGCTGCACCGGCGCGTCCGTGCCCTGAATCGAGCTGGCACCGTTCTCGTTGTCGTAGAAGAACCCGACTTTCGACATCAGCGCACCGCCGTTGTTCACGTCACCTTCATACAGACGTTTTTCGGTAACAAGACCAAGAATGCGCCGATCGGTGTAGCTGGTGCTGGCGTGATAATCGGTGCGTGTGCTGCGCAGCTTGGTGGTGGCATCCGCCGCGTATTCATAAACATCGCGCGGCAACTGGCAGCTCGTGCCATTTGTAAACGTGAACTGCTGGTACGTGAGCTCGGTACGCGCATGATTGCCGGCCGGGTCATAGATATTTGTCTCGAGCACACGCGGGTTAAGTTCATAAGATACGGTCGTGTTGTCCTGTGTCCAGGTAGTCATCGCCTGGCGCTGCAAGACTCCCGCACTGTCGTAAGTATTGACTAAGGCAGGCAGACTCCGTCGCCAGCCCGAAGCAGTGCCGGCTGCACCGATGAAGTAGATCTTATTTGACGTGCCGTCCGGTTCGGTGACCTGTGCGCGCGTGCCGCTCTGCGAAGAGCCGTCAGGCATGGTCCAGCTTTCCGGGGACGGCTCAGCGAAAGTTGTCACCGCTTCTTCATTGCTGGCGGCAGTGCCGTCGCTGTCGCCGTTCCAGTATTGCGCCCAATCATGCCGCTCAGTGAAGCGCGGACAATCCAATTGCGACGACGTGGCT
>Ga0070681_10006403_pt1 | contig 11453 bp, 5 predicted proteins | sample KBSC83BmetaG_FD_65650 | JGI IMG/M metagenome (GOLD analysis project Ga0070681, IMG submission 65650) | Corn rhizosphere microbial communities from Kellogg Biological Station, Michigan, USA - KBS C8-3B metaG | ecosystem: Host-associated > Plants > Roots > Rhizosphere | place: USA: Michigan...
GCGAACCGTCGCGATCATAATCGATCAGCAAAACACCCCCACTCATCGATTCGACAATGTATTTTTTTTCCGGTGCCGAAGTGTGTACAAACTTGATCCCTGTTCTGCCGGTTATGTCTGTTAACTGTGGAACCTTTCGCCCAGAGCACTCGTAGTGATCACTTTGAGCAGCGACACCGTTGCCGCCAAAGACAAGGACGGCTAGCAAAACTAAGCAAAAAAGCTGGTGTATCAGGATGCGACGATACCTCCGCGAAAGGGAACAATGTGCGAGAAAATCAGAACATTTTATCACTGCTTATCGGGTTTAACGATACGGATCCAATGATCGGTAAATTTGTAGTGCATCTCCGGCACGTCGGTTTTCGGCATGTGGCAAGACACGCAATTCTTAGTCGAAACCGGGCACGCAGGCGCGTTTCGCTGCTGTGTTTTTACCTCACCCGAAGTCGATAGATGGCACGCGAAACACTTAGCGTCGTAAAAGGCCGGCTCCCGTTGAGTTTTTTCGTGCGGATCGTGGCATGCGACACAGCTCAGTCGACGATCGGTCGTATCATGTTTCGGGCTATTAAAAAGGCGGTACGGTTGAAAGCGCACTGTCTCAACATTCTTCTCCATTGTCAGAACTTTTTCGAATCCGACATGGCAGGTGCCGCAGAACTGCTGTGATAATTCGAAAGCGGGTAATTTTGCCGGATCATAGATCCGAATCGCTTTTTGGTCTCCCGACTTAATAGCTTTGACATGCTCGCCACCGGGGCCGTGGCAAACCTCACAGCTGATGCCCATGGTCATGTTTGAAAGCTTGAGTTGCTTATTCTGAACCGGTGCTGTCGAGTGACAGCTAAAACAGTTCATTGCCTCTGCTGCTGGTATCTGTCGCCCTATCGCTTCATCAAGGGATCTGGGCACTTCGTGACTTTGCGCAACGGTAAAATCCAGAGCCTGGATCCCTTTGTAAAAGGTCACCTTTGATTCGTAGAGCAGCCCGTTGTGATAAAAAATATAAACCTGACCTTTCTGACCTTGACCAAAACAATATGCTATCGGTTCAGAGATCTTGTTCCCACCATCAGAAACTGTGTAGATGATGTCATTTCCGCGCCTGGCAAGCTCGTAAGAATATGGTCCGACCCGGAATTTAAGGACGGGATCGTTCTTAAATATGTCGCTATCTCGTGGCAAGACAGTGGCGTGGGCCATGGGAGTATCGATCTGCTTCTCTTTCGAATGACACTCGAGGCACTTCTGCGTTCCAACGTATTTGATGTCTCGCGCTTCATCGAAGGGGTTCCAATTGGAAAGAGCGTCGCTCGTTCTCGTAGGCCGCTCCTGAGCGCTTTGAGCCTGAGGAAGGATGATAAATCTGACGCCGACAGCTGCCGTGATCAGGATAAGGATGATCTTTAGAGCGTTCATCGGTCGAAGATCGGCATGAGCTTTGGAGTAGTCACTGAGCTTTCTTGTTTTTGATCTTCTGAAACGTCTCGAGATGCTGCTTGGCCAAAACTGCATCGCCTATCAAATTATATAGGCGACTTAGTTGAAAGTGCGTCTCGGGATCATCCTGATCGATGGCGACCGAGCGTTCCAGCATCTCACGGGCCTTAGGTTCGTTGCCCGCCTGCAGATAGACCGTGCCGAGATCCCTTAGCGCTAAAGCATATTTCGGCGCCTCAGCTACAGTCTGTTCCAGAAAATGAATCGCGTTGGAGGTGTCGCCCTGAGCTTTATAGGAAAGGCCGATCTGATACATAGCCTCAACATTTGCCGGGTCGATATCAACGCAGTGAAACAGTTGCTGCCGGGCGGGTTCGACTTGGTCCTTTTGTGCTGCTATCGCCAAACCGAGTGCGACGCAGCCGCGCGCGTCCTTGGGCCGGAGAATGACGTACCGTTCGAGGTTCGACCGAGCTTTTTGAACATCTCCGCCTTGCAGCGCCGCAGCACCTAACAGGTATTCACCCTCGGGGTCATCAGGTTTCAAGACCAGCAGTTTTTCAGCTGCCTCGACGGCGTCCTGCGGTTGATCGACCTTGATCGCGGTCAGAGCCGTCCGGGCCAGAATATCGGGCGAGTTCGGCGCGAGCTGTAAAGCCTTTTTTAGTAGTGGGAGTGCGGCGGCTGCGTTTCCTTGTTCTAACTCAAGTTCGGCCTGCAGATAATCGACTTCGGGCGACAGTGGGTCGAGACTTGCCGCGGATCCCAAATGGCGTCGAGCGGAAGCGAAATCCTTTTCCATGATCTCGGCCTTGCCCAGCATCGTCAGCGCCTTCGCATTGTTCGGCATCGACCTCAAAATGAACTGAAGCATCTCGATCGCGGTTTTGGCGCGGCCCGCATCTCTCATAACGCCGGCAAATTTCATAACTGCATCGGGACTTACTGTTACCGCCTGTTTCGCAAGCGGCACCAGGGCGTCAAGATCATTGACCCTACCAAGTCCCGCGTAACAGGTCGCTCGTATCGCTAAGGCATCCGTGTTAAACGATTTAGTAGGCAATCGAGACACCACAGCCAAAGCCTCATCGCAATTCCCCGCGATAACCTGCGCCTGGGCCAGATTTAGTCGTGTTACCTGGTCTTCGATACGCGAAGAATTTATCTCTTTCAGGACCGCAACGGCAGCGTCCGATCGTCCGCTTAGTAGCAACGCCGTAGCGTAGTTCACTTTTGCCGATGTAAATTGTGGATCGAGTACGAGAACCCTTTTGTAGAGAGCAACGGCTTCGTCAAGCCTCCCCTGTTTTAGTCTTAACCGAGCGAATAGTTCGACAGCCTTTGCATCGGTGGGATGCGTAAAAGCATATTCCGACACCTCTTTTTCAGACTGAACCAGGCGGCCGGTCTCAATGTCTCTTTCAAATTTAGCAAGAACGTGGGCATTTTGGTTGACCTGTGCATTGACGGAAACTGTGAACGTCAGGGCGATCAACGTACCCGCTGCTAATGTGAGGTGTTGAACTGCTTTTGTAAGCTCCATTCTCCTAAGGAACTGTCGAGGTAATCTGACGGTTTGCCGCTTTAAGGTCGCTGTATATCTTCAATTCTCTGTCCGCATCTGTCGCGCGTTTAGCTCGTCGATAAGCGATGCTCAATTGATAATGAATGTATTCTTTCTTTGGGTCAGTCTGCACTGCTGTCTCGAGCTCCCCGATCGCATTATCGATGTCACCTTTTGCGATGTAAATCTTTCCAAGCTGATAGTGAGCATCCGCATAATCGGGCCGCTCCTCGATCGCTTCATTTAGGAGCCTGACAACCTCGTCGGTCTGCATATTACGTTCAAGCATTGTAAAAGCGAGATGATATTTCGAGAGCGCGTCCGATGGATCAAGCTGGAGTTCCTGGCGAAACTCCTTTTCGGCCTCCTCCAAACGGTTCATCCGAATCAACGCCTGACCAGCATTGTAATGAGCTTGTTTCATCTTCGGGTCAAGCGACGAAACCGTCGAAAACTCTTTGAGAGCCCGCGGATAGTCACCAAGCAAAACGAAACCTTGTGCCGCGTAAAACCGTGCCTGGGCATCTCGCGGGTTTTGATCGCTCAGGCGACTGAACCAAGCTATAGCCCTTTCACGAGCTTGAATTTGTACGAGCGAAACCCCGAAGAAGTACGCCAGCTCCGCATCACCAGCAAGCTGCCGTTCGAGCGGGCTCAACGTCGTGACCGCCCGCTTATAATCGTGCGTGAAGTAGTAGATCGATCCGAGCATCTTTCTCACGAGGTCGTCGTTTGGGTTTGTTTTCAGGTGACGCTCTAAGGGTGCGGCAGCCTTATCAAACTGGCCGGCTTTGAAGCTAACGATTCCCCAATTTCGATCAAGTCCGGGAAGGTCTGGCTTCCAGGTGGCTGCGATCTGGAAATTACCGATCGCTTCCTGAAGATCGCCCCGCTGAACCGATATCACGCCGAGGTTATGATATGCCTGGGCGACGACCTCGGTTAACTGCGTTTTAGCCTTTGTAGCTTCCGCAACCCGTTTTGCATTGACTGGCTCTACCGGCGAGCTGACAGTCTGTGCGAGCTTTTGGGAGCTTGATGTGTTCTTGTCACTCGTTCCCATCGGACGCGTGATCTTCTGGATCTCTTCACGGTCGGATTCGAGAAGTTGACTTTGCAACTGGCGGGCCTTTGCGAATTCAGAATCGCCTTCGGCTTTGCGATTCGTCAGCGTAAGCAGCCGCCCAAGCATAAAATGCGTCCTTCGATTTTGTGTATCCTGATCTGGAGCACCCTCTGACAACTTAAGCGATGCCCTCAGATTCTTCTCGGCGTTGGCGAGGTCGTTAACTTCCATCTGCGACTGACCAAGAAAGAGGAACGCCTGCGCATTTTTTGGGTTCGCTGCGACCGCGCGTTGAAGAAAAACGATCGCTTTTCTGTGATCGCCCTCGGTCGAAGCTGCGACGCCGGCGAAGAAGTTTGCGTGAAAGTCATTTGGCGTCATTCGGAGTTCGGCCTCGAACTCTTTCCCGGCCTCGCCTATACGTTCACTGCCACCGTGCTGAAGGATGACAAAGCCCTTATAAAAATGAGCCTTTGGGACCTTTGGGTCCAGCTCGAGCGCCCGGTTGAACTCTCGTTCGGCCTCCTTGGAATAGTCAGTATCTTCAAAAGCCTGACCAAAAAGAATGTGGACGTCGGCTTTTCGATTTTTGACGGCTGAGTCGATCTCGTCGAACAACAATTTTGCCCTGTCGAGTTGCTTAAGCCGCAAATAAGTGAGTCCTAGCAAATATGCGCTGTCAAAGTCAGGAGCGAGACGAAAAACCTCTTCAAGTTCGGGCAAGGCCGCCTGATAATTTTCACCGCTGTAGTAAAGGCTTCCGAGGATCTGGTGAGCGCGCGAGTTTTTGGGATCCAGAGCTACAGCGGCCTGTGCCTCGGTCGTGGCTTCGTCTCGTCGCGATAGATGAAGATATGCGACGGCGAGTCCCGCGCGTGCTGTCGAATCGTTTTCAAATTCAAGCGAAGATCTAAGATGGGTCGCAGCGTCAGTGTCTTTCCCCTGTTCGAGTTCCTGCAGTCCGATGCGGCGTAATGCGATGCCAAGTACAGCTCGATTTTCGACCAGCGCGTGATCGAGATCGCCCGCAAGCTGATAGCCTTGAGCGGCGCTCAAATGCCGCCCAAGTTCGTCGTCCGGAGCCGGTGCAACTGTATTGCTCTGCGAGTTTGGGGTTCGTGGGGTTTGCTTTCGAACGGTTTGGCCGTACAGATTTACCGTGGAGATGACAAGGACATAAAGAATAAGTCTGTAAAGCATGCCAAGAAACGCTTAACGGGGATCAATGCGGAAAGCATAGACCAAAAGCAAGAAGAAGGTAAAGCCAAGCGGCCTTACCTTCTTTCCAAGTATCACAAAGCGGCCTCTAGAAGACCAGTTTCAGGGCGTACTGGATCTCCCGGCCTCCCTTCGTCTGATTAGCAATTCCAAACTGCGTATTTATAACACCGGGGGAGGAAACACCCGTAATGGTAGTGTTGGTCGGGCTGCATGGATTTGCACCACAGATGACCTGTCCAGTTGCGTAAGTGAGCTGAACCGTGTCCCCTCTGAACTGAGGCGTGTTGAACGCATTGAACAACTCAAGACGGAACTGGACCCTGGCTCCTTCACCAAAGAAGCTTTCCTTCAGCCAATTCGGAGCAAAGTTCTTATAGATAGAAACATCAACATTTTTGTTTGGCGGTCCCAGACAAGCGCCTCGCGAATCAACGGGCGAAAGTTCCCCGATCTTCGTTCCCACCAAAGTAAACGCAGCAGGATTGATGAACGATATCGCGTCATTTCCGGTCACCTGACACGAGACACTGGTGTCCCGAAGCGGTCTTTGGTTCGCCACGTTCGTGCCGGTTCCTGTAAAGCCGCCCTGGAAATTGCGAGTATTTCCGTTGTTAGGATCGGTATCCGGATCAAAACTAAGTCCAGTAGCCGCGATTGTCGGCGTTAACGACGTACCGCTGCTTAGCTGCACGATCGTCGCTACTTCCCATCCGCCTAGGACCGTTCGAACCAGGGGATTTCTTCCTTTCAAGCTTGGCGCGTTGAAGATCGCATTCGCAACAAATATATGCGGTCTATTGATATCCGAATTTCCCAAGTCCACGTTCGGATTGTTTACATCCTGCAACGCCCACTGACTGTTTGTACCCGATGAATCGGTCAAACCAAAATCAGCTTTTGAACGTGAAAAAGTGTAAGCCATGTCGACCCGGGTATTGGACGACAACCTCGTTTTGAAATACATCTGCAACGAGTCGTAGTTGGCGCGTCCCCTTCTTCCAAACTGATAGATCGATGGAAGTCCCTTGAAGGGACGGAGCTGGTTGACCCCTGCCGCGTCCGGAGCGAAAGCTGCAGCCACGCGATTCTGAGGCAGCACCGCATTTATGTCATAGTTGGTCAGTTGGTCGCGGGCGCGGTTACCAATATATCCGACCTCGAGGACGGTCTCCTTCCACAGTTGTTGATCGACAAGAACGTTGAACTGCCATGAATATGGAGTTGCAGCCCTCGGATCGAATGAGAATTTAGGAATCCCGGCGGAGGCGTTAGGGTTGTCCAATGCGAAGACCGAACCATCAAGCGTTCGTTGTCCTCCAACGCTCTTCACAAATGGCGGATTGGTCGTCAGGGCCGCAAAAACGGGACTGGTACGTTCGCGAAGGAAAAATTGTCCAAATCCTCCCCTCAAGGCGGTCTTGCCGTTGCCGAAAATGTCCCACGCTACACCGACTCGTGGTGCAACGTTTTTGAAATTATTTTTACGAAGTGACCTGTTGTCAAACTCCGGCGGGACCGTGGTTGTAAAAGCTGAGCACGGATTGCCGGCCCCTTTAGGAACTATCAATCCATTACAAGGATCCGAGGCCGGTTTGGACGGGTCGAACGCAGAAGGCACGAACGAGGAGATCTTATTCAGCGCATCATACGGTTCGTAGAGGATGGAATATCGAGCACCTAGTTCCAAAGTTACCCTTGGCGTTACCTTCCACGTATCGCCAAAATAGAATTCAAGATTGGTCCATCGTGCGTGGCCTACCGCGGATAGATCCGACTCGCCAAAACCGAATAAACTGCCCTGAGTAAGAACGTCTGCAAGAGCGTTGCCCGAGTTATTTCCGCAACATGCTCCCCAAAATGCCGGCGCTTCGTTCTGAGTACCTGAAATTTCGGTCTTGCTGGCCTTATCCCAGAGGAAACCCGCCTTAAAGATGTGATTCCCCATCACCTTTGAGAAGTCATCGCGAAGCGAATAAATATCCAGCGCATTTCTAAATATCGGTTCGGTCCAAAGGTCCGCGCCGGTACTGCTAAAAAACGGATTAATGCCGCCCCAGAAAACGGGATGCGGACGATCAACCCCATTAACCTTTACACTATCCGGGAAGAAGCCGGGAATAGCCTGGTTGATCGCCCTATTAAGGTCTCCACCATTGCCCGGATCGACATTGATACGGTTTGCCGAATACGAGAATTGGACCTCATTGATCGCTGTGTTGGACAGGGTCGATGTAAGCTTGATTGCGGCCTGTCTTGCCGGCTGCGCCCATGAGCTCTCGATCGTGGGAAATGCATCGTCACCCCAAAGCCCTCCAGCTACGATCGGAAATCCATTGGTCCAATTGTCGTCTGTAAATCGGCCAAAGACCTTGTGCTTTTTCGTGATGTTTGCGTCTATACGAATATTGTACTCACGGAAATCGATAGGTGAATTAGCCGATTCGGCCCAGTTGTTGCATGTTCCGCCAGAAGGTGACCAGGCAAGGTTAGGTAACGGAAAGATCTTGACAAGCGTTTGACCTGCCGCGCTTTGATTGGCAGCCGGAATGATCTGGTTAGCTGATCCGGGGCGACCATTACCGATCGCAGGGCCATCACAGCTGTTACCGTTGGACAGAATCCTACGATTTGTAAAATCGCCGGACCGTTCCGCCGCTGTAGGGACGCTGCCAAATCGGGCCTTGCCGCGGATCTCTTTGTTCCACTCAACCGAACCAAAGAAGAAAATGCGGTCTTTAATGATCGGACCGCCAAGTGAACCGCCATAGTCGTTTCGCCGAAGCTTGTCTTTTCCCAAACCGCTTCGGTTTGCAAAAAACTCAGTCGAATTCAAAGCGTCATTTCGGCCGAAATAAAAGAGACTTCCGTGAAACTGATTTTCACCGCCGCGTGTAACGATCGAGATTACCGCGCCGGCTGCCTGGCCAAACTCGGGACCATAGCTATTACGCAGCATCTTAAATTCTGCAATCGCTTCGATCGAGGGATATAGAAGGATCGTACGGTTGGAACCGGTATCATTGTTATTCGCGCCGTCCGTGAGGAACAGGTTGCTCTGCGACGAGTTTCCGTTGACCGAAAAATCGACGCCGGCGAACAAGCCTTTATTTTTGCTATCGAAATTATTCTGCGGCGAGACACCCGGAACGAGCTGTGTAAGCTGCACAAAGCTACGCCCGTTTAGAGGAAGTTCGCGGACCTGCTGGCCGCTGATGACCTCGCCGACAGCGCCCGTTTCAGTCTCAACTTGTATCTCGTCAGCCTGGATGGTGACGACTTCGCCAACCGCTCCGATGGTGAGACTGAAATCCTGTCTCGTCACCGTTGAAACGTTGACCACCACCGATTCGGCGACAGTTTCCTTAAAACCCTGTTTTGTGACCGTTAAGCGGTAAGTGCCTATCGGTAGGTCAGGCAGGCTGTAGTTGCCGTCCGATGTGGTCGTGATCGTCCTGACGAATCCTGTGCCGACCTGGGTGGCGGTAACGGTTGCGTCGGGCACAGCCGCGCCCTGCGGGTCAAGCACAGTTCCATTGATCTGGCCGGAAGTCTTTTGAGCAGGAGCGCTCAGTGAAAATAACAGAAGTAAGCAAGAAACTATAAAGAGCCCAAAGACCTTGCGAAATGAGCGAGAGCCCGGTCCAGCCTCTATCGATCCGATCTGCATACGATTCCTCCGATGAGCTTCGGCAGAAGCCCGATTATGCGTTAACAGCTACCAAAGTCCTCGAAAGACTTCTGAAAAGATTAAGTTTCGAGGCCAAATCTCGTTCAAAAAAGCTGCTGAGTGTATTTGATACACTCTTGTTACAACCCCAATAACGAAAAAAGTGAACTTATTAAGAACTGAAAAAGCCGTGAATATCGTAAAGCTAATAACTTGCTAATATACTGACTGTATTATAGTAAGCCCGCCCGATGGATACTTTTGCTGTGCTACCCAACAAAAGTTACTACCACTTTAAATTCTTGTCAAGCGCTATATAACATTTTCTTTATGGAGTTATAAGTGGAGAAGGCTAAAGGGCATTGACCTTAGATCCGAACGGACGCAAATTTATCGGCGAGTATCAGGCTAAATGCCCCAAGCAGCGTAGGCTCGCTGCCGAGTGTGGAGGCCATAACCTTGATCGATGGGACGCCATTGCAAACTACACGTGCAACCGAACGGTTTACGTCTTCCGAGATCAGGTCCCACGCTCTCGCGATCGTGCCGCCGATGACGATCGCTTCCGGTGAAAGGCCCTGGATCAGGTTTCCCAAACCTATTCCGATAAAGTCCGCCGTTTCCTTTAACGCGGCGAGGGCCGGGCCGTCACTAGCTGCGGCAAGCTCGATGAGCTTCGAAAACGCGATCGTCGAGCCGTTTCCATTGCCTTTGATCCGCGAATAACGAGCGATCGCGGCTCGCTCGGAAGCGAACGCCTCCCAGCACTCGCGGCTGCCGGTCGCGCACGCGACTGGCGCGTTGGTGCCGATCCGCATATGTCCAAACTCGCCGGCGACGCCGCCCTTTCCCCGGTGGATCTGTCCATCCAGAACGATGCCCGTACCGATGCCATTCTCAATGAAAACAAGAATGAAATTATGTACGTTGCGGATCTCCGGCCTACCGAACCAGAGTTCGGCAAGCGCCGCCGCGTTGGCGTCGTTATCGGCGTTGACCCTCAGACCGATGGCATCTTTTATCTTTTGGATGATCTTTGGGCGGTTCCATTGGAAGAACGGGCTGTAAAGGATCGAGCCTGCTCGCGCGTCGACCAGCGCGGGCACGCTGACGCCAATGCCTTCGATATCATGCGGTTTGTGACCGAGCAGCTTTTGAATGCGTTCGATGATCGCGCGACACGTCCGGTCAGGGTCCTTATCTGTGTTAAATTCTTCGCGCTCGATCATGCGGCCAGTTAGATCGCACGTCGCGACGACAGTTTTTATCGTGCCGAGATCGACACCGATCGCAACCGCTCGCGCTGTTGGAAGCGTTAACAATGCCGGCGGCCGGCCGCCGGACGAGTCGCCGAATATTTCTTCGATCAGGCCGGCGTTTCGTAGCTCGCTTACTATCAGCGAGATAGTTGATCGTTGCAGCTTGGTTTCGCGGGCTATCTCGGCGCGTGAAATGGGGCCCTTTTCACGGACATAGTTGAGAACGATCTGCCGGTTGATATCGCGGATCGTATTCGAGCGAGCGACGTTGACTTTGTTCAGGTCAATGCGTTTCATTTACCAGTCACGTTATCGAGTCGCTTGAATATTCTTTAGTAAGAAAATAGAATTTGTCCGCTTCCCGAAGTTCTTGAACAATTGCGCCAATCTGTGTACTGCGGCGTCTGGGGAATTAACCGGTTCACCAAATTTTTTATGTTCGCACCTTTTGTCCGGGATTACAACAAACCAATTTACCGAGTTGTCTCGGCATTGGTTTTTCGCGGACCGAAGGTGAAGCACCTGCAGCCGGGCTGGGTCGCGCTATTGCTCGTCATATCGATCTCGGGGCAGATCTATGGACGCAAACTTGTGTTTCGCGACGAGTTTACAGGACGACCAGGTACGTCTCCTGATGCGAATAAGTGGACGGCGGAGATCGGCGGGAACGGGTGGGGAAATCAGGAGCTCGAGTATTACACAAATTCAACCGACAACGCATATCTGGACGGCGCAGGTTCGCTCGCTATAAGAGCGATCAAACTTCCCCAGCCTTTAATGCTCAATTGCTGGTATGGTCCGTGTCAGTACACATCGGCGCGGCTGATCACAAAACGGAAATTCGATCTGAAATACGGCCGGTTCGAGGCGCGGATAAAGATCCCACGCGGTCAGGGCGTCTGGCCGGCATTTTGGCTGCTTGGAAATAATATCGATACGGTCGGCTGGCCCGCTTGCGGCGAGGTCGACATCATGGAAAACATCGGCCGAGAGCCATCGACCGTTCACGCTACGATGCATGGGCCGGGCTACTCAGGAGCCAAAGGCATCGGCTCTTCTTTTTCGCTTCGGAACAAGTCCGCTTTTGCCGACGGCTTTCATCTTTTTGCGATAGAGTGGTCGGCTAGCGAGATCCATTGGTACGTGGACGGTTCGGAGTATAAGAAAGTCACGCTTCATGACCTCCCGGCAGGCACTCAATGGGTTTTTGACCATCCATTCTTTATCATTTTG
>Ga0070681_10006404_pt1 | contig 11452 bp, 7 predicted proteins | sample KBSC83BmetaG_FD_65650 | JGI IMG/M metagenome (GOLD analysis project Ga0070681, IMG submission 65650) | Corn rhizosphere microbial communities from Kellogg Biological Station, Michigan, USA - KBS C8-3B metaG | ecosystem: Host-associated > Plants > Roots > Rhizosphere | place: USA: Michigan...
ATGGCGAATTCCCCTCCCGACAAGTGCGAAAGAAAGACTCTGGCCGGCAGCTTAGATGGCAAACTGCGCACAGAATGCCGATTGTGGAAAACTTTTTTTGAGAATTGCAAAAGATGGCTGTACTGCCGACGCAAATTCGGTGCGCTTTTCGTCGAATACGTCAGAGAGACGCTTCAGGAACAGCAGGCCAAATATGTATTCCTTGTAAATCCCCAGCGTTCGCACTGAGGCGATAGGACTTTGCTGGCTGTTGCATCGCGAGATCCTCGTGTCCTTGTCTGTGGGGAACGTCAGCTCGACTGCATAAGGAACTCGCCAACTAGGTCAACCTTTTTGCTCTTTACCAGGTTCCTGCTGCTGAGTCGATGCCCACTTAGCGTGCTCTTGCGAGACTAATGACTCGATGCGCTCCGCCAGCAGCGCGTGCGGATCAGCGACATTGGCGTACGGTGCCGCATTGCCCAGGTAAGTGTACTTCTCATGCTTCAACGCTTCGCACGTAGAGCGGTAAGTGATCCAATTCTGCTGATACTGGTTTAAGTGCAGCAACCCTTCGAGCACCGTGATCAAGACACCCAGGCCGCCGGTCACGATGCCGGTGTGCGGAAGCCCTAGTCCTGCCAGAAAAGGAATGATCGCCGCTGCCAGAATCTCGGTAACCTTGATTCGTTTATAAGCGCGCTGGTTCGCTAAGCTCTTACGATCGTACCAAGCGAGTTGGTCCTCAAGGCGTTCAATTATGGGATCGGAGTCACGGAGTTGCGTGGAAGATTCGTTCATAGCTCGCAATTCTACCTTCATCGGAAGAAATGGGGACGAAGGAACTTGCTCCACCCTAGAAGGCGACTTTTGGCCCGCCCGTCACCTCGCTAGGAACCTCGGATTGCGTTCGCAGGCTTGTTTGAATAGAGACTTGGCGACTCCCGTCCCTGGTCGCCCGCAGTGACGCGGTGAATCGCAGGACCCTGCTGTAGGGCCGGCCTTCATTGGGCGAGATACTCTCTGATTCTGGTGTTTGCCACCTCTGCAGGACCCATGTCCGTTTAGCAGATAGTTCTCAAATCCGTGCTCTCAATGCTTGCGGGTGGCTCCAAATAAGTAGAGAGCCGTGCGCCGCGAGTCAAACTCCTTCTGGTTTTCCTCTGCTAGCGCCGACTACACTTCTTTGTCGACTCCGATTGACAGAGACGGCCGAGCAGACTAACATCTGCTTCACAGCGAGGTTTACGGGGCGCTATAACTCCCTGGCGTGCGATCGGTATCCCTGATGAAAGTTTTGCTCCACGACACCGCACTCCTTTCCTGGCATAGAAGCGGAGCTCATCGCAGGCCGCTTGATTGTTGTGAATTTTCGGGGCAGCAGCTAGGAGATTCCTTTGCGTGCAATCTTCCTCAGTTATCGGAGGAACGATGCCGAAGGTGAGGCGGGCCGCCTCTTCGATGATCTCATCTCGGACTTCGGCACCGACAAGGTATTCATGGATGTGGCGGGCATCGAGCCCGGACGCGACTTCCGCAAGGTGATCGACCAGAATGTGTCAACATGTGGCGTTCTTCTAGCCATGATTGGTAGGAGCTGGATCGATGCCACAGATGAGGGAGGGCGACGTAGACTTGACGACCCCCTTGATTTTGTTCGTCTCGAAACTGCTTCTGCGTTGAAGCGGGATATTCCGGTCATTCCTGTTTTGGTTCAGCGAGGACGCATGCCGCGCCCCGAAGAACTACCTGAGGATCTGAAGGACCTAGCATATCGAAACGCCGTCGAGCTGACCCACGCTCGCTGGGATTCCGACGTTCAGCTACTGATCAAGGCTCTGCGCCCATACGTAGGTAAAGCACTTGAAGAAGGAGGTAGCACGAAAACGGAGACGGCGCCAAGACCTGAGCTATCCGGCAAGGGGTCGGCTCCTGCTTCGGAGAAAGAGCAACTACTCAGCACTATTACGGCACCCATGCCCCTGTTGAGACGGTATCGGCTGGGAATAGTTGTCGCCGCGGTGGCCATTGCTCTCGGGGTCGGGGGCTTCGGCACGTACGAGTACAAAAAAGCAGAAGAAGCTAGGGTCAGGAGAGCAGTAGCGGAGGACGAGGCCAGACGGTTGGCTGAAAAGCAAAAGGCCCCTGCTGGGCCGGCCGCCACTGAAAAAATCGGTACTGAAAGGCAAGCTGCTGAGAAGTCGCCGGCGAGAATAACCGCTCCCGAAAGGGCGCCAACCGAAACACCATTTGTTGGGGGTGGGAAGAAACCTCGCACTGGGCAAAAAATGCCCGATTACCCAGGTGTCATCGTGGCCTCCACCAGGAGCACAAATAGCAATCGTCCCAGCCCACCCGCCACTGCCCGGTGTAGCTTCGCTACCGGGAGATCAATTGATCTGGCCTACTCCAGTCCGCAGATGAACGGCCGCAAGATCTTCGGCGGCTTGTTGCCTTACGGCCAGGTCTTTCGCGCGGGGGCGAACGAAGCCACGTCATTGGTCACCACTGCAGACCTTTTGCTGGGAGGCAAAGATCTGCCTGCAGGCAATTACACCATTTTTGTTATCCCCAATTCGGACAAGTGGACCTTGATCATCAGCAGGAAGACGGGGGAGTGGGGTATTCCATATCCTGAGGGGTATGACTTGCTCCGAGTGGATATGAGTGTCTCGCAACTGCCGTCCCAAGTAGAGAATTTCACCATCAGCTTTGACCCAGCGGGCAGAAACTGCGATATGCGTATTGACTGGGAAAACACTCGCGCGTCGGCAGAATTCGCTGAGAAACAATAGGCCGCAGCCGCGTAGATTCCTCCGTCCTTCGTCAAAATTGAACGTGCGCAGGATTTGCAATGGTGCCTCGTGGTCCCATAAGGCGCAAAAATAACCACGAAGTGATCGCTGGCTGCCGCAGTGTCACAGGTATGTAGCTAGCACCGGGAAGATTGGAGCATGCATTCTTGTTGCGACGGCGGAATCGCATCGGAGATCTATCGCTACTGGGTGACTGCGAGCCAGTGGGCCTGTGGCAAGAAACGCGTGCGCCTCACCAAAGCGCTTTGCTAGACGATCCTTTATTCGCACGGCGATGTCAGCGATGTCTTCTTGGCGGTGGGAGATAAACACATTCGACATGCCGCCCGCCCCTATTACTCGAGGGCAGAAACATAAGAGTGCCTGGAGTGAGGTGACTGAACACTTCTACGGCACCTCGATGATCGAGCGTGCGTAAGGCATTGCGGATGCGTTTTACTTCGCAGATATTGAAAGAATATAAAAGTTGACACAGGCCACTAAACTCAGGACAGTCGTCCGAGTTGCCCCGTGGTGTTGCGTGACGAGAGCACTTCTACGCGCTTGTGATTTTGTGATTCAAGCTGGCGCGTGTACAGTTGCTTAGTCGAACCGAGGCTGGGAGCCGGAGATGGGTCCTAAAGTATTCCTGAGTTATTCATCCCTAGATAAAGTCATTGCGGATCGCGTTTGCAGTGCTCTGGAAACAGCAGACATCCCGTGTTGGATCGCCCCTCGGAATATCCTGCCTGGTGTGGACTATCCGCGAGCCATCGTGGAAGCAATTAATTCCGTGCAAGTGTTGGTACTGATCCTGACTCAGCATGCCGCTGCCTCTCCCCACATACTCAGTGAAGTAGGTCAGGCATTCAATAACAAAAAACGAATCATACCGTTTCGACTCTCCAACGATCCACTTCCCGAAGATCTGGAATATTTCTTGTCAATGACACAGTGGCTGGACGCCACAGATGGCTGTACTGACGAAAATATAAAGCGGTTGACAGAAGCAATTTTGGACCCGTTTGCGGGAAGAGGCGACCGAGGTGCGATTAAGGGGCATAAGCGGCGAACAATCGTGGCTGGAGCATTTGTGTTGTTGGTCTTGCTCACCGGCGCGATCGTATATCAACGATGGCAGAAGTCGCGTCCTACGCTGCCAACCGCTGAAGCTGACAGTTCGGGGGGCCGGGACACCAAGCCACAACCAAGGATCTGGCTCAACCCAGTTGATGAGAAAAAGTACGTATGGATCGCGCCCGGAAGCTTCACGATGGGCTGCTCACCCGGCGACAATGAGTGTAGTGACGACGAGAAACCAGCGCACCCAGTGGACATCGATAAGGGGTTCTGGCTTGAACAAACTGAGGTAACCATCGGGGCCTACAATATATTCGCTGCCAAACACGCGCTTAAACTCCCGGCTGGCGACGCGACTCTTCCCTTGACCGGATTGATGTGGACAAAAGCGAAGGAGTATTGCGCCGCAATTGGGGGCCGGCTGCCGACGGAAGCGGAATGGGAATTCGCGGCGCGTGCCGGAAATTACCAAGCCTACAATGGAATGCCCTCAAAGGTATCCTGGTTCGCCGAGAACAGTGGAGACGCACGGCATCCGGTGGGAGGCAAATTACCAAATGGCTTTGGGCTTTACGACATGCTCGGAAACGTTCGGGAGTGGGTTTTGGACCGCTACTACAAAAAATACTATCTTGACTCGCCAGCAACCGGTCCGAATGTTGACCAGCCACTGGCTTCCAATGCCACGGCCGTGGTGCGCGGGGCATTCTGGGGCAGTGACGCCAAGTCTGTTCGCGTCTCTCACCGGTCCGAGCAAGAGACCGATGTGGAGGACGACACCATTGGTTTCCGTTGCGCGGTTGACTATCCTTGAATCTCGGTGGTGTGATGACGAGGGGTCCTTGATTCCAGCCTGACCAGCATCGACGAACCAGCAGCCAGAAGAGCTTGGCCTCGGCGAGCCAGCTCGGGTTGGAGGAGAGGTCGGGACACGGAGTGGCTTCGCTCTGCCGATCTTCACGAGGTCGGATGGCGACTCTAGCTCGTATTCCTCTCGTGACTACTTTCGCGCTAATTCCTCCGACTTTGCCTCTGCCGGGGAGCTCGCCGAGATTAGGGATCAGGGTTCGTTCAACTTGTACCAGTGGGGTTTAAGGACCCAAAGATGTCCCCGCATGAGATCCGAAAACATTGCAAGAAACGTGTATCACGTTTGTAATCGCGAGATCGCTTCGTTCCGTTTAGAAATGGACCTCTAGTAAACCATTGATAATATTGGCGGAAGCGAGTGGGGGTCGAACCCACCGGCGACATCGCAAAATGCCGCCCGCCGGTTTTGAAGATCACCAAAGGTGTTCTGAGCCGTTCTGAAAATTTTCTACTATAACTGATTTTTCAAGGGTTTAACGAAATCACTTTCTGACGCGTTTTGATCCGATATGATCCGTTCTGAGCATAGAACTATCACGTTTTTATCACGCTCAGGTTCCCTCGGCGTTTCCTAGGATACGACGATCGAGGAGAATGGCCCAGATCAGAGATAAAGAGTGGTGGCAGAGGTTACCCCGACCGTTCTTCCTCGATGGCCGCAATCCACAAACGCAGAGTGAGGTCTTCGCGCGCTCTGGATTACCATCCTGGACTGCCAAATCCAACTCTCGCAAAAACGAAAGCCAAGGTTCCGGAATGGTGTTACTCGGATGCGTAGGCAAGGTGTTCTTTCCTCAAATCAGTAACCAGGTTCCAGTGGGCCGCTACTGGCGAGCGGTGTTCACGGAGCCAGGTGCGCTCAGCATTGGTCATTGAGTCATGGCAGAGAGTGTCCTCGGCTTGAAGGCGTGCGGCTTCCAGGCTTCGCTGGCACTCTCGCAGTTTGCGAACCTTATCGCTGTTGCTCGCAGGGTCTGACTCTGCAAGCTCAGCCGCGAGAGAGACAACAAATCCCAGTCGGTTTTGTCGGTCACACACCTTCGCATTTCGGACTAACCAGTTCCAGTCCATGTCCGCATACGTTAGTGCGAGCCACGGCAGGCCTTCAGCTACGCGGGAATCGAGATAGCGTTCGTTCAGTGCGCCGAACAAGAGCAGCGCCGGGTTCACTTTTGTCTTTTTCCCCAGGTAGGCAAATGCCGGGTAACCCAGCGCGCCCAGCTCTGCGCCGAAATCGTTTCTCCCTGCCCGAACGTGGTCCAACGGACTTTCCGACGGCAGCGGTAGGACGGTGGCTGGAAGCTTCAACGCCTTCATCGCCCTACAAACGAAAGATTTCGGAACTTCGCGCCGCCCTTTCTCCATCATCGACCAGTAGGCCTGCGTGACGCCAAGTGCCTGCGCAGCTTGTTGCTGCGTCCACCGCTTACTCAGCCGGGCTTCCCGCAATGTCGTCCCATCCATAGGTCGAATCTCCGATACTAAGTATTATAACATTTACTGTTATAATTGTTTTACAGGCAAGACCCCAGGAGGTAATGCCATCGATTAACAAGGAAGATTGGTGAGGTGCTAAGCCGCTCGCTTGAGGGAGAAATCAAACCTACCAGCACACGCCAAGTGCTCTTGAGAGCTTATCTGGAGTCTCTTTATATCGTGGAGAAGTAATGGGCTGGCCATAAGACCACGTAACTCATTGAGAAAATTGGCGGAAGCGAGTGGGAGTCGAGCCCGCCGGCGACATCGCAAGATGCCGCCCGCCGGTTTTGAAGATCACCAAAGGTGTTCTGATCTATTCTGAAAATTCTCTACTATAACTGATTCTTCAGCGGCTTACGAGCAATGCGTTCTGATCTGTTCTGACCGAAATTGCTCCGGCACGAACGTGGAACTATCACGTTTTTATCACGCTACCTCTCGGTCTCCCCGTAGTCGGATCTCCCCTCTACTTGGAACAAGGCATCGAGTAGCCGGCGCCTTTGCCGGACCGACTTCTGCGTTTTTCATTGTTTCAATTCCCATCGTCTAGTATCGTGGCAGTTCTTCCCGACGTTGCAAACGCGGAGTTGTTCCTCGGGGATGAGCACACCCTTGTTCGAGACGATGAAGTCACGGCTGCCACTGTTTCCCTCATGAGACGACGCGAGTTCCTTCTCAGTTCAGCATCAGGCCTGCTGGCATCACGAATACCAGGACAAGTTTGGCTCGGGCCAAAAGCTGTTCAACCGCCTCTGGATACGAACGAAATACGGATATTTCCTGTACCTTTTTCCGCCTCAATGCGGGAAGGGCACTTCAAAATCACGCACGACGTCGACATCGTCACTCCTTCCGATGGTTCACTGGAGGAACTGTCCGCCGCCAAAGCATTACGCGACGACCTAGCAGATTGGTTCGGGCTCGTCTTGAAAATCAGCTCCACTTCCGCACTCCCGGCGGGCAAGCGTGCGATTGTGATTGGGACCTCACAACGCTCTTTGATTCGCCGTGCTATCGCGCAAGTGGGCCCGCAAGCCATCGAAAACAATTCCTTGCCCGAAGCGTATACGCTTCGTATCGGGCATGATCTCGCCGTCATATCTGGGGCGGATTCTCAGGGTGTACGCCACGGGTTGCAATCGCTTAGGCAGTTGATCGATTCTGACGACGCGCCGAGCTTGCCGTGCATTGACGTTATTGATCGTCCGCATAAGCCTTTTCGTGGATTGAAGCTGTATCTTCCCGGCCCCCAGAATATCCCTTTCTTCAAACGCTTCATTCGAGACTTCGTGGTGGCGCACAAGTACAACATCTTGATCATGGAACTCAACGCTGGCATGCGACTCGAGAGTCATCCGGAGCTGAACGCCGGCTGGAGGGAGATGTTGCTCGACACCAATTATTCCCGGCGCAACTACCCGCCCGGCTCTCTTCACGGGCGCGAGCAGAATTCTTGCCACCAGGACACGGCTGACGGTGACTTCCTCGATCCACAAGAAGTGGCTGAGTTAGCTGACTTCGTCCGCTCGCAGGGAATCGAACTGATTCCCGAGCTTCCTTCTTTCACGCACAGCTACTATCTTCTGGCGCGGCACAAAGAACTATCCGAGGTGCCGGGGGACAGGTGGCCAGACACCTACTGCCCATCGAACCCAAAGACATATGAGCTGCTTTTCGAGGTTTACGACGAGTACATTGACTTGCTGAAGCCAAGGATGCTGCATGTGGGGCATGACGAGTTGTTTGCTCCAGTAGGACTTTGTCCGGTATGCGGGGACCGCGATATTGGAGAACGGTACGGTGAGGACGTGGCTCGGATTCGCGCTTATCTTCGCACGAAGAACGTTGGCATGGCGATGTGGGGTGACATGCTTCTCGAGAGTGTCCGCGGCGTGGGTCTTCGCGAAAGGCACGCACGAGACGGCTGGAGTTATAAAGTCGCCGGTGGGATGACGCGCGAACAAGTTGAACGGCTCATCCCGAAAGACATCCTCATCTTCAATTGGTTTTGGTCCAAGGCTGAAGGTGAGTGGTCCGAAGAGCAGGCAGAGAAGAACGAGGAGGTTCTCGAGGGATTGGGTTTCATGCAGGTCTATGGAAACTTCAGTCCGACCATCGAAAACTACTCAACGCGCAGCACACGACGCACGGTCTTGGGAGGTGCGCCCTCAGCGTGGTTTGCGACGAGCGAATCTAACTTCGGGCGAACCATAATCACTGACGTCATGGGATGCAGCAACATCTTATGGCATGGGGACGTGATAAACGGAAGGCGACTGGCCGACATCGCGCAGGCGCGCATGCCACTCATTCGTAGTCGATTTCGCGGCCAACTTCCTCCGAGTTCCACAGAATCAGCGTTCACTCCATTTGATATCTCTTCCCGTTTCAACGTAGGGGGTCGTGAATGGGTGAGTGATTGCGACCTGAATTCAATCCAGCAACGGACGATCTATATAGGAAGAGTACCGTTCCGCCTCACTCGATTGAACGAGAAGACTGCGATCGTCGTCGCGACCCAGGGAAACAAGCCGACGACCCTGCCCTCGTCGGTAGATGCAATTCGGATTGATTCCGATCTCGCTAGCCTTTTGTTTTTGCATGCTTGCGCAGAACCGGCCGCGAATCGAGAACCTGATCGTTTGTTATGGGATGTTTTTGATTCCGCCGACCTGCTTGGGTGGTATGAAGCCCACTACGAAGATGGATATACGGAAACGATTCCGATTCGTTACGGCGTTAATATCGCCGAGTGGGATTGGCAATCACGTAAAACTGGTCATGGATATTGTTACGGTGCGGATCCGATCGTAGTTAACGGGGAAAGCGCGAAGCCCATCACCATGTTCGTTTATGAGTGGCAGAACCCTCGCCCTGGGAAACTAGTTTCGGAACTAAAACTCAAGGGAACGCATGGCTTCCGAGGTGCCGACGCAGATTACACGGACCATTTCGGCCCCGTGATAGCCGAAAACGCAATCCTGTTGTTGGCGGTGAGCATGGTAAAAAGTAGGGAGTCCGCACGGAACGCGGATGAGGGAAGGGGATGAGCGCCGCATCTGGCGGCGAGGAGATCTCGCATAGCCGATGGGTGTGGGGCTTTTAGACGTGCGGTCTGAACGAACCAGAACAGTGATTTCAGTTGCCCGGTTTCCGCATAACCCGCGATACATTTATCATGGTTTTTATCACGCTGGGCATTTTTCGACCAGTCATCCTCAACTCAAGCCTGCACCAGAGTCCCCGTAAACTACAAAAATAAATGGCGGAAGCGAGGGGGGGGCGAACCCAACGGTGACATCGCAAGATGCCACCCGCCGGTTTTGAAGATCACCAATGGTGTTCTGATCCATTCTGGCGTTGGAAGTGGACACGAGCTTTGCGAGTCGAAGAGTGACGCGGGTGTTGGAGGGAATCGTTGCCGAACGGGGGAAGCCGCAGGCGATTCGCTGTGACAACGGGCCAGAGCTGACCAGCCGGCATTTTCTGGCGTGGTGCATCGAGCAGCAGATCGAGCTGGTGCATATCCAACCAGGAAAACCGACGCAGAACGCACACGTGGAAAGCTTTCATGGACGACTGTGAGAGGAATGTTTGGGCATAAGTTGGTTTAAGAACTTATTCGATGCAAGACGGAAGATTACATCGTGGCGGAAGGAATACAACGAGGAACGTCCGCACAGCAGTTTGGGCTACTTAACGCCGGAGGAATTTCTACATCGAGGAGAGCGGCTGAGTCCGGCTCCGCTTTGCTGGCTACGCCGTCCTCAGCCGCAAACCCGGAGGCGCAAACTGTCGTATAATCGCGTGCACGAAAGCAGGGGGCAGGTCACTCGCAAACTTATGAAAACATTGGCGGAAGCGAGTGGGGGTCGAACCCACCGGCGACATCGCAAGATGCCGCCCGCCGGTTTTGAAGACCGGGGCAATCACCGGATTGCATGCGCTTCCATATTTTAAAATTCAATGGCTTATGAAGAATACAAGGATCCTTTCCATACGATAAAAGGCTCATCGACTCAGGCCGCCTCCCTTGGCGCAGTCTACCATTGCAAGGTTTCCGTTCTCGAGTGCCTTTGCCGAAGATGCGAGAGGGGCGAGACCGCCCGTATCAACCCTTGGCGCTGCGAACTGGGGCAGGTGTAACGTGGCTGAACGATGACCTAGCTGGCTTTCCCTCAATATCTCCAGCTCGTCAAATCTGCCCCTTTAGGGGCGCTCTTACGTATCCGATCTAGAATTTTAGGCAAGTATTGAGTGTTGTAGTGCAGGCGTGAGAGGTAGTTGGGCAAAGTTGGATCGCCGTTCCAGCAATGCTCGGCACGCGGACCGTATCTTACTTCGCCGTCGTATGGCGGATTCGTTGTGGACTTCAAAAAATCTTCCATGCGATAAACCGCATCATTCAGGAAGTATGTATCGTCGGAACCGACATAAATGTGAATTTTGCCGGCGAGCTTGGGGCCGATTTTTGCCCAGTCACGCTGCAAAATCGCTTCCAGATCGTAGTGTTCGCGCCAATATTCGGCCACGCCGTGATCGATCTCGCCAGTCATTTTGTTAAAGATGGGCTGCGGATACCCGTCCTCACCCACCGGACCGTAGACGGCTTGCCAGATATCGAACTGTTCGCCGCTGCGGCCATGATCGCCGAGCGCTAGCTCGTAAGCGTTGAACTCTTGGGTAGTGATGAAGGTATGGCCGAGGTAGTCGCGCATGGATGGCTGAGCGACACGGGTGTGCGGACCTTCGATGAAAAAAGCATTCTTATCCTCATAGAGATTCACGTTGGTGTATGCGTGAAAATCGATCGGGTCGGGACATGCTGCAAACGCACTGTTGTAGTAGTCGGGATGGTAAATCTGGACCGCAAGTGCCTCCCATCCCCCCGTTGATCCGCCGTAAACAAAACGCGCCCAGCCCTGACCAATTGCGCGAAACTGCTTCTCGATCGCGGGAATCAATTCCTGCTCGATGGCATCACCGTACGGCCCTACATTGGCGGAATTCACGGCATAGGAGTCGTCGTAATACGGATTGGCGTGCTGGATCTTGACAGCCAGAAAACGTGGAAATTTCGACGAAATCCATTGCTGGTAAAACTTGTACGCCTCCTGCTGCTGAATCTTGTTGTAGCCGGAGATATGGAAGCGTTCACTATAGTCCGGCTTCAGGTTGGGATCGGGAGGCGTGGTCCGAAAGTTATCGAAATCATCCACGAAGTGGTCGTGGAAGATCATCAGTGGAAA
>Ga0070681_10006405_pt1 | contig 11452 bp, 7 predicted proteins | sample KBSC83BmetaG_FD_65650 | JGI IMG/M metagenome (GOLD analysis project Ga0070681, IMG submission 65650) | Corn rhizosphere microbial communities from Kellogg Biological Station, Michigan, USA - KBS C8-3B metaG | ecosystem: Host-associated > Plants > Roots > Rhizosphere | place: USA: Michigan...
GAAGGGTTCGTCACGCCCTTTCTCACGGCGCTGCCCGACATGACGCTCCCGTCGCGGCGGGACTCACAGTACGCAATCTCGCTCCGCCAGCCACGCTTTGCCGAGCTCTGTGAGCTCGGTCTCGCTCGACAATCCGGAGACGGGGATCCGCGACTACGCGGCGTGCTGTACCGGCTGTACGCGAACGACGTACCCCGCGGCGACACGGGCCGAGCCCGCACTGCCGCGGACGTCGAGCGCAACCTTCCCGGCACTTCGCTCTCCCGGGCCGACCTCGGCTGGCGCTCGCTCCTCTTCGCGAAGCGTGTCTTGCCACCGCTCGAGCCGGAACCGTTAGGCACCGTGCTCCTCGAGGCGCAGGGGCTCGCGGTCTTTCGGCGGGAGAAGGAACGCGTTTACGTCGCGCTGGACTACGGCGCGTCGGGTGGCGGCCATGGCCATCCCGACCGACTCAACGTGCTCCTCTCCGACGGAGCGACGCGGTGGCTCGATGACATGGGCACTGGTTCCTACGTGGATCCGTCCCTCCATTGGTATCGTAGCACCCTCGCGCACAACGCGCCGCTCTTCAACGGCTACCAGCAGCAGCGTGTGGACGGAGAGCTCCTCGCGTTCGACAATGGCGATGCCGCGGGCTGGGTCTCAGCAGGAGTACGAGATCTACACCCCGGGGTCGCCGCCGTGCGGACGCTCGTCGTGATGCGCGACTATGTCATCGATGAGCTGCGCTGGTATGCGAAAGAGTTCGTGCGGGTGATGGATCTCCCGATTCACCTACAGGCTGACGAACTGGGTGGCGCTCTGCGCCCGTTCGCGGACCAGCTGGAGGACACTTACGGCGCCCTCGAGAACATATCGTCGCATTTTCTCTCGTTCGGACAGACCGCACGCATAGCGGCGCATGACGCCGGCCGATCGCTCCATGGATTTATCCAGGCGTCGAGTTCCGGCGAGTTATACCGAGTTACCGCGCCTGGCGCGCCTGGCTCAGGTCGCAAGCCATTTGTGATCCTGCGTGTGACGCCGTCCGAACCGAGGGGCTGGACCCGAATCATCTGGAGCTGGCACGACATTGTCGAGCGTGTGCGAGTAGATCTGTGGTCGAGCGTTACTCGCATCTACCACCGCGACGGCACGGTAGATCAACATCGGCGCTCGAAGAGCGGCTGGTCAGTCGAACGTCGCGCCGGAAACCTGCGAACCACTACCGAGCTACGCGGTGTCGTCCGCCGTCCGAGGCCTCCAATCACCCCGGCGCCCGTTGAGCCTTCGGCTCCTGAGCATCTCATTAACCTCGGACGCTCAATCCATTTCGAGCTCGGCCGGGAACAATATCGCCGTTCGGAGGAAACCTGGGAGGATGCGGGAGGGCCGTCGGCGCGCGTCGGCGTGCTGGCATTGCCTAACGAACTCGTGATCGACGTCGCCGTCCGCAAGCAGGGTGATCTCACCTTCGTCCCTGACGATGCGCGCAACGAGTACGATAACGAGTCGCCCGATATCAACGGCGACGGCATTCAGCTGTACATCACCAACGCCTACGGCACCTCGGCATGGGTGCTCGTACCCGAGCTCCGCAGAGCCGAGGAGGGAAGCGTCCGCGCGCGCCTGATCGAGGGCTGGGAGACGCCGCGCCCGCTTCGCGCCGCCTGGCGCCTCACGGACGATGGCTACGCGCTTCGTGTCCGGATTCCCGATTCTCCGCCTGATACAGAGTCTCGGGAATTCGCTCTGGGCGTTGTCGTCAACGAGAAGCCAGTTGGTCGCGAACGCCGCCGCGGGCAGTTGGTCCTTGGCGGAAGACCGGGGCAGTTTGTGTACCTGCGCGGCGATCGTGAGGAGCCGAGCGAGCTGCTGCGATTCGTTGTCCGTTGAGCGTCGGTTCCTTTCACCGTCCACCGTCTACCGTCCACCGACATTGCGCCTCGACGCCGTCGTCGTCGTCCTCTACGAGCCACAGAATCCGATCAACATCGCCGCCACCGTGCGCGCGATGAAGAACATGGGCGTCTCGCGCCTCCGCCTCGTGCGCCCCGTCGAGTACGATCCTTACCGTCTCGAGGGAATCGCTCACGGCACGCAGGACCTCATCGAGCGCATCGAGCGCTTCGAGTCCTTCGACGAAGCTGTCGCCGACTGCGTGCGGGTCGTGGGCTTCACCGCGCGCCGCCGCAGCGCAAAGTGGCGCTTCATCGATCCCCGTACGTCCGCGCAGGAGCTGCTCGAGTCCGCCGACGAGGGACCCGTCGCCATGGTGCTCGGTCGCGAGGACAGCGGTCTTCCAAACGACATCCTCGACCGGATGCACGCCGCCGTCATCATCCCGACAACGGAGCACGCGTCGCTCAATCTCGCGCAGGCGGCGCTGCTCGGCTTGTACGAGCTGCACCTCGCGGCCGGCGACGCGACACGCTGGATCGCCCCGGCAAAGAAGCTCGCGCCGCCACCCACGGCCGAGCACTTCGAGCGCGCCTTCGTCGACATCGAGCGTGGGCTTGCCGCGATCGAGTTCTTCAAGACGCGCAACGTCGAGCTCATCATGCGCTCGGTGCGCTCACTCCTCTATCGGGCGAACCCGGACGCGCGCGAGCTCTCGCTCATTCGCGCGATGCACATCGAGATCCTGCGCTACCTCGAGCGCACGGGCCGCACTTGACTACGTCCGTCATCGCGTCCTTTTTCCGCTCATGCCATTCCGTCGCTTCTTCGAGCGCGGCGCGAAACGCGAGGCGCCGCCCGATGACGATTCGTCCGTTGAGCAGATAGAGCCGGATCAATACGGCGAGCCGGAAGCGGAAGCGAATCTCGATGAGAGCGAGTACGAGGGCGACGACAGCGCGCCCGAGGACGCCCGCGAGATCAACTGGACCGAGCGCGCACGCGCCGTGCTCCCGACCGGAGCGTCCACCGGCAGCAAGCGCGCCGAGGCGCTCTACGGCGACGCGAGTGCAGCGGGGCCGACGCACTATGTGAGTGCCAGTGGTTGCCGTCTCGTCGACCCACGCGGCGACACGTACATCGATTGCATCATGGCACTCGGCGCGGTCGCCCTGGGTTACGCGGAGCCGCAGGTGCAACAAGCGGCGATGGTCGCGATCGCGGAGGGACACGTCAGCGGACTCTCGCATGTGCGCGAGGTCGATCTCGCCGAGCGGCTGCGCGATCACGTGCCCTGCGCGGAGATGGTGCAGTTCCTCAAGAGCGGCGCGGACGGCATGTCTGCCGCGGTGCGCATCGCGCGCACGTACACGAATCGCGACATCGTCGTCGGCAGCGGCTACTTCGGCTGGCATGACTGGTCGAGCGACGCGGCTGGTGTGCCCGGCGACGTGCGTTCGCTCTTTCGCTCGGTTCCGTTCGACGATGTCGCGGCGCTGGAGCAGGCGGCGCGCGACGCCGGCAATCGCCTCGCCGCGATCGTCATCGAGCCCGTGGTCGAGCGCATGCCGTCGGAGCGGTGGATCAACGCGGCGCGCGAGCTCGCCAAGTCGTTAGGCGCGGTACTCGTCTTCGACGAGATGAAGACGGGCTTCCGGCTCAAACCCGGCGGCTACCAGGCGCTTTCCGGCGTCACGCCGGACCTGGCGGTCTTCGGCAAGGCATTGTCGAATGGCTTCCCGCTCGCCGCGGTCGTCGGCCACCGCGACGTCATGGAAGCGGCGCGGCGCACCTGGATCTCCTCGACGCTCGCGGGGGAAAGCGTGGCGATCGCCGCGGCATCCGCGGTGCTCGATGCGCACGAGAGCACCGACATCTGTGCCAGCCTCGCCACGATCGGTCACGCGATGCGCTCGAGTGTTTCCACCGCAATCGACGCGTCCGGCATCACCGGCGTCAGCGTCGAGGGCATCGACCCAATGTGGTTCCTGCGTTTCGAGGATCCGCATCGCGAGACGCGTTTCCTCGAGTTGGCGGCGTCGCATGGCGTTCTCTTCAAGCGCGGCGCGTACAACTATGCGGCGATGGCGCACGACGAGGAGACGATCACGCAGATCGAGTCCGCCGCGAGTGCCGCGCTCGTCGAGTTGCTGGAAGAGGAGGGCGGCCGCGCGTGACCGCGCCACTCGCGGGTCCGTCGCCGCTCATCGACGCCCACGCGCATTTCTATGGTGATCAGTCAGGTCGTTCCGATTGGAACGACCTGAACGCGGCGCGATTCCGGGCTGGCGACCGCATCGGCATTACGTATCACGTCGCGTCGGTGCTCGGCAGCTACGGCTTCTCGTCGCCGACCTATTTCCCCTCGCCGGCCGACGTCAGCGCCGGCAACGACGTCATGCTCGACATCGCGGCGCGGGAGCGTCGCCGCGTGCGGATGTACGTGACGGTGAACCCGAATCACACCGAGCACGCGCTGCGGGAGATCGAGCGCTGTGTCGCGCGCGGCGCCATCGGCGTGAAGCTGCTCGCGAGCCGCCGCGCCGACGATCCGCTCCTCGATCCCATCGCCGAGGTCGCGGGCGAGCGTCATCTGCCAGTGCTGCATCACATCTGGCAGCACCGGCGGCGCGAATGGCCGTCGCAAGAGATCTCCGACGGCGGGGACCTTGCGCGACTCGCGGCGCGCCACCCGCGTACGAGTTTCATACTTGCTCACATCGGCGGGGGCGGGGACTACGCCCACACCTTTCCTGCCGTCGTCGACACGCCGAACATCTTTCCCGATCTATCCGGTAGTGGCGTGGATCGTGGCATGCTCGACGACGCCGTTGCCGCGCTCGGCGCCGCGCGCTTGCTCTGGGCGTGCGATCTCACGATCGAGACCGGCCTCGCCAAGCTCCGCGCGCTCGAGGTGATGGGCCTCTCCGAAGACGCGATCGCCGACATCCGCTGGCGGAACGCGGTACGCCTCTTTCCGGAACGTGCCTTCGCGTTCGAGGCACGCGACATTGCTCCGATGAGTGCGCGCCCCGCGGCCCGCGCCCCGCGCCCCGCATGACGATTGACGTCAGCACTTTCGTCGGCAGCTATCCGTTCCGCTACGTGCCGCATCCCGATCCCGATGCGCTCGTGCGCGTGCTCGATCGAGAGGGCATCGAGCAGGCGTGGGTCGGTCATCTACCGTCCGCGTTCTATCGCGATCCCACGTCGGGGAATCGCGAGCTGTTCACGATGCTCGCCAATGCGAAGCGTCTACGTCCCGTTCCAGCCGTGCGTCCCGACTGGCCGCGGTGGGAGTTGGCTCTGCGTGACGCTGCGAATGCCGGCGCGCCCGCCGTTCGCGCGTATCCACCGCAGTGGGGACTCGGCCCGCACGACGCATCGATGCGTGAGCTGGCGGTCGCGGCTGGAGCGCTCGGCATGTGCCTCATCCTCACGGTGCGCTTCGAGGATCTGCGGCAGCGCCACGCGATGGACGTCGCCGGCGATCTGACGGCGGCGGCGATTCGATCGCTCGCGCGCGCCGGCGACGTTGTTCGTCTCGTCGTCACCGCTGCCGGTCGCGAGATGATCGAAGAAGTGCATTGGGGACTCACGCCGGCGGAGCAGGAGCGCGTGCTCTGGGACTTCTCGTGGATCTGGGGACCGCCGGAGGATCAGCTCGCGAAGCTCTTTCGCACGATCGGCTCACGTCGCTTCGTGTTTGGATCGCAGTGGCCGCTGCGTCTCGTGCAGAACCCGCGCGCGAATCTCGATCTGCTTCCCGACGACGTGCGCGACATGCCACTCGCGGAGTTGAATCACTCATGAAACGAAGACCGATCACCGACCACCGTTCACCGACAACCGAGTCTGCACGATACTTGCGCGCGCATCCCGGCCTGATGAGATTTCCCCGCCAGCGCGACCTTGTGAATTTGTTCACAAATCCCCGTACTCCATCGCGATGACGAAGCGAAGGAAGTGGACCGCGATTCCAGGGCTCATCGCCCTCGCCACCGCAGCGATCCTGCTCTCCGCGTACAGCGGAGCCTCCTCATCGCAAGGCAGCCAGCCGCAACAACCGATCAACTTTCCGCACACCGTGCACGTGCAGCGGCTCGGCATGAATTGCCTCTACTGCCACTACACGGCGAACAAGTCTCCGGATCCCGGACTGCCGGCGGTGAGCACGTGCATGGGCTGTCACCTCATCATCGGCCCAACGTTGAATCCCGCGCCGGGCGTGCGCACGGCTCCGTACAAGAGCCCCGAGCTCGAGAAGCTCGTGAACTACTACAAGGGCGGAGCGGGGAAGCCAGTGCCGTGGGTCCGCATTCACAAGGTGCCCGAGTACGTGCACTTCCCGCACATGCGCCACGTGAACGCAGGCGTCACCTGCCAGACTTGTCACGGCAAGATTCAGGAGATGCCGCAGGTCTATCAGTACTCGTCGCTCAACATGGGCTGGTGCGTGAGCTGCCACGTCAACGGATACTCGGCGCAGGAAGGTGAGGTCGCCGCCGGCTATGCCCGCATCGACAGCGGTGACGTCACGCCCGCGGGCGCGCCGCAACAACAGCCCGTCGCTGCTGCGACATCAGCAAACGCTCAACAACAACCGTCCTCGTCCTCCCTTGCGGCGGGCCGCCAGCCGGCGAAGAACGCCGCCGGCCGGTCGATCGCCCGCTACGACTGCGCGAACTGCCACTACTGATGCCGGACGCCGACAACGCCAAACCGGGCGGCGCGACTGTGCGCCGCCGCGAGTTCCTCAAGGTCGTGGGAGCGAGCGGCGCCGCCGCCGCCACCATCGGCTGCGCGTCGGAGAAGGTCGGAAAGCTCATCCCCTATCTCGTCTCGCCTGACGAGACGGTGCCGGGGGTCTCGACCTACTACGCCACCACCTGTCGCGAGTGCTCGGCCGCGTGCGGCGTCATCGCCGAGACGCGCGACGGCCGCGCCATCAAGCTCGAGGGAAATCCCGAGCATCCGCTGAATCGCGGTGCGCTCTGCGCGCGTGGACAGGCCGCGCTCCAGGGCCTGTACAATCCCGATCGGTTCCGCGGGCCGATGATCAAGCAGAACGGCACGTGGAAGACCGCGCTCTGGGACGACGCGATCAACTTCGCCGCCGACGGCATCGCGAAGGCGCGCGCCGCGGGCGCGAACGCTGTCTTCATCAATCAGCACGAGTCGGGGAGCTTTCCGGTCTTCCTCGACCAGTGGCTCGCCGCCCACGGCATGCGGCCCCACCTCAGCGTCGATCTCGACGCCGATCACGCCGCGATCGAGGCCAATCGTCGCGCCTACGGCGTCGCCTGGCCTCGGCTCAATTTCGCAGATGCTAAACTGATCGTTTCGTTCGGCGCCGACTTTCTCGATGGCTGGGGCGCGTCGGTTCCGCAGCAGCTCGACTTCGCCGACGCCCGCGCCAAGCTCGAGAACGGCCCGCGCTTCGTCTACGTCGGTCCGCGGCGGTCGCTCACCGGTCTCAACGCCGATCAGTGGATCCCGTGTGCGCCGGGCGCCGAATTAGCAATCGTGAATTTCCTCGCCGGCCGCGGTCCCGCGCCCGGGCCCGACCTGTCCGGCGTCGACGCCGCGGTCCTCGAGCGGCTGCGCGCCGAGCTCACTGCCGCCAAGCCGAGTCTGATCCTGTCGGGTGTCACGACGGACAACGCCGGTGAGGTCGCGGCGGCGGTCACCGCGCTCAATCAATCCCTCGGCAACGTCGGCACGACGATCCGCAACGCCGAGCCGATCACGAGCTTCGACGGGATGTCCAGTCCCGCCGATCTGCTCGACGCCGTCGAGCGCATGCGCGCCGGCCAGGTGCCGATTGTATTCGTCCGGGGGGTCAATCCAGCGTACGGACTTCCAAAGTCGCTCAACTTCGCCGAGGCATTCGCGAAAGTCCCGTTCAAGATCAGCTTCTCCAGCTATCCTGACGAGACGACCGAGCTCTGCGACGTCATCCTCCCCGACCTCCACGCGCTGGAATCGTGGGGAGACGCCCAGCCGGTGCGCGGCACCATCGCGCTCCAGCAGCCGACGATGGATGCGGTCTTTGCCAACATCCGCGCCAGCGCCGACGTGCTCATCGCCCTCGCGAAGAAGGATCCCGCCGCCGCCGGCCGCCTAACGATGAAGGACTACCGGACGTGGCTCAGCGGCCGCTTCCCCGGTGGCGATCGCGGCCTGACGGCAGCACTCCCGCACGGAGTCACCACCGGCACGATTGCGGGGCGCAGTGCACCCGCGACGACGGCCGCGCCGCAGCGTCGTGTGCCGGCGCTGACCGCTACCTCTGGCGATTTCACGCTCGTTGTCTATCCGTCCCCCACGCTCGGACTTAACGGCGCGAACAAGCCGTGGCTCATCGAGCTGCCAGATCCTGTCACGAAGATGACGTGGGGCTCGTGGGTGGAGATTCACCCTGAGACGGCGACCCGGCTCGGCATCGATCGCGGCGACATCGTCGAGGTCAAGAGCGGGAATGCGACGCTGCGCGCGCCCGCCGTGCCTTACCTCGGCGTCCGACCGGACGTCGTCGCCATCGCGACGGGCTATGGCCATCGCGCCACCGCAACGCTCCCGAAGTTCGACGCGAAGTCGACGAGCAATCCGATCCAGTGGGGCTACGGTCGTTATGCGCGCAACCTCGGCGTCAACGCGCTCGATCTGCTGCCAGCCGGCACGGGGTCGACGGGCGAAATGCCACTCACCGTCACCAAGGTCTCCCTCTCGCGCGTTGGCGACCACATAACGCTTCCCAGTACCGAAGGCTCGGCCCGCCAGCACGGGCGCGGAATCGCGCAGGCGATCAACGCCGACGATCTCGCGCGCGGCCTCCGCGAGGGCGGAGAACACGAGACGCATCCGGTTGGCGACGCGAATCACGAATTCCTTCCCGGCCTGCGTTCACCGGTCGCAGCGGACGCGCAGGGTGTGCTCGGCGCGCCCGCCGAGCCGGATCAGGGAAAGAACAAGGGGCTCTACGACCCCAATCACCCGACGCGCATGGCATCGCGGCGCTGGGCAATGGCGATCGACCTCTCGCGCTGTACCGGATGCTCGGCGTGCGTCACCGCGTGCTACGCCGAGAACAACATTCCGACCGTCGGCGCGCCGTGGCAGAACGCGACGCTCTTCGCGACCGAGACGCCCGGCTTCAACATCACTCGCGGACGCGAGATGTCGTGGCTGCGTATCGAGCGCTACTTCGAGGGTGCGGACGAGGGCCGTTTCGGCGAAGAGTTCGAGACGCGCTTCGTGCCGATGCTCTGCCAGCACTGCGGCAACGCGCCGTGCGAGCCAGTCTGTCCGGTGTACGCGACGTATCACGCGCCGGACGGCCTCAACGTTCAGGTCTACAATCGGTGCGTCGGCACTCGTTATTGCTCGAACAACTGCCCGTACAAGGTCCGCTACTTCAATTGGTTCGGCTACGGAGAACCGGATCGGAAGCAGTACGCATTCCCGGAGCCGCTCAACTGGCAGCTCAATCCCGACGTCACGGTGCGCACCAAGGGTGTGATGGAGAAGTGTTCCTTCTGCGTCCAGCGCATTCGTGAGGCGGAGAATCGCGCCGCGCTCGAGCATCGCGAGCTCGCGCCTGACGAGTTCACGACGGCGTGCGGCGCGGCGTGTCCGTCGCGCGCTATCGTCTTCGGCGACGCTGCGGATCCGCAGTGGACTGTGGCAAAGCTCGCCCAGGATCGCCGCGCCTATCACGTGTTCGAGGAGCTCAACACCTACACGGCCGTGGTCTACTTGAAGAAAGTCAATCATCCGCCGTCGGTCGCCGCGCCGGCAGCGCCCGCCGCACCCGCCACACCGCGCTGAGGAGAGAGCTCATGGCCGCTACCTCAGCACCGGTTCCCGCGTATCCCGACGATCCGTCGCGTCGCGGGCAGCGTCCCAACGTCGCGTCGGCGGACGTGCGCCTGCCCGCCGTTCGCAGCTACGAGCAGGTCGACCGCGAGATCGCCGCGACGCTCCATCCGTCGTTAGGCTGGTTCGCCCTGCTCGGTGTCGCGATTCTCTGCATGCTCATCGGCGCTGCCGCGTGGACATACCAGATCTACGAGGGCCTCGGCGCCGCGGGCTATCATCCGCCCGTGATGTGGGGCGTGTACATCGTGACCTTCGTCTTCTGGGTCGGTATCGGTCACGCGGGCACGCTCATCTCCGCCATTCTATATCTCTTCCGCGCCGGATTCCGCACCAGCATCTATCGCGCGGCCGAAGCGATGACGGTCTTCGCGGTCATGACCGCCGGGCTCTTTCCGATTCTGCACCTCGGCCGGCCGTGGAAGTTCTTCTATCTCATTCCGTATCCGAACTGGCGGCTCATCTGGCCGAATCCGAAGAGCCCGCTCGTCTGGGACGTCTTCGCGATCCTGACGTACCTCACCATCTCCAGCACTTTCCTGTACGTCGGTCTCATCCCCGACATCGCGGCGTTGCGCGACAAGGAGACGAATCCCGTTAGGCGGCAGATCTACGCCAACATGGCGTTGGGGTGGCGCAACTCGGATCGTGAGTGGCGGCACTTCGCCCGCGCCTATCTCTTCCTCGCCGCACTCTCCACGCCGCTCGTGCTCTCGGTGCACTCGGTCGTGTCGTTCGACTTCGCGATGGCGCTCACGCCGGGCTGGCACGCCACGATCTTCCCGCCCTACTTCGTCGCCGGCGCGATCTTCTCGGGATTGGGGATGGTCTTCACGATCATCATCCCGATCCGCAAGTACTTCCACCTCGAGCACTACGTCACGCTCAACGACATCGACGCCGCGGCGAAGATGTGTCTCTTCACGTCGCTCGTCGTTGGACTCGCGTATCTCACCGAGTTCCAGGTCGCGTGGATGAGCGGCAGCACCTACGAGCAGGACTACTTCTGGAATCGCGTCTTCGGCCAGTGGGCGTGGGCGGCGTGGATCATGTTGATCTGCAACTGTGTCCTCCCGCTGTCGCTCTTCTCGCAGAAGCTGCGACGCAACACGACCTGGCTCTGGATGTTGTCGCTCACGATCAACCTCGGCATGTGGTTCGAGCGGTTCGTGATCGTCGTGCCTTCGCTCTCGCACGAGTTCGAGCCGTGGCGCTGGTCGACCTACGCGCCCACGTGGGTAGACTACAGCATCTTGTTAGGCAGCTTCGGCTGGTTCTTCATGTGGTTCCTCCTCTTCATCAAGCAGCTTCCGGTGCTCGCCATCTCGGAGCTCAAGGAGGTCCTGCCGCCGAAGATGCGTCATCCGCACGGCACATCGTCACAGCGGGTGGAGCATGGCGGCATGGCGAATCCGCTCATGAACCAACCACCGCTCGGAGGATCGCACTGATGCAAGGCGTGCTCGGTGCCTTTCATGAGCTCGACGGAGCGGTGCACGCGATCGAGGACTTGGGCAAGCACCGCTTCAAGGACATCACGGTCTACACGCCCACGCCGCGCCATGAGTTCGAGGATGTTCTCGCTCGCGGGCCCAGCAAGGTACGGGTCTTCTCGCTCATCTTCGGTCTCGCCGGCGTCACCTTCGGCTACTGGATCGCCGTGTGGATGTCGGACTACTGGCCGATCGTCGTTGGC
>Ga0070681_10006406_pt1 | contig 11451 bp, 8 predicted proteins | sample KBSC83BmetaG_FD_65650 | JGI IMG/M metagenome (GOLD analysis project Ga0070681, IMG submission 65650) | Corn rhizosphere microbial communities from Kellogg Biological Station, Michigan, USA - KBS C8-3B metaG | ecosystem: Host-associated > Plants > Roots > Rhizosphere | place: USA: Michigan...
CAGCTGCCCGAAGGACCGATGCGGGACTCGGACCTGTTGTTCCCGAGCGAGACGGGAAGTTATCGCGCGGCGAGCTGCCTCGATCGACCGTTCCGCGAGATCATCAAGACGCTGAAGTGGAAGAAGCAGCTCACGCCGCGTGCGATGCGCCGTACGTTTCAAGATCTCGCGCGCGCGGCCGAGGTGCGGGACATCGTCACCCGTTCGGTCTCGGGGCACTCGACCGAGGCCATGCAGCGGCACTACTCGACCGTGTCGAGCTTGGAGCAGAAGGCAGGACTGGCGAAGGTCATCTCGCTGGCGAGGTTCCGCGAAGTCGCCGGGCTCGGTGGGGCGATCGAAGTCGTGGACCTCAGTGGGTCGGGAAGTGGGTCGGCAACTCCGGAAACGAAAACGGCAGGTGCGGCATGATCCGCAACCTGCCGTCATTTCGGGCCTTACCTTGTGGGGCGTACAGGATTCGGACCTGTGACTTCCACCGTGTGAGGATGGCACTCTACCGCTGAGTTAACGCCCCGTCTGACGACGGATTGTCTAGCACATCCTGGAATTTGGGTGCAAGCAGATCGTGCCGGCGGCCGCGCGCTAGTCGCTGTCGAGGCGCTCGGCGACCAGGGCCAGGAGGTCGCGCACGCCGTCGTGGTCGCCGCCGCGGCCGCCGACGTCGGCGGCGAGATCGATGCGATAGGTCGCGGTGCGCGCCGCCAGCGACGGCAACCAAGCAGTGTGCAGCGAGAAGCCGATGCCGAGCGCGGACGCGTCGAGCCGGCAGATTGGTCCCGCCGCGAGCCGCGCCGCGTCCCACCACCACAGCTCGGCACGCGCCGGCGTGTACACGGTGCTGACGATCCAGCCTTCGAGCGGCCCGTCGCCGCGCGCCACGAACTGCGGCGAGGCGATGATCGCGCCCGTCGGCGCGGCATAAGAGTCGGCGATCTTCATCGCCGCCGTGTCGATGCGGATCAGCGACGACGGCCGGCCGCCCTCCTTGGCGAGCGCCTGGATCTCGGCGAGCGGCGTCACGCGGTGCGAGTAGTCGGCGTAGAGGCCGTGCACGAACTTCGTCAACAGCTCGGGGAAGAAGCCGGCGCTCGACCAGAAGATGTGCTCGAGCCGTTCGGGCGCCGCGGTCACGGCCGGCAGCTCGCGACCGGCGTAGAGCGCGAGCGTCCAGGTCAGCCGATCGTCGTACACCACGCCCGATTCGACGATCGCGCCCGTCTTGCCGTCGATGCGATAACGCCCGATCCGATTGATGTCCATCGCGCCGATGGCCACCATGCCCTCGACGCTCGCGCGCGGCGCCGCGCCGTCGTAGTAGCTGACGTCGTACGGGCGCACCCACTCGGCCAGATCGCTCGCCGCCGAATGCGCGAGATGAATCGTGACGCGCCCGTCGCTGTCGTCGTAGTCGGCGAGGAGGTGCGCGGCCTCGACCGGCACCGTCGTCGCGGTGACCGCGATCGGCGTCGGCTTCGTCGGATCGGTCGACCCCTGTCCTAGCGCGGCGCGCGGCACCAGCCACACGCTGGTGTACGGATTTTGCGGCCGCGCGAGCAAGGCGCGCAGCAGCTCCTCGGTGGTGTGGCTGCCGGGGAACGGATCGTTGAACCACTGCTCGAAGCCGACGCGAAACGCCGTATCGAAGAGCACGATCCAATTTCGCGTCACCGCCACCTGGTGCACGCTCTGCGTAATCTGCACCTCCTGCCCGTCGGGGCCGACGAGCTGCCAATGCTCGAGCGCGCCCGAGCCATTCCAGCGCACGAGGTGGGTGAAGCTCTCGGGCGCGCCGCCCTGGTGATCCCAGAAGTGCGGCCCGAGCCAATCGATGCGCTCGGGATGCGGTCCCATGCTCTCGAGCGAGCGGCCGTAGTTGATGGTGAACAGCTCGCCGGTGCGTGGATCCCAGAACGGGTGGCCGGCCGAGAGGATCATCGGAAACGGCGCGCCGCCGAACACCTCGGGCACCCACTCGGCGGCGGCGCCCATCGGGCCGATCACGCGCAGCGTCTGCGGATCGATCTCGTAGGGCCGCCCGGCGTCGTAGGTCAGAAGCAGGCGCGGCGCCTGTCCCGGCTGCACCAGCGGCACGAACGCGGTGTTCAAAAAGTCGCGCGCACCGAGCAGCGGCGACAGCCGCGCGATGCCGGCGTCGAGGAACTGTAGGATCGACGCGGGAAAGGGCGCGCTGTGCGTCAGCTCGTCGGCGATCTGACACGGCGAACGCGCCAGCCGGCAGGTGGCGCGCGCGGCGCCGCCGTCGAAGTCGACGCGGCAGATCATGCCGTCGCCGTTGAGCAGCGGCGGCTGCCCCGGCCGCGGCCGTCCGCCCCACGCGACGGTGCTCGCCGGCGCGACGACAAACAGGTGGCCGCGCAGCTCGGCGGGCAGCGCGCCCTCGACGATGCAGAGCGTGGCGTCGGTGACCTCGGAGCGGGAAGCGTCGAGCAGCGAGGCAGGCAGGCGCGGTGCGAGCGGATCCCCCATCCTGCCATTTTCGCAGGCCGCGCGGCGCCGCGCAGCGACAAAATGCCGCAGCTTTCTACAAACAGCGGTCGGGGGCGTCGGTGGGCAGGTCGGTCCCCGGCGTCCAACGCACGGCGCCGAAGGTGGTGCCCATGAGGTCGAGGTCGATCGGCTGATGGACGCGGCCGGCGCCGGCGCCGCAGAAGACATCGGCGCTGCGCGTGGCGCCGACGAGGAGCACGCTCGCTTGCGTGGTACCGACGACGAGCGACGGCATCCACAGCTCGAAGCGCCCGTCGGGCGAGACCACCGTCGAGAAGGTGGTGAGCGCGACCGAGCCCGGCGGATCGGTCGAGCGTCGCAGCGCCCCGTCGAGCGAGCCGCCGGCGCCGTTCGGCGACGGTGTGAAGACGAGCTCGGCCCACAGCTTGAGCGGCACCTCCTGCGCCAGGTTGGCGGTGAGGATCCAGTTGCCGCTGAGGTCGGCGAGCGCGCTCGGCACCGACGACAGATCGGGCGCCATCGGCTCCGGCGTGGCGACCACGCCGCCGTCGCTGCCGGCGGCGCGCGGGAAGCAGCTCTGCGGCACGTCGGCGAGCGCGAGCGTGCCGTCGTCGTCGCGGCGCGCGGCGAAGGTCGAGCCCGCCAGATCGAGCGCGAGCGGCTGCACGACGTTGCCGGTGGCGGTGCCGCACCACGCAGTCGGGCTCTGTGTCGCCGCGTGCAAGACGACGTTGGCGCTGACGGCGGTGTTGAGCCCGGGCGTGGCGCCGGCGGCGAGCACCAGCGGCTCGGCGTGCAGATCGAAGGTGCCGTCGGGCGCGACGACGCTGTCGGTCTCGACGAGCGGCGGATCGACGTCGGCGTTGGCGGTGACCAGCCACAGGCGCGCGTGCAGCGGGATGGGCGAGGCGGTCACGTCCATGGTCAGCTCGGCGCGCAGCCCGAGGTCGAGGCCGCCGGCGAGGAGCGCGTGCAGGACGAAGCGGCCGCTCAGATCCTGCAGCGTCGATTGCACCTCCTCGTCGCCGGCGCCGGCGTCGCCGCGGCGCGCGAGGAAGTCGTCGTAGTCGTCGCCGGCGCCGCGACATCCGCACAGAAGGAGCGCCACGCAGAGCCAGGCCCTCAGCGCCATCCGTGCACCTCCACGTCGACGAGCAGGATCTCGCGCATGTCGTTGTAGGTGCCGTTCGTCGTCGGTTGCTGCACGCTGTTGGTGACGTTGAACGGCAGGAAATATTGGTACGCGAAGGTCGCCGACAGATCGACGTGATGGCTGATGGCCACCGACGCGCCGGCGCCGACGTCGACGTTGCTGTTTTCGCCGAAGCCCGGCTCCATCGTGCTCGACGGCGTCGGGCCGCGCTCGCCGCCGACGCCGAGCATGAGGCGCCAGCGCGGCGACAGTTGCGCGTCGGCGCGCACGCGGCCGGCGAGCATGTCGTGGAAGTGGCGCGGGATGGTGAAGAGCGCGGTGCCGTCGGTGGCGGAGCGGAAGACGTGCTCGTCGAGCGCCGACCACAGCGCCCACTCGAAGGTCGGGCGGATGGTGAGCCAGCGCGTCGCGCGCAGGGCGGCGCTCAGCCGCACGGTGTCGGCGACCGGCAGCGTCAGCGCGGCGCGCTCGGTCGACGGCGCTTGCGTGCCGAACGCGACGCGCAGATCGCCGATGAGATCGACGCGTGCGCCGCGCTCCCAGGTCGCGCCCACGGCCCAGCCGCGCCGATCCCAGCGCACGCCGACGATGGCGGAGAAGCCGACACCGCGGCCGTCGAACCAGGCGCGCCCCTCCTTGGGATCGCCGTTGGCGTCGACGAGATCCTCCGACTGATCGATGTTGCGCGCGCGCACCGTCGAGAAGCTGCCGACGACGAGCATCGGGGTGAAGCCGATCGACAGCCCGCTTCGCCGATCGCGCGCGCCGAGGCCGACGGCGAGGTTGACGAGCAGGAGCTGCGCGCTGATCGACGCCCAGCGCTGCGGCCCGTCGATGGCGCCGGGATATTGCGCCGGCGCGCGCAGGTTCTTGTCCCAGTTGGCGGTGCCGCCGTTCTCGACGAAGACGCCGCCGCCGACGCCGAGGTCGAAGTCGCGGAAGGCGCGGCCCCAGTGCGCCATCGCGCTCGGCACCGCGCCGAAGGTGCTGATGGTCGCGCGGCCGCTGTTGGCGGCGACCTCGGCGTCGGGCACACCGTTGAGCACGGCGTCGCGATCGTAGCTGGCCTGGCGCGCGATCAGCTGCAGATCGACGCCCACGTCCCAGCCGGGCGCGGCGAGCGCCGCCGGGTTCCAGTACAGCGCGTAGGCGCCCGTGTAGACGGCGTCGCCGCGCAGGCCGCCGAAGCGCGCCAGCGACAGAGGATTGGCGCGCGCGACGCCGCCGCACGCGCAGGCGATGAGGCCGGCAGCGACGAGCGCGGCGGCGGTGAAGGAGCGCATCGCTAGCGCAGCGCGCGCGAGAAGCGGTGGTAGAGGGGCATCGAGCTCGCCTCCGTCTTCGGCTCGTACGGACCGGTGAGGAACGGCAGGTACATGGTGCGGCGCAGGCTGGCGAGGCCGGTGGTCTGCGCCTTGCCGACGCGATGCCAGGTGCGGCCGTCGTGGAACGTGAGGTCGCCGGCGTCGGCTTCGAGGATCACCTCGTTGGGATCGTCGCGGTGATCGAAGAAGTGCAGCTTGCCGAAGAGCATGTGCCACAGGCTCTGCTTGTGGCTGCCGGGGATGATGCGCAGCGCGCCTTTGTCGCGGTAGGAGTCGTCGAGGTAGAGCCCGACGTTGAGCATCGGCTGCGGCAGGCGGCCGTAGAACAGGTCGCGCAGCGCGTCGACGTGCCAGCCGAGGCGCTTGTAGCGCGAGCCGGGCTGATTGATGAACTGGTTGACCACCACGCCGTCCTTCTCGTGCTCGCCGAGGCGGAACTTGTCGCCGCAGGCGGCGCGCACGGCCTCCCAGCGCTCGTCGGTGAGGAACTCGCGCAGGCGGCGCGAAAAGAGCGACGTGAAGGCGAAGCGGTTGACGTAGCGGCTGCCGTCGGGGCGCGTGCCGTAGCGGATGGGGATGCCGTTGACCACCTGGCGCCCCTCGGCCAGCCACGAGGACTCGATGGCGCCGAGCTCGCTGCGGATCATCTCGATCTCGGCGGGCGCGGCGAAGGCGCCGAAGTGGATGTAGCCGTAGGTGTCGAGGAAGTCGCGCTGCTCGCTGTCGAGCGGTCCGCGCAGGGTGAACTTCCGACGGGGCGGTGGCGGCGGTGACGACGACATCGGGTGCTCCTAATGGTGGTGAGGTCTTCCGAGAAGGGCGCGCAGCGTGGTGACCAGGGTGGTGACGACGCGGGCGTGCGCCTCCTTGACGCTGCGGACGCCGAAGGCGGTGACGAGCGACTTGTCGTCCTGGATGACGTAGCGCGAGATCACGTAGCCCATGGCGATCGCGGCGGTGCGTGCGGTCTCGGCGGGCACGCCGATGAGGCGCGCGGTGTTCCGCGTCGCGTCGGCCAGCTCGGGCAGGTAGTGCTTGCTCTCGGTGAAGGGCGTGAGGTGCCCGAGATCGAGGACCTCGCGCACGAGGAGGCGCACGCCGTCGCGCTCGGCGCGGGCGGCCGCGTAGAGCTTGGTCATGAGGAGCTCGAGGTCGGTCGGCGTGATGCCCTGGAGCTCTCGGCCGATGCGCAGGCTCAGGCGGCGGTAGACGTCGTCGACGCAGGCCTCGTAGAGGTTTCGCTTGCCGCCGAAGTAGTGGTTGATGAGGGCGCCGTTGAGCTTGGCTTCCTGGGCGATCCCGCGCGTCGAGGCGCCGAGGTAGCCGAAGCGCGCGAAGATCGGCAGGGCGATGTCGATGAGCTTCTGCCGCGTCGCTTCGGAGTCAGCCTGGGCCGGGCGCGCCATGCCGAATTAATTAAGCGCTTGATTAATTCTAGTCAAGAACTAATTAAGCGCTTGATTAATTACCGTCGCGGGCGCCGGTAGGGCAGGGCGTGCTAAGAGATGGGCCGTGCTACGGGCCTCGGGGTTGACGATGCGGTACGCCGGTCGGGTGACCGCGCTCGACGCGGTCAGCTTCGAGGCGCGCCCCGGCGAGGTGTTGGGGTTCCTGGGGCCGAACGGCGCCGGCAAGACCACGGCGATGCGCATCTGCACCGGCTACCTGCAGCCGACGGGGGGAACCGTCAGCGTCTGCGGCATCGACGTCGCCTCCGATCCGATCGCCGCGCGCGCCCGCCTCGGGTACTTGCCGGAGTCGGTGCCCCTGTACTCCGAGATGCGCGTCGAGGAGTACCTGCGCTACCGCGCGGCCCTCAAGGGGGTCCCGCGCAAAGAGCGCGCCGTGCGCCTCGACGAAGCGCTCGCCTCGGTCGCGCTCGTGCCCGAGCGCCGCCGCATCATCGGCCAGCTGTCCAAGGGCTACCGCCAGCGCGTCGGGCTCGCCGATGCGCTGCTGCACCGTCCCGACGTGCTGATCCTCGACGAGCCGACCGACGGCCTCGACCCCAACCAGCGCCGCGAGACGCTCGCGCTCATCGCGCGCCTCGGCCAGGAGCGCACCGTCATTCTCTCGACCCACATCCTGCCCGAGGTCGACTCGGTCTGCGCGCGCGTCGTCATCCTCGACCGCGGCCGCGTCCTCGCCGAAGGGCGCCCCGCCGACCTCGTCGATGCCGAGCGCGACCTGCGCCTGGTGGCGCGCGGCGACCGCGACGCCATCGTCGCCGCCGTGCGCGCCGTCGACGGGGTCACCGAGATCGTCATGCAGGACGGCGACGCCTACCGCGTCCGCACCGCTCGCGACGTGCGCGCGGAGCTCGCGCGCGCCGTCATCGCCGCCGGTGCTCTCGTCGAGCTGCGCCCGGCGGCGCTCTCGCTCGAACGCCTCTTCGCCCAACTGACGGTGCGCGCATGAGCGAGCCGCAAGATCCGAAGTTGCCCGAGGGCGCCAAGACGCCCGACGGCGCGAAGACGCCCGACGGCGCGAAGACGCCCGAGAGCGCGAAGCCGCCCGATGGCGCGAAGCCGCCCGATGGCGCGAAGCCGCCCGATGGCGCGAAGCCGCCCGACGGTGCACCGACCACCGCGCCGCCGAGCCCGAGCGCGCCCGCGCCCCCACCCGCGCAAACGAGCGCCCTCGCAAAGACCCTCGTCGTCGCCCGGCGCGAGCTCGCCGCCTACTTCGTCTCGCCGGTCTCGTACCTCATCGCCACCTTGTTCCTCCTCGTCCAGGGCTACAGCTTCTGGCTCTTCCTGCGCATCCTCAACGAGCGCCCGCTGCAGCACGGCGCCGTCCTCCAATACTTCTTCGGCGGCACCGTCCTCTTCTGGCTCTTCGTCATGTTCCTCGCCGCCGTCATCACCATGCGCCTCGTCGCCGAAGAGCGCCGCTCCGGCACCCTCGAGCCGCTCCTCACCGCCCCCGTCGCCGAGCCCAGCATCATCCTCGGCAAATACGTCGGCTGCCTCGCCTTCTACGTCGCCCTCTGGATCCCGACGCTCCTCTACATCCTCATGCTGCGCGCCTACAGCCCGCCCGGCGTCGCCCCCGACCCGGGCCCGGTCGCCGCCGGCTACCTCGGCACCTTCGTCGTCTCGTCGAGCGCGCTCGCCCTCGGCCTCTTCTTCTCGACGGTCACGCGCAACCAGATCCTCGCCGCCGTCCTCAGCTTCGTCACCCTCGCCATGCTGCTGCTCGTCGGCCCGCTCGGCCGCCTCGTCGCCTGGCCGCCCGCCGCCGCCGTCTTCCGCTACGTCGATCTCTTCGCCTGCATGGAAGACTTCGGCCGCGGCATCGTCGACAGCCGCCGCCTCGTCTACCACCTCTCGATCGTCGCCGTCGCGCTCTTCGCCGCCACGCGCGCCCTCGCCGCCGGCCGCGCCTCCTCGCTCCGCCGCCGCGCGCTCGTCGAGGTCGCGCTCGCCGTCCTCATCGCCGTCGGGCTCAACGTCCTCGCCGCGCGCCACTACGACCGCACCGACTGGACCCGCGGCCGCACCTTCGCGCTCTCCGAAAAATCGACCGCGCTCTTCCGCAACCTTGGGCGCGACGTCGACGTCATCGTCTTCATGATCCCGTCGGGGCAGGGCGCCAACGATCTCTACGGCGACGTCCACGAGCTCCTCGAGCGCGCCCGCCGCCTCTCGCCGCACCTCCACGTCGAATACGTCGACATCGATCGCGAGCCCGAGCGCCTCAAGACCGTCGGCAAGAAGTACGGCGTCTCGGGCGACGATCTCGTCGACGGCGTCATCGTCGTCGCCTCCGGCGATCAATCGAAGTTCATCACGCGCACCGAGCTCGCCGACTACGACTACGCCGCCACCATCGATTCGCCGGGCACGCCGCCGCCGATGAAGGCGTGGAAGGGCGAGCAGGCGCTCGCCTCGGCCGTCCTCGCCGTCACCGACGAGCGCGCCCCCAACGTCTGCTTCATCACCGGCCACGGCGAGCCCGCCATCGACGGCTACGATCCCGACGCCTACGGCGATCTCGCCGAGGAGCTGCGCCGCGATCACCAGGCCCCGCGCCCCATCACGCTCGATCGCGGCGTCCCCGCCGACTGCGACGTCACCGTCCTCGCCGGCCCCGAGCGCCCGCTGCCGTCGCCCGACGCGCTCGAGCTCGATCGCTACCTCGAGCGCGGCGGCCGCCTGCTCGTCCTCCTCGGCCCGCACTTCGACGCCAAGGTCACCCGCTTCGTCGACGTCGGCGTCGAGGACATGCTCGATCGCTGGGGCGCCTCGCCGCGCAACGACATCGTCGTCGACGAGCCGCGGCTGCGCGGCTCCGCCGTCGCCTTCGCCGTCACGCAGGGCTACGCCGACCATCCGATCACCGCGCGCCTCATGGGCCACCAGACCCTCTGGTCGACGGTGCGCGAGATCCGCGCCACCCCCAAGACCGGCGTCGACGCGCGCGAGATCGTGCACACCAGCGACGCCGGCTGGGGCGAGACCAACCTCGGCGTCTTCCGCGCCGAAGCCGACCTGCGCTACGACCCGGGCCAGGACGTCAAAGGCCCCGTCTCCATCGCCGTCGCCGCCGAGCGCACCGAAGGCACCGGCAAGGGCGCGCGCCTCGTCGTCTTCGGCTCGTCGGAGATCGCCTCGAACCGCGTGCTCCTCGCCGCCTACAACCGCGACCTCATCCTCTCCGCCATCGCCTGGCTCGAGCACCGCCCCGAGCGCATCGCCATCGGCGCGCGCTCGATCGAGCACCTGCGCCTGACGCTCGACGACGCGCAGCTCTCGCGCGTGCTCGCCCTGTGCGTCGGCGCGCTGCCGCTCGTCGTGCTCCTCCTCGGCGCCGGCGTCTTCTGGATCCGCCGCTCGTGAGGCACGCCTCGTGAAACGTCGCGGCAGCCTCGTGTTCCTCGGCGCCCTCGCCGCCGTCGTCGCCGCGCTGGTCTGGTGGGACGCGCGCCGCCCCTCGACCGACGAGGCCGCCCGTGCGCGCGCCCGGATCGTCCCCAACTTCGACCGCGCCCGCGCCACCGAGCTCGAGATCGAGCGCCACGGGTCCGAGCCGCACACCACGAAGCTCCGTCACGAAGCCTCGGGCTGGTGGCTCGTCGATCCGCGCCGCCGCGCCGACGACACCGCCGTCGAGTCGCTGCTCGCGGTCCTCGAGTTCGGCGAGGTCGAGCGGCGCATCGAGCACGTCGACGCCAAGCTGCGCGAGACGCTCGGCCTCGGCGTCCCACGCTTCATCGTCCGCGTCGCGGGCCACACGCTGCGCATCGGCAACGACGATCCCTCGCGCGGCGTCTACGTCGAGCGCGACGACGAGCCCGGCGTCCTCGTCGCCGAGCGCCGCCTCATCGAGACCGCCGGCATCGATCCGCGCCTCTGGATGTCGATGCGCCTGTCCCTCTCCGATCCGGGCGACGCCCACCAGATCGCCACCGACGCCTTCACCCTCGAGCGCGCCGGCGGCTGGCGCGTCACCAAGCCCGTGGTCGTCCGCGCCGCCGACGCCAAGGTCGATGCGCTCGTGCAATCGCTCGACCGCACCCGCGCCACCAACACCGGCTACGCGGCCCTGAGCGACGCCGCCAAGACCACCCTCGCGCTCGACGGTGCCGCGCAGGCGGAGCTCGGCGGCAAGTGCAACGGCGACGAGCCTTCCGGCCTCTTCGCCGAGCGCGCCGACGGCGCCGGGCTCTGTTTCCGCGCCAGCGACTTCGATCTGTTGCGCGCGCCGCCCGCGACCTTCTACCAGCGCCGGCTCTTCCCATTCCGCCTCGACGACATCGTCGCCGTCGATGTGGGCCCGCTGCAGCTGCGCCGCGAGTCGGCCGCCTGGCGCATCACCGCGCCGCTCGGCGCCGTCCGCCCCGTCGACGACGCCAAGGTGCGCGCCTTCCTCGAGCCGCTCCTCGCCGCCGAGGCGCGCAGCTTCTCCGCTGCGCCGGTGGGGGAGGGCGCCGCCCGCGACGCCGCCCCCGGCACGCCCGCCGCGAGCAAGACCGCCGCCGCCACGCGCGTCCGCGTCGCCACCCGCGACGACGAAATCGTCGCCACCGTCGACGGCGCCCGCGCGCGCCGCACCGGCGAGACCGTCACGCTCGAGCTCGCCGCGCCGCTCGCTCTCGCCACTTCGTTCTAGCCGCAACGCCCCCGCTGCGTACATCGCCGCCCGGAGGTGGCGCATGGACCCGAGCGGCAACGGCACCAAGCAGATCCACAACGAGATGATCGCCCACTTCGGCTTCGTCCCCGACTTCTACGCGACCCTCCCCGCCGTCACGCTCGCCTCCGAGTGGGGCATCCACCGCGACTTCGAGCTCGCCGAGACCGCCATCCCCAACAAGTACAAGGAGCTCATCGGCCTCGCCGTCGCCGCGCACATCAAGTGCCGCTACTGCATCTACTATCACGCGCAGTCGGCGCGCGCGTACGGCGCCACCGACGAGGAGCTCAAGGAAGCCTGCTTCATGGGCGGCATGACCGTGCAGTACTCCAACGCCCTCACCGGCATGCGCTACGACCTCGA
>Ga0070681_10006407_pt1 | contig 11449 bp, 9 predicted proteins | sample KBSC83BmetaG_FD_65650 | JGI IMG/M metagenome (GOLD analysis project Ga0070681, IMG submission 65650) | Corn rhizosphere microbial communities from Kellogg Biological Station, Michigan, USA - KBS C8-3B metaG | ecosystem: Host-associated > Plants > Roots > Rhizosphere | place: USA: Michigan...
TGCAGCTCGGCCAAGCGTGCCCAGGCGAGGGCATTTTCGGGGTTCTGACGAACAGTTTTTTGCAAGGTGTCGCGGGCGCCTTCGAGATCGAAATGAGCCTGCTGCGCGTAGGAAAGGCTCACGAGGGCCGCCGCGGAATCGGGCTCCGCGGTAAGCGCCTTTTGTGCCAGTGAAAGCGCCTGTTCCTTGTCGTTTTGCACCACGGCGATGATCGACCGCAACGCCAGCGCATCGCCCTGGTTCGGATTGAGACTCAGCGCGCGTTCGAGATCCTTGTCAGCTTCATCCACACGGCCCACGGCGAGCAACAAGGCGGCGCGGTAAACGAAGAAGCGCGGCTCGCCAAGCGTGTCCGGTATTCCTTTGATGCTTTCGAAAGCAGCCTGAAAATCGCCTTTGGCATACTGCTCCAGAGATCTTTGCGCCATGTCTCGCCAGCCAGGTCCCGGCGGAAATGCGTCGGGGCCAAAGAAAATCACGGGCGGATAGTAGAGCGCCCACTGGACGGCGTCGCGCGGGCGCGCGATGACCCGCAGCTCCGGCGCTCTGCCGCGCTCCGCGACGGCCGACTGGCCGCCTTCGATGGTGATGCTCGCCAGCGAATTTTGCGCCAGTACCTTGCCTTCGAAAATCGAGATGAACGCGCGATCCGCTTCGACTCGCACCAAACCCTCGGTGCCTTCCACGCCGGCATTCACGAAGGCCGTGATAATTTCCAGATTGCGCGGCAGGCGGCTGAAGAAATAGAGCGCGCCGCTGAGCAGCTCGATGATCGATGTTCTTTCCTGGCGAATGCCGCCGAGCGTAATCGTGCTGTTCTGATCCAAGCGCAGCACCGGTTGGTTCGCGAGAGCGACGTCGGCGCGGCTCTTCTCGCCGACTTGGATGCGATCGCCCGCGCAATAGGTGCCGTTCAGCCGCGCCGGTTCCCATTGGGTCTGTCCGGCGCGCCGAACTTCGACGCTACCCTGAGCGGAGACCAACCGGGCCACCCAAGGGTCGCAAGCGGCAGCCGCCAGAGAAAAGTCGGGAAACAAGCACTCGGCGATCGCAAGAAGAAAGACAACCCAGCCCGCGCGGCCGACTTTCCGGTTCGGCGCGCCAGTGAATTTTGCCGGCGCATCGAGGATGCGTTTCCCCTCGAGCGAAACCTCGCTCCCATGAAGAACCGGCGCTGGGTCGATCTTCGGCATGGCTCTAAAAAGCGACACCGAGATTTACCACATCTTGGGGAAAAAAAGGCGGTTATTTTTCGTCCATGACGATCACCCCGGACCAGGAATCTTCGGGCGGGTGGCGGCGATACTCCTCGCAGAGTTTTAGATAGAACGACGATAGACGATCTTCACCGAGGATCTCCACGCATCGGTTAAAACTCGTCTCTGCGTCGCTCCAAGCGCGTTGCCTGAAAGCGCCGAGCCCTTTGGTAAATATTAGGCAGGCATTGTTTTGCGTGTCATCCGTCTCTGCGGCGACGCCCAGTAATTCGTAGACGACCACTGGCTGGGCTTTGCCTTTCAGTAAAAACGCGCCGGCTTCCCTTTTGAGAAAACCATCCAGGCCGCTGGCGGCTTCGGCGGAAACCAATATCTCGGTGCCGAGAAATTTGTTCAAACCGTCCAGGCGTGACGCCGTGTTCACGGTATCGCCGGTGATGCCGTACTCGTAGTGATCGCCGGCGCCGATGTTACCCAGGAAGATTTCGCCGGCATGAACGGCGATGCGGGTCGGAAGCGTGAGCCCGACGAGAGTGCGGTTGAAGCGCGCCACTGCCTGGGCAAGCCCCAGAGCCGCCGCGCACGCCTGGCTGCCGATGCGCGCGTCCGGCCGCGGCGCCTTCCATAGGGCCAGAATCGAATCTCCCTTGAGCTCGACTACGACGCCGTCGTTCTGCTTGATCGGCTCGAAGGTGGTCTCGAAATATCGATGCATGAGGTCACTCAACTCCTGCGCCCCCATTTTTTCCGAAAGGCTCGTGTAGCCTGCGGCGTCGGCGAACAGACAGGCGCCGTAGACGGTCTGGCCGCCGCGCCGGATATCGACGATGTTTTGCGCGAGCTGGTTGACCACGTCGCTCGGAACGTAGTAGCCGAGCGCACTGCGAATATTCTGGCGCTCCTTGTTTACCTCGAAATAGTTCAGCAGCGTCGCGCCGGCAAAACCGGAGACTCCCTGGAACATTGGGATCACCACCGGATACCACGCGGTCTGGGCGACAAATTGATACTCGACCAGACCGAGGTAGAGTCCGTCCAGAAACACCGCCGAGACGGCGGCACCGATTGTTCCCGTGGCTCGGCAGATGAAAGCGACGACGAAGCCCCAGGCCAAAATGAGCAGAATATAGACAGGAGCCCCCAAGGGTTTGACAGGCGAATCCTCGAGCAAGTTGGCGAATGCGGTGGCGCCGACTTCAACTCCGCTGATGAAGACACCATTGGCCTGGGAAAACACCGTATGAAAACTGTCCTGCCGCTCGGCCAAAAGGATTTCTGAAAAGCCGACGAAGACCGTTTTCCCTTTCAGATCGACGGGCGCGTCTCCGGCGGCATTTTCCCCCAAGCGAAGCGCCTGGTAATAGGGCACCGTTCGCACGGTCCGCGGGGGTCCGTAAAAATTCAAGTAGCGGCGATTTTCTCCTCCGTACATTCGGATCAGAGACTGGAGCAGCCGGTGGCCGGTCGGGTCGTGTACCCCGAAGCGTTCCAGCTCGGCGATCATTTTCCCGGCGAGTTTCGGGTCGCCTTCGAAGATTTCCCGAATGTCGCGTATGAATCTCGCGGCGCCGCGCGCTTTGATTTCCGCTCCGGCATCCTTGGGAAGTTTGGCTGCTTGAGCAGGGTCTGCCTTGGCAAGCAATGCGGCGAACTGCTCGTAGACGGGCAAGGCGTAAAGCTGAAAAGCCACGACCGGAAACGTCGGCCAGTCGCCGGCGCTGCTCTGGAACGTCCAGTATTGGCTCACGCGGATCGGAAAGCGCGGTAGCACAAACGGCGCTGTGGCAAGCGCCGCCTGAGAGATCGGCTCGATGGTTTTCAGGGACCGAACGATAACGTTTTGATCGACTTCTTCTCTTCGCAGCGGCTCAGCGAGCACCACGTTGCGCGCTGCATGGATCGCTTCTGCGAGGGAGGCGTCGTCGGCCGCAGAGCGCGGCTCGATGAAGTAGACGTCGAAGACGATGACTTGCGCGCCGAGCTGCGCCAGTTTTTTGACCAACTCAGCGTGCACCGAGCGCGGCCAGCGGTCGGGGTTCGGCGACAAGTTCAAACGCTCGGAGGACTCGCGGTCCATGCTGACCACGAGCACTTCGGCGGGCGGTTTCATCGCGCCCCTGAGCTTGAAAAGCAAGCCCAGCCCCAAATCCTCCTCGAGATCCTGGACTGCGGGAAAGAAGCTGAGCCCGAGGCCGAGGAGTCCGATCAGCGCGCCAAAGAGAGCGGTCTTTTTCAAGTGCGACATGATCCGCTCGGCCGTTTAGCTGGCGCAGAAAACTCCAAACCGCATCGATTCGCAGCACCGGTCCACTTCGCGCCTGGGTATAGATCAGTCGCGGCGGCGGCGCAAGGTCGGAGGCGAGAAGGCCGAGAGAAAAGCGTTGAGCTTTGAGGTTCGGAGTCCGATCTCAAAGCTTTTCTCTCAAAGCTCAACGCTGCGATGCGCCCAGATTGGAAATTCGACGGTTGTTGGAATTGACGCAGGATCGAGCCGTGTCGCCGCGGCTCAGCGGCGCGCTCAGCTTTTCATCCGGCGCTGGAGCAGGCGCAGGACCTGATGGAACTGCCGCTGCATGGCGATCATCTGTTCGCGCATGTGAAGCGCGACTTCGGCGCCTTCGAGGTTGACCCCCATGTCTTGGATCAGGAGGCGGGCTACGCGCACCCGATCGACCTGATCGATCGAATAGACTTTACCGCGCCGTCTGGCGATAGGTTCGATCAGCTTCTCGCTCTCGAGGCGGGCGATGAAGTCTTCGTCGACATGGCAGACTTTGATCACTTCGGTGATGCGCAGATACTTTCGCCGCATCGCTCGCCTCTCCGTCACAAGCGGAGATCCTTGCGCACGTCTTCACCGTAGGCGCGGTCGATTTTGTCGATCACGTCCTGGGCGAGGTGGTCGCCGGGCACGCGCACCATCAACCGCAGATACAAATCGCCGGCGGGAGACGAGCCATGGGCGGCCACGCCCTTGCCTTTGATGCGCAACTGCTGGCCGCTTTGGGCGCCGGCGGGAATTTTGACTTTGATCGTGCCGCTCGGCGTCGGCACATCGACGCTCGCGCCGCGGATCGCTTCGGCGACCGTGATCGGCAACTCCATGGTGAGATCTTTACCGTCGCGCGTGAGCAGCGGATGGGGTCGGATGCGCGGCGTGATGTAAAGATCGCCTGCCGGGCCGCCGCGCATGCCCGCTTCGCCTTTGCCGCGCAGCCGAATCTGTTTGCCCGGTTCGGCGCCGGGCGGAACGTTGACTCGAATCGTGTCGGCGCGCATGACCCGGCCGGTGCCCTTGCAGGCGCTGCACGGATCGCCGGGCAATTTCCCCGAACCATGACAGCGCGGACAGGTCTGGCGAAACTGCATCGGTCCCTCGGCCACGGACTTGCTGCCGGTGCCCTTGCACTCCGGACAGGTCGTCGGCCGGCTGCCGGGCTTGTTGCCCGAGCCCTGACACACTTCGCAGGAAACCGGCCGCTGCAAGCTGATCGCCGTCTGAAAGCCGCGCACGGCGTCGAGAAAATCGATGTCCATGCTCGACTCGATGTCCTGGCCGGGCGCCGGCCCGCGCGGGCCGTTCGAGCCGCGTCGAAAGATGCCGCCCAGCCCGCCGAACAGATCGCCGAGATCGTTCATGTCGAACTGGTACGATCCACCCGACTGCGCCGACTGCTCCTGCCATTGGCGGTAGCTTCGCGCTTTTGCCGGATCGAAGCCGGCGGCCAGGCCGGCCTCGCCGAATTCGTCGTAGAGCTTGCGCTTTTTTTCATCGCTCAGGGTGTCGTAGGCGACCGAAAGGTCTTTGAATTTGCCTTCGGCTTCCTTGTTGCCCGGGTTGATGTCGGGATGATATTTGCGCGCGAGCTTGCGATACGCCTTGCGAATATCGTCCTGGCTGGCGCTGCGCTGGACGCCGAGAGTCTTGTAGTAGTCGCCGTCTGCCATCGTAGCCTTACAATAACCACAACGCGGGGAGTTTCAAGACAATCAACCGTCCTGGCCGAGGACCGACATGATCCTCGACGATCACACGGTCTTCGATCCGTAAAGCGTTCCGGCGCCGCAGACGGGTTAGAATGTTTTAGCCGATAATTAGGGCTTGAGTATCTTTTCGCGCATGCTCTGATACAATTCTTATCGATGTAATCGTTGGCGTCCCAAAAGTCCAATCAGGCGCATGCCCGGTCCATCATTGACCGGGTCTCCAAAGAGGCGGTCCCATGGGTACCGCCTCTTTGCGTTTTCCGCCCGGAAATGACGAGCAGAGAGGAACCAAATGCAAAGGGGTAACATGGACCAGCGTTCGAGCCAAGCGAGCCGCAATCGCATCGCCTTTATCGGCAATTACTTGCCGCGCCAGTGCGGTATTGCCACTTTCACGACGGATTTGTGTGAGGCGGTTGCCGCCGGACATCCCGGCACAACTTGTATTGCCTTACCGGTCAACGATATCGAAGCGGGCTACGCCTATCCGGCGAGGGTGCGCTTTGAACTCGCCGAGAAGGACATCAGTTCTTATCATCGCGCCGCGGATTTCCTGAATATCAATAGCGTAGATGTCGTGTCCTTGCAGTTCGAATACGGCATATTCGGCGGCAGGGCCGGCAGCCATATTTTGGCGCTGCTACGCGAATTGCGCATGCCCCTGGTGACGACACTGCATACCATTTTACGTGAGCCCGATGCTCATGAGCGCCGGGTTCTGGAGGAAGTGGCGGCATTGTCGGACCGTTTGGTGGTGATGAGCGAACGCGGTGCAGAGTTCTTGCGCGAGATCTATCGCGTGCCAAGCGCCAAGATCGACATGATTCCGCACGGCATTCCCGATCTGCCGTTTGTCGACCCGGGATTTCATAAGGATCTATTCGGCGTCGAAGGCAAGGTTGTCCTGCTCAGTTTCGGCTTGCTGTCCCCGAACAAAGGCATTGAGCATGTCATCTCGGCTCTTCCCGCGATTCTCGCCAAGCATCCGAACGTGGTGTACTTTATCGTCGGCGCGACCCATCCGCACGTCAAGCAGCGCGACGGTGAAACTTATCGACTTTCTTTGCAACGGCTCGCGCAAGCCCAGGGCGTCGAAGGCCAAGTCATTTTTTACAACCAGTTTGTCACGCTGGAAGAACTGGTCCAGTTCATCGGCGCCGCCGACATTTATATCACGCCCTATCTCAACCCGGCGCAGATTGTATCGGGAACACTCGCCTATACGCTCGGCGCGGGGAAGGCCGTCGTCTCGACGCCCTATTGGTACGCTGAAGAAATGTTGGCCGACGACCGCGGCGTGCTGGTGCCGTTCCACGATCCTCCGGCATTGTCCGCGCAGGTCATCGATCTATTGGAAAACGAGGCCAAGCGCCATGCCTTGCGCAAGCGCGCTTATATGTTTGGACGGGAGATGATATGGCCGCAGGTTGCGCGGCGTTACATGGAGAGTTTTGCCCGCGCCAGAGCCGAGAAACGCAATTTCACGCCGACTGTGTTCGCGGTGAAGCCGCTCGACAAGCGGCCCGCGGAACTGCCGCCGCTCAAACTGGATCACTTGCGGCGCATGACCGACGATACCGGCATGTTACAGCACGCGCTTTTTACTTTGCCCAACTATCGCGAAGGTTACACGGCGGACGATAACGCCAGGGCCTTGATGGTAAGTGTCCTGGCTGACGAACTGGGTCACTCCGAAGCCTCCGAGATGGTCTCGCGCTATCTCTCTTTCGTCTGTTACGCCTTTAACGCCGAGACCCAACGCTTTCGTAATTTTATGGATTACCAGCGCAACTGGCTGGAGCCGAGCGGTTCAGACGACAGCCACGGCCGAGCCCTGTGGGCGTTGGGTACGCTGCTGGGCCGTTCCAATACACCCGGTCTCCAGAGCATGGCGGGCCGACTGTTCGAGCAAGCATTGCCCATGGTTCTCACGACCACCAGCCCGCGGGCGTGGGCTTTTGCACTGATCGGCATTCACGAATATCTGCGCCGCTACGACGGCGACCGCCGGGCCAGTCAGGTGCGCGAGGAATTAGCGGGCCGGCTGCTCGCGTTGTACCAAGCGAACCGCTCGGAGCCATGGCGTTGGTTCGAACAAAGCCTGAGTTATTGCAATGCCGCGCTGCCTCACGCTTTCCTGCTGTGCGGCCAATGGATACCGAACAGCACCATGAGTGACGCCGCGCTCGAGTCCCTCGCTTGGCTCGCCGATATTCAGCGCGACAAGACGAACGGCGGTCATTTTGTGCCGATCGGCTCCAACGGTTTTTATCAGCGCGGCGGGGAGCGTGCCCGCTTCGACCAGCAACCGGTGGAAGCTCAGGCCATGGTGTCCGCTTGTCTTGAGGCGCATCGGATCACAGGCGACAGAAGCTGGCACAAGGAAGCGCGCCGCGCTTTCGATTGGTTCCTCGGCGGCAACGATCTGAGTCTGCCTCTCTACGATCCGACTACGGGCGGGTGTCGCGACGGCTTGCACGCCGACCGACCCAACGAAAATCAGGGAGCGGAGTCTTCGCTGGCGTTTCTTCAGAGCTTGCTAGAACTGCGCCTGGCTCAAAATGCTCTCTCTACGGAGGCGGGATTTTGATGGTGACCCAACACTTCGATGTATTCGAACGCTGCCCGCAGAATCCGATCTTGACCGCCGCCGATTGGCCCTATCCCGTGAACAGCGTGTTCAATCCGGGAGCCACACTGCTGCCTGACGGCACGACACTGCTGCTCTGTCGCGTTGAAGATCGCCGCGGTCATTCCCATCTGTGTGTCGCGCGCTCCGCCAACGGCATCGATCGCTGGCAAATCGAGCCCCAACCGACGATGGCGGCCGATCCGGAGCGCTATCCCGAAGAATTGTGGGGCATCGAGGATCCACGCATCACCTACATCGAGGAGCTGAAGAAATATGCCGTCGTTTACACCGCTTACACGCGCGACGGCCCCGGCGTATCGCTCGCACTCACAAAGAATTTTCACGAATTCGAACGGTATGGGGTGATCATGCCGCCGGAGGACAAAGACGCGGCGCTGCTTCCGCATCGGGTCGGCGGCCTGTGGGCATTGATTCATCGCCCGGTCAGCGCGCCGCGCGCGCACATGTGGATCTCCTTTTCCGAGAACCTCTGTCACTGGGGCGGCCACAAGCTGATGCTCGAAGCTCGGCGCGGCGCATGGTGGGATGCCAATAAGATCGGACTCTCGCCCCCGCCTATTTTGACTACCCAAGGCTGGCTGGTGATTTATCACGGCGTGCGCCAGACCGCCGCGGGCGCGATCTACCGATTGGGAGTGGCGTTGTTCGACTCGCAGCGGCCCGACGTTTGTCTCAAACGCGGCAGCGAGTGGATCTTTGCCCCGCAAAAGCTCTACGAGCAACGCGGAGACGTGGACAACGTCGTCTTTCCCTGCGGCACAACCGTCGCTCCCGATGGTGATACGCTGCGCCTCTATTACGGCGCGGCAGATACGAGCATCGCATTGGCGACCGCGAGCATCCACGCGATTCTCGCGTGGCTTGAAGACCACGGATCCGATGAAGGAATGACAGCCGCCAAGTGAGGAAGAATCGGTCAAGCTAAGCGCTGAAAATCAGTCGGTTTGTTCAATCACGGTGTGGAGAAAAGACCCGGCTTGCGCGATTGAGCAAGCACACAGATCGGGATTTCTATGTTGGGAAAGAGCATGAATTTGGAGCTGAAGACCGGGATCGTGAAGCGTCACGGTGCCGGCAACCAGAGGAGGCCTTATGGCAAGTGAGACATTCAAGAAGCGGCAGAAGGAAGTGGCGCGGCGAGAGAAGAAACAAAAAAAGATAGCCCGTTTGGCGGAACGAAAAAGCAAATCCGAAAAGGACCCTGCTCAGGTACAGGAAGCAAAACCGGACACAGAGCAGCCTGTTTTGACCTGAGTCAGCAAGTAATTCAATCGGTTTTAGTCGAGTAGCACCCGGGCATTGCAGAGCGAGTTAGGCTACACCAGCCGAAGTCCTTGGCATCAACTCACTCAAAACAGTTAATTCTCTCGAGCAGTTTCGGCTCGGGAGTCTGCGAAGTCCTGGACGTGACGAATGGCGCACTGATCGGCGAAATTTCGCATAACCGTGGAGGATGCACATCATCGATGATTAATGATTCAGCTATCGACATATCGAGACAGGAAAAATCTGCTGAGAATTCTGCCGAACCGGAAATAACCAAAAGCGACTGGTATCAGATCACCGCCAAGTATGGTCGGGCGAATCTGCGCAAATCGCTCTGGCAACTCGTTAATACATTAGTTCCTTATCTCGCGCTGTGGGCCTTGATGATTTACACGGTACAACAGGATTTCCCCTATTGGATCACGCTGATGCTTGCCGTACTGGCGGGAAGCGTCCTGGTGCGAGTTTTTATTTTTTTTCACGATTGCTGTCACGGTTCATTCTTCGCGTCGCACCGGGCAAACCGTATACTTGGCTATGTCGCGGGAATTTTGACTTTTACGCCGTTCGAAGATTGGCGCCGCTCGCACAATCGACATCATGCCACGGCAGGAAACCTGGACCGACGGGGAACCGGCGATATCTGGACGATGACGACGGAAGAGTACCTGGCGGCGTCGCCGGCTCGGCGGTCTGCCTACCGGTTCTACCGAAATCCGATTATTTTATTCGGTCCGGGGGCGCTGCTGTTGTTCCTATTCCTTCAGCGGTTTCCCAAGAAAGGCGGCGCCGAGAGAGAGCGCAAGAGCGTGCTGATCACCAACATGGCTCTTTTGCTCGTCGTTGCAGTGGCGGCATGCACGATCGGATTGCAGACGTATTTATTGATCCAGGTGCCCGTTATTCTGACTGGTGGAGGTCTCGGCCTCTGGCTATTTTATGTTCAGCATCAATTCGAGAATGCCTATTGGGTACGCCACGAATCGTGGGACCCGATGAAAGTGGCGCTGGAAGGCAGCTCGTATTTCAAGTTGCCGAAATTTCTCCAATGGTTCACGGGCAATATTGGTCTGCATCATATTCACCACGTTCGACCCAATATTCCCAATTACAACCTGCAACAATGCCAGGATGAAATTCCCGCTTTACAGAGAGTCCGAGCGATCACATTCGGAACTAGTATTAGATCTCTGCGGCTGGGCCTGTACGACGAAAAGAACAGGAAACTCGTTAGCTTTCGATCGTTGGCGAGAGTCGGCAACCAGAGCTGACCGCAGCACCGTTGTTGTTACGATTGCGGTGATAACTCGTTTTCACAGCCGCTGCGCGCGGGTGTCCTCGGGAAGTTCCCGGAGTTTATGCCGCGGCGCAGACCTTGGCTTGCTATCACGACTCAATTCACCTAGGCTTAGTATACTTCTCGCAGTCGTAGGGTTCCCCCTCCGCGGTTACTTGAAATTTTTCAAGTAAGCCTCTTCTCGTCAGCCCTCCAAGCGAACGGCCGTCAGCTCCGGCTAAAAGGGGAAATCAATTGAGTTCTCTATTCGTTATTGCCATCCCTATGGCTTTGATCATCCTCGGGATCCTGTTGAACAGTTTTCACATCGTCCATGACCAACCGGAGTTTTCATATGAAGAGGATCCGACTCATAAACTCGCTGCCGAGCGGCAAGCCAATTATCATTTTTTCAAACACCAGAGAGCGCGACTTTTGAAACGCCAAAAAAGAGTGGGCCAATATGGTTGGTTAGTTCTGGCGGTGTTTGTCGCGTCGTCATGGGTTCTCTACTCCGACGCCGTCAGAACCACTACGGTGTCAAAGCAAATCAGCGCAATCCGGACATTTGCCGTGGCTGACAGCAAAGACGCCGTATTGTCACTGACCCTGGGTGACGGCAGCAACGTTAAATATCTTGTCAAAGCAGAGTCCCCGGTCACGCACACGCCAAAAAGCGATGAACACTCGGTAGACACTCTCCAAAACTGGCAACTGGCGAGTTTGGGAACCGCCATCAACGTCGGCGCTGCCACGGTGCCTCTCGGGATCGCCCTAAGAATTGCAAATTGATCCGCAAATAGTTGTTTCGCGGGATGCGGCGAGCCAGTGCTGGGCGAAGGAGCAGGAGATGAAGCGTAACATTTCATATAAGAACTGTCTCATTCGTAGTGAATCGTTTCAGTTGAGCCAGAGCAGCAGCTGGATTCCCCGCTATATTGTGACCTGTGACAATCGCGTAAGTGAGCGCGATGGCAATACATCGCGCCACGATCGACTCGACAAAGTGTTTTGGACGGAAAACGAAGCCGACGAGTTTGCCGTGCAAGA
>Ga0070681_10006409_pt1 | contig 11447 bp, 8 predicted proteins | sample KBSC83BmetaG_FD_65650 | JGI IMG/M metagenome (GOLD analysis project Ga0070681, IMG submission 65650) | Corn rhizosphere microbial communities from Kellogg Biological Station, Michigan, USA - KBS C8-3B metaG | ecosystem: Host-associated > Plants > Roots > Rhizosphere | place: USA: Michigan...
GCCGCTCACAGGGAAAGAACCCGAGAGCATCGGGCGCCTGCTCGCGATGAATCGGGATATCCGAGCAGATAAGCGGCCGGCCCAGCGCTTTGCATTCCTGGACCACCGTGCTCCATCCCTCGAAACGCGAAGGCTGCACGATCACGGCGGCGCTGCGCAGAAGATCCGTCAATTCGGCATCTGTGACCATTCCGAGAATTGTGGTCGTCTGAGCTATTCCCGCCATGGCGACGCTCTGGAGAAGCCGTGAAGTCGTTTCATTGCGGCTGTCCCGGTAATCCGCGGGCACTCCGACCAGGACGAGATGCAGCCGGATTCCGCGAGACCAGAGCAGCCGGACCGCCTCGATGACAACTTCATGGTTCTTGTGCCGCCAGAATTGATTGACGACGAGGGCGAACTTCTCCGGAATTCTAAACTTTTGCCGCGCATCGACAATTTTCGCGGGCGGCGGCTCGAAGGCAAACCGGGAAGGAAAGGAAAGCAGCCGCGCCTTGTGGGCCTGCTCCGGCGCGAACCGGACAAAATGCTCGACGGCATTCCGGCTCGACAGCATTACGAGGGCGCACTGCCGCGCCAGCAAACGAAACGCCTGATCTCTGTATTCGCGCATCTCACGGGAAAAGAACTGGGGTAAAAACAGGTGCTGGAAATCAGGTATCCAGCCTATGGTCTGCAAATCGGCAGCCGGCGGAAGCGGCGTTTGAACCGGCAGCAGAACAGAGATTTGATGCTGGCGCGCAGTGCTTAACAACGCCGATTTATCCGACAGGCCGCAGAGCCGGCGCAGACGCATCTCACCGCGCCGATAGTGCGGCGCTTCAACCGGCAGGACCGTGACCTTTCGCGCAAAATCCTCGGTCAGGTTTTCTTCCTCGGAAAGCACGTACAGCTCGGGGTCTGCGCCGGCGCGGACACCCGCCAGCGAGCCGATCAGCATTCGCACATACTTCGCCCCGCCGAGCCATCCATTCATCTTGGGATAGAGCACGCCAATTCTGAAATCGCCTGCGCGCCACTTTTTAGCGAACACAGAAGCGCTCCCGTTGCCAGGCAGAGACACAGCTCGAAAGCGCCGGCAGGAACGGTTTGGGCCGCCACGCCGGCAGGAGAGAACGCAAAAACGAAACGTCGGCGCGCCAGCGCTGCGGCTCGCCGGGTCTGGGAATGCCGCGAGCACAAATGCTTTTTTCCGGGGCGACCAGAGCGCTCAGGCGGCGGGCCAGATCGAAAACTTCAATCTCCTCACCGCTCGCGATATTGACGATCACAGGCCGGCCGGCGGCAGGTTGGCGCGCCCGCTCCTGCGAAAACCGCTGTGCAAGCCGGAGAATAACCTCGGCCACGTCGTCGACATCCAGATAATCCCGTACTTCGGCTCCGGTGCCGTCCAGCCAGACCGTCGGGCGTTCTGCGATGAGCTGCTGATACACTTCCCAGATCAGCAACCGTCGCTGGCTCGCTCCGAATACCGAAAAAAGTCGAAAGATCACGATGTCGAGGCCGAAGCATTCGGCGTATTCGCGGGACAGAATTTCGCAAGCGACCTTGTGAAATCCGTAAGGAGAGATGGGCGCCAGCGCGCTGTCCTCGTTCACCGGCAATCGATCGGGATTGCCGTAAACCGCCGCGCTCGACGGGAAGAGAAGCAGCGGCCGCTGTTTTGACCGGCGCACGCTCTCGAGGGTATGCGTCCAGGTGATGAGACCGGCTGTCAAATCCTTCAAGGGGTCCTCGAACGAGAAACCCACCGCGGCGGGACCCGCCGCGTGCAGCACCGCCTCGGGCTTGAACTTTTCGATGACTGAAGACCAGTCCGAGGACAAATCGGCTGGGACATATTCGCCGGGCCATTCGACATTAGGCGCAGCGGAGCGACCGACGCCCAGGAGTGTATGTCCTTCGCGCGCCGCCAGCCGGCCGATGTTTCCTCCCAAAAATCCGGTGCAGCCCGTGATCAGCAGCCTCATTGCCGTGGATCGTCGTCCAATGGAATTGGCGCCGCGGACCGTCTTGCAGCTCCGATTTCTGCTGAAGCGCAGCCGCGCTTCAGCACCCGATAAACCGGCGCCGGCAAGGAACAGCGGGCGAGCTTCTTTAAGCCCTCCAGCGCGTAGCGCGGGGAGCGGCGAACCGCGGCAAGCGCGCGATGCGCGCGCGAGTAACGCGCGCGGCGCAGCTCCCGGTGGAGGCTTCTCCACACCTCTCGATCACTGATGCCGCGGTTTCGCAGATAGACTTCAAGCCATCGCAAAAACCGCAGGCGCGCCGCCCGGTACTGCCCTTCGCGCACCGCGGTGGAACAGGACGATTGCGGGTGCTTGCGCCACCTATACAAGCAGTCACCATCTATGAATATAGGCAATTGGCTGCACAGCTTGGCAAAAAAAGCCTGATCTTCATACAAGCCGCAAAAGCTCTCCTCAAAACCGCCCGCCTGCTCGATGGCCTTGCGCCGAAGCAGAGCAACTGTGGTGGTGACGGTCTCATGTTCTAGAAGGCAGGCGAGCAGCACCGGTGGCTCGATCACCCTGTTCGGTTCGACTCTAAGCGCGACAATAGAATCACGCTGCAGATCTTCGGAACTCCCGGTCCAGCTGTACCACCATTGCACCGGTCCGCAGACCATAGCGGCGCGCGGGTTTAGACGTAAGATCTCGACCTGCCGCTCCAGCTTATCCGCCAACCAAACGTCATCGCCGTCCAGTAGCGCCACGTACTCGCCTCGCGCATGGCGTACGCCCAGATTGCGCGACGCGCTCATGCCCCGATTCTTATGATGCGCGTGCTCCAGATAGCGTACCTTTTCAGGATACTGTTCGGCGTGACGCCTGGCGATTTCGCTGCTTCCGTCGTTTGAGCCATCATCGATCAGCAAAAGCTCCCAGCGACCATAGGTTTGAGCCAGCACGCTCTCGACGGCCTCGGCGAGGAACTCTATCTCGTCGAGAAAGATGATGATGACGGAGACTAACGGCTGGTTTTTTACATCCACTCTCAAGTTCGGCGTCCTGGAGTCAGCTAACACACAGTAGTAGTCGCTTTCATCTGGCTAGAATGAAATCGAGTCCATAGTATTTTGCAGCGCATCCGTTAACCCAGTTATCGGGGTTGGAATCCATCAATCGCAGGCCGAAGTACAAATCGCCTCTCGTGTCCCGACTCGTCGCCGGTAATGCTTCGACGCTGACTTCTCTATGCCCGCTAATCTTGGCAGCTCGTATCTTGCGTTCCTGTTCATCCCATTTAGAAGCGAATATACGAACCACCGGTTCAAGCGCCCATGTGCTTCGGGCTGAATTGAATGGGACAACGAAGAACACCAGCGATAGAGCTCCAGATACCCAGAAGAGCTTGTTTCGAAGGTCAACTGTTCGTAAGGCATTCCTCAGAATCATGCCAGCCAAATAACCCGCCACGCACGCAAAGCAGTAAAAAACAAACTGAGAGGTCACGAATAGACGGGGTTGTGGATGATAACCGCTCCTAATATACGTGGCAACGTAAGCTGTAGGCACAAAACAAAACACGATAAGAATACAACCAGCAATTGGCGACAGCGCGAGCCATTTGGTCGGTTTTTTAAATCCCGACTTGGCATCAACGGATTGATCGGCCTCTTGGCTATGGAGTTTGAAAGCCACAAGTGCCGGTAGCACAAGCGCCGCTGCCGCAGTGGTAAGCCGAGAGCTGAGTACCGACATCAGAAGAGAATCGAAGCCAAAGCGCAATGACAGCTCAATAAAAGAGAGCAAATTGCGAGGAGGTGGACCAATTGACCGGCTGACCGAACTGGCGATTCTGGCTTCGTTACCCGGCGCTGATAATGAAATTATGCAAGCGAGAATCGTTCCTCCCAAGCCCGCGATAAAAAATGGTAGCGTCCGTTTCCGCAGTAAATCGCTGCCGGTCACAACCGATAATAAAATGGCGAGGCACAAACCGCCGCCTTGCAAGGCCGCGTACGTTTCCGAGAAACCAGCAGCGACAAAGGTAATATAGCCGCACCAAAGTAGAGGCCAGAATCGGTGTCTATGGGTCGCGCGGGCTATCCTACAAACAAGCCCGATGTAAATCGTTAACAGGATGAGAGGCGCCACATAGGTAACGGCACCTGTTTCCCAGTATAGCGATTGGTAAATCGCCGGGCTTGTCGCGAGAGTGCTAACGATGATGAGTTCCGCCAGAAAGAAACAAATAACTATCGACTGGGCTTGAGAAAAAGTACGACTGACTTGCAAGAAGGTCCATGTTAAAGTGAGTAACCAAATACCAATTAGAGTTCCAGGGATAAAAGGCACGATCTTCGACCCCAAGAGATGAATCGTGCTTATAATCAGCGTAAATGAAAAACGTCCTTGCCATGTCATAAACCAGTATTTTTGAGCGCCGAAAAAACCATGGGTTTGAATCACGCCAGCCGTGCAATAATCATCCGAAAGGAATCGACTCGAAAGACCGATATATGCATGAGCGAGCAAAGCAACGAAAAGAGCCGTCGCCCATATAACGACCGCACCATCCCATACGACCCGCTGCAAACGCTCCTTCGGTTGGATGGAAACTTCAAGCGAGGGACTAGAATCGTCAATGGTCGATCTCAAGTCGGCAGACATTGCCTTTTATATTATTTCTTTCAATCCACCGCCTGACGTTCTGCTCGTAATCCGGCGCGCGGACGTTTCGCAAAGCCCAATCGGGAGGAGACTTCCCGCTCCGGCCATTCAGAGTCGGCACCTGTCGGAGCTCAGATACCAGCATCGCGTCATGCATGTATTGCTGATCTTCGAATGCGTTTTGATCAACCGGACCGAGCGGTCCTGCGGCGACATAAAAAGCAGAGCAGTCTCCCGGAAGTTTTGCCGCGAGTCTTTCCAGTCGCATTTTTTCCGCGCTTATCGAATAGTATTGTCCGTCGCCGCTGTTCAATTGCTCAACGAGCCCAAACGCCGTGACGCCGAGCATTGCGGCGCCGAGACCGACTCGAGCTGATACGGTTTTCCGTCTCGCAATATTTTGGATTCCACGCTCTAGGATAAAGGCGACAGCTATAGCCATGGGCAGCGTCAGCACGATTGCAAACCTCGCGACCGCCCGAATCGCTCGCGCCCCGGGAACTAAAAGGTAAACATAATTCCACAAAGAATGACCGCGATATTGCCAGCCAATGATGAAGAGCAGATTGGTCGCCAGAATCAAAAGGCCGAGAAAGAGATATCCCACATGATTCCGCTGGTGAGCGCGCTCATTGTGGCCGTTGTTTCCTGGCCGTAGTTTCCGCGATTTCTGAATCAACCACAGCGCGAAAATAGAAATCCCGATCCAGGCGACCGACGGAACCAATCCAATCCCAATGCGGCGTCCCCAGTCGGGGCCGGCACCTGATTGCGCTAAGATAGATGCGGTAAAAGAATCCCAGACATAATTGCCGTCAGCCATTAGCAGATACGATCTCACTTCGGGAATGTACTGGGGCAAGACCCCATATCCTCCGACAGAAAGTACAGCCGGGACGTAAACCAAGAGAAAGGGCACAAGAGCGACGACGAATACGATCAAGCCGCCCACTAACGCCGGGCCATGCCGCCTGAGCGCGCCGAGAATAAACTCGCGGCTACGTAGAACCGAAAGACTCATGAGTAGGAATAAAAGACCCCAGAAGACAAAGAACCAGCCGATATAAAAGGAGGTCAATAACTGCAGGTTTAGACAAACCGCAGCTAAGGAAAGCAGTCCAAATGCTTTTTTTGCCGTCAGCGTCTCGGCTTCGGTAAAGAAACGAAAGACCAGAGCGGCGATGATCGGAAGCAGCAGCACCGGTTGCAACTGCAAGTGGTCGGATTGCGCTAGCTTCGGATTGTTAAAGGCAAAGAACATCGCCCCAGCACAAGACGCCATTGCGCTAAATCCAAGGACCCTGTTCAGAAGGCCGAAACACGCAATGAAGTTGAGATAGCAGAGAACGATAACCGTCAGAGACAGCGCGAGGAAAATATCGTAGCCCCCGAGCCGCAACAGCGAGTACAACGGCACGTAGGCAAGGTAGAGATCTGAGAAGCCAAGAGCTCCCTTCACCGGATAGAACATCGCGGGCGAAAGCCAATCGGCGCGTCCTAGAAGGACTTGGTACCAGTGCTCGATCAGATAGGCGGACAGCCGCGTATCACCTCTCGGTCCAGGAAAGAGATCGAATCCGGAAAAAAACTGAGAATGATAGACCTGGCATGCCCCGACAATGCCGGCGGTCAAGGCCAGCATCCAGACGAGCCATCTTTTAGTCTTTCGCTCGAGTCGAACGTCGCCGCAGCGGCTCCGAAGGGAGGTCGAAGACACGTCGGCTCTTTGTTCTTTCCGCCGGCCAGGGATCTCCGCTTCCGGCCTGGAATTCAGCCTCGTAAGCACCGCTTTCATCGCTCTCATGGATCAATAAACAGTGGGTAATCCCAAGTGCGTGATGCGCTCGCGCCCGTTGAGATCGAAGAAGGCGTGGAAAATCTCCAAAGCCTGGTCTCGCGTACATAGGCCTTCCTTGACGTAGTGCCACTTTGCAACTTCGTCTTCGCGCACGACGACTTCATGCTCATGAATAACCTTGGGGAGAGGAGAAACCGTGGGCCAACTTGCCAGGGATTCCGTGATAGAACATACCGAAGGGACCAGTGCGGTCACTTTTCGATAGCCAAGATGACTTAAGACCGCGAGCCTGTGCTGGCCATTGTACCGTACTGCGCGCATCTCGCCATTACGGCGCAGCAGCAGCGTGACCTCCGGTAAATCGCCGGCGAGAAGCGGGCGATACCTGGACTTGAGCGACTGGTAGAGCCCAATCGTCTTCGTCCACTCCATTTCGAGCGGACGTCGGTCGCCGGGCTGATACCACAGATTACAGCGATAGCCGTACAAGTCCCGCGTGGTTTTTTTTTCCACCTGGTCATAATAATAGCCCCATGGTCCTCCCCCCACATGATCGCCCCAGGGATAAGTGCCGAGATAAAATTTGAAACCTTCAGCGCGCGAGCGGCGGTCTGGATCGTGTAAAAAAAGCACATCGTTCAGGTAGCGCATCGACTTGACCTGCTCATGCTGGAAGAATCTGAAGAACGTGCTGTTCTCCAGAGCGAGGTTGTCATCTCGATCATACTCGGCGACCAGCGCACGAAAATAGTTCCATCCCTCGGGTGCGAATGAAAATGCGAACTCGTTGGTGATCCATTTCATCGGAATGCGTTTTAGCCGGCCGGCCAACGCTGACTGACACGTCGGCACCCATGACGGCAGGCTTCGTAGCAGGGGAACATACGCACGCGGATTGCAAAGATTTGGCAGCTGCATGAGCCCTTAACGGAGCTTGCGAACGAAGATCTTAGCGAGAACGAAGCCAACGGACGACTGGCATCGCAATCACTTGTCTCGCGGCGACTCCGAGCTTCCGCATTATGGCCATTTGATGTCGTCCGGGGTTTTTTAGCCAACGGTACAAATTCGGATATTGATAGCGGAGTCGTTTATGTCGAAGGGCTCTCCAGAGGCCGTCATCTTCGATTCCGTGGCGTGATAGATAACTCTCGAGCCATTTCAAATAGAACAGACCCACCGAGTATTTTTTTCTCGACGTTCTTGCAACGGAAACGCAAGACTCCGGGTGCTGCCGATACTTGTCCCAACATTCGCTCGACACGAAGACTTGATGGCTGAGATAAATCTTAGCCAAAAAGGCTTGATCTTCGTATAATTGATAAATACCGCGAAACTGTTCTTCGAATCCGCCGACACTCTCGACCGTTTGACGCCGCAGCAGGATATTTGACGGACAAGGCGTAGGCGCCTTCGACTGCAGCGACAGCGTGAGCAAGGTTGGTGGATCAATCAGTGTGTTGGGCTGCACGCCAAGGGACCGCACATAATCACGCTGAATATCTTCGGAGTTCCCGGTCCAACCGAACCAATATCGACTGGGACCATAGACCATCGCGACTTCCGGCCTGGAAGCCAAGATCGCAAGTTGCTGTTCGAGCTTGTGCGGTAACCAAACATCATCGGCATCAAGCAGAGCGATGTATTCACCGCGCGCTTCGCTGAGGCCCAAATTACGCGCTGCACATGCCCCCCAATTTCGATGATTTTCGTGCTGTAAATAACGCACCTTGGCAGGGTGATTCGCAGCGCATTGCAGTGCCAGTTTTGTGCTGCCGTCGGTTGAACCGTCATCTACCAGGAGGAGTTCCCAACTGTCGTTTGTCTGCGCCAAGACGCTCGCAATCGCCGCGCCGATAAACTTCTCGGCGTTGAAGAACGGCATGATAACGGAGACGATTGGCTGATTGCTCATTTCAGCGAACGGCGACAGACAATTTAATTTTGTCGATTAACCACGGGTCCGAAGCCATCAATGAATCAGCGCCGGGAAAGTTTTCCGCGCTAAGCACAGCGCGTGAGCTTTGACCTGCCTCATGTAACGCAAAGCATGTTTTATCGAGCGGCTTATAAACGGCTGTCGATAGCGTCGTAATTCTTGTTGCAAGATATTCCAGAGTTCGGTGTGCTGAAATCCTCGGGCCGAGAGATACTTGCTCATCCAGTTCAAGAAAACCACGTGACCGGAATGGTATTTACCGGTTATTCGTCCGACGGAGCAGGCGGAATCCTCATGCTGTCGATGTCGCACCCAACACTCATCGGATACAAAAACCGTCATCTCAAGAGAAACTTTGCTAAAAAATACTTGGTCTTCATACAAACCGCGAAAGCGGTCTTCGAATCCACCGACTCGGCGTATCGAATCACGTCGTAACAAAACGTCGGAAGGCGCTGGCGTAATGACTTTTCGTGCCAGGAACAGAGCCAGCAGTTGCGGCGGCCTTATTAGCGAATTGGGTGCAACCGTGATCGGCTGCAAGGAATCACGTTCGATGTCTGCGCTCCGTCCTGTCCAACCGTGCCAGAGCAGAGGAGACCCATAAAGCATGGCGGCTTGAGGTTGCAAATCCATAAGCGCTACCTGTCGCTCGAGTTTTTTTGATAACCAGACATCATCGGCGTCCAAAAAAGCAAGATAGTCGCCTTTGGCGTACCGTATTCCTAGATTGCGGGAGGCGCTCATGCCTCGGTTCTCGTGATCCGAATGCTCTAAATAGCGGATCTTTTCTGGATAGCCTGCCATATACCTTCGGGCGATCTCGCCGCTACTATCACTCGAGCCGTCATCCACGAGAAGGATCTCCCAGTTCGTATAACTCTGGACGAGCACACTGGCGATTGCCTCGTCAAGAAATTTCTCTTCGTTCAAGAAGATAATAATGACCGAGACCAAGGGGCTGATACTCGCTCGTTGGGCCGTGGGTGTCGATTTCATATCCGAGTGCGCGACACTCTCTACTTCTCACAAAGCAGCAAGCCATGACCTTCTGGACAGTGAGAGAGGAGTTTTACTTTGCCAAATTTCTTTCGAAGGGCAGCGATAAAGTTTTCACGCGTATACCATGAACTCACGCCAGACGCCGGTTCAACACCGCCGAAGGGCTTAAAATCGATCATCAGCCAACGTCTCGAGAACTGCGCTACGCCGTAGACAATCTGATCAAAGCGCAAACGGCGCTCAGCTACTGTCTGACTTACGAGCCCCAGGGCAATCACCAAGTCACACTGCAGTCGTTCAGCCGCTGCAATAGATAGATGGCTGGCCAGGCCACGTGATGGTGTTGGATCCGTGAAGTCGATGACCAACGGAAGAAGCGGCAACTTTCGCTCACGGGCACAATCGTAGAGCCGACTGATATAGTTCGAATTCCCGTCGAAACACACCCACGAGATCCCGTCTCGCCGATTTAATTCAGTCAGACCCCGTAACTCTTTGCCGATCGTTAAGATCGAGCACGGGTTCAGCTCCATGATAATTTTTTCCAACTCGTTCTCCGTCGTCAATCGTGACGATCGAGGCAATGAATTGACTTCCCTATCCGGCGATACTGACAGTGGAATGTTTGTTATCTCCTCTTTGAGCCTCTGGACCGAATCTAACGGAGACCGATATCTCTGCGAGTCTTTTTCAAAAAAGCCTCGAGCTGACCTCACGGCACTCTTCAACGGACCACGGCATATCCCCGGCACTCCGCGCGCTAGAGTGGAAGCAAGTCGCTGGGTTAAAGACTGCGACGACAGCCGAGGGCTCTTTCGCGTCAGTCTAGCGACGTCGACGGGTGAAATTCCCTCGTAGTCCGGCAACAGATATCTCACCATGCGCTCCTGTCCCTCGGACATTAGCAGCAGTGGGTAGATATAGTAGCGGTAAAATTTGTCGTCGTTTATATAGGGAGAATTCTCCGCCAATGGTTTGATAGAGGTCAGGTCGACATAAACAGGCCGGCAGCCGTCGAACAAGACATTCCACGGATGCGTATCCCGCAACGTAAAGCCCAGACCTCCGAGCTTCTCGACCCAATCGAGATAAGCTAGGCCGGCATCTCGAAACATCACGGCGCACCATTCATACGGATAGGAAACAAATGGTATTCGCCGGTGGTGTACCACCATCCCATACCCTTCAAGTTTTAGTGCGACGGGTTCACTATTGATTAGAATTCCTTGTTCGATGAGCTTCTGAAATATGCCTTTCCTGAACAGATCTCGGAACAGAGGAGTCTTTACATGGCTAATGCCGCGGTACAATTCTCCGTTCCATGAAAAAAGCCTGCCGTCCGGATCGCCATAAGAATGCGCATGGAAATCGACCTCATCGAGCGGTATGTGCTGCATACAAACTCAAACTGAACCCACTTGGATACCGCAGCTTAGAGGTCGCACGAGGCCACGCTTGGCTCAGAAATCTTCTGATCGTTGCGCTGATCGCGCTTTAACAGCACTGTTTTTAGTTGTTTGCCGACGGCATCCAGTGAGAAAGACGTCTCAATTCGCCGCCGGGCGGCGCTTCCCAATGCGCGTGCCCGATCCGGATTGTCTAAGAGTCCGCCGACGGCAAGCGCCAGCCGATTCGAATCTTCGCGCGGGACAATGAGCCCACCTGAAGTCTCGCCATCTTCCAGAATGTCCCGGATTCCGGCCGCATCCGCGGCAACAACGGGCAGGCCACAAGCCATCGCCTCGAGCGGTGATACCGGAAAGCCTTCATGCCGCGAAGGAAACACGTAAACGTCGCCGGCCGCGAGATACTGTCGAATAGTCTCACGGTCATGGATAAACTGGTTTATCCATGAGATGCCCATCAGCTGCATGGATGTAATGCGCTGCCCTAGCTTCTCGGCGTCCTTGCCCGTCCCGACCAACAGGAGACGCTGGTCTTGACCGGCGTGATTGCGGCGGATTTTTTGCCAGGCATCGAGCAGAACATCCAACCCTTTTTGTTGCATTGAAATACGCCCATGCCACGCGACGACTTTAGCATCATGGGGAAGACCCAGAGCATCCCGCGCAGTATTACGATCGAAAGGGGT
>Ga0070681_10006410_pt1 | contig 11447 bp, 9 predicted proteins | sample KBSC83BmetaG_FD_65650 | JGI IMG/M metagenome (GOLD analysis project Ga0070681, IMG submission 65650) | Corn rhizosphere microbial communities from Kellogg Biological Station, Michigan, USA - KBS C8-3B metaG | ecosystem: Host-associated > Plants > Roots > Rhizosphere | place: USA: Michigan...
CATGGTTTCTCGGAAGATGCTTGTCGCATAGGTCACCCGGCGCACTCCAAGGGCGGCCGCGCGTTCGACCGAGAGTGGGCCACCCCGGCGAATATTTACATTGATAATACCGACAGCCTGGACAAACTCGACGATCATCGCTTCATCGGCTAGCAGGATCGGGTAAATACAATCGGCACCCGCTTCGCGATAGAGCCGTGCGCGTCGAAGACCTTCCGCCAGTTGTTCTTCGGGTGTGCCGATCTTTCGCACGAAGACATCGACCCGAGCGTTGAGCACCAGATCGGCCCCCTCCTTGCGCAGCGCTGCCTTGACCGAAGCCAGGTGCTCTGCCTGGCGTTCGGCGTCGACGAGTCCGGCGCCGCCCTGGTGGTCGGAATCTTCCAGATTACAGCCGGCCGCGCCGGACGCGATCAAGGCGTGCGCGATCTCCGCCGCCGCACGGCCATAGCCGGCCTCGAAATCCACGGTCACCGGAATATCGACCGCGTGGGCGATGCGTGACGCGGCCGCGCTCATCTCGGCCGCGGGAGCCCCCTCGTGATCCTCGAAGCCGAGGGCATTCGCCACCCCACCGCTGGTGGTCGCGATCGCCGGAAAGCCCGCTTTCTCGAACGCTCGGGCCGATGCGGCATCCCAGGCGTTCGGGAGAACGAGGATATTAGGGCCGCTATGGAGCTGGCGCAGCGCAGCCGCACGCGCCGCAATGGACTCGATGCTCATCTCGCGTCGCTGGACTTCGTTCATATCGATCTCGAACCGTCCCGTCATCTACGCTCGGTCAATTCGGAACAACCTGCCAGACGGACTCTGACGCCCCGGTTAGTGTACTCCCAGCCGTCCCGATCTCATACGGATTCGGCACGCGGAGGGGCCGTCCCCGGGCTGCACCTTTTCGTCTTGTCACTTGTACAGCCTTGCGAATCGCCCGCCCCGATGCGAAACTGGCACAACCGCCTTCGGCGACCGGCATCCGCGCTCGCACCGAGCGATGGCCGGATGCTTGTTCGTTCGATATGTCATTTGTACGATATATCCTGCGAAAGGAGGAGAGGGAGTCGGATCAACGGCGGAGCGCGCGATACCGCCGCAGCCGATTAACAGGGAGAACGATAGCGACCGCGCCGCCTGGACGCGGTTTGGCGATAAGGGGACATCAATGCGAAAACCATTAGCGATCGTCGTATCGCTGATCCTCGTTTGTATGAGCATTTCGAGTGTCGCGGCCGAATCGGCGCCGAATCCACAAGCGCCGGCTACGCAGCAGCCGAACTGCACCTTCTACGACGCGACCCAGCACAATCTCTGTGCCGGCTTCCGCGCCTACTGGGAAAAGTACGGCGGCCTCGCCGTCTTCGGTTATCCGATCACCGAGGAATACGTCGAAAATGGCATGACCGTTCAATATTTTGAGCGTGCCCGTTTCGAATGGCACCCGGGTGAATGGCCGGAGCGCTACGATGTCATGCTCGGCCTGCTCGGCAACACCTACGCCGCGACGCTCGGTCTGACGACCACGGCGCCATTCACGCATCACACCGATGCCTGTGGGTCGGGTACGAGTGCCGATGATTGCATGGCCTTCCCGGCAACCGGTCATACCGTCTCGGGAAAATTCCTCGACTACTGGCAAGCGAATGGCGGCCTGGCGATCTTCGGCTATCCCATCAGCGACGAGTTCACTGAGAACGGCCGCACCGTGCAGTACTTCGAGCGCCAGCGCTTCGAACTACATCCGGAGAACGCCGGTACCCCGTTTGAAGTCCAGCTCGGGCTGCTCGGGAACACGATCCTGCATGGACCAACCCTCACCGCGGTGGCCCAGGGATTGAACAACCCGCGCCATGTCGCGATCTCCACCGACGGCACGGTCTTTGTGGCCGAGGCCGGTTCGGGCGGGAGCGGGACCTGCATCCCGAGTCCAGAAGGTGGCCAGATGTGCTTCGGCACCACCGGAGCGATCACCCAGGTGGTCAGCGGTTCGCAGAGCCAGTTGGTGAGCGGATTGCCGTCGCTGGCGGGTGAGGGCGGCACATCCGCGACGGGACCGGCCGGGGTTTCCGCCGGTAACGGTCGCATCTCGGTCGTCGTGCAAGGAGCTGGCACCTCGGAAGCGAATGGCAAGGTGGGTGATGACGGTGCGCTGCTTGGCCACCTGATCACGATCGACAGCCAGGGCCAGATCTCCGATATCGCCAATCTCACCGCCTACGAAGAGGCCAATAACCTGGACGGCGGCGAGGTGAACAGCGATCCGTATGCCGTCCTCGATCTCGGTGACAAGTGGATCGTGGCCGATGCTGGTGCCAACGACCTTCTGCAGGTCACGGCCGACGGCACGATTACGACCCTCGCGGTCTTCCCGACCCAGATGGTCGACGCTCCGCCGTTCTTGAACATGCCGCCCGGAAGCCAGATGCCAGCCGAATCGGTGCCGACGTCGGTCACCCTCGGTCCGGACGGCGCATACTACGTCGGTGAACTGACCGGCTTCCCGTTCCCGGTCGGTGGTGCGCGCGTCTGGCGTGTCGTGCCTGGTCAGGAGCCGACGGTCTATGCGAGCGGCTTCACGAACATCATCGACGTGACGTTTGATCAGAACGGCAATCTGCTGGTGCTCGAGATCGCCAAGCACGGCTTGCTCGCCGCCGAGGCGGCCCAGCCGGGCGACATGGTCGCCACCGCCGGTGCGCTCATCCGGGTGCTGCCTGACGGCACGCAGGCCGAAGTCGCCAGCGCCGGACTGGTCATGCCGGGCGGCGTAGCGGTCGGCCCGGACGGCACGATCTACGTCTCGAACTTCAGCATCCTGTCGGGCCCCGGAGCGATCGTCCGCCTCGACTACTAGCGCCGGTCTCCAACCGGAACGCGAACGCCCCCGCCGGTCTGGCGGGGGCGTTTCGCATTGTTCGGGATGGCGCGCTGATGGGCATCGTTGGCGCTCAATTGTCGTATGGGAGCGACCGTGGTGATCCCGAACGACATCCTCGCGCGACGCCCGCCCGGCGAAGATCGTCGCGTCTCGCTAAGCGTCGCGTCGCCCGACGCCCGCCCTGGGTTCAAAACCCAGGGCTCCCTAGACGAAGCCCACTAAACGGCCTGAGCAGGCGTACGTTCGCGGGTAAGTCGATCGAGCGATCCCGACCGCGTACCCGAGCCCCGTTCACGGAGCGGCCGGACTGAGCCCGGTCCGTTTACGGTCGGGCGGGCGTCGAGCGAGTACACGTTCGTCGAATCGCCACTGGCGTCCGACGGACGGGCGCAATGCGCCAGCCATGTCCATTGGCACGCCATCCGGTTCACGACTGTGCTCGTTCGTCCCTCAGGCCGCCTCCCAATCCGCGATCGTCGCGAGCCGGAAGACGGGATGGCGCGGCGCCTCACGGATGAAATCGGCCAGGGGCGCATCCGGCGGAACCGCGAAGTAAGCCCGCACAAAGGCGGGGGCCACCGCCACCGCTTCTTTCAGAATCGGCGCGGCGTGCTCGGGTGGCAGCTCGGAGGCGAAGATATGCTCGGTGATCCCGCTGTAGGTCAGGGTCGCCTCACCGGCCGCGCGCAGGTTGCGCACCCAGTTGACTTCGCCGAAGGCGCCGATCAGATAGCGCTCGCCATCGCACTCGGCGACGGCGAGCGGCACGCTGCGTGGTTTACCGCTCGTACGACCGGTCACGGTGAGCAATGCCGTATTGCGAATGCGGAAGCCGGAACGAATCATGGCACGGGTGAAGAGGTTTCCCATACGGACGAACGGCGTAACGCGATAGGTCTTGGTCAGTGCGACGACCTCTTTCATGGCAATGCATCCCCTATCTCGAATGCGAGGCGTTCAACGCGATCGAGCGAACGGTATGACGGCTGCGTTGGGCGTTCGCGGTGAGCTACGGTCCTTCGCGAGGGCGCAGGCCGAGCCAGCGTTCCAGCTGATCGAACGTCTGATCGACACGCACCGGCCGCAGCGCGGCGACCGTCGAAAAGATGATTCCCTTGATGGCGACGATCATCAGCGCCGCCGTATCGTCGGGGTTCAACGCTGGATCGAGACAACCTTCGGCGATGGCGCGCCGCAACAGTTCAGCGACGTTGCGGTGCCAGGGGTCGTCCGTATCCTTCATAATCTGGGCGATGACCGGATCGCGCGGCGCACGCAGCGACAGCTCACCGAGCACCGCGAAAAGCTCGGCATCCTCCTTGAGCAATTTTCTCAAGGCGCTCAGGTGCCAACGCAGTTGGTCAGCAGCCGAGCCTTCCTTCGGCATCGCCTCGCGAAAGCGGAGCAGGGCGCTGGCAACGACGCCACGAATGAGCGACTCCTTGGTCGGGAAGTAGTAGTGCAGCGTCGCGATATTGACGCCGGCATCGGCCGCGACATCACGCGTGCGCAATCCCTCCAGCCCGCCCTCGGCGATTCTCCGGAAGGCTGCTTCCACCAGCTCGTGTCGTCGCTGCGTCTTGTGGTTTTCACCGGGTTGCACGTCGTCGTGGCCCACATCAGCCTCCCAATCAATCACTTGATTGAAGATTAGCAGAGCACCTTTGGGCTGTCAATCAAGTGATTGATTAACACGTTCTGCTGACAGCGATCATCCCCTTGCCCACAGGCTATGGTGTCGGCATCCGAGCAGCGCACACGTGCTCAACGACCGCCATGGGAACGAACGTGGCGTGCCGATGAACGCGGCCGGCGCCCGCTGTCCGCCTGGGAAACGATGATGGCAATCCCGAACGTCGTTGCCACCCGCACCCCGCCCGGGGATAAATGCCCGGGCTCTTAAAGCGAAGCCCGCTGAAGGGGCTGGACGGCGCACCGTTGTGCGGTCATCCCGAGCTACCAATTGTGCGATTCCGAGCCGCAGCGAGGAATCTCCTCCCCGTTTCCCAAACGGAACGCTGTGGGCGACGATGAGGGGAGATGCTTCGCTGCGGCTCAGCATGACGAGGAGGGATCGGCATTGTGGCAGCGAACGTACGCAATCTCAGTCCCTTTAGTGGACTTCGTCTATGGAGCCCTGCGGATTTATCCCAGGGCGGACGGAGCCCGCGACATGGGTCATCGATACGCCACATTCTTTTCCGGGCGGGCGTCGGGCGCCACATCGTCCATCGGCACCCCACCGCCGTTCGTCAAACGGTCTACCCTCGCGCAAACCGCTGCCGCAGTTGATGCCAGGAACGGCGGGCGTGGGTAAGGTCGTCGTCGCTGTCCTGTTCGGCGTAGCGGGCGGTTAGGTAGCGCAGGGTGAGGTCGTCGAGCGGTTCGCCGGAGCTGGTCCAGGCGATGCGCAAGCGTGCGAGGTAGTCGCTGGCCGATTCGTTCGGGCGCCGGGCGTAGCCTTCGCGTTCGCCGAGCGCCAGCAGATGGCGGTAGGCATCGCGTACATCGACTGGTTCGGATTCGAAGTCGAACGGCCGAAGCGCGTGCTCCCCCTTGCGTCGACCGAGGCCGTTGAAGAGCGAGCGGAGCTGTTGAAGGGCAAGATCGCTCGACCAGACGCTTTCATGCACTTCATCGACACCCGCTTCGGCCTGGGTCGCCAGATAGCGGCGCAGCGAGCGGAGGATCAGCCAGATGACGAAGGCGACGAGCGCGGCGAGCAGGATGAGTTCGATCGCGACGGTAATCCCGTGCGGCAGCGGGTTCGAGACATTTTGCAGCTGATCTTTGACCTTGCCCGCCTGGTTTTGTTGCTGTTGCTGTTGCGGCGGCGGCTTCCCTTGCAGGTGTTGCAGCGCCCAGATGAGCGGCCAGAGCACGATGAAAATGGCGTAGGCGACGCCGACAAGAATGACATAAAGCAACGTCTCGAAGCCGCTTTGGAGCCAGCGGAGCGGCTCCGCCAATTGCGACCAGAAGTGCCGTCCTGCCAGTCCGGCCACACCGACGGCGACGAGAATCAGGCCGAACGTGATGCCGCTGGCGGTACTCAGGCCGACTCGTGCCGGATCGGCGCCCGAATGGATGGCGGCGCGAGCCGCCTTCGCCTGGGCGGCGCCGGCCGCCAGCAGGCTGGCGAGCAGTAGAAGCGGGAAGGCAAGGATCGCCGAATCGGAAACGGCATGGCCAGTTTCGCCACCGACGAGGAGCGCCAGCACCAGCGCCGCACCCGCCACGAAGACGGCACGCCAGATGAGCTTCCGGGCGAATTCCGGCGTGAAGGCCGCCGGATCGGAGGCAAGCATGAGTGAGCGCCACCAGGCAACGGCCCCCACGATGAGCAAGAAGATGAGCGATGTATCGGCACGCACCAGCCGGTCGATGAAATACCATGGCGCACTCAATGGGTGCCCCGAAGCGATGCCGTACCAGACGATCATCAGCACGAGCCAGCTGGCAAGACTCAGGGCACGTGCCGCGCTGATATCCCAGCCACCGGTCAGGAAGTAGCGCGCACACCAGTAGAGAATGAGTCCGACCAGCGTCAACGCGATCGGCGAGGGGACGTTGCTCGCGCCATGCTGTAGCGCGCCAGAGATTAGATGCAGCCAGGGCGCGACCATGGCGCCCTCGGCGATCGCCACCAGCGCTGCCAGGACGAGATCAAGCCAGTTGGAACGCAGCGTCCGGGTCATCGACCTTGTCCTTCGCGAATGAATAGACGACCAGGCCCGGCCGGGTAGGTAGATCGGGCGTCTGCCCGCCGAAGGCGAGCAGCGTGATGGCGTGCCCGGCGCGGAAGAGGCGGGCCAGCGTCTCTTCGAGGCCCTTCGTCACGTTACCGGTCACGACGACAATGGTAGCGCCGCGCGGGATGTGACGCGATTCGGCGGCGATCAGCGCCTCGATCCGGTTGCCCGTATGCGGTATGAGCAGCGCCAGCGCCTCCAGCGCGCGGCGCAGCTGATCGGGATGACGGCTCGGCGAAATGCGCACCGAACGTTCGCCGCCATGGAGCGGGGCATTGACATATAGACCGACCTGGCGACGCTCATCGAGGCCGTGCGCGACGATCGAAGCGGCTGCTTCGATGGCGAGTTCGAGCAGGTCGGTGTTCAGCCCCTCCCAGAAGTGCTCGAAGGTGTTGACATCGAGGAAGACGGCCATCACTGGATCGGCCGTCGGTTCGTACTGCTTCGATTGCAGTTCGGCGGTGCGGGCGGAAGCGCGCCAGTGGATGCGTTTCGGAGCGTCGCCCGGCACGTACGGACGCACACCGCTGATCTGCAACGGATCCTCGATCAGGCGCCGCAGCGGTTTCATATCGCCGAACGGCTGCTTAGCGGGCAGACCAAACTCGGTCACCGGCCGGACGCGCGGGTAGACGACGAGATAATCCGTAATGTCGAACTCCTGACGCGACGAAGCAAAGCCGAAGATATCACCGGTGCTGAGCACGGACGGGCCGAAGCGATGGCGTCCGCGCCGTGTACAGACGATCCGATAGCGCCGCCGCACTCGTTCGTACGGCCGGATCGAGAAGATGGTGCGAAAAATGCCGACCTTCGGCAGCGTCGAAACGTCCAGTTTGGTGCCGGGGTATTCAAGCTCGTCGGGGAATTCGTCCTCCACCTCCAGCCAGGGAAGGGGCAGGACCTTGGCGTTCTCCAGCGTAATCTCCAGCGTGATCTCGTCGCCGGGGAAGCCGCGCGTCTCGGAGAAGGCACGACCGTAACGCACATTGCGTAGTCCATAGCGTCGCCAGATGAGCGCGGCGCCGAGCGCCAGGGTGACGGCGAAGGCGAGCAGGGCGATCAACGGCTGGCGAATGATCAGCGCGGCGAGCGTGATGACGGCACCGGCCGTACACCACTGGCCAAGCCGCGCGCCGCTGCCGCCTTTGAGCTGCCAGCCGCTTCCTTCCACCTAACCCTCAACTCCGGTCGTCTCGACCGGCACCGGAACGCTATCGACCAGTTCACGCATGACGTCGAGCTTCGTACGTCCGCGCAGTTCGACGCGCGCCGCCGGGATGATACGATGCGACAACACAGGTAGCGCCAGTGTACGGACATCGTCGGGAATAGTGAACGTACGCCCGTTCATGGCGGCGTGCGCCTGAGCACCGCGCGCCAGCGCCAGCGCGGCGCGCGGGCTGGCCCCGAGTTCGATCTCCTCATGCTCGCGCGTGGCTCGAACAACATCGAGCAGGTAATCCTCAACCGCCTCACCGATATGCACCTGCTGTACGACCGCGATGAGCGCGGCCACATCGTCCGGCTGCACGGCGGCCTCCAGCTCGATCAGTGGATCGTGACCGCGGAAGCGTTGCAGCATGGCGCGTTCGTCTTCGCGCTCGGGGTAGCCGATATCGGTGCTTAAGAAGAAGCGATCGAGCTGCGCTTCGGGAAGCGGGAAGGTGCCTTCGAGTTCGACCGGGTTCTGGGTCGCAAGCACCAGAAAGGGGCGCGGCAGCAAGTGCGTCTCGCGCTCGACCGACACCTGGCGCTCTTCCATCGCTTCGAGCAGAGAGGACTGCGTACGCGGTCCGGCGCGGTTGATTTCATCGGCCAGCACGATATTGGAAAAGACCGGGCCGGGGTGAAACTCGAACTCACCGGAGCGCTGGCTGAAGACGAGCGAGCCGCTGACATCGGACGGCAGCAGATCGGGCGTGAACTGGATGCGGTGGAATGAACCGCCAAGCGAGAGGCTGAGCGAGCGCGCCAGCTTCGTCTTCCCGATGCCCGGCACATCCTCGATCAGGATATGGCCCTCGGCCAGTAGCGCCACCAGCAACCGGTCGATAACCGTACGCTTGCCGACGATGACACGTTCGACTTGCGTGCGAATCCGGTCGACAACCTCCTGTACGTGCTTCACGGCCGCCGGATCGAGCTGACCGGTGGAACGCGATCCAATCGACATCATTCTCCTCCAAGCAGCGGTCGCGAATGAACGGGCACGATGACGGTTTCCGACGAGCGCCACGAACCGGGTGCGGATCGCGACGCTCGCCGACAGTGTCGCACAGCACACGCAACGTCGCATCCACGACGGCGGCGCATGCTGTGGTATTATGCGCCATGGTGGTGGGGTCCACCGGAGTAGGTCATCGCGACGTACTCAAACCTCTGATCGCCGATGACTCCTGCTTCGTCCGCGCTGAGGCAGGGGTTTTTGTGCGCCGCTCCGATCGATCTCCAGAACAGACAAGACAGACCGGTTCACCGAACGACTGCGAGCCGCGTACGGCCGTGCGGCCGCGCCTCATCGACCGCGTTCGCGGAAAGATTCAGCCCACACAACAAACGAAACGCCGGGGACAACGAGAATGGATGCTGCGACATATGATCTACGCGTGGCTGGCGGTCGGTGGTGCGCTCGGGACGATGAGTCGATTTGCCATCTCGGGTTGGGTCGTCAATCGTTATGGGCCGAGCCCGCTCGGCACCTTCACCGTCAATATCATCGGCTCTTTCCTGATCGGCTTCATCATGATCAGTTCCGAAGAGCGTTTCCTGATCCGCAGCGACATCCGCATTTTTCTCACGACCGGCTTTCTCGGTGGCTTCACGACCTTCTCGACCTTCATGTTCGAGTCGATGGGGCTGGTCGAGGCGGGTTCACTCGAACGCGCGGTTCTGAACCTCGGCGGCTCGCTCGTGGTCGGCCTGGTCGCCGTCTGGCTTGGCATGACGGTTGCTCGTCTCGTGTGAAAAGCGAGGTTAAAGATGAACCGTACTGGTCAGGCGCTCTGGCTACGCATTTACATCGGCGAAACGGACCAGTGGCAGCATAAGCCGCTCCACCAGGCGTTGGTCGAATTCTTCCGTAAGGAACAGGTGGCCGGGGCGACCGTACTGCGCGGGGTGGAAGGGTATGGATCGCACTCGCGGATTCATACCGCGCACATTCTGCGGCTCTCGGAAGATCTACCGGTCGTTGTCGAAGTGGTCGATGATGCTGAACGGATCGAAGCGCTGCTACCCAGAGTGCTCGAAATGGTGCGAGAAGGGCTGGTCATGACGACGCCAGTCGATGTCCGACTGTACGGTCACCGTGACCAGACGGTGCCCCATTAACGGACCGAATGACCAATTAAACGTTCTGGCATGGGATATGCTACAATGGTCGAAGATATGGCTTTGGCCCGGCCAATGGGTGTTCGGCTTCCGAGAAATCGCGAGCCGTTTTCGGCGTTCTTGACATAGGGCCAGAAATCTGCTATACTACCAAAGTTTCGGGCCCGTTCGGGGGAACGCGGGCCGGAAGCAGCGAATGAATACCTGTACGGACAGAGTTCGGAATCTAGGAGTCACATGACGGAGCGAGCGATTCAGGATACCTACGAACTGCAGAGGCTGGCGGCCGAGGCAGAAGTAGACAACGTGATCGACGAGTCGGCAGACCTGCTCGATCAGGCCACGAGTGATGCTGTCTATCGCTATTTTCGCGACGTTGGTGGACATCGGCTCCTGACCCACAACGAAGAGATCGAGTATTCCCGGGCAGTTCGGGCCGGGCTTGAGGCGCGCAAGCAGCTTGAGGCTGGCGAGGATTCGCCGGAGCTCCGTCTCATTCTTGAGCGGGCCAAGGTGTCGCGCGAGAAGCTGATCCGGCACAACTTGCGGCTGGTCGTTTCGATCGCCAAGAAGTACCGGGCCAGTGGACTGCCGCTCATCGACCTGATCCAGGAAGGCAACATCGGTCTGATGACCGCCGTCGAGCGCTACGATCCGGAGCTTGGCTACCGCTTCAGCACGTACGCCACCTTCTGGATCCGCCAGGCGATCGGCCGAGCCGTCGCCAACCTGAGCCGGACAATTCGGGTGCCGGTACATATGCACGATCTGATCTCCAAGGTCCGCCGGACCGAGGCGCAGCTCGAGCAGGTGTATGGCCGCCCGGCTACCGACCAGGAACTGGCGGAGACGCTGGAACTCGATGTCGAGCGGATTGAGCAGGCGCGGTCCGCCATCCCGCGGACGTCGTCGCTCGACAAGCCGATCGGCGAGGACGGCGAGAGCACCATTGGCGATCTCTTGCCCGATCCGCAGAGCGATGAAGTTGTCGATCAGGCGGTCACCAGCGCGATTCGCGATCAGATCCGGCGCAGCCTGGAACACCTGACCGAGCGCGAGCGCGGCGTTTTGATCCTGCGCTTTGGCCTCGGCGGGCAGCAGCCGCAGACGCTGGCGGAGATCGCCGAGCACTACGGCATCAGCCGCGAGCGGGTGCGCCAGATCGAGAAGGAAGCGCTGAGCAAGCTGCGTAAGTCGGATCTCATCCAGCTGGCCAACGCCGCCTAACTACCACCAGACAAAGCGAATTAGAACCCCGGCGAGGATCACTCGCCGGGGTTTTTGTTGGGGAGATTTTGGCTGAACGGGAGACTGATCCCTTGAGATGTCCTCAGTCCCTCGCCCCGGATTAGATGGCGTTTGACGAATTAGCTGGCCATTCGCATGAACCCGTTCGGGCCAACCACTCCGCCGATCGATGAACCCGTGCTCCGGCCACCTCCGCCCGGCCGTAAGCGGTCCGGGCTCAGTCCGATTGCCCCGTGAAC
>Ga0070681_10006414_pt1 | contig 11445 bp, 5 predicted proteins | sample KBSC83BmetaG_FD_65650 | JGI IMG/M metagenome (GOLD analysis project Ga0070681, IMG submission 65650) | Corn rhizosphere microbial communities from Kellogg Biological Station, Michigan, USA - KBS C8-3B metaG | ecosystem: Host-associated > Plants > Roots > Rhizosphere | place: USA: Michigan...
GCCGAATGGCAGCAACGCCGCCTGTACCGCCGGCTGCTCCATGATGGGCAGGAAGGCGCCCTCGCGCAGGCCCTGAATGCGGTCGATGACGGCCTGTACGTGATTCGGCGTTGGAATTCCTCCATTCGGATTCCCTTGCCGCTCCATCAGCACGCCGCGCAATTGTTCCACTGCCGCGTTGCGCGCGCGCGTAGCGCTGCGCTGAAGCAGGTAGGCCGAGGCGCACGCGATCACGAACGCGCCGCCGTACACGGCAACCAGTCCGACCGGCATATCCCAGTCGGCGAACGCGGGCCAGCGCGCGATCAAACTCAACGCCAGCAGTGCGAACGGAGCGTAGATGATCTCGCCGACCGGCGCCGTCCGCTTCGCGACCAGCTGGATGTCGATCCACGGGGCCAGCAGCCGGCGCTGCAACACCTTATCCTCGACATGCTGCAGACCGAGCTGTGCCGCATATTTTGCCATCACAGGGTCGGGCCACTCGGTCAGGTAGCCACGCCACGACAGCCGCTCGACGAAGCGTTGACAGAGGCGCGTTAGATCGTTCGCATAGAACAACGTCAGGAGAAACGCCACCAGCACGGCGGCCATGAGCACCTTATTGAGCTGGGCCATCGCCAGACCGCGCACCGGCTCGTGCGGCACGCCGAACACCGCGATCAGCATGCCGGCGAGGATGACGAACGCGAGCGCCGGAATCACTGCCCGAAACAGCGAGATGTACCATGCCCCGGCGTCCGTGTACTCGCGCCAGAGCCGCGCGACGTCGATGCTCTGGTCGGCTTCTCTCACGCCGTCGAGCACGCCGAACAACCGGCGCCACCAGGGTGCCTGGCGCGGCGCAGCCTCGATGCCGAACGCGCTCGTCAGCGCTGCCTCGTTCTCGCGCAGACTGCGGAACGAGGCCACGAGAAACATCAGAGCGAGAATCACCGCCAGCATGCGCAGCCATTCGGTCGGCCATACGCTCAGGCCTTCGAACCACGCGAACGGCTCGCCTGCGTCGATCAGATTGCCCTTCGCGAGCATTTCCAATCGCGTGCGTGGAGTCGCCTGTGATGCATGCCAGGCGCGCACGTTGAACGCGACGAGGGCGCCGAGCAGCACGACAGCGAGCACGGAGAAAGCCAGACCGGCGATGCGGTCGCCGCGCGGAGCTTTTGAATCCAGCGACTCCCAGACGAAGCGTCCACAGAAGGCCAGCATCCTGCGCACTTTGCGGAACGCGAGCAGCACCGCAGCCAGCACGGCCAGCACGATGAGTCCGCTCGAGGTCTGCTGCACGGTCAGAATGTGAGAAGTCGAGTAACCATGCGGGCTCAGGCAGCTCACGCGGTCGGTGCATTCGGGATCGGGCTGGCTCAAGTCGAACGCCTGCGTGCGGCCGAGCTCGAAGTTGCGCGGCGGCGCGAGCCAGCGCGTGAGCTTGCACTGCACGTCGGTCTCGTCTTCGAACACCGGTTGCTTGCCGCGATCGCCGCGCCGCGGCCCCGCCGTGCAGCGACCGTCGGTCGTCTTGTCGACATCCGGCGAAAGATTGGGCAGATAGACGCGCTGAGCCAACGGACCGCCTTCGGGGCACACGAGGTTGCGCTGGTCCTGCAGCGCGCCTTTCACTTTGCCTTGCTCGTCCACCAGTAAGTCGTGCAGCGCGAGATGCGTCGAAAGATACGCCGCGGTCTGGTAGCTGCTGCGGAACGGCGGTACGGTCTTCTGCAAGCACGGGTTCAACTCGAGTCCGAAGCTCGACGCAACGATCAGATTGCGCGTCCACTCGTACTGATCGCCATCCAGCATGCGCACATCGAGGTCTGTCGTGAAGAACACCGCGCGCGGAAACTCGCGGCGCAGCGCACGCAGGACTGCGATCTTGTCGTACACGTCGCTGCCGAGAATGCCGATCGCGCACAGCTCCTCGTCGCACTCGTCGCGGAAGTAGCCGTCGGGCGCAGGCGCGTGTATCGCGGGTGCGAGCTCGCGCAGCCGCTGGTTGTCGCGCTTGATGCGATCGGCCAAGCGCCGCAGATAGTCGAACTGCTTGGGACCTTCGGCACGCTCGAGCTGCGGCCGCGTCGTCAGGCTCTTGACCAGATCCGGAGCGGGCGGGGCCTTGGCCGCTGAACTGTCCGCGGGCACCTGCCCGTCGAGGCCGCGGAAATAGCCGAAGCGCAGCACGCGGCAACCGGCGGACTGCGTACCTTGGGCGGCCCCGTACGATTCGGACGGATCGGTCTCGCACTCCCGCTCCGAGCCCACGACGCGCTGGAATGCTTTCGGCAGCATGCGGCCATAGTACGTGTCCCATTCCGACACCAGTGCCACGAAGTGCCCGTGTTTCACTCCCGGCCACACGCCCCGCTGATGCAACTCTGCCGCGAGCGTGCGCGCCAGCTCGAGGTCGGTAGTGGTGGTTCGCAGGAAGCGGATGTCTTGCGCTTTGAACAGCGCATGCAGGCTGCACTCGCGTGGCGTCGTGCCCGCAGGCAGCGGCGCTTGCGGTGTTCTGTCCCGACGGTCGCACTCGTCGCGCTGCAGCAGATCTTTCTCCGCCGCCGTCGCGAAAGGCGAGTAGAACGACACCTTGCGCAAGCCCGGCCAAAGGATCTGCCGCTGCGCAGGCGCCAATTCCCGCGCCGGTCGGCCCAACGTCTTCTCCACCAGGCCGGCTTCCTGACGCATGGCGCGCAGCGTATCGGACGTGGCGGGTCCGAGCATGCTGAGCGAAGTCACCAGCGGCTGCTCGGCTGCCGAGCGCGCTGGGGCCGCGCAGCGGGTGGTAAGACCTTGCGCCAGAGACTGCACACGGGTGAACGGCGCCGGGCCGCTGCCGAGGTCTTGCTGAAACCACTCATCCTCGAGCCACAGTACGAGCACGCGGTAGTCGTTGCGCATCTCGCCCGAGTTCTTGCGCTTGAACAGCTCGAACGGTATCAGCAGCGATTCCGGCTCGGCGCCGAAGCGGAAGTAGCCGACGTGCTGCGCGTTCTCGGGCGTGAACTGGGACACGTTCATCGCCGCCTGAACCGCATAGCGCACGCGGCGGCGCTGCTCCTCGCCGTCCGAGTAGGGTGCGTTGGAGACCATCACGCCGAGCACGAGCAGGCGGGCCTCGCGATTGGGAACCACCTTCGCGCCCGGACCGAGCATGCGCAAATCGTCGCAAACGCCGTTCAGCGTGTGCTTGGGGCCCGCGGGCAGCGCTCCGCCGGCTTCCTTGCGCGCACGATAGACGCTGGCGAATGGATCCTCCCACAAGCGCGCGTCGAGATCCTGCAGGGCCGGCTCCTGATAGCGCAGGCCCGAGCTGACTGGCGGGCGCGGCACTTCCAGAGGCACGCGCGTGAACAGTGCTGCACCGATCGCCGCGAGGATGACCGCGACGATGCCGGCGACAGGAAGGTTCGAGCCGCCACTCTGGGATGCCATGTCTCCTCCGGCTTTTCTGTGGTTGCTGCCTGCTCACACGACGAGCATGCGCAGCACGGAGCGATGCTCGTGCCCCTACGCTAACAGCTCTTCCGCCCCACGATGATGACATCTCTGGGTGTGCCGTCCAGTACCGCCACGGCCGGCAGCAGGCCCCAGCGTTCGAAGCCGTGATTGTGGAACAGGCGCAGGCTGCGCGGGTTATGCCGAAAGATGAAGCCGATCAGCGCATCTACGCCGAGAGCCGGCGCCTGCGCGAGCGCATGCCGCATCAGCATTGACCCGAGGCCACACCCGCGTCGGCCATCGGCGACATACACACTGAGCTCTGCCGTGCCGTCATAGGCTGGTCGGCCGTAGAACGTCGAGAGACTGAGCCAGCCCTCGATGCCGCCCGCGCCGTCGGCGACCCACAGCGGTCTCTTGTCGGGGCGATGCGCTTCGAACCAGGCGATGCGGCTCTCCACGGAGACCGGTTCGGTGTCCGCCGTCACTTCGCGCGACGGGATGGTCGCGTTGTAGATCTCGACAATGCGCGGCAGATCGTCGCGCTCGGCGTGGCGGATCTGGATCTCGCTCATGCTAGCGCGGGAGGCTCGGCAGGTCGCTGTCGTCCTTCAGCTGCACGCCGGTCAGGCGCAAGCGGCGAGCTGCTGCGAGCAGGAACAACAACCGCCGCGCTGCCTGTTCGTAGCTCAATCCGTTCGGCCGCACGTTGGAGATGCAATTACGCTCGGCGTCCGTGCGTCCAACCTTGGGCGCATACGTGACGTAGATGCCCAGGCTGTCGGCAGAGCTCAAGCCGGGTCGCTCGCCGATCAGCATCGCCACGATCTCCGCCTCGAGGCGCTCTCCGATATCGTCGCCGAGCGCAACGCGACCCTTCTGGGCGATCACAATAGGTGCTACGCGCCAACTGTCGGTGCCGAGCGCGGGCAGCAGCGATCTAAGCAAAGGCACTGCGTGATCATGCACGGCACGCGCCGAAAGCCCGTCGGCGATCACGATCGCAAGGTGCGGAGGCGCTTCGGCTAACGCGGCGTTGAGGACCGCGCGGCTGCTTTCGTCGAGGCGCCGCCCAAGATCGGGCCGGCGCAAGTAATGCGCGCGATCGGGCGCTTCGCTGTGAACGAGCACGCTGTCGAGCCCGAGCGCGCGCAGATCCGCTGCGATGCCAGCCGGCTCGAAAGACTGATGCACCGCATCGCGGGCTTGCGCGTGCGCCACACCGAAGCGCAGCAGCTCGTCGGTCGGCAAGCTGTTGCCGGCGCGGCCGAGCGCAATGCGCGCCGAGGTGAAGCGGCGCAGCTCCGCCCATGGATTCTTTTCGATCAGATCGCTCACGGCGAGCTGGACAGGCTGCGCGCCGAAGCGAGCAGCGGCTGGCCTGCGGCGGGCGGGCGCAGTCGTCCCGTGCTGTCTGTGAGCTGCATGCGCAACAGCCAGTCCTCGAACTCCGGCGCGGGCTTCAGCCCGAGCGCACGGCGCACGTACAGCGCATCGTGAAACGACGTGCTCTGGTAGTTGAGCATGATGTCGTCCGCACCGGGCACGCCCATGATGTAGGTGACGCCGGCGACGCCGAGCAAGGTCAGCAGCGTATCCATGTCATCCTGATCGGCCTCGGCGTGATTCGTATAGCACACGTCCACACCCAGCGGCACGCCCAGCAGCTTGCCGCAGAAATGATCCTCCAGCCCGGCTCGAATGATCTGCTTGCCGTCGTACAAGTATTCGGGACCGATGAAGCCGACCACCGTGTTCGTGAGCAGCGGCTCGAGCTCGCGTGCAACGGCATACGCGCGCGCTTCACAGGTCTGCTGATCGACGCCGTGATGCGCATTCGCCGACAACGCGCTGCCTTGCCCGGTCTCGAAGTACATCACGTTCTGCCCGACGGTGCCGCGCTGCAATGACAGCGCCGCAGACTGCGCTTCCCGCAGCAGCTCGAGATCGATGCCGAAGCTGCGGTTGGTCTGCTCGGTTCCGCCGACCGACTGGAAGACGAGGTCGACCGGTGCGCCTTGCTCGATCGCGCGCATCTGATTGGTGACGTGACTCAACACGCACGACTGCGTCGGGATCTCGAAGCGCGCTCGCACATCGTCCACCATCTGCATCAGCGTGACGATTGCGCCGAGGTTGTCGGATACGGGGTTGATGCCGATGACCGCATCGCCGGCGCCATAGAGCAATCCGTCCAGCATCGAGGCAGCGATGCCTTTGGGATCGTCGGTCGGATGGTTGGGCTGCAACCGCACGGACAGGCGGCCCTCGAGGCCGATCGTATCGCGAAACCGCGTGACGACGCGACATTTGCGCGCCACGGTGATGAGATCCTGGTTGCGCATGATCTTCGACACTGCGGCCGCCATCTCCGGCGTGATGCCGCGCGCAACGCTCGCCAATGCCGCGCTGTCATTGGCTTCGAGCAGCAGCCAGTTGCGGAAATCACCGACCGTGAGGTGAGAGATTGCCGCGAATGCCGCACTATTGTGTGTATCGATGATGAGCCTTGTCACCTCATCGTCTTCGTAGGGGATCAGCGGCTGCTCGAGGAACACGCTCAGAGGCAGATCGGCCAGACAGAGCCGAGCGGCCATGCGCTCTTCGTCGCTCTGCGCCGATATACCGGCCAGATCGTCGCCCGAGCGCGCAGGGGAAGCCCTCGCCATCAACGTCTTCAGATCCGGGAACGTGTAGGTCCGGACGCCGATGGATTGGGTGTGGGGCATAAAGCAGGGACGAGGGGATTAGGGACGAGGGGCGAGGGATGAGCAGCGACAGATTCGGTTGAGCGTCAAAGGTCAGAGATTGAAAGCTTACATTCTCGGGGCGCAATGCGACTAAACGTGCAGATACAGGAATCCGCTGTCACTGTCCTTGCGGACCTATCTGATTTTTTGTGTGTGAGGTCGTTGGTTTAAATGGTAGATGCGCTAAAGCGTTCGCCGAAGACGATGGCGAATTGATTGGCGGCCTCTCTCCATGCGTGTTGGGGCATGGTCCAGTCTTTGGCCAGATTGCGCAAGGCCAGAAACAGCAGCTTAGTGGCCGCCTCGTCGCTGGGGAAGTGGCCGCGGTTCTTGACGATCTTGCGAAGGCGCATATGCAGACTCTCGATCGCGTTGGTGGTGTAGATGATTCGGCGCACCGCGGCCGGATAGGCGAAGAAGGGAATCACGTGGGTCCATTGCCGTCGCCACGCTTGTGCAATCGGCGGCCACTTCTGGCCCCAGGGCCCTTGCTCGAAAGCGCACAGAGCCGCCTCGGCGGCCTCGGCGTGCGCGGCCTGATAGATCGCTTTGAGCTCGGCAGCCAACGCCTTGCGCTCCTTCCAGCTCACGAAGTTAAGTGAGTTGCGAATCAAATGCACGATACAGGTCTGGATTTGGGTTTGCGGGAATACCGCTTCGATCGCCTCGGGGAAGCCGCGCAGGCCATCGACTACGGCGATGAGAATGTCGCTGACACCGCGCTGCTTGAGGTCGTTAAACACTTTGAGCCAGAACTTGGCCCCTTCGGTTTGCTCGATCCACAGCCCGAGCACATCCTTTCGCCCGCTCACATCGATGCCCAAGGCCAGATACACTGCCTTGTTCTTGACCGTGCCTTCGTCGCGGATCTTGAGCCGCAGCGCGTCAAAGTAGACGATCGGATACAGCGCATCCAGCGGCCGTGCCTGCCACTGCGCCGCCTCTTGCATCACCTCGTCGGTAATGGTCGAGATCAGCTGCGCGGACACCTCCAACCCGTAAATCTGCAGCAGGTGCCCTTGGATCTCGCGCACCGTCATGCCGCGCGCGTACATGCCGATCACCTGATCGTCGAAGCCGGGCAGGCGCCGCTGGTGCTTCGCGATGAGCTGCGGCTCAAAGGTCGAGAGCCGGTCGCGCGGAATGGCCAAGGGCAGCGCGCCAGTTGGGGTCATGACGGTCTTGGCACTGGTGCCGTTGCGGTGGTTAGCCGCTTTTACCGGCTGATCGCCTGCAGCCCCGGCTTCTATGTCCAGATGGTGCGACAGCTCAGCGGCCAGCATGCGTTCGGCCAACTGTTTCTTGAGCTGTCCGGCCAGGCCAGACTCACCCAACACGCTCTGCGCGTCCTTGCCCTTCAGCTCCGCGAGCAATTGATCGATCAGTTCGTCTGGCAGTGGACCCTTGGGTTTACGCTTGCGCGTGGGTTTCTTCGCGTCGGTCATTGGTGGCTCCTTTCGCCATGTTATGACCTTCGCACACAAAAATCAGGATAGGCTCCGCCTGACCCTTCGCTGCGATGCTCAGGAGGAACGAATCCAAACTAATCCCTCGCCCCTCGCCCCTAGCCCCTCGTCCCTATTTCCTCGAGCTCGCGTGCGTCCTTCAAGTCGGGCGTCTCCAGCCCTTCCGTGAACCAGCCATAGATTTCGTCGAGCGCTTTCGCCGCGTCAGCGGACTTGCCCTGCTTGCGCCACAGTCGCGCGAGGCTGGTCGTCGCGCGCAGCTCGTACGATCGCGCTCGCTGCCTGCGCGCAACCTCGCGAGCTTTCTGAAACCGCGCTTCCGCCCCCGCGCGATCCGCTGGCTCACGCATCAGCAGCAGCTCGCCTTCCATGCGATACAGCTCGGCCTCGGCCCAATGCTCGCCGTTTCTTTCGACGCAAGCATAACCCTCGGCCAGCGCCGCGGCGGCCTGCTCCAACTGACCGATCGACAGATAAGCGGCCGCGAGATCCGCGAACACGATCGTGAACAGCAACTCGGAGCCGAACTTGCGCAGCGTTGCGACGCTCTCGCGCATCAGCGCAATGCCTTCCTCGATGCGTCCTTGCTGCACGAGGTTGGTGCCATGGAACGCCGACACTACGGCGCGGAAATAGGCGAAGCCCTGCTCGTTGCACAGCGCGATGGCGGCTTCGAGGTGCGAGTCGTGCGGTTCGGGCTCGCGCCGGTACACCCGAACGAAGCCGACGCCGGCAAGGCCGCGTGCGAGCTGGAACGGCCGCGCCATGCTCTTGACGAAGGCCACCGATTCCTGCGCGCGCGCAAGTCCCTGATCCGGGAAGCCGAGCGCCCACAGCCCCATTGCCAGCCAGTTGAGACCGGACGCCTTCGGATCCTGACCGTAGAGAACGGCATGCATGTCCCGCTTGTCGGGACCGTACAGCCGCACGCATTCTTCGAGATCGGCACGGCCCTCCGGGAACTCGCCCATGACGAACGACACGATGCCGCTCAGATAGTGGGCTTCGATCAGCGCGTCGACGTCTTTGGCGTGGTTCGCCAGAGTCAGACACTGATCGGCGACTTCGCGCGCCTTGCGCTGATCGCCGCGCACGAAGTGAAACGCGCCGAGCCCCCAGAGCGCACGGAACAGCTTCGGCGTCTCGCCGATCTGGCTGCACAGCTCGCCGGCGCGCGTGAACGCGCTCGCGGTCGCAGGTGCGGCCCAGCCTTGTAACGGAATCAGCGCATAGCCGAGCTCGACCTGCAGGCCCAGCTCCATCTGATCGCGTCGGGCGGACGCCGGCACGGACTCGAGCACCTGCAGGCCTTTGCGATAGTGGATGATTGCCTCGGCATAGGAGGCGCGCTGGACGGCGTGCTGTCCGGCCCGCTGCCACCATTCCAGCGCCTCTCCGATCGTGCCTGCCTCGGTGTAGTGATTGGCCACGAACTCGGGATGCGCCGCCGCTTCGCTCGAAAACTGCTCGACCATGACGCGCGCGATGCGCTCGTGATATTGCTGGCGTGTACTCTTCAGCAGCGACTGGTAGGCCGCCTCCTGCAAGAGCGCGTGCTTGAAGATGTAGGTCGCTTCGGGCGGCATGCCGCGCTGGTAGAGGAGTTCGGCGTCGACCAGCCGATCGAGCTCACGCTTCAACTCCGACTCGTCGAGCGTCGACACCGCGCGGAGCAATGTGTACGGGAAGGCACGACCGAGCGTCGCGCTGAGCTGCGCGACGAGCTTCACGGTGGCGAGCCGATCGAGGCGCGCAGCGAGCGAGTCTTGCAACGTCGTCGGGATCGCGAGCGGCGGCAGCGGGCCGATCAGCTCGAAGCGCTGTTGATCTTCGCGCATGAGACCCGATTCGAGCACCATCTTGGTCGTCTCTTCGATAAAGAGCGGGACGCCGTCGGTGCGCGCGACGATCTGCTCGACAACGCCGGCAGGCAGCGCCTTGCCGCCGGCGATCCGTTCCACCATCAGCTCCGTCTGGCGTTCGGTCAGGCGCGTGAGCGTGAGCGAGGTCACGTGCGAGTGCGCGGCCCAGACCGGCTGGAACTGCATGCGCGCCGTCAGAATCGCGAACATATGGGGGATCGGTCCGCGATCGATCAGCACGCCCAGAAAATCCGCCGTGGTCGGGTCGACCCAGTGCAGGTCCTCGACGACCAGCACGACGGGCTCCTCTGTGGTCAGCGCGAGCACCATGTCGACCAGCGTCTGCAGCGTGCGCTGCTTCTGGCGTTCGGGACTCATCGGCGGGAGCGGCAGGCGCGCCGACGGCCGCAACGACAGCAGCGACGCCAGCAGCGGCAGTCCTTCGATTGACGAGATGCCGCGCTTCATCGCGAATGTCTCGAGCTTTTCGAGGCGCGCTTCGTCACCGTCCTCGCGGCTCCAGCCCAGCACGCGCGGCAGCAGCTCGATCACCGGATAGAGCGGGCTGTTGGCGTAATAGGCCGAGCAACGCAGCTCGAGCCGGCGGTGCGGCTCGTTGGCGACGCGGTCCATCAGCACTTGCACGAGGCGCGACTTGCCGATGCCGGCATCGCCGGTCACGAAGACAACGCGGCCATCGCCCTCGACCACCTGCGCCCAACGGTCGAGCAGCAGACCGACCTCCTGCTCGCGCCCGACGAGCGGTGTGAGTCCCACAGCCGCGGCGGCATCGAGACGGCTGCGCGCGCCGCTTTCGCCCATGACGCGATAGATGTGCAACGGCGCTGCGACGCCGCGCAACGCGTGCTCGCCGAGATCGTCGCTCACGAACAGGCCGCGCACCAGACGCAGTGTCGCGCTGCTGATCGCAAGCGTATCGGGCGCGGCCAGAGCTTGGACGTGGAACGCGAGATTCGGCGTTTCTCCGAGCGCGAGATGCTCGTGCCGGCCGCGGTTGCCGACTTCACCGACGACGACGAGGCCGGTATGGATGCCGACGCGAATCGAAAGACTGGCCCCGGCCGGCATATCGGGACGGACGGACAGCGCCTTCATCTCGGCGAGAATGCTGAGGCCCGCGCGCACTGCGCGCTGCGCGTCGTCCTCGTGGGCTTGCGGATGGCCGAAGTACACGAGCAGGCCGTCGCCGAGGTACTGGGCGATGTAACCGTCGAAGCGTGCGATGACCTCGCCGCAGGTAGTCTGGAAGGCGCGCACCACCTCGCGCAACTGCTCGGGATCGAGCCGGGTCGACAGCGCCGTGGAATCCACGAGGTCACAGAACATCACCGTGAGCTGGCGACGCTCCGCGTCGTACTCCGGGGAAGACTGGCGGACTGTCGTGGCCGGAGCCGAGCTATCGGCGGTCTGGCCGCTCCCTGCGCTGAGACGCCGCCCGCAACCGCCGCAGAACCCGTCGCCCGGCTCGTTGACGAAGCTGCACGCCGGGCATGCGAGCGGCAGCGCGTGGCCGCAGGCCGAGCAGAACTTCCGCTCCGGCTTGTTGGCGACCCCGCATCCGGGACACTGCATATCGGCCTGCTCCTCCTTGGCCGCCGTCTCGGCGGCGGCAGGGAAGCGAGATTAGTCCGTGGCAGGAAGAGCGGTCAAGGTCGATATCCTCGCCCGTTGTGGGAGAGGGGGGGTGCCTATCCGGCTGCCTGCGAAAACCTGTCCGTAGGGTGAGATCAGGGCATCTGGTGCACGGAGTATGATCTTCGCATCCCGGCTCCGGCCCGGGTATTCGCCGAAAGCAATAGATTGCTTCGCTGCAGCGCGATAACAGAGGAGGATGCCAATGCCCAAAACCATCATATTTTGTGCCGACGGCACGTGGAACGGTCCCGGGGATGTCGACGAGAGCGGCCAGCA
>Ga0070681_10006416_pt1 | contig 11444 bp, 10 predicted proteins | sample KBSC83BmetaG_FD_65650 | JGI IMG/M metagenome (GOLD analysis project Ga0070681, IMG submission 65650) | Corn rhizosphere microbial communities from Kellogg Biological Station, Michigan, USA - KBS C8-3B metaG | ecosystem: Host-associated > Plants > Roots > Rhizosphere | place: USA: Michigan...
CCGATTTCGAGGACTGCTCGGAAGCCGCCGAAAAATCCGCCAGCAAGGAAGCGAAGACCGCCGCGCTTGCCGAATGCAACGCCAAATTCGCCGGCCGCCGCAAGCCTGGCGGCGGCTACACCTATTACGACTTCATGCAGGATCGCAGCTTCGACATCGCGGGTCCGAATCCGAGCGCCGAAGAGCAGAAGCATATCGACGAGCAATACACCATCTATCTGGCGAACCAGCGGCGCAGCACCATCGCCGCCGCCTTTGCCGCCAAGCAGCAACAGCAGCTGCAGGCCTCGCTGAAGAGCGACGCACCGAAGGTGCCGCTGCCGCAGGAGCGGCCGAAGCAGCAGGCCGCCGCTCCCGCCGCCGAGATGCGGCCGCGCTATCGCAACGGCGAATGCGCCCGGCACTCGTTCTCCTGCGAATGGCCGCGGCTGTCTGAAGGATTGAACGAGATCAAGAAGCTGTTCACGTCGTCACCCGGCAAGCAGAAGAAGAGCTGATAACGCAGCTTGCCGTCGTTCTTATCCCTCCCCCCGCGAAGCGGTGAGGAGGCGTAGGCCGCCTTCGGCGGCCGTCCTTAGCGCTAAGAACGCCGAAGCGAAGGGCGGGGTGGAGGGATTCGCCGAAAATCGGTTGTTGAAATTTTGTCCCCACCCGTCTCGTCGTTCGCTGGCGCGTCACGATGAGCCACCTCCCCACCACTCGCTACGCTCGTGGGGGGAGGGATAAGAGCGACTTAATTCCCCTTCGGCTTCTTGTGCCGGCGCGGCGTGACCGGCGCGGCCTCGGGCGAAGCCGCCTTTGCGGCGGCGGCGCGCTGCTCCTGCAGCCGCGCGTCATAGCCGGGCGACGGCGTCACCGTCGGCGGCGCGGCGTGGGCCATGGCGCCCGCTGCAAGCAGGACTGCGATAGCAATGACTTTGCAAGACGGCCGCATGCCGCTCTCCAACGCATTCGGGGCGATGCATGCAGCATCGCCCCGGATCGCAGCCGATGCAAGATGGCCTAATTGGTGATGTGCGCGACCGTCAGCGCATGGTTGAACATCGCCTTCAGCGCATTGGTGATGTCGTCCGGCGTGTTCGCGGTGTAGAAATAGCTGCCCGCCGTGTCCGCCGGCGACGCGCAGCCCGACAGGCTGGCCGGGATGTTCGGGATGTTGTTGTTGGCGGCGTCGTCCTCGTCGCCGGCGAACGACGCGTTGACCGGATTGATCGGCACGTAGGGAATATAGAGCACTGAAATCTTGATGCCGCGGTTTTTCATGGTGTTGCAGATCGTGGGATCGATCGTGGTTGCATGGTTGCTGCCGGCCCAGCCGCCGTTCGGCACGCCCTTGGTTTGCGGGTCCTGCGCGCCGTCGGTGACGAGGAAGACGTAAGGCAGCGTGTTGTTCGACGCAATGCCGGTGCCGACGCTGGTGATCAAGCCGTTCATGCTGTTGATCGCGGTATCGATATGCGTGCCGCCGGAGCCGAGGTTCGCATTGATGTTGGTGTCGAGCAGCGTCGCCAGATTGGCGGCGGCGTAGTTGATGGTCGACGAATTGCTTTGCGATCCGTTGATGCTGCTGGTCAGCGGGAAATAGCTGTAGAGATACTGGATGAACGGGTAGAGGCCGATCCGGAATTGGTTCGCGACGGCCGCCTTCGCATTGGCGGTAGCGAACAACTGGGTCACGGCATAACCCACGGCATCCAGGCGCAACTGGATGCAGGAATCCGTACCGGCGGTCTGACAGTTGGCAACACTCGTCAGCGGCAGGTTCGGCAGGCTGGACACCACCGACGACGGCAGTTGCTTGCGCATCGGATTGTTGGTGTTGGTCTGCAGCAGCGCCGCATAGCCGCTCTGGCTGACGCGCGAGATCGCATAACCCATGCAATAGTTGTTGGTGGGATAACCCTGCGTGCCGGTATCGGTGCAGGCACTGTTCTGCGGGGCAAAGTGGCACGCCAGCGTGCAGCCGGTCGGATATTGCCGGTAGTTGTCGGGATTGATGTTCTGCATCCGGACGGCTTCATCCGACGTCGACGGCAGTCCCATCGAGCCGGACACGTCGAGCATCAGATAGAAGTCGAGATAGAGCGGCAGCGACGAGTTCGAATTGGAGCTGCCGGTGATGTGCATCGTGTTCCAACCGGCGATCTTCATGAAGGTGACCGGCACGTCAGCGGAGAAGTTGACGGTCGACGTCAGCGTGGAGCCCGTCTTGGTGACGGTGCTGTTCACCGACAGGTTCTGGTAGCCGGAGAAAGTGGCCGCGTTGCCGTTGAAGACATTGTTGGATTCGGTGACGCCGGCCGCCACCGAGCCGTTCGACGTCATCGCGCTCGCGGCGGTCCAGCCGGCCGAATTGACCGAGATCGAAGCGAGGCTCGCGGTATCCGCCGCCGATTGCAGCTTCGCCTTCATCCGCGTCGCCATCGAATAGTCGGTGGCGCAGCCGACCGCGGTGATCAACGGCACCGTCGCGATGGCGAAGATGACAACCATGTTGCCTTTGGTGTCGCGCCGGAAACGGGAGATCAGCGCGGTGATGCGGCCTGCGGTCATGGCGAAGCACTTTCTCGCTCGGGATGCGGAAACGGCCGGAACTCTGCCGGAAATCGTTTTCCGGACTCTACCGAAAATTCCTTCAATTTTATTGACTTGTGCCGGGCTGCGGCGGCGTAGCGCATCCTGCTCGGGAAGTCGTCGCACGCAGGAACCCGCGCCTTGTAACCGTCATGACCCCCCGTTAAGGTTTGGCGCGCGGGGGGCATCGGAGGGTTAACATGGGTTTACTCGACGTACTCAACGGCATGCAGCACGGCCCCCGCGGGTCCTCTCAGCCAAGCGCGCCATCCAGCGGCGGCATGTCGCCGATGACCATGGCGATCATGGCGCTGCTCGCCTGGAAAGCGGTCAAGCATTTCACCGCGCCGGGTGCGGCGCCCGCCTCGCCGGCGCCAGCGCCGGCACGCGGGACTAGCGGCGGCGGTGGTTTTGGCGACATCCTCAAAGGGCCGCTGGGCGGACTACTCGGAGGCGCGGCCGCAGGCAGCGTGATCTCCGGCGGGCTCGGTGACCTCATGAAGCAGCTGCAGCAGGGCGGCCAGGGTGACGCGGCCGATTCCTGGGTCGGCAAGGGCCCGAACAAGCCGGTTTCGCCTGGCGATCTTGCAAGCGCGCTCGGCGCCGACCAGATCGATTCAATCGCCTCGCAAAGCGGGCTGTCGCGCGACGATCTGCTCAAGGGCCTGAGCCAGTACCTGCCGCAGGTGGTCGATCATCTGACGCCGGACGGCAGGTTGCCGACCGACAGCGAAGTGCACGGCCGGCTGTGAAGCACGGCTAAATCGATTCTGATTTCGGGAGGGAGCACATCATGAGCATGGGCGGACTGATCTGGATCATCATCGTCGGTTTCGTCGCCGGCATCATCGCGCGGATGCTGTCGCCGGGACCGAACAATCCGAGCGGCTTCATCCTGACCACCGTGCTCGGCATCGCCGGCGCCTTCCTCGCCACCTGGATCGGCCAGGCGATCGGGCACTACAACCCGGACCAGGGCGCGGGCTTCATCGCCGCCACCATCGGCGCGCTGGTGGTGCTGTTCATCTGGAACCGGCTGGTCGCGAGAGGCGTGATCAAGGATTACAACAGGTAGAGCGCTACGCTCGACGTCGTCATGGCCGGGCTTGACCCGGCCATCCACGTCTTGCCACGCGTCGAGAGAAGACGTGGATGCCCGCGTCAAGCGCGGGCATGACGAGATGAGTGTGATGCGCCTACTGAATCAAATGCATCCCCGCGTCCATGCGGACGAACTCGCCGGTCATCTGGCCGGACTGCGGCAGCGCGAGGAAGCAGACCAGCTGCGCGATGTCGTCGGCCGTTGACGCCGACTTCAGCGGCACCCGCGACACGATGGAATCGCGCACGGCCTTGGCGCCGGCCTCGCCGCGGCCCTTGGTGAACCAGGGCGTATCGATGTAGCCGGGGCAGACCGTGTTGACGCGGATCAGCGGCGCCAGCGCGCGCGCCAGGGATTGAGTCATGGTGTTGAGCGCGCCCTTGCTCGCGGCATAGGCCACCGACGAGCCGCCGCCGGAAATGCCGGCGACCGAGGAGATGTTCACGACCGCCGCCGGCTTGCCTGACGCCTTCGCACCAGCCTCCAGCAGCGAGCGCGCCGCGCGGATCATCTGATACGGTCCGATGGTGTTGACGGCATAGATGCGCTGGAAATCCTCGGCGGTGAGATCGTCGAGCTTGTCATGGGCGACATGCTTGGTGGTGCCGGCATTGTTGACCAGCGCATCGAGCCGGCCCCAGGGCGCGGCGGCAGCGGCGATCTTCTTGCAGTCCTCGTCGCGCGAAACGTCACCCTGCACGACGATGACCTCCTTGGCGCCGGCCTTGCGGCAGGCCTCGGCAGTCGCCTCCGCCTCGTTCTTGCTGTTGGAATAATTGACCACGATGCGCGCGCCGCCCTTGGCCAGAATACCGGCAGTCGCAGCTCCTAGGCCCGACGCCGAGCCGGTCACGATCACGCACAAACCATCCTTCGACATCGGCTTCCTCTTGTTGTTTGAGCCTCAAATCCGCTTGCGGCTCTACCACACCGCAGAACCAGGGCGAAACTCCATTGCGCGGAATTGAGGCATGCCAGCCGCGCAAGGAGATCCCACTTCCATGCTTGTCAGGGGGGTGGCTTTTCCCCATCATGCGCTGCAAGAAAAGGCCGGAAGGCCAATCCAAAACCGGGGAACGCTGTGTCGGAGAGTGAGAACATCGTCATCGAGACCGCAGAGAAAATCTTTGCCGATCTCGCCGATGCCCAGGAGATCAACCGCGACAAGAAAGGCGAATGGAAAGCGCCGCTGTGGCAGGCGCTCTCCGAGGCCGGCCTGCCGCTGTCATGGGTGGCGGAAGAGTTCGGCGGCTCCGGCGCGACCCTCGCCGAAGGTTTTGGCGTGCTCGGCGCGGCCGGACGGCATGCCATCGCGGTGCCGCTGGCCGAGACCATGCTGGCCGGGTGGCTGCTGGCGCAGGCGAAGATTTCGTCTCCCGAAGGAGAGATGACGGTCGCCCCTGCGAGCCCGAAGGATCGCCTGGCGTTGAACGCCGACGGCACCATTTCCGGCCGCGCCCGCGGCGTCCCCTTTGCCAAGGCGGCCAGACATATCGCGGTGCTGGCGAACGGGACGAACGGCGTCTCGATCGCGCTGGTCGACGCCAGGAGCGTCCGCATCGACGCTGGCCTGACGCTGGCCAACGACAACAGCGACACCGTGATCTTCGACAAGGTCATGCCGTCGGTCGCAAAACCCGCCCCGAAAGGATTCGATCAGACCGCACTGATGCTGATGGGCGGCGTGGTCCGTTCGCTGCAGATCGCGGGCAGCCTGGAATCGATGCTCGACATCAGCGTGCGCTATTCCAACGAGCGCGTCGCTTTCGAGAAGAAAATCTCCAAGTTCCAGGCGGTGCAGCACAATCTGGCGCGGCTCGCGGGCGAATCCGCAGCAGCACTGGCGGCCGCGACCTCGGCCGCCGATACGCTGGCCAATGCCAAATCGTTCGACGACGACGCCGTGTTCCTCGAAGCGGTCGCCGCGAAAATCCGCTGCTCGGAAGCGGCCGAGAAAGGCGGCGGCATCGCCCATCAGGTGCATGGCGCGATCGGCTTCACCATCGAGCACATCCTGCACCGCTTTTCGCTTCGCGCGCTGTCGTGGCGCGACGATTTCGGCTCGGAGAGCTACTGGGCGGTCGAGCTCGGCAAGCGCGTCGCCGCGCGAGGCGCCGACGAGCTGTGGCCGCTGGTCGCCTCCCGCTGAACTTTTTTGGAAGAGAGCCGTCATGACCGCAGCCCTTCGTTTCGATCCGATCCGTCTGCCGGAAAAATGCCAGCAGCTCCGCAAGGAGGTGCGCGCCTTCCTCGCCGAGGAAATCGCCGCCGGCACCTTCAGCCCGTTCAAGGTCAACCGCGAGGACACCGACGTGCCGGCGTTTTCGCGCAAGGTCGGCGAACGCGGCTGGATCGGCATGACCTGGCCGAAGAAATATGGCGGCCACGAGCGCTCGTTCCTCGAGCGCTATGTCGTCACCGAGGAGATGCGGGTCGCCAACGCGCCGACCCGCCGCTTCTTCGTCGCCGACCGCCAGAGCGGCCCGGTGCTGCTGAAATACGCCCCGGAGCACGTCAAAGAAGACATCCTGCCGCGCATCTGCAAAGGCGAATTGTGCTTCGCCATCGGCATGAGCGAGCCGAACTCGGGCTCGGATTTGTTCGCGGCGAAGACGCGCGCCACCAAGACCGACGGCGGCTATCTCGTCAACGGCACCAAGATCTGGACCTCGTCGGCGCATATCGCCGACTACATGATCGCGATCTTCCGCACATCGCCGCCGACGAAAGAAAACCGCCGTCACGGCCTGACCCAGTTCCTGGTCAAGATGAAGCAGCCGGGCATCCAGGTGAACCCGATCGGCCAGATCACCGGGCAGTTTGAGTTCAACGAAGTCGTGTTCACCGACTATTTCGTCCCTGATGATCACGTGCTCGGCGAGGTCGACGGCGCCTGGAAGCAGGCAACAAGCGAACTCGCCTACGAGCGAAGCGGCCCCGAGCGTTTCCTCGAAACCTATTACGTGCTGACCGAGCTCGTGCGCGCGGTCGGCGACAAGCCGGACACGCGCGCGGCCGAAGGCATCGGCCGGCTGGTGGCGCAGGTCCATACCATGCGCCGCATGTCGGTCTCGGTCGCGGGCATGCTGCAGGCCGGCAAGGAGCCGGTGGTGGAAGCTTCCATCGTCAAGGACATCGGCACGGTGTGGGAGCAGCAGCTGCCGCATCGCGTGCGCGACCTCGCCGCTTTCGTGGAGGAGGAGGCCAGCAATCGCGAGACGCTGGAGAAGCAGCTGTCGTTCGCGATCAAGACCGCGCCGAAGCTGACCATTCAGGGCGGCACCACGGAAGTCCTGCGCGGCATCATCGCGCGCGGATTGGGATTGCGCTAGGCGTGAGATTAAGGACCACAACGCGAACTCCGCTGCTTACCTCTCCCCTTGTGAGGGCTTTGCGCAATTGGCTGGTGCGTGATTCTCTCAATCATGGATGATTCTGGCGAGGGCGGGCATGGTTGAGCGCAATGTGGGTCAGATGAGCTTAGCGGATGGCTTGGTTGAGGCGTCCCGGAGCATTCTGGATGAGGTTGAAGCAGTTGTGGATTGGACGCCATTGCGGGCTCTGCTCGGCAAGCGGGGTGGCGATGGCGCAGGCAACAGTAGTTATCCGGCGGAAGTCCTCCTTCGCTGCTTGCTTGCCGGTATCTGGCACAACCTTTCAGATCCGGCCCTGGAGGCGGCGATTGCCGATCGCTTGTCGTTCCGCCGCTTTGTCGGTCTGAGCCTCCATGACCGCACGCCGGACCACAGCACGCTGTGGCGCTTTCGGCAGGAACTCGCACAAGACGGTCTGGTCGATCAGATTTTCGCTGAGATCAATCGGCAGTTTGAAGCCAAGAAGCTGGTGCTCAAGCAAGGCACGTTGATCGATGCCTCATTCGTGGGGGCGCGCGGCAAGGCACCTCGCAAGGAACGTGGACAAGCGGAGAAGGCGCCGGCCAAACCCTCTGCCGATCCTGATGCCCGCTGGGGGCGCAAGGGCCACAAAAGCGTGTTCGGCTACAAAATCCATACCGGCGTCGATGCCGCTCACACCCTGATCCGCCGCGTCGATCTGACGAATGCCTCGGTCACGGATACCGAACCTGCAGATGGCCTGATCTGCGGCGACGAGAAAGCGGTGTATGGCGATCAGGCCTATTACACGCATGCGCGGCATGATCGCCTGACCAAGGCCCGCATCAAAGATCGCCTGATGCATCGGCCCAACAAACATCATCCCGAACTGCCACCCCGGCAGAAACGACGCAACCAATTGATCGCCCGGGTGCGGGCAGCTGTCGAACGGCCGTTCGCCGTCTTCAAGGAGCAATATGGGCTACGTCGGATGCGCTTCTATAATCTTGCACGCAACCGCGTGCAGGTCGTGCTGGCCTGTTGTGCCTACAATCTCCGACGGGCCGTCGGCGCGGTGGCTTTGCAACGGCAGGAGGCTGCATGCACTTGATCAATGTGCAACAACCAGCACATATGCTGTCCGCAGCGAAAGCGGCTCACTCGCAAAAACGGCGTTTTTTCTCAATAAGCCACTCTCGGCTTATTGTGCAAAGCCCTCCAACGGGGAGAGGTCGATATTCGAGCGGAGAGAGAATATCGGGTGAGGGGCTTCGCTCTGTCGTTCAGGCAAACCCCTCACCCGGCGCTTCGCGCCGACCTCTCCCCACAGGGGAGAGGTGTTCGAGCAAACGATTCACACGCGGCTGTAGGGCAACACCGATGCAGGCCTTCCTCGATATTTTCGACATCTACCTGCTGGAGGCCGTGATCAACGGCATCCTGCTCGGCGGCGTGCTGGCGCTGCTCGCGCTCGGGCTCAACCTGATCTTCGGCGTCATCGACGTCACCTGGATCTGCTACGCCGAGCTCGTGATGATCGGCATGTATGCGATGTACTTCCTGGTCCAGTATTACGGTCTCTCCTATTTCATCGCGGCACCCCTGACCATCCTGCTGGTCGCGCTGCTCGGCGCGGCCCTGCATTTCTTCGTGATCGCGCCGCTGCTTACCGCGCCGCCGATCAACCAGCTGCTGGCGACCGGCGGCGTGTTGTTCCTGCTGCAGAGCTTCGCCACCGTCGCCTTCGGCATCAACTTCCGCAACCTCGGCATCCGCCTGCCGGTGCTGTCGCTCGGCGACATGAATTTTTCCTACGCGCGACTGTTGTCATTCGGTGCCGCGCTGTTCGGCATGGTGGCGGTCTATCTGTTCATGACCCGCACCTTCACCGGCACTGCGATCCGCGCCATCGCACAGGACCGGCAGATCATGCCGCTGATGGGCGTCGACGCCCGCCGCATCTATCTCATCACCTCGGCTATCGGCGGCGGGCTCGCAGGACTCGCCGCGTGTCTCCTGGTGCTGCAATATGACGTGCATCCCTTTATCGGTCTGTCGTTCGGGCCGATCACCTTCCTGATCTGCGTGCTTGGCGGCCTCGGCAATTTCATCGGCGGTTTCGTCGCCTCGTTCCTGTTCGCCGAGATCATCGCGCTCGGCGGCCTGTTCTCCGACCTCGAATGGGGTTACGTGCTGGCCTTCGCCTTCTTCATCGTCATGATGTTCATCCGGCCCGCCGGCCTGCTCGCGAGGCGCCGATGAAGGCGCGATACATCGGCTGGATCGTTGGGCTCCTGATCGCGGTCGCGCTGCCCTTCGTGCATCGCGATCCCTATCATCTGCACATCATGGTGCTGATCCTGATCTGGTCGTTCGCCTACACATCGTGGTCGATCATGGGCCGCTTCGGTCTGGTGTCGCTCGGCCATGGCGGGTTCATGGGCGTCGGCGCCTATGTCACCGCGCTGTTGTGGAATCACCTGGGGATCACGCCGTGGATCGGCATCCCCTTGAGCATGATCTGCGCCGGCGCGCTGGCGCTGGTCGTTGCCTATCCCTGCTTCCGCTTCCGCATCACCGGACACTATTTCGTGCTGGTGACGCTGGCGCTGTCCGGCATCGTGCTGCAGGTCATCACGGCCACGCGCGACTGGACCGGCGGCTCGCTCGGCTACACGCCGAACCGCGCGCCGAGCTGGTTCGCGCTGCAATTCGACGACAAGATCACCTGGTACATGATCGCGCTGCTCGTCTGGCTGCTCGGAATCGCCATCTGGCACTGGATCGACCGCGGCATGGGCCGCCACGCCATGGAGGCGATCTCGGAGGACGAGGACGCCGCGGCAGCGGCCGGCGTCAACGTCACCGCGGAGAAGCTGAAGATTACCCTGATCAGCGCGCTGATGACGGCGCTCGCGGGCGCGCTCTACACCCAGTATCAGATGTTCATCTCGCCGGACACGGTGAGCGGCATTGCGGTGTCCTTGCAGATGGTATTCGCCGCGATCGTCGGCGGGCTCTATGTCGCGCTCGGCCCGACGGTCGGCGCGGTCATCACCATCATGCTGGCTGAATTCTTGCGCATCTTCTTCGGCACCGGCGCGGTCGGCTGGGACAATTTGATCTACGGGCTCCTGCTCGTGCTGTTCATCATCTTCCTGCCCAAGGGCATCCTGGGCAGCATCTCCGAACGGTTTGCGCGAGTGGTGCGGATTTGACGTTCGCTTACCCTGTACGCCGCGCGCGTGCAAAGCGAACGTCAAATCCAAAGCTCCGCTCGAATCAATATTTTGCTAGTGGTCCTTTGATTCCAACATTCGCTAAGTGCTTGCCGCGATGGAATGCGAATGTTGGAATCGGACCACTAGCGCGCAAGCCGTAAAGGACCGCACGATGAGCGCTGTTGAAGTCCGCTGGCCGGGCTCACTCTGGGCCGCGGTGACGCCGCAAGGCCCCGAGCTGCCGCAGCTTGCAGGCAGCGCGGAAGCCGATGTGATCGTCATCGGCGCGGGCTTCACAGGATTGTCGGCGGCGCTGCATTTGCGCGAGGCCGGCGTCGATGTTGCCGTGATCGAGGCGGCCGAGCCGGGCTGGGGTGCTTCGGGCCGCAACAACGGCCAGGTGATTCCGACGCTGTCGCGGCCGGACCCCGACGACATCGTCGCGAGGCACGGCGCGGCCGGCGAGCGCTTCGTCGCCATGCTGCGCGACAGCGCAAACGCCCTGTTCGATCTCGCGCGCCGCTACCAGATCCAGGCCGAGCAGGAGCAGACGGGATGGATCCAGCCGGTGCATTCGCCCGGGCGGATCAAGATCGCCGAGCGCCGTGTGCAGCAATGGTCCGCGCGTGGTGCGCCCGTCGAGTTACTGTCGCGCGAGCAGATGAAGGCGATGCTCGGCTCGGAGGCCTGGTATGGCGGCTTCTGGAATCGCAGCGGAGGTCACGTCAATCCGCTGGCGCTGGCGCGCGGCATGGCGCGTGCCGTGCGCGACCGCGGTGGGCGTATCTTTGCGCGCTCGCCGGCGCAAAACTTCGAGCGGCGCGGCAATCGCTGGATCGTCAAGGGCGCGGGCGGCGAAATCAGTGGCCGTGCGCTGATCGTCGCGACCAATGCCTATACCGGCGAGTTCTCCAAGTCGTTGTTGCCGGAGGTCGCACGCGAAGTCGTGCCGGTCTTTTCCTGGCAGATGGCGACCGAGCCGCTGTCCGAGGCGGTGCGCAAGACCATCATCCCCGGCCGGCAGGCGATGTCCGACACCCATGGCGAGCTCTATTTCGCACGCTATGATGCCCGCAACCGCCTCGTCACCGGCGGCGCGCTGATCAGCGCGCACGACGGCGCAGCGCGATTGAAGCCGGTCGTCGCCGCGCGGTTGCAACGGCTCTGGCCGCAGATCGGTGCGGTCAAATTCGATTATGTCTGGAACGGCTA
>Ga0070681_10006417_pt1 | contig 11444 bp, 13 predicted proteins | sample KBSC83BmetaG_FD_65650 | JGI IMG/M metagenome (GOLD analysis project Ga0070681, IMG submission 65650) | Corn rhizosphere microbial communities from Kellogg Biological Station, Michigan, USA - KBS C8-3B metaG | ecosystem: Host-associated > Plants > Roots > Rhizosphere | place: USA: Michigan...
TGGCTCGCGCCGCTCGCCTCCGAGTCGCCGGAATTCATCGTCGCGATTCTCTTCGCGCTCAAGGCCCAGCCGGGCACGAGCATGGGCGCGCTGCTATCGTCCAAGGTCAATCAATGGACGTTGCTGATCGGCATGCTGCCGATCGTCTATGCGGTTTCGGCCCACAGCGCCGGCGGCATGCAGATGGACGGGCGCCAGGTCGAAGAGATGTTTCTGACCGCGGCGCAATCGATCTTCGCCGTGGCTGTGCTGGCCAATCTTTCTTTCTCGCTCGTCGAGGCGGCGGTGGTCTTCGTGCTCTTCTGGACGCAATTGCTTTTTACCGATCCGCAATTCCGTTTTTACTATTCGTTTCTCTACGTTTTTTTCGCCGCGGCTCTGGTGCTGCTGAAAAAAGACGCGCGCGCCGGTTTTCTCGCGCTGTTTTCGCGCTCCTCCGCCTCGGGCGCGATCGAAAAGCCCTGAGCCGCGACCACGCGCTCCTGCCTCTCAAAACCACCGGCGATCTGAATTATAGTATCTTTCAGTCGCGATGGTATTGCGGGCAAAAAGTCTGGTTGGAAAACTCGGCTGGGGCGGCTTTTTTCGGCTGCTCTGGCACCTGCCCAAATTTTTGAAACTCTTTGGCCGGCTGGCCGCCGATCCGCGAGTTTCGCTGGCGGCCAAGCTCGTGCTCGTGGCCAGCGCGCTCTATCTGATCTTGCCGACGGATCTGGTGCCGGATTTTTTGATCGGCGTGGGGCAGTTGGATGACCTGGCAGTCGTGCTCGGCGGGTTGAAGCTTTTCCTCCGTCTATGTCCGGACGCGGTGGTGGCGGAACATCTTAAAGCGCTGTCGGTTGGGCGTTAGGACCTGCACGGTCGGGTTCAGTGCTTGGCCGCGGCCTTTTCTTCTTTGATATTTTCGTGGATCAACCGCGGCACGCCGCCGCAGCTAAAGCAGCGCGGCGGCTCGGACTTGGTCTCTCCCTCCGGGTAACGCATGAAGCGCCGATAGAAGGGCTTTTCGGTGCCAACGAAGTCATCGTAATAAAAAGCCAGCTTGCCGCACTCGCTGCACTGGAGATACTTGGCCATGGGTTCCTTTCCGCGTTCGCAGTGAGAATACTCATGAAGCGAAGCAAGGTCAACCGAGGTCAAGCAAGCGGCGCTTGAGAATTCGGCGGTTTTCGTGCAAGGGTTAGGCATTGAAATCACTCGGTCCGGCGGCGTAGCATCCCATTAAAATCATCTAAAGAAGGAGCAAAACCATGGCGATCAAACTTTTTCAATCCCAGACTTCGATGTTTTGCGAGAAGGTGCGGATCGTGCTCGCGATGAAAAAAGTACCTTACGAGATCATCGACGTGCGCAAGGACGACCGCAAATCGCTGATCGAATACACCGGCCAGCGCAAGGTGCCGTCGATGAATTACAACGACGAGTGCGTGATCGACTCGACGGTGATTTCGGCACGGCTCGAAAAGGATTTTCCCGGAACCAGCATTTATCCTGAAAATGCCAACAGCAAGGGCCTTTGCCTCGCGCTCGAGGACTGGTCGGATGAGGTGCTGGTGCACGCCAATCACGCGGTTCGCCGCGCCGACACGCCGGAGGCGAAAAAAAAGGCCGACGAGGAGTGGACCGCGCATTTCAATACCCTGGACCAGATGTATGCAGGAAAAAAATTCGTCTTCGATCGGCTGACGATCGCCGACGCTTCGATTTTCTCCCAACTGCACTATCTCGTTGCCGTCGCGAAATATGAGATTCCGGCGCAATACAAAAACGTCCATGGGTTTTTGGAAAACATGCGCCAGACACTCAAGATGAAATCGTTGTCGGACAGCTTCGACGCGTCTTCACTGTGAACGAATCGTAATGAAAAAGGCGGTTGTGGTTCCGCGCCTGGGTTCGAGCGACGAGAGCGACGAGGTGCGCGTGCTTCGCTGGCTCAAGACTCCGGGCGATGTGGTGAAGAAAGGCGAAGCGTTGCTCGAAGTGGAAACCGACAAGGTCAACGTCGAAATCGAGGCGCCGGAGAACGGCAAACTTGTCGAGATCAGCGCCCGGGAAGGCGACTTCGTGAAATTCGGCGCCGTGGTCGCGCAGGTGGCGAGCGAAGAGTAGCAATAGGAAAACAACAATTGACCGCAAAGAGCGCAAAGCGATTGGGGCGACAGGTGGTCGCCTCAATCCAATGATTTTCAGTTTCCTTCAGTTCGTCCATCGTTCATGACGCAAACCCTTCATGCGTCGCGCCGTCCTCGAGAAATTTCGACGGCTTTAAACTTTCGCCGAAAAATCTGATGCAGGAGCGCGGTTCGGTCCTCCTGTCTCGCACCGGCTGGGTCGGCTGTCTCCTCGGCGCGGCGGCAACCGGCTATTTCCTTTTCGGTCTTGCCGGCCAGGTTCGTAGTCCATTGCTGAATCTGACCATCGTCACTCTTACGATTTTAAGCGCGGCATTTTTTCTCGCCGAGTTCTTCGCGATTCCGCGTCGGACGGGCCGGTTCGGGCGGAGTCTCTGGTTGCTGATCCTTGTTTTGATCGTTGAAGAAACCCTGCTCGGCCTGCTGCCGCCAACCAGCCGCGATGAGCTGACGCATCATCTGGCGATTCCCAAGCTCTACGCTCAGGCGGGCCGGATCATCGAAGTGCCGATGGCGCCCTACGCGTACTATCCCATGCTCCTCGATATGCTCTATACGCCGTGGGTTTATTGGGGCTACGACTTCGTGCCCAAGCTGATTCACGGACTCTATGCGGGGCTCACGGGACTGCTCTTGTTCGCTTATCTGGAACGGCGCATGAACGCAGTTTACGGACTGCTGGGTTTTTTTTTCTATCTGTCGATGCCGGTGATCGCGCGCCTGAGTCACTGGGGCTACATCGATCTCGGCATCACTTTTTACACTACCGCGGCTATGTTGAGCCTGCTGCGCTGGCGCGAGGCGCGGACTGATCTTCGCTGGCTGAGTCTCGCCGCGCTCTCGCTCGGCTTCGCGCTCGCGACCAAGCCCAACGGTTTGGTGGCCGCTTTTTTGATCGGGGTGCTGTTCGCCCTCATGCTGGTCAAGCCGCCGCGGCCGGCTTTGGGGATACTCGCTCGCAGCCTGTTGGTATTCGGCGGCTTAGCGCTGCTGCCGTTTTTGCCGTGGCTTTGGAAAAACTGGTTTCAGACCGGCAACCCGTTCTTTCCGCTGCTGGGCAATTGGTTTGCTGCCGCAAGCGGTGCGGCCGGCGCCGGCGCCGGCATCGGCACCCCGGGCATCTTTATTAAGCGCGAGCTTTTCTACGGCGAGAATTTTTGGCAGATCGTCGCGTTACCGCTGCGGATTTTTCTTTCCGGCCGGGACGACAACCCGCAATTGTTCGATGGCGTGTTGACGCCGTTTCTGATCGTTTTTCTCCCGTGGGCGTTCAAGGGCAAATGGCGCGAGGAAAAAAATTATCTGACGGCCTTTGCGCTGCTGTTTCTATTCTACGCGATTTTTCTGGTCGATCTGCGCATCCGCTACATTCTTTCGATCGTGCCGCCGCTAGTGATCTTGGCGGTGTACGGGATTTTCAATATTTATCTCAGCATCAAGCGGCCCGTTTATCTCTTTGCGGCGATCGCCTTCTTTGCGCTGTGGCACGGCGTTTACGCTTGGCGCTACTGGCAGGAAGAGGCGCCGCTCGGTTATCTTTCCGGCGCCGTCAGCCGCGACGCTTATCTGGCGCGCCGGCTTCCCGAATACACCTCTTTTCAATATATCGCCAAAGCCACCGCGGTCGATGCGAAAATTTACCTTCTCTTTATCGGCCGGAGAGCGTATTATTGCGAGCGAAATTATTTTCACGACGGCGGCGAGCTGCCGGGTTTTCTCCTGGCGGCAATTCGTAATTCCGCGAGTCCCGATCAAATCGAGCAGAAGCTAAAAAACCGGGGCATCACCCACCTCATGGTCCGAGAAGATCTTTTGACGGCGTTTTTGGCGAACAATCTCTCGCCCGTCCAGGCGGTGCTGTGGAACCAATTTGCTGAAACCCGGCTGCGCCTGGCTTTTCGCGACCGCAATCACGCCGTCTATCAAATTCATGGCTAACCGCTGCGCGGTCTCCATCGTCATCCCGGTTTTCAACGAAGCGCACGTCCTGGGAGCGATGATAGAAAAAATTCGCGCACTCGATCTTGCGCAAGCCGAGATCATTGTGATCGACGACGGCTCCACGGACGGCAGCGCCGAAGTGGCGCTCAACGCCGGCGCCAGCGTCATTCGCCATCCCTACAATATCGGCAACGGAGCGGCAGTGAAAAGCGGCATTCGCGCCGCACGCGGAGAGTTGATCGTCCTGATGGACGGCGATGGCCAGCACAAACCCGAGGACATTCCGAAACTCCTCGCCGCCGCACCCGATTACCACATGGTCGTGGGCGCGCGCGCCAAAGGCTCCAAGCTCAGGCTGCATCGCTATGCGGCGAACCTCGTTTATAATCTGCTCGCTTCGTATGTGACGAAGTTCAAGGTTCAGGATCTGACGTCGGGTTTTCGCCTGCTCAACCGGCGCGACGCTGTGCGCTTTATCGATCTGCTGCCCAACACGTTTTCCTATCCGACGACTTTGACTCTCGCGTTCTTACGATCGGGCCTGACGCTCAAGTACGTGCCGATCCAGACCCTGTATCGCTCCGGGCAGAGCAAAATCAGCCTGGTGACGGACGGCATTCGCTTCCTTTTGATCATCACCAAGATCGCCACCTTGTTTTCTCCGTTCCGAGTTTTTCTGCCGGTCAGCATCGTCTTCTTCACCGCGGGGCTGGCGAATTATGTTTACACCTACGTCACGGAGCGCCGCTTCACCAACATGTCCGCGCTGATGTTTACGACCGCCGTGATAATTTTTATGCTCGGTTTGGTTTCGGAGCAGATAGCGCTGCTGCGCATGGAGCGACAACAAAGCGGTAGACGATGGGATGACGGGTGACGAGCCTGAGAGCAGCCGATTTCAAGCATCGGCATTGCCAGCACCTTGTTGGTAATTGTCGCGACTCCTTGGGGAATAGGGCTCAGCCCCGATTCGGCGACCTACGGCGGCGGCGCGCGAAGTCTTGTTGATGGATCCACACGATGGCCTGGTCTGAGCCATTGTTCATGTCTTTCCAACTCGCCGGTGTGCTTGCCATGCGTTTTTACCAAATCCGCCGGCGGGGGCATCTTTCAAGCACAGACGAAGTAGAAAAAGCTATGGGTATGCCTCCATTCGTGCAAGCCCGTGATGGACTTATTTTTTTGCGCTACTGATGTTTGCTATGGGTCCGCTAGATAAGATCCTGCCAATTCTCAATCACGAGAGGATTCGTGAGTTTTATGATTCCGTCTATTATCGCGACGCGGACTCAACGCCGGTTATTTCTTGTCACCTACGGCGTCTGGCAGAGAAACTAGGGCCTTGGACGGATCGGCGCGCCCTCGACGTGGCTTGCGGGGTCGGTCTTTGGCTTAGGACTATCGTGGCCCATGGGGCGATTCCCGCGGGCGCAGATATTTCGCATAAAGCGCTGGAAATCTGCCGGCGCGCATTGCCCAACGCGACACTTTGCTGTAGTCCGGCGGAGCAATTGCCATTCTCGGATGGCGAGTTCGATTTTATCTCCTGTCTAGGCGCGCTTGAGCATTTTCTAGATCCGCAAGCCGCGCTGCGTGAAATCGTTCGCGTCGCGAAGCCGGGCGCGATGGTTTTGCTGCTCGTCCCCAACAGCAATTTTTTGCCGCGTCGTCTGGGTTTTTATGCAGGCACACATCAAGCACAAGTTCGCGAAGAGGATCGTCCGCTCGAAGAATGGCAGGAGATGTTTCAAGCCGCCGGTCTTCGGGTCGATCGGCGCTGGCGCGATCTGCATGTTCTGTCGGCGTCGTGGATCTTTCGCGGTCCTTGGTATGGCTGGCCGCTTCGCGCCGCGCAAGCGCTGGCGCTGCCGCTGTGGCCGCTCTCTTGGCAGTATCAGGTCTATCATCTCTGCCGCGTGAAGCAGCTATAAGTGCTCGTATGGAGGTTCTCGTCATCACGTGGAACTACCCACCCCGCCGGGGCGGTATCGAGAACCTTATCGGCAGCTTGTGTGCGGAGCTCGAAAAGAAACATTCTGTGCATGTGATCACGGCGCATGCATCATCCGCGGTTCCGGGAGAGAAAAATGTATTTCGCGCGCCGTTGCCGGGTTTGATTCCCTTTGCGCTCTACGCGCTGTGGCGCGGCGCGCTGCTGTTGCTCAGGAATCCGCACGTTCGTGTCGTTTTGGGTGGCAGTGCTCTCGTCGCGCCGTTGGTTGTTCTCATCGCTCGTCCCTTTCGGCGGCGCGCCATTGTCTTAACACATGGTCTGGACGTCGTGTTTCATCGAGGTCTGTATCAGTTGCTTTGCGTAAGCTGGTTGAAGTCTTGTGACCGCGTTGTCGCCAATAGCACTCACACCGCCGAGCTGGTCAAAGCCAAGCGGGTAACAGCGGATCGATTGATAGTTATTCCGCCGGGAGTCGAGCCTGAGCGCTTCAGTGTTCCGAGCGATGAACTCGCTAACCGGCGGCGGTGGAACATCGAGGACAAGAAAATCATTCTATTTGTCGGACGCTTGGCGAGACGGAAAGGCGTGAAAGAATTTATCGAGAATTCACTCGGCGACATTGTCGACGAGGTCCCCCAGGCGTTATTTTTAATTGCCGGCGCCAATCCGAGCGAATCGTTGACACACCGCGATGACGTAGTCAGTGAACTCAGCGAAGCAATAACCAGGCACCGACTCGACGACCACGTGCGCTTGCTCGGTTCGATAAGCGACGACGAATTGATCGCACTCTATCAAGTATGCGATGTAGTTGTTTTGCCTGTCTTGGATACGAAAGACGATGTCGAAGGTTTCGGAATTGTCGCTTTGGAAGCAGCCGCAGCCGCCAAGCCGGTTGTCGCGACCCGGGTCGGCGGGATCGCGGATGCCGTGGAAGATGGAAAAAACGGAGTCCTCGTCGAGCCGGGCGATTATAACCTCATGAGCCAAACGATTAGCGCGCTCCTAAAAGACCGGGAAGCGAATATGTCTCTGGGCGGGCACGGACGATGCCGTGTTGTCAAAGAATTTTCGTGGCGTTACATCGGCGCTCGCTACGAAGATGTGTTTGAGTCTGCAACGCGCCGGGCGAGCTAACGCTCAGCGCGATCAGTTGAGCTTGCGGCGACGAAGTCGCCGTCGAGGATACGCAGAAAAAAATCGCTGAGGTGCGTTGCTGAATCGGCCCACGACGGAGCGGCTATCTCGACTATTCGTTGTGTATCCAGTTGGCGCTTGATCATGCTTGCCAAATCACCCGGGTTTTCCGGTCGGTACAGACAGTCAGGATAATTTCGCAGCAGTTCATTCATCGAGCCTACCGCCGCCGCTACGAATGGAACGCGGCATGCGATGATCTCGTAGGCTTTTTGCGGAAAGCTGTATTCGCCCTGGGGCGAGGGGCGGTAGCAGATAACCGCTGCGTCGAGTGAATTATAAAAAAACGGCACTTCTGTATGCGGTAGCTCTTTGAAGTCATGAATTCGCGGCCCGGCGGGAATCGCCAGTCCGTTTTCGCGCGGGCCAGCGAGCGCCAGATGAAGATCTCCGAATTCGCGGGAAAGGTGTTCGAACGCTTTGAAGAGAGTTTCGATGTCTCGACTGTGATCCAGTGCGCCTGCTGTGCCGATGATTCTGGCGTTTTGTGGCAAGCCAAACCGCCGCTGGCATTCGGTTCGATCGAGCGGACGAAATAAATCAAGTCGAACACCGTTTTCGATGACCGTTGTCGGTTTTGATCGAGGATAATTCCTCGTGACGTGATCCGCCAGTCGCTGGCTAAAAACGCTGAGGCCGTCGGCCGCTTTCACCGCCCGGCGAAAAAGCGGCAAAACACCCGGGACTTGGCTCGCCGTGAAGGCTTCAAAGTTATCGTAAAGATCGATCACACATCGCGCATCCACTCGCCCTGCAAGCCATAGCCCAAAGACGGCATGGTAAGCATCCGAGCAGGCCCAGACGATATCCGGATGAAACTCGCGCGACAATTGCAGCGCCCGTCTTGCGTAACGCTCGATCTGCGGCAAATAGCCGTTGAGCATATTGACCGAGCTCCAAGTTACGCCGCTGGAAGAATCCAGTTTGCAGGGAAACGTTCCTTCGGACCGCTTGCGATAACTGAGAGCAAAGCCCTGTACTTCATGCCCCAGTTGAGACAATTCCAACGGCAATTCCCAAAACCGGCCGAAGCGGTCGTCCAGCAAATCCTTGCCCATATATTGGCGTTTGGTGAGAACGAGAATCTTCATTTTAGTGTCATTCCGGCCCTGTCTAGAGGGCAATATACTCTATGAAGCTATTTTGTTGCACCAAGTCGCATCGATCGAGCACTGATCAGTCGTAGTCCAGCGCGATTTTGCTGCTGGCACGGTCCATTGGTTTCTTACAAAAAAATGGCAAAAAAGGGCACTGCAAAGTATAATAGGGTGTTTTGCAAGTCAGGCGGTTATTTAGATGAAAGAAGCATTTCAATCGCGTCGTATGACAGCTGCCCTCGTCCCCGAATCACGTGAAAACACCGCGCCAGTGCAATCTACGTATACGCCTTGCGGCGTAAGTCGTGACGGAATCGGAGGCTGGCGGATCATGTTTAAGGAATTGGCCGAGAGTCGTCGCTTGATTTGGCTGCTCATTCTGCGTGATATTTCCGTGCGCTACCGCCAATCGATCCTTGGATATGTTTGGGCGGTCGTCCCACAAATTGTGATGGTTGGAGTTTTTGCTTTCCTTCACGCGTCGCGAGTTCTGCCGATTGGCGGCACGCGGATCGCCTATGTCGCATACGCGCTGTGGGGGATCAGCGTGTGGCAGCTATTTGCGGGATGTCTTTTGAGCTGCGCCAATAGCTTGGTATCGTCAGGTTCGTTGGTAAGCAAGGTCAATTTCCCCCGGGAAGCATTAGTCATCGCAGCCTTAGGTCAGCCCACGTTTGATTTCTTGGTGCGTCTCGCGCCAATAGTCGTTGTTTTTATTTGGTACGGGGTTGTCCCTTGGTGGGAGAGCGTGTTTATACCTCTTGTGCTGTTGCCGGTCATGCTTTTGGCGCTCGGCTTAGGCTTTGTTCTATCCATTGCCAACTTGGTGATTCGCGACACTGGGAATGCCCTCGGAACGGCACTCACGATAGGCATGTTCCTTACGCCGGTACTCTATCCTCCTCCGGTCCGCTGGCCATTTTTTTTGGTTAACCATTTGAATCCGCTCAGCCCGCTTCTTGCCGCAAGCCACGATCTCATTGCTCAAGGATTTTTGACTAAGCCTGAAATGTTTGCTGCGGTGTGCCTGCTTGCGCTTGTGCTTGCACTAGGGGGGTGGCGTGCCTTTCGTGTCACGATTTCACGCGTAGCGGGCTACGCCTAAATCTAATTATGTCTGTGTCGAATGACATGATTATCGGTGTTGAAGGCGTTAGCAAGAAATTCTGCCGGTCGCTAAAGCGTACAATGCTTTACGGCGTGAGAGACGTAGCGCGCGACGTGTTGGGTTTTCCCGCAAATTCGAACGGGTTGCGATCGGACGAATTTTGGGCGTTGGATAACGTGTCATTCGAAGTGCAGCGCGGTGAGTGTATCGGACTCATTGGTCCCAACGGCGCCGGTAAGAGCACTCTTTTGAAGCTGCTGAACGGAATCACTCTTCCCGACAAAGGCACGATTAAAGTGGCTGGCCGCCTCGCGGCCCTATTGGAACTGGGCGCAGGTTTTCATCCGATGCTTACCGGCCGAGAGAATATTTATTTGAGTGGGGCAATCTCGGGGCTTAGCAAACAGGATATCAGAAAAAACTTTGACGCTATCGTGGATTTCGCCGGCTTAGAAGAGTTTATCGACAGCCCGGTCAAATATTACTCCTCAGGAATGTATGTACGACTGGGGTTCGCAATAATTGCCCACGCAAATCCGGACATTTTTTTAATAGACGAAGCACTGGCCGTGGGAGATGGCTCATTTCAGTCGAAGTGTTACGCGAAGTTGCAAGAATTCAAAGAGCGAGAAATTACGGTTATTTTTGTGACACACAGTTTGGACATGGTCATGACAAACTGTAGTCGCTCACTACTGTTCGATAAGGGTAAGTTGGTCGGCGACGGCACATCGAAAGTGATAGTCGATAAATACAATAGAATGACAACTCGCGGTGCTCAAACAGAAAATATCCTGCACGAAAATCGTGTGCGGGGCGCAAACTCACGCTCGGCCTCGAAAAATATCGAGTGGCGCGGACTCTTTAATGTCAACCCGGACGAAGACCGTTATGGTTCTCGAAAAGCCGAGATATTGGAGGCCGGAATTTTTAATCTTGACCATGCTCCCGTGCAAATACTCGAGCGTAATCGAGAATTTCTGATCAAAATCAAAGTTCAGCATAATGATTCAATGCCAGCGGCTGTAGTCGCATATTCGATTAAAGATCCTAAGGGAATCATTATGTGTGGTACAAATACGTTGTATCAGAAAATTGACATGGGAAAGGTAGAGGGCGGCACGGTTGTGTTGATCGTTTTTAAGCAGGTTGTTCGGCTTAATGCTGGCGACTACCTTCTTTCTGTTGGATGTGGGGCCTGGGAGATGGGCGAGTACATAGTATACGATCGACGTTTCGATTACATTCCCTTTCAGGTTGCCGCAGTATGGCAGAGGGTTGGACTGTTCGACCCAGAGTCAGAGGTTGAGTGGAAGCGATTGAACTGAGCTAAATATCAAAGGACAATGAGCTGCACGGATAACTTTGGGAGAAGCTTGCCGATTGGCGCACGCCATTACCGAGCTTATGTCGGACCACCAGAAAAATATGACCTGGTAGCAGCGATGCAGTTTAATCTGATGACACACCTTGGTTTGAGAGAGTTCCACTATTTGTTGGACGTGGGATGTGGTTCATTAAGAGCCGGAAGGCTCTTTATTCCGTATCTGTTACCCGGGCATTATTACGGTATTGAACCGCAAGCTTGGTTGATCGAGGAAGGTATCAAGAATGAGTTAGGAAGGGACATCCTACAGGTAAAACAGCCGGTATTTGGATATGACTCTAGCTTTAACTGTCTATATTTCAATCAAAAGTTTGATTTCGTTATGGCCCAGTCAATATTTTCACATGCCTCACGGTCGCAGATACAAGAATGCCTCTTTAACATTGAAAAGTGTCTCCAACCAAATGGTGTAATGGCAGCGACGTTTGTCAAAGGAGATGCCAATTACATAGGTAAGGGCTGGGTTTATCCCGAGTGCGTCGAGTATACGCTTGACCAAATGGTACAACTGGCTAGAGCGGTTGGGCTCACGGCTCACTCCATAGATTGGCACCATCCGAATGGCCAAACTTGGATTTTGATTACTCGACCACGCAACTGACTAAATAACGATCTTGTCACTTCGGCG
>Ga0070681_10006418_pt1 | contig 11444 bp, 12 predicted proteins | sample KBSC83BmetaG_FD_65650 | JGI IMG/M metagenome (GOLD analysis project Ga0070681, IMG submission 65650) | Corn rhizosphere microbial communities from Kellogg Biological Station, Michigan, USA - KBS C8-3B metaG | ecosystem: Host-associated > Plants > Roots > Rhizosphere | place: USA: Michigan...
CGGACGACCGTGAACCTCGCGCCGGCGGATCGCCGCAAGGACGGCACGGGCTTCGACCTTCCAATCGCGTTAGGCGTTCTCGTGGCCACCGGCCAGCTTTCGCCGGACAGTGTCGCCGACATTGCCGCCGTAGGGGAGTTGGCCCTCGACGGCACGATCCGACCCGTGCGCGGCGTGCTCCCGATCACGCGACACGTCGCAGCGACGCGTAACCTCACCCTCGTCGTGCCGCCCGGCAATGTTCGCGAAGCGCAGCTCGTGAGCGAGGCGCGGCTCGCCGCCCCTGCATCGTTAGGTGAGTTGGTGCATGCGCTTCGGCACCGGCGCCTCGTCGCGCCGGATGCGCTGCCTAACGCTGCGCCGCCACTCCTCGACGTTCACGACCTGCGCGACGTTGTCGGTCAGGAGGCGGCCAAGCGTGCGCTCGAGATTGCCGCGGCGGGCGATCACGGACTGCTGCTCGTCGGCCCACCTGGCGCGGGGAAGACCATGCTCGCGCGCTGCATGCCGGCGCTCCTCCCAGCGCTCAGCGAAACGGAGGCGCTCGAATTGATCGCCGTGCACTCGGTGGCGGGCCTCCTTCAGCCTGAACGTGCACCCTCACCAGTGCGCCCGTTCCGCGCACCGCATCACACGATCTCCACAGCGGGCCTCGTCGGTGGCGGCTCGCCGCCGCGACCGGGCGAAGTCTCGCTCGCGCACCTCGGCGTGCTCTTTCTCGACGAGATGCTGGAGTTCCCGCGGCATACGCTCGACGCGATGCGTCAGCCGCTCGAGGACGGACATGTGTCGATTGCTCGCGCAACGGGCAGCATTCGCTATCCGGCGCGCTTCACGCTCGTCGGAGCGATGAACCCGTGTCCGTGCGGGCGCGCAGGGGATCCGTCGCAGCGATGTACCTGCGCCAGTGCCGACGTGCTGCGCTATCGCGCGCGCATCTCGGGGCCGCTCATCGATCGCATCGATCTCAACGTCACGGTGAAAGCTGTGCCGGTGCGTCAGCTCGCCGCGTCCGACGAGAGCGAAAGCTCCGCCGCCGCACGGCGGCGCGTCGAGCGTGCCCGCGCGCGCCAGCGCGAGCGTTATGCGCCGCTCGGCTGGCCGCAGGCGAATGGGCGAGCACCGGGTCGGTGGCTCCAGTCATCGACACCGATCGAGCCCGAGGCGCGCGAGCTGCTCGCCACGGCGGCCGAGCGCATCGGCTTCTCGGCGCGTGCATTTCATCGGGTGCTGCGTGTCGCGCGCACCATCGCCGATCTGTGCGAGGACGACGTCACGCGCGCAGTGCATGTGGCCGAAGCGCTGCGCTTCCGTCCGATGTCGTCGCGTTCCGTCGAGGCCTCGGCGGCCCAATTGGCCTGACATGGATCGCGCCCAGCGACGGGAAGATTAGAGTCCATTAATGCAGCTTCGCCGTGGCCGCCATCCGCTGCATTTGTTACCGGCGTTTGCGTACCTGATCGAGTAGCTCGACGGCATCACGAACGAACCAATCCGGCCGCGATTGAAGGATGTTGTGCCCAGTTTCCGCATAAATGCGATGGATCACGAGATCGGGATGATCCTTTGCGAGCCGTTCGTTCTGATCCGTGACCGGCCGTGGGTCGTTCTCCCGTTGCGGATCGAGAATCATCATCGGTACACGCAGGCGCCGGAACACCATGCGAGGGATCAGGGAGATTTCACTCCAAGTCAGGGGCGGAAACGTGCTCGGACGCGCGATCTCTGCCACCTCATTCACGAAAATCATACGATCGAATCCCGGCAGAAAGGCCCATTGTCCATTCTCTGTGGGCCCGATGTGGAAGAGCAGGTCGAGCAACCGCTCGATGGGCAGATCCCCCGGAGGGATGTTGCCCACGACCTGCCGGAAGACGTCGAACTCCGATGATCCGGTGATGTGGGGTATGGGGTCCGTCAATGATCGACGGCGCTCGTCCGGCGTTTGGTGATCCCACATCCACTGCATCGAATATGTGCCGCCGTCGGCCATCAGCAGGCCGAACACGCGGTTCGGGTACTGGTCGTACACGGCGCTCGCGACGGCTCCTCCCTTTGATGCGCCGCCGAAGACGGCTTTAGAAATCTTCAAGGAGTCGAGCAGCCCAATGAGGTCGTCGGCAATGTGATAGATGCCGAAATCATAGTCCGTGACACGAGTGAGACCGTGGCCGCGATAGTCTACCGCGAGCACTCGATACCCGGCCGCCGCAAGCCGGGGTGCGACAGCGCGTAGCTCGAGGCCACTGCTCGCAGAACCGTGAGCCCACACGAGGGGCACGCCGTTCCTGTCGCCCCACTCGAGGTAGTGCATCCTGATCCCATTCACCGCGACGAAGTGGCCGTGTTGCCGTTCATAGTCGTTTCGCAACGCCGTGACGGCGGTGAAGGCGGTTCGCACACGCGACGTGTCGTCGGTCTGCGAGCGAAGCGGGCTGGCGGTGATCAGGGCGATCGCAACGAGGAATGGCGGAGTAGCGCGCATCGTGAAGACCTGATGGGTTGAATTAGTCATCACTCATTTACGAAATACAAACCGCGTTGCTCGCGACGGTTACCAGTCTGCGCTTCCTTGACCGTGTCAGCGGAGCACTCTGTCGACCCCTAGCTGTCCAAGGGGTATGCTGATTCTTCAACACTAGCGCGAATTTGTCAAGACTGAAATTGAGGTTCACGCACTGCCCCTATTTTCCGCCGCCACTACGTTTCGGCATGCGCCACGAGCCGAACAAACCCGCCGACAACCAGCTCCGGGAGAAGGAGGACTCCCTCGTTCGCTGGCTGCGTGCGCACGGCTCGGCGCTCGTCGGCTTCAGCGGCGGCGTCGACTCGGCGTACCTCGCCTGCGTCGCCGTGGACGCGCTCGGAAGCGCGAACGTGCTCGCCGTAATCGGAAAGAGCGCGTCGTACCCGGAAGCGCAGTGGGCGGCGGCTCGCGACGTGGCCCGCCGATTCGCGGTGCCCGTGCTCGAGGTAAACACCGACGAGCTCGCGGATCCGCGCTATGCCGCGAACCCGACGAATCGGTGCTACTTCTGCAAGAGCGAGCTCTGGTCGCGGCTCGCGCCTATTGCACAGGATCGCGGGCTGGGGTGCGTCCTGGACGGAGCGAATGCCGACGATTTGAGCGACTATCGGCCAGGCGCCCGTGCGGCGAGTGAGTGGGGCGTGCTGTCGCCACTGGCGGAGCTCGGATTTACCAAGGCAGAAATCCGGGAGCTGTCGCGGCTGCGCGGACTACCGACCTGGCGCCAGCCGTCGGCGCCCTGCCTGTCCTCGCGCATCCCGTACGGTATGGCCGTCACCCCCGCGCGCTTACGTCGCGTCGAGGCCGCCGAGGCGGCGCTCCGCTCGTTAGGCATCGAGGGCGATCTGCGCGTCCGTTATCATGGCGATCTCGCCCGGGTCGAGCTGCCGGCTGGTGACGTTGCGCAGTGGCTCGCGCCGGACGCTGCCGAGCAGCTGCGCGCCGCGGTCGCCGGTGCGGGATTCGCCCGTGTCGCGCTCGATCTTCGCGGCTTCCGCTCAGGCTCCCTGAATGTTCTCGGCGGCGTGCGTGCGGACAGCCCGGACGTCGCGGACGACCGTCGGCCTAACGAGGCGCCAGCGGCATGAGCACACGTTCGGTGGAGGCGCTCGAACGTGCGCTGCGCGATCTGGGTGTCCGTTGTTCCGTCGAAGCCTTCGATGCGCTCGCAGTCGCGGTGCCTGAACCGGGCGAGCAGCGCCTACAGGACCCTGACGTCCGCCGCCGCGCCATCGAGCTCGCCCGGGCGCACGGCTTCTCCCACCTCGCCGTGGAGCTGCGGGAGCCAGGGCACGCGCCCACCGATCGTGCGCCTCTTTCTCGCGATTAACCTCGATCCCGACGTCCGCCGCGCCATCGTCGACGCGGCGGCCCCGCTCCGCGCCATCGCTCCCGACCTCGCCTGGGTGAGGGAGCCGCAGCTGCACCTGACCGTGAAGTTCCTCGGGGAGCAGCCAGACGATCTCGCCCAGGCCCTCGCCGAGGCACTGCGCGGCGTGGGCGAGCGAAATCGCACCGTCGACGCCGAGGTCGGCGGTATCGGCGCGTTCCCGAACTTTCGCCGGCCCCGTGTCGTATGGATTGGTGTGACGCCAGAGCCCAAGCTGGAGCTGCTCCATCACGACGTCGAATCAACGTGCGAGACGCTCGGCATTCCCGTCGACGGCAAGCCGTTTCGGCCGCACCTCACGCTCGCGCGCGTGAAGCCGCGCGCCGGCCAGCCGCGCGTTCTGCGCGAGCTCGCCCAAGCCGCGACGGACGTCGATTATGTTGAGGAAATTGTCATCACGGGGATCGACCTGATGGCGAGCGAGCTCACGACCGCGGGCTCGCGCTATCGGGTGCTCGCCTCCGTCCCGCTGAGAGACTGACGCATGCGCATGGGTTGCCTTTCCCGGCTCGGCTGTCTGCTCCTGATCGCCATCATCGCGGTTGGCGCCTGGCTCACGAGCGATCGATGGTGGTGGCGACTCACCGGTAACGCGACGAGAAACGTCTCCACGGGTCCGGTATGGGAGCCGCTCACCGTCCAGGGCGCGGAGCGCACCCGGCAGCTGTTGACGCGTCTCAGCCAGCAGTCGGGACCCGTCTTCGGCAATCTCTCGGGCGGCGACGTCGCTTCGTACGTCTACCAGTCGCTGGCAAAGCAACTGCCGCCATCGGCCGACAGCATCCAGGCCGCCGTGATCGGCGACCGGTTGTATATCCGCGCGTCTGTCCAACTGAAGGATCTCGGCGGCACGGCGTCGCTGGGACCGCTCGCCGGCATGCTGGGCGACCGCGAGCAGATGCAGTTCGGCGGCACGTTCCATGTCATCCGGCCGCAGCTCGCGGAATTCCAGGTGAAGGACGTCAAGGTCCGCGACCTGAGCCTGCCGCAGGCGATGATACCACGGGTCCTGCGCCAGACGGAGCGCGGCTCGCGGCCCGAGGGGCTCTCCGAGGACGGTTTGCCCATCGTGGTGCCGAAATATCTGGGAGACGTCCGCATCGCGAATGGACGTGTCACACTGTACAAGACCGTGCCGCAATGACGGCACATCGCGTTGCGCCCGCTCCGTCACCGCCTAGCTTTCGCCGCGAGATGCGAACACTCGGAACCATCCTAGCTCACCGGCATCGCTCCCGCGTGCACACCGGGAGGCATTCGTGAGGCGCATCCTCATCGTCGATGACGAGCAGGGGATTCGCGCCGCGCTCGGACAGCTGTTGGAGTTCGAGGGCTATGAGGTGCATGCCGTCGCGAACGCGGTCGATGGCATCAGCGAATACGAGAAGTGGAAGCCGCATCTCGTGTTCATGGACGTGAAGATGGCTGGCATCGACGGCCTCGAGGCGCTCCGGAAGATCAAGGAGCACGATCCCGGCGCGATCGTCGTCATGATCAGCGGCCACGCGACGATCCAGACGGCCGTCGAAGCGACCCAGCTCGGTGCCTACGACATTCTCGAGAAGCCGCTCGACACCGATCGCATCCTCGTCACGCTGCGCAATGCGCTGCAGCATCTGGATCTGCACGAAGAGAATGCGCGGCTGCGCGAGACGATCGAGTCACGCTATGAGATCGTCGGCCGGTCGTACGCAGTCAGGGCGGTGATCGACAAGATCGAGCGCGTCGCGAAGTCGCCGGCGCGCGTGCTGGTCTCGGGTGAGAACGGAACGGGAAAGGAGCTCGTCGCCCGGGCGATCCATCGCCAGTCGCAGCGCGCCGACGGTCCGTTCGTCGAGGTGAACTGCGCCGCGATTCCGAGCGAATTGATCGAGAGCGAGCTGTTCGGCCACATGAAGGGCTCGTTCACCGGCGCGGTGCAGGATCGCGCAGGGAAGTTCGAGCAGGCAAACGGCGGCACGCTCTTCCTCGACGAAGTGGGCGACATGAGCCTCGCCGCGCAGGCGAAGGTGCTCCGCGTATTGCAGGACGGCGTGGTGACGCGCATCGGCGGATCGAAGCCGACGCAAGTCGACGTCCGCGTCCTGGCCGCGACCAACAAGCGTCTCGAGGAGGAGATCGCCGAGGGGCGATTCCGCGAGGATCTGTACTACCGGTTGAACGTGGTGCCGATCAACGTCCCGCCGCTGCGTGAGCGCCGCGAGGACATTCCGCTTCTCGTCGTGCATTTTCTCAACCAGCTCACGGAGCGCGAGGGTGTCGCGCCGCGGACGATCGCCAACGAGGCCATCGAGCGGCTGCAGCAGCTCGACTGGCCCGGCAACGTGCGCGAGCTCCGCAACACCATTGAGCGTTTGCTCATTTTAGCGTCGGGGCCGCGCATCACGGCTGACGACGTCGCGCGGCTCGTCGGCCAGCGCGATCCGGAGCAGGCGGGGCTCGGCTCGCTCCTCGAATGCACGACCTTCGAGGAATTCAAGCACGCGGCGGAACGTGCCTTTCTGCTTGCCAAGCTTCGCGCGTTCGACTGGAACGTTTCCGAGACGGCGCGAGCCCTCGATATGCCTCGCTCCAATCTGTACAAGAAAATCGAGCGCTACCGGCTGACGCGCGAGACGGCCGCGTGATCGCCGACGGAGGTGCCTGACGATGGCCGAGCGCGATTGGACGAAGGAGCTCTCGAAGATCGATCGACAGCTGGAGTCGATCTCCGACGAAGCGTTGTTCCCCACGAAGACAGCACCGGGCAAAGGGCCGAAAGGGGCCGCGACACAAGCCGAGAATCTCGAGAAGCAGCGAACCACGAGCACGTTCGGAGTCTTTCTCCGGCTGCTGCTCTCCGTAGCGCTTGGTGTCGGGATTTACTTCTGGCCTTACGACGCGCGCTGTGGCCTCGGCCTGTTCGGGTATCTCGCGGCGGTGGGCGTCGTGACAGCCAGCGGCGTGTGGAGTGCGGTATGGACTTGGCGGCATCGCTCCGCACGCGGGCATACCCTCTCGCTCCTGCTCGTGCTCTGGGGCGTCATTCTCGGCGCCATGGAAGTGCTGCCCCGTGTAGGCTACGCAAAGACGGATGCCCTTCACCCCGCAACTTGGACCTGCAAATAACCACTGTCATCCCGAGGAGCGAAGCGACGAGGGATCTGCTTTCAAATAACCACTGTCATCCCGAGGAGCGAAGCGACGAGGGATCTGCTTTTCGCGCGTAGAAGTTACGATGGCACCCAGAATGAACAAAAACTGTACGCGAATTTGCGCGAATGATTGCGAATCGTTCCATGTGGCACGAACGCTCCTCTCACAATTCTCGATTGCTTTGGACGGAGCGAGAAGGGCTCGATGCCCACGGTTGGATTCGTGCAGTTCATTCGCGTCATTCGCGTACAGCTTTTGTTCCGTGTAGATGCCATCGTGGCACGCATGGAGCGAAAAGAGCAGATTCCTCGCTTCGCTCGGAATGACATTCTCATGATCGACAATGCCTGACTTCAAGAACTTCATAGCTGGCAAGTGGGTCGCGCCTTCGACAGGCGAGTACTTCGACAACGTGAATCCCGCGGACAAGTCGGATGTCGTGGGACAGTTTCCGCTGTCGGACGACGAGGATGTGGAGCGCGCGGTGCAGTCCGCGAAGTGCGGCTTCGACGTCTGGCGAAAGACGCCGGCGCCCGCGCGTGGCGACGTGCTGCGACGCGTCGGCGACATCATGACGCGGCGCAAGGACGAAATCGCGGATCTCATGACACGTGAGATGGGAAAGCCACTCACGGAGACGCGCGGCGACGTGCAGGAAGGGATCGACACCGCGTATTACGCCTCGTCTGAGGGGCGGCGCCTCTTTGGCCACACGGTGCCAAGCGAGATGCGCAACAAGTGGGCGATGAGCTATCGCCGGCCGATCGGCATCTGCGGCATCGTCACGCCCTTCAACTTCCCGATGGCGATCCCGACGTGGAAGATGTTTCCGGCGCTGCTCTGCGGGAACGCCTGCATCTTCAAGCCCGCCGAGGACGTGCCGCACACGGGGACGGTCCTCGTGGAGATTCTCCTCGAGGCCGGCCTGCCGCCCGAGGTCATTCAACTCGTCCACGGCGTCGGCGAGACAGTCGGCGCGGCGATCGTGTCGCATCCCGAGATTCCCGTCGTCTCGTTCACCGGCTCGACGGAGACGGGACGCATCGTCGGCGAGACGTGTGGCCGCATGCACAAGCGGCTCTCGCTCGAGATGGGTGGGAAGAATGCGATGATCGTGCTCGATGACGCGGATCTCGACCTCGCGCTGGAGGGCGTGCTGTGGGGCGCATTCGGCACGACGGGGCAACGCTGTACCGCAACGAGCCGTCTAATCCTGCAGCGCGGAGTCCACGATCGGTTCCTCGGCCAGCTCGTCGATCGCGTTCGCTCGCTCAAGCTGGGCGACGGTCGAAAGAAAGGCACCGACGTCGGACCGCTCGTGAACGAAAACTCCAGGGAAAAGGTCGAGCGGTACATCGACATCGGTCAGTCGGAGGGCGCCGATCTGCTCTGCGGCGGCCGTCGGCCGCCCGGCAAGGATTACGACAAGGGCTTCTTCTTCGAGCCGACCATCTTTGCCCGCGTCGAGGCCGGGATGCGTCTCGAGCAGGAAGAGATTTTCGGGCCGGTGCTCTCGGTGGTGCGGGTCGACAGCGCGGACGAAGCGTTCGCGATCAACAACGACGTGCGCTACGGGCTCTCGTCGTCGCTCTACACGAGAGATGTCGGCCTCGCGTTCCGCGCCCTCAACGAGCTGGATAACGGCATCACGTACGTGAACGCCCCGACGATCGGCGCCGAGGCACATCTGCCCTTCGGCGGCGTAAAACAGACCGGCAATGGGCATCGGGAGGGGGGTTGGGAAGTGTACGAGTTCTACTCGGAGACGAAGGTCGGCTACGTGGATTTCTCCGGGTCGCTGCAACGTGCACAGATTGACAACTATCTAGGGACGCCGGACTGAGTTAGGCACAAGGGCCATTCTTGCGTCTGTTTGTTCACCCCGGTTAATTCCGGCGGGTGACGGTCGTCTTATGAGTATGAGTGAACCGGCAGGAACCTCTTCAGTGCCGACGCCTGCGCGCGCGATTACCGCCGAGCAGCGGGTTGGTGCGCTGCGGAGCGTCAATCGCGGCGCGGGTCCGCTGTCGTTCCTCTGGGAATGGGCGAAGATCCTGGCGGTGTCGGTGCTGCTCTTTTTCTTCCTGCGCACCTTCTTCGTCGAGGCGTTCAAGATCCCGAGCGGGAGCATGGAACGCACGCTGCTCGTCGGCGATTTCCTGCTGGTGAATAAGCTCGCCTATGGCGCCGAAGTGCCCTTCACGCATCGTCGGCTGCCGAAGCTCCGCGAGCCCCACGACGGTGACGTCATCGTCTTCGAGTGGCCCGAGGACCCGACGAAAAACTTCGTCAAGCGACTCGTCGGTCTACCGGGCGACACGCTCGAGATGCGGGAAGGGAAGCTCATCCGCAACGGACGGATGCTCAACGAGCCCTACGTCCTCCACACCGAGCCCGACATCGATCCAGCGCCCGAGGATTTCCGTTGGCAGCGCGGCTATCTCGTGCAGACGGCGAACGCAACAGTCGGGTACCATCCGTCGCGGAATAATTGGGGTCCGCTCGTCGTGCCCGGTGGAAATTATTTTGTCCTTGGCGACAATCGAGACAATTCGCTCGATAGTCGATATTGGGGCTTTGTGGCCGATTCTTTGGTGAAGGGCCGGCCATTCGTGATCTACTACAGCTACGCTCCTGACAGCGTGGATTTCGCCTGGCTCACTCGCATTCGTTGGCAGCGAGTTGGCGAGCGCGTCCACTGACCGAATAGCCCGTTCGTTACCCGGAACGCCGTCGCGGCGTCTGCTGCGCGGACCCTCGTCTGTTCCGTACCAAGGAGCCGCTGTCCTCATGGCCGCAACCGGCAATCACAAGAAATCCTCCTACGAGGAAGGCTCGCTCGATCAGTACCTACGGGACATCAGCGCCTACCCGCTGATCTCGCGTGACGAGGAGGTGCGGCTGGCGCAGCGTATTCGCCAGGGCGACCAGGAAGCGCTCGACAAGCTCGTTCGCTCGAACCTGCGCTTCGTCGTTTCGGTCGCGAAGAAATATCAGAATCAGGGCGTCTCGCTCTCGGATCTCATCAACGAGGGCAACCTCGGTCTCATTCGCGCCGCGCACAAATTCGACGAGACGAAGGGCATCAAGTTTATCTCGTACGCCGTGTGGTGGATTCGTCAGGCAATTCTGCAGGCGTTGGCCGAGCAGTCGCGCATCGTTCGCGTTCCGCTCAATCGCGCCGGCACGCTGCATCGCATCGGCAAGCGCGCGAACGCGCTGCTCCAGGAGCTGGGACGCGAGCCGACGCACGAAGAGATCGCCGACGGCATGGACATCACCGAGGAAGAGGTCGCGAAGACGATGTCGATCTCGCAGACGCACCTCTCCCTCGACGCACCGATGACGCCGGGCGAAGACAACAAGCTGCTCGACTACCTCCCCGACAATCTGAACCCACCGCCTGACGAGCAGACGTTCGAGAAGGCGCTGACGGAGTCGATCGAGGAAGCGCTGTCGCACCTCAAGGAGCGCGAGTCGAAGATTCTGCGGCTCTATTTCGGGTTGGACGGTGAGGAGCCGATGACGCTCGAGCAGATTGGATCGCTACTCGGGATCACCCGCGAGCGTGTGCGGCAAATCAAGGAAAAGGCACTCTCTCGGTTGAGGCACGTGAGCCGGGCTAGGGCACTCGAGTCCTACCTCGGTTAAGCCGATCGCCTAACGAAATACCGCCGCCGGGACTCCTGGCGGCGGTTTTCCGTTCCGGGCATCACGGATCACCCGGATCATACCGGATCGCTCGTGTTGGAGATCGGCCTCCGCCTGCTGAGCACGCGGTAGTACTGGGCGCTTGGACCGAAATGCAGCACGAGGCCAAGCTCGAGATTCAAGGCGCTCAAGTAGTTGAGCAACTGCCGCTTCGATGCGTTTGGAAGCGTGTGAGTTGCCTTCACTTCCACAACCACGCGACGCTCCACGAGTAAGTCTGCGCGGTGGCGGCCCACCAGCTCGCCCTCGAAGTACACGTCGAACATGACTTGTCGCTCGACTTTCACACCCCGATTCCTGAGGGCAACGTACATCGCTCGTTCGTAGACCCTCTCGAGAAAGCCGAAACCAAGGGTGTTGTAGACGAGGAAGAAGGCTCCTATGATCTTTCCACTGATTTCTCCCTCGACGAGCTCTCGGCGCGCGGAGCCAGGCATTGGTGCGGAGTCATCAGGCTTCATCAGGGTAATCAGTGATCAACGCGTCACTGCCCCGTCATCAATGCTTGCGCGGCGCACCGAACTCTCGCTTAGCTTGATCCGTCCGCCAGCAAAGAGCACTCATGGCCCAAGCGAGTTCGTTTGACGTAACGACGGGCGTCGACCTCCAGGAAGTCGACAACGCCGTGAACCAGGCGCAGAAGGAGATCGGTCAGCGCTACGACTTCAAAGGATCGAAGGC
>Ga0070681_10006420_pt1 | contig 11443 bp, 8 predicted proteins | sample KBSC83BmetaG_FD_65650 | JGI IMG/M metagenome (GOLD analysis project Ga0070681, IMG submission 65650) | Corn rhizosphere microbial communities from Kellogg Biological Station, Michigan, USA - KBS C8-3B metaG | ecosystem: Host-associated > Plants > Roots > Rhizosphere | place: USA: Michigan...
ACAACGGCAAATCGTATCCGGTCTTCCACCAGACGAGCACGACCCTGCGCTCTCGCCAGGATCCCTGTCACGACGGCCGCTGCGTCGCGGAGCAGCTCGCCGACGACAACAGGGCTTCGTACGCAACTACGCCGAGACGCATCCTGACTATCCCGAGGACTACGGGCTCGTCATGGGGTACTTCGACGAGACGCAGGTGCCGGCCTACGATTTCCTCGCCGACGAGTTTACGGTCTGCGATCAGTGGTACTCGTCGGTGCGCGGGGCCACATGGCCGAACAGGCTCTACGCGCTTGCGGGCCGGGCGGAAGGAAGCAAGGACAATCCGCCCGGGGTCCCGCGCTACAACGTGCCGTCCTTCGTGCGCCATCTAGAGGCAGCGGGCGTGAGCTGGAAGTGGTACTGCTACCCTCTCCTCAACCCGTTCGGTGGCATCCTGACGACGCTCCAAATCGCCGATAGCAAGTACAACGCGCCGACGGCCGGCAACTACGCCTTCTGCGAACCCGACTTCTTCGATGATGCAGCGAATGGGCGTCTCGCCTCGGTGTCCTGGATCGACCCGAACTTCGGCTATCCATTTCACGGTCGATACGAGAACGATGACCACCCGCCGGCCGACATCATGGCGGGACAGGAGCTCGTGTCAAAGGTCTTCCATGCGGTGAGCCAGGGGCCGCCGTGGAATGAGACGCTTCTCGTCATCGTCTACGACGAACACGGGGGCTTCTTCGACCATCAACACCCGTCCGTGACGCCCGAGGATGATGATCCCGATTTCCGCGAGTACGGCGCGCGAGTGCCGGCCTTCGTCATCTCGCCGTGGTCCAAGCAGAGCTATGTCACGACGGACTGCTACGACCACGCAACGATCATCAAGACAATCCTCCTTCGGTTCTGCCGCAAAGACGATCAGATCCCGGACATGGGTGGGCGGGTAAACGCCGCAAGGCACCTCGGGGGCTTGCTCTCTCTCGATACTTCTCGCGAAGCTCCTAAGCCAGCCGATTACCAGCACGTGATCGATCGAATCGCGCAATGGCGTGCCTAGGAGGTGCGGAACTCATTCCTCGCCGATCGCGTGCAAGGTCAGGAGCCGCAACGCCAGCTCACTGAATTTCAACGGGGACTGGAAAAGGCGGCTAAGGCGCACGCCGTACGCGAGCGGGCAAGGGCGACGCGGAAGCGGAAGCAAGGACCCGCGAAGAACGCCCCCAAGGGGCGCCAAGGCACAAAGCATCGAAAGCGCGCGAATGGCAGTTGATTCGTCCTCGATGGTATTCCACCTCACGAACGCTGTCGGATGGAACCGGAGCTCGCGGGAAGGACCGCTAGCGACCCGAAGCAGTCGCTCGATCTGAGACGTTCGCCGGGCTGCGATTTGAAGGCTCCTACGGCGATGACGCTGACGTCACTTCGCCTAACGGATGTCGTCCGCATTCGCGCCGCGCAGTGGGTCTGAGACCTCCATCCAATCAAGCTCGTTTTCCACGGCGTGGAACGCGTCATCACCGATATCCCCGCTGCGGCGCATCGCCAGCAGCGTGCGACGAGCGGCTTGCAGAGCTGTCCGCTGTGCGTGAGCGTAGCGAACGAACGGCTCGGATCGGGCGATCGGGTCACCAGCAGACGTTAAACGTACCTTGTACTCCTTTCGGACAAGGTCAAGGGCTGGGGATGCGCCGGTGGGCAGCGTTGCCATCACGGCCTCCAGCACACGCTGACGTGCGGCGCGCAACTCGCTGGCCACCGGATCACCGTCGTGCAAGTCCAAAGCAGCGAGCAGATTCTTCAGCGTGAGCCCCTGGATCAGGAGTGTGCCCAAAACGACGGAAAAAGCGATGAGCAGGATCAGGTCCCGCGCGGGGAAGGCGGCCGGCAGCGCCAATGCCGCCGCCAGCGTAACGATGCCGCGCATCCCGGCCCACGAAATTACGAGCCCGCTGCCGATCGTAGGTCGCAGCATGGGGCGCGGTGGGTGAAATCCGAATCGGCGGTCGTGCCATCGGATCACGGTGTTAAAGGACATGTGCCAAGCGAAGCGCACGAGGATGACCGTGACGAGCACCGCTGCCGCAACGACCAGGTACTGCGTACGTTCTAATGGTGATAACTCGAACAGGATGGGTCGGATTTGGAGGCCGATGAAGATGAACGCGAAGATGTTGAGGGCGAATACGACTGTCGCCCAGACTGCATTGGTTGGAATGCGGATGCGCGCTGCGATCTCTGCCGGGGCCGTACGGGCGAGCGTCATGGCGTAGCAGACGGTCGTCAGCACGCCTGATAGTCCAAGTTGCTCGGCAATTAACCAAACCGTGAATGTGCTGACGAACTGCAGGATGATCGCCGTAGGCACGTGCTGAACGCGGTTGATCAGACGTTGCGTCAGCCACCCCAGCGTCGGTCCGGCAATGAGGCTACCCAGCACCCCCAGCAAGAACGTAGGCGCGACCACGTGCAGCGAAAAGCTCCTGGAGGCCACGGCACCGACGGCCAGGCGATAGATCAACAACGCACTGGCATCGTTCAACAGGCTTTCACCCTCGAGAATGGTCACGATGCGCTGCGGCGGGTGAAGCGGACGCAGCACGGCCGTCGCTGCAACCGCATCCGGAGGCGCCACGATAGCGCCGAGCGCAATCGCAGCAGCCCACGGCATCGTCGGTACGAGCGCGTGCGCGACGAAGGCGACAGCGGCCGTCGTAAGACCCACGGCGACGAGAACCAGCCCCGCAACCGGGGCCCAGTTGTCACGTAGGTCTCGTAGCGACGCGTCGAAAGCGGCGTCAAGCAGTACGGGCGCGACGAACAGCGCCAACACCAGTTCGGGAGGTAGAGTCAGCCTCGGAACGCCAGGCACGAACGCAAGCAGCGCTCCGCCGAGCGCGAGAAACGCCGGATACGGCGCGCCCACGCGCCGGGCGGCGGCCGCCAGCAACACGGCGATCAAAAAGATCAGGAGAACCTGCTCGAACTCTTGCATGCGCGCACTATGCAGGCGCTCCTAGCGCGTGGTCACGGTCACCGTGTGCGGAACGCCCTCACACCCTCCGTTCATGTTGGCCGACTCTGGCCGGCATCATGGCTTGACCATCACCTTGATCGCTTTCCGCTCGTCCATTGCGCGATAGCCGTCAGGCACGCCGTCAAGGTTGGTCACGGAGTCGAATACACGACCCGGCTCGATGCGGCCTTCGAGAACGTCCGGCAGCAGCTCCTCGATGTACGCACGCACCGGCGCTGGACCGCCTCCGACCGTGACATTGTTGTAGAAAGCGGGAAGCGAGTTCGGGATCGCTTCGTAATGCGGGACGCCGACGCGACCGATGGCGCCGCCCGGGCGCACGATACCCAGGGCCGTCAGCATGGCCTGTTCGCTGCCGACGCATTCGAGCACGGAGTGGACACCAAAGCCCGCAGTGAGCCGGCGGACGTGCTCCAAGCCTTCCTCGCCGCGCTCGCTGACAATCTCCGTCGCGCCGAACACGCGCGCGAGCGCGATGCGATCCGGGTGACGGCCGAGCAAGATGAGCTGCTCGGCGCCGAGACGCTTTGCGGCAATGACCCCACACAAGCCCACGGCTCCGTCGCCGATAACGGCAACGCTATTGCCTTGTCGAACTCTAGCGGTCAGCGCAGCGTGATGGCCGGTGCCCATCACGTCCGAAAGGGTCAATAACGCAGGCAACAACCCGTCGTCTTCGCCGCCTGGCAACACGTAAAGCGTCCCATCGGCCTGCGGCACGCGAACCGCTTCGGCTTGCGCACCCGGGGTTTGCATGCCGAAGAACCCGCCGTGCAGACAAGACGTGTGCAGGCCCTCATGGCAGAACATGCACGTGCCGTCCGAAAAGGCGAACGGCATCACCACCAGATCGCCGGCCTTCAAGGTACGCACGTCGCGGCCGATGGCTTCAACGATGCCGAGGGCCTCGTGGCCCATGCGCCGCGGCGCTTCGCCAGGCGGCATGTCCTTGTACGGCCAGAGGTCGCTGCCGCAGATGCAGGCGCGTGCCACACGAACGAGCGCGTCCGTTCGCTCGACCAGGGTGGCATCGGGAACGTTTTCGATACGAACATCTCGGGCGCCGTGCATGACTGTTGCGCGCATGGTCACTCCATCGTTGGCATCGTAAATGGCGGAATCGTCCGTTCGCTCATGGCTTGGCACGGACTTCGGCGAGATCGCCAAACCAGTACGTCGCCGTCACGCCGCCATCCATCAGCACGTCGCTACCGGTCATGAACGTGCCATCGGGTCCCATGAGCAGCGCGGCAACGGCACCCACTTCATCGGGCGTACCGGCGCGCCGAGCGACGGACTGCTCGATCATGCGGCGGTAGCCTGCTCCGCGTGGGCCGTGCAGCTCGTCATTGGCGAGCGGGGTGATGATGATCCCCGGGCTGATGGTGTTCACCCGTGCGCCGCGCTTGCCCCAGCGAACGGCTTCGGCCATGACTCGAAGTGAATTGGCGCGCTTTGAAACTTGATAGGCGTGCAACGGATCGGTGATCTTGTCTGGCTGCAGCATCGGCAGCGCAAGCAGCTGGTCTGCCGGCGTAAGCGCCAGCGCCTTGTCCTGCTCGGGCGCTAGCGCGGGAAGGCGATGTCCCGATTGCGAGGAGATCACCACGCCTGAGCTGCCCTGCGCCATGACCCTGCCGAATTCGTCGAGGAGCACCGCCGTTCCGTAGAGGCCTACTCGCAGGATGGTCGCAGGTGCCGCTTGGGACGGCGAGACGCCGGCCGCATGGATCATGCCGACGATCGGCCCGATTGCAGATGCTGCCCGCACGAGCGCCTGGATGGACTCCCTTGAGGAGATGTCCACCACCGCGGTGCTCACCTCGTACCCGGCATCGCTCAGCGTCTTTGCCGCAGCGTTGGCATTCTCCTCACGCACATCGGCGAGCACCACATGCTTGCCCACACTCACTCGGCGGGCGATCGCCTGACCGATCGAGCCCGAGCCGATCACAACGTTTACATCGCTCATTTCACGTTCCTCCCTTGGTGGTGACTACCCTCCCGAACGCGATGCAGGTCTTGGCGGACACGGTCCGGCTCTCCCTGCAGCGGCATGTTTTCAGCGTCCCGCACGCCGTCCAGCGCGCCGGGCGAGTCCGGGTCCAGCGCAGCGAAAAGAGCCTCGAGATCGGTCGGTGCGGCGCCCGTCTCGGCCACGAGCTCGAAAGTCTTGCGCGTCGCCGCGTCCGACGCGAGACTTCGCACCAGGACCTCGGCGATCTGCTGACGCGAAACGACGCCGTCGCTAGGATCGCCGGCGTGGCGTTCGTCGCCTTGTAGAAGCACGAGCCGGTGCTGATCCCGGCGGTTGTAGTCGAACCAGCCGGGCCGCACGATCGTGTAGGGCAGCCCACTCGCCCGAACAAGCCTTTCGGAACGGCGTTTCCAGTCGTGCGCTTCGGTTCGACGATTGTAGGCCCCCGCACGGTCGGTAACGCCGATCGCGGTCATGAGGGCGATGCGCGCGTGCTGTCCACCCAGCGCTTGCAGCACGTTGCGTACACCGCCGTAGTCGACCGCCTCGGCGCCTGCCTTCGTGCCGTCGGATCCGAGGGTGAGCACGATGCCATCGACGCCCTCGACTGCGGCAACGAGCGTTTCCGCGCGCGTCACATCGCCCACCACAGGGGCACCCTTCGCGAGCGAACGGCCTCTCCTAGCGTCGCGTACTAGAGCACGGACGCTGTCGCCATGCCGAACGGCTTCCGCCACGACGAGCTGGCCGATGCTGCCCGTCGCACCAACGCAGAGGATTGTCATGTCCTGGGCGCCGTTGTTGCTATTCACGATCTTCCTGCCTTCGCGTATTCGTCGTCCGTCACCTTCTCCATCCAGTCCACGACCTTGCCGTCGAGCGATTCCTGGATCGCGATGTGGGTCATCCCACTATCCGGCGCCGCGCCATGCCAGTGCTTCTCACCCGGGGGCGTCCAGACAACGTCGCCCGGCTTGATCTCGCGAATGGGGCCGCCCCACGCCTGCACGAATCCGCGGCCCGCGGTCACGACGAGCGTCTGCCCACACGGGTGCGTGTGCCAAGCGCTGCGCGCGCTGGGGTCGAACGAAACACACGCGCACGACATGCGTGACGGTTCGCGTCCCACGAAGAGCGGCGCTACGCGGACCTTGCCGCTGAAGTACTGCTCGGAGCCGTCCGACGTTGGCTCGGAACTGGTGTGCTTCACTTCCATGTGGCCTCCTGTTTGCTCAACGGCTGACAAGTTTCTGGCGGTCTGCCGAATAACGAGCGCCGTGCACAGTGATTTTCGAGAGCGCATCCTCGATGTTGCGAAGGTCTTCCGGTGTGAAGGTTACGGACGACGCGCCAATGTTCTCCTCGAGGCGGTGCAGCTTCGTCGTGCCGGGGATCGGGACGATCCACGGCTTGCGCGAAAGAAGCCAAGCGAGCGCGATCTGGGCCGCCGTCGCGTTCTTCCGAACGGCGATGTCCCGCACCAGTTCGACCAGCGCTTCGTTTGCCTTGCGCGCCTCGGCGGTGAACCGCGGGACCGTGTTGCGGAAGTCGCTCTTGTCGAACTTCGTGCTCGGGTCGATTGCGCCCGTCAGAAAGCCCTTGCCCAGCGGACTGAACGGCACGAACCCGATGCCGAGCTCCTCGAGGACGGGCAAGACCTTCTCTTCCGGCTCGCGCCACCACATGGAGTACTCGCTCTGCACGGCGGCCACCGGTTGTACCGCATGGGCGCGGCGAATAATCTCCGCGCCAGCCTCGGACAGCCCGAAGTGCCTGACCTTGCCGTCGGTGATCAGTCCCTTCACGGCGCCTGCCACGTCCTCGATCGGGACAGATGGATCGACCCGATGCTGGTAGAAGAGATCGATACGATCCGTCCTGAGCCGCTTGAGTGACTCGTCGGCCACGCGCCGGATGCGCTCGGGCCGGCTGTCCAACCCGGCGTCCGCGTGACCACCCTTGAATCCGAACTTGGTCGCGATAACGACGCGATCGCGGAGCGGTTGGAGGGCCTCACCCACGAGCTGCTCGTTGGTCCCCGGTCCATACGCTTCCGCCGTGTCGAAGAAAGTCACGCCACGTTCAAAGGCGGTACGGATGAGGTTAATGCCCTGCTGCTTGTCCGTGGCCGGGCCATAGCCGTAGCTCAAGCCCATGCAGCCCAATCCGATTGCAGATACCTCGGGTCCGCTTAGGCCCAGCGTTCGCTTCTCCATTGTCGTCTCCTGATTGCCATGAATTGCAATCCAGCAATCATGCGCGCTGCGATTGGATTGATTAAGGTAGATAATCCGCATGACCTCTTGAGCGGATTTCAGCAATGGAGCGACAAGCTTGGGGAAGCCTGGCGGCCTTTGCCGTGGTGGCGGAAGAACGCAGCTTCACGCGTGCATCCGCGCGGCTCGGTGTCTCTGCTTCCGCCCTTAGCCACACCATGCGACGCCTCGAGGAGAAGCTCGGAGTGCAGCTTCTCGCACGCAGCACGCGCAGCGTGTCGACAACACAAGCGGGTGAACGGCTCCTTGCGCGACTGACGCCCGCGATCAACGAAATTTCAACCGCTGTTGAGCAGCTAGGCGAAATATCGGGCCGGCCAACCGGTCACATCCGCATCAGCGCGCCAAGTGAGGCGGCGCGACGCGTGATTGCCCCGGCGCTCCGCAAGTTCGTGCAGGCGTACCCCGACATCGTGGTGGAGGTGCTCATCGAACACGCCTTCACAAATATCGTCGAACGTCGCCTGGATGCAGGTATTCGGCTCGGGGAATCACTCGAGAAGGACGTTGTCGCAGTCCCAGTAAGCGGGCCCCTGCGCATGGCCGTGATCGCCTCGCCTGCCTACATCAAGCGCCATGGCATGCCCAGGACACCGCGCGACCTGCGCTTCCATCGCTGCATCAATCTTCGCTTGCCGGCTGCGGGCACGATCTATAAGTGGGAATTCGAGCGTGGCACCGAGAAAATGGAGATCGCCGTCGAGGGGCCACTCATCTTCGACGCGGGTGAAATGGCTGTGGATGCGGTGCTGGCGGGCATTGGCATCGGCTATGTCCTCGAGGAACGCGTAATCGATCTCATCAAGAAGGGCACGCTCGTTCGCGTTCTGGCGGACTGGTGTCCGCCCTTCCCGGGTTTCTACCTCTATTACCCTGGCCGCCGGCAAGTGTCGCCGGCACTGGCCGCGTTCATCGAAGCCATTCGCCTAAGACGTCAGAAGAAGTTTTCGTGAAGTTGTCTCAGGTCCGCTTCTGGCCGATCGCGATCATCAGCTAACACGTCTACTGATTCTTGTTCGGGTGATCTGATCCGGCGTCGTCTGCCGGCCTAGCTTGACAGGTAGTAACTGACTGACCTTCGACGGAGCGCGTAGTGCAGGTGATCGGGGGCGTCGCTGCAGGTAGGACAGATTTCATGGCCGCGACTATCAACGGTTCCACCATTTTAAGCGCGCGGAGAACAAGAGGTCGATCAGCGTCATCTCGAGCTTCCTGTTGCTGTTGATAAATCCGAATCGTGCATTCGGCATATGCGGGATTGTCTGCCGGTACACCGGCAGCTGTGCACACCGATTGCGCATCAGCGATATACGCGGCCCGCCACTCTGCAGGAGTGGCGCAAGCGGTAACGGCCAAAGTGAATATCGATGTGACCAGAAGCCTCTTCATCGCGATCCCTCGACAATGGCAACCGCGACTATTGGATCACAAATTTAGCTTCCCGCTGTCGCTTGACAACGGGCTGCTTCGCACTAAATGCGGAATTGCATGCCGGAGGCAGCACCATCGCAATCGGCAAGGAACAGCCAGCTCGCTTAATTGATGTGCCGTCCAAATGCTCGAGTCCGGCGGGTACGTAGGACTCTAGCCGTTCACCGACAGTCGCAGACCGACCCTGAGCAGGCCGGTCGTGCGTTAGAAAAGCAGTCGTTCGCGGACTCGCTGAACGGCCGGAGCGGCCTTCCAATCGCGGCGAGCGTTCGGCGAACCTCGGTTTCTTCCCCCGCTGTTCGCGTCAAGCGGCGGCTAATTTTCAGGGATTCCCGCCTTGCGCAGGCCGGCGTAAATTTGGTTCTCGGCTTGTTGCTGGAACGCTGGATTGTCGGAGACCTTAATTGCCCTGATGCGGGCAATCGACATGCCAGGTTGCCGCTTAAGCAACTCCGTCTTTGCGACGGCGGCTTTAGCGAAATCACCTTTCTGACCATAAGCCGCAACCAAGTACAGATAGCGAAGCCAGTAATCCTCGAGGGCGAGCGACTTCTGACACGCCAGGATTGCGTCGTCGTAGCGGCCGAGTGCAAGGTAGGCGCGGCATTGGAACTGAAGGAACCCAGGCACCCCAGGACCGCGCGGGTCCAGGGCGATTGCTTGCTCGAGCAGCGGCAAAGCTTCTTCCGGCCGGCCTGTGAAGTTCAACAGAAGCCCACGATCTCCGAGCGTCGAGTTTCGATACGGGTCGATGCGCAACGCCTCAGCATTGGCCTCGAACGCCTCGTTCCATCGCCACTGGCGCCAGAGCGCGTGCTCGCGCAAGATCCAGGCGCTAGGATTGTCACGATCCGCCCGAATGGCGCGACTGGAGATCTCGTCCAACTCCTTCACCACGCGGTCGTGATCGACGGCAGGATCGATGTCAAGCTGCGAGTCAAGGGTCCAGCCTACGCTCATCAACGCGTCTGCCGAGCCGCTGTCAAGACGAAGAGCCGCCTCGTACAGTTTTCGCGCTTCGAGCACGCCATTGAGCGACGGGTCACTGTCCCACACAGCGTCCCCACGCAAGATGAGGTCGATCGCGGTAGCGGTGGCCTTCGGTAAGTGCGCGGCCCGTTTTAGCTCGGCATCATAGAGAACGGGACGTACGCGATTCTTCAGCTGCACGACAATATCATCGGCGGCTCTCCCCGACGATGACCGCGGTGCAGTCACCCGGTCGCTCCATTGCTGCGTTCCGTTGGTGGTCTCGACCAGCCGTGCGACGACGACAACGTCGCCGTCCGCGTTACGAACGTCGCCTTCCACCAAATATCGGACGTTGAGATCTCGGCCGATCGCGCGCGGGTCAGTGGGTGTCTCTTTGTACTTCGCCGCGAGGCCGTGTGATGTGACCGGTACGTGCGGCATCGCACGCCCCAACGCGGACGTAACATCTTGCGTGACCCTCGCGGCCAGCGCTTCGTCATCGGCGCTGGCTGATGCGGCCGTGAAAGGCATCACGGCGACCGACATGAATGGAGGTCCGGACGGTCCCGCAGTTGTCAGGTGGACGAACAAGTACCCGACGGTAGTGCCGATGAGTACGAATGCCGCCATTGCAACGGCAAACCATCGCGACCCAAGCGCTCGCCCGAGGCGTGGCCAGCGCGCGCGATCCCGCTTGGTGTTTGCATCGCTGCGCTCGCCGAGGTGCACCCGGTACACTTCGACAGGGAGGACGATGTTCTTGACGGCTTGCGGACCTAGATCGTCGAAGCCAAAGCTGAGCTTGTCGAGAACCTGATCGCGAACCACGCGGCTTACGCAGATCCCGCCAGGCTCGGCCAATGTCTGCAGCCGCGCAGCCACATTGACGCCGTCACCGAAGATGTCGTCGTCGTCGATGATGATGTCGCCGACGTTGATGCCGACGCGAAAGTCGATCCGCTGTTCCGGCGACACACCGGCATTGCGTTCGGCCATGCCGCGCTGAATGTCGACGGCACATCGGACCGCATCGACGACGCTGGCAAACTCCAACAACAATCCATCGCCGGTGGTTTTTACAATTCGGCCGCTGTACTCGGCGATCTTCGGGTCAATGAGTTCGCGGCGGTGGGCCTTCAATCCCGCGAGGGTGGCACTGTCGTCGCGGCCCATGAGGAGGGAATAGCCCACCACATCGGCTGAGACAATTGCTGCCAGTCGTCGCTGGTCCCGCGTCAAGCATCCTCCCTGAGCGTTCGACCCCGTACCGCGATTTTGAACAAAGATCGACTGCAATGTACCACTCGAGTTGCTCGGCAAACGGGACGGCAGCGCCGCTGGACGACCGCTATCGGCGATGTTGCGCAATGACGGCTGCTGGCCGTAAGCCGACGTCGCAGTGGGGTGTGACACAAACAGAAGCGATCCTGATGCCTCGCTTTGGATGCTGCCGTGCGAGGGCGATCGGCGAAGCGCAACGGGCGGCGGTGGTTCTTCGTCATCGCGCGCAACGCGGCATTTGCCTTCAAACACCGGAGGCCGGACGAGGTCGCTCAGGCGCTGGCTGTCCGCTATGTTCTCGCGGGCAGCGTCCGTAAGTCGGGCAACCGCATCCGGATTTCCGCCGAACGGGTCGACGCGCCCCGCGCGGCCACACTATGGGCTGATCGCTACGATTTCGAGTTTGGCGAGCTTTTCGCGGTGCAAGATCGAATTACCGAACAGGTTGTGGGGCGATCGAGCCCGAGCTGCTGAAAA
>Ga0070681_10006421_pt1 | contig 11442 bp, 9 predicted proteins | sample KBSC83BmetaG_FD_65650 | JGI IMG/M metagenome (GOLD analysis project Ga0070681, IMG submission 65650) | Corn rhizosphere microbial communities from Kellogg Biological Station, Michigan, USA - KBS C8-3B metaG | ecosystem: Host-associated > Plants > Roots > Rhizosphere | place: USA: Michigan...
TGGGAATAGAGTGGAGCGCTGAATGCCAAAAACAGGAATAGAACTGTGGTAAGGACTGCCCCGAGTCTTCTCATGGTGCCTCCGCTACCTTAATTAGCTGCTTTAATTAGATGCCACAGGACCGAGCGTGTCGTACGAGCTTAACCGTATTTTGCAGGAATAGCTGCCTTAGACGGCGCCAGCAGATTCAGGTTCCACTCAGCTATGCCTTCTCCGTTCCCGCCCTGAAAAAAGTGCCGGAAAAGAATGTTCGCTCCACGCGAGGCAGCGCAGGCAATCGGTAACCTGATGGTATGATGCTGCGCGAACACTGGTCTGCGGTGCGAGCCTGTTTGCGTGGTCCCGGACGCCCTCGTCCGGGCGGGCAAGCAAGGCGCGCCTGGTCTTTGTATCAGCAATTTTTTGGCAGCAAAAAGACCGGAAATCCAGCCGGGCTTCGCACCTTTGGGCGGGTTGTGGTGGGCGCCCCAGTTTCGGCGGTGAAAGAACCAATCAGGGAGGACATCGACACATGTCAGTAAGAGCCAGAATTCTGGTCGCGCTGTTAGGTCTGCTGGTCGCACCTTCGTTGCTGTGGACGCAGGAAAAACCGCTGGCCGCCACTCCTCCGATGGGGTGGAACAGCTGGAACAAATTCGGATGCCACGTGAGCGAAGACCTGATCCGGCAAATGGCCGATGCCATGGTGAAGTCCGGCATGAAAGATGCCGGCTATCAATACATCGTGATCGACGATTGCTGGCAAGTGGAGCGCGACGCGAGCGGCAACATCGTGCCCGATGCTAAGACCTTTCCCTCGGGCATCAAGGCGCTGGCTGATTATGTCCATTCGCGGGGACTCAAGTTTGGGATCTACTCCGATGCCGGGGTCAAAACTTGCGCGAAGCGTCCCGGCAGCCTGGGCCATGAATATCAGGATGCGTTGCAGTACGCCGCCTGGGGCGTCGATTACCTGAAGTACGACTGGTGCAACACTTCGACGCAGGATGCGGAGGCTGCGTACGCGCTCATTCGGAATGCCCTGAATTCGACAGGCAGGCCGATTGTGCTGAGCATCTGCGAGTGGGGCACGGCCAAGCCGTGGCTCTGGGGCGAGAAGGTGGGGGGGAATCTGTGGCGCACGACCGGTGACATTCGCGACCAGTGGGAGAGCAAGGACCACCACCATCTCGGCATGCTCGATATCCTGGATCTGCAGGTTGGAATAGAAAGTTACGCCGGGCCCGGTCACTGGAACGATCCTGACATGCTCGAAGTGGGAAATGGGGGCATGACGACGGAGGAGTACCGCGCCCACTTCAGCCTGTGGTCCATCCTCGCGGCGCCCCTGATTGCAGGCAACGATCTGCGCGACATGAAGCCAGAGATCCACGACATTCTCACCAACAAGGAAGTGATCGCGGTAAACCAGGATCCTTTGGGCAGCGAGGGCCGCCGAGTCCGCAAGGACGGTGACCTGGAAGTCTGGGCCAAGCAGATGCAGGACGGAAGCCGCACCGTGGTCCTGCTCAATCGCGACACGACCGAGAAGCAGGTTGGTTTCTCCTGGGAGGATGTAGGTTATCCGAGCCATCTGAGCGCCGGCGTGCGCGATCTGTGGAAGGCGAAGGATCTGGGACAGTTCAAAGGAAAATTCTCCGCCGCGGTTGGGCCTCACTCGGTAGTAATGGTTAAGGTCGCACCCTGAGTCGCCGTGGCAAGGAGAGATTTCCAGACGAACTGGAAATAAAAAGCCGGTAACCAGTTACTGGTTCTCAGTTCTCAGGGATTGAGCTAACAGGGAGTGTTCAATGCGTCAGTTGCTCGTCATACTGGTTGTGGGGTTGATTCTGCCGGCCGCGGCCGATGCTCAGAAGTCATGCCAGGCTCTTTCGTCTCTTAAACTGGAAGAGACCACGATCACTTCCGCCCAGCTTGTCGCGGAGGGAACATTTACTCCGCCAGCGGGGCAGCAGGGTTTTCCGGGCGCGGACAACTACAGACAGGTCCCGGAGTTTTGCCGGGTCCGGGCCGACGTCCGGCCGTCGAAAGACTCGGATATCAAGATCGAAGTGTGGATGCCCACCTCAGCGTGGAACGGGAAATATCAGGGACAAGGTAACGGGGGCTTTGCCGGAACGATTGATTACTCCGGCCTGGCCAGCGCCGTCCGTCGAGGCTACGCCAGCGCCGCCACCGATACCGGCCATGCCGGCGAAGCCACTGACGCCACTTGGGCCCTGGGACATCGCGAGAAAATTATTGATTTCGGCTACCGTGGCATTCACGAAATGTCAGTGCAGGCCAAGGCCGTGATCGCGGCGTTTTACGGCAAAGGTCCCCAACACTCCTATTTCGCCAGTTGCTCGGACGGGGGGCGCGAAGCTCTCATGGAAGCGCAACGGTTTCCAGATGACTATGACGGAATTGTTGCCGGCGCCCCCGCCAATTTTTGGACTCACCTGGTTGCGGGCGCCGCCTGGAACAGCCAGGCTCTGCTGTCGGACCCATCCAGTTACATCCCGGCGGCAAAATTGCCCGCGATCAGCGCCGCGGCACTTGCCGCTTGCGACGCGAAGGATGGATTGACCGACGAACTCATCAGTGACCCCACGGCGTGCCATTTCGATCCCGCCCGCATCCAGTGCAAGGGACCGGAATCGGACACCTGCCTGACGGAGGCCCAGGTAACGGCGTTGAAAAAGATTTATGCCGGTCCCCGTGCTTCGAGCGGCACGCAGATATTCCCGGGCTACATGCCGGGCGGCGAACTCGGGGGCGGCGGCTGGGCGCCCTGGATAACCGGCAGCGCTCCGCGCAAGAGTCTGCAATTTGCCTTTGGAACTCATTTTTTTGCCGACATGGTCTTCGACGACGCCAACTGGGATTTTCGCAAATTCAAGCTGGAGGAAGACACCAGACTTGCGGACAAGAAGGTGGCAGCGATGCTCAACGCCACCAACCCTGACCTGCGGCCTTTCCGGAAACGCGGCGGCAAGCTGATTCTGTATCACGGCTGGAGCGATGCCGCGATCTCGCCCATCAACTCGATTCACTACTACGACAGCGTCATGAAAAAGATGGGGAGCGGGGCCGGCGATTTCATCAGGCTGTTCATGGTGCCGGGACTGCAGCACTGTTTCATGGGACCGGGGCCCAACGCGTTTGGGCAGATCTCAAGCGGCCCGCAGGGCGATCCCGAGCATGACGTGCTAAGCGCCGTGGAACGCTGGGTGGAGAGCGGGGTGGCCCCGCAAAAAGTAATTGCCACGAAATACGTCAATGACCTTGATCCCAGCCAGGGGGTCAAAATGACGCGGCCACTTTGCCCTTACCCGCAAGTGGCGGCATACCATGGAACAGGCGATAAAAATGACGCGGCCAGCTTCGCCTGCGTAGTCAGAGCAACCAGCCCTTAGCGCTACAGTACCTCCCCAAACCGATTACAGGTTCTTGCCGATGTATCGCACGGCACTGGTCAGTTAATTTTGATTGGCTATCTAATCATGCGTCGTGGAGGAATTATCATGGACAAGGACAGAGTGGAAGGTAAAGTCAAGGACATCGCGGGCCGAGCGCAACGCCAGGTCGGAGAATGGACCGGCGACGAGGAAGCTCAGGTAAAGGGTGCCGCCAAGCAGGTGGAAGGCAAAGTCCAGAATGCCTGGGGCCAGGCGAAGGATGCGGTAAAGAAGTCCAACAAGAGCGAGGCTGAACAGGATCAGGCGGACCGGGAAGAAGCAGAACGGCGGCGGAATCGCGCAGCCAACGAGTAGCCTGAAGCCGGTGGGGCCTCCGCAGGCCCCCGCTTTTGACGTTAATGTCTCGGTGCCAGGATGCGAACCAGGGCGGCACTCAACAGGTCAGGTTTGAAGCCAAAGGGACCGGGAAGACTTTTATAGGCGACGCGGCCCTGTGCGTCGATCAGATAAATGCGGTCAGGCCAGCCGGTGTAGGCCCGTTCGGTCGAGTTGCCAAACTCGTCCAGCACGCTGGGAAACTTTATGCCCAGCTTGCGTACGCACGCTCCCGCGATATAGGCACGCTCCTCTTCATCTTTTGGACTGGCGAAAACGACCTGGTCCTTGATATTGCTCTGCATCTGCCAGACGTCGCTGGGATGCGCTTCCGTGATGTACACCACCAGAAAGGCCACACGATCGCGGTACTGCTCATAAAGTTTGTTAAGGGCAGGAACCTCCCGCCGGAAAGGCGGTCAGGTGTAACTTCCGAACACCAGCACTACCGGCTGCTCGTTGTTTAAAGCAGACAGCTGCACCCGTTCGGTCTTGTCCAGTTTGAGCAGAGAGAAATCCGGCGCGGCATCTCCCACCTGCAGGCTTCCAGCACGCGCGTGTGTCCAGAGCGTTTCAAACGGGAAGAGGAGGAAAGGGACTGGGCCGGGCATCTTCGCCATGACTCGGCCGAAGGTCTCCGGCGGCTGGTGCATCGACCACCAGATAAAGCCTCCGCAAGCCAGATAGACGACTACCAGAACGATGGCGGCGATTAACATTCGTTTGCGGGCGGTGGGGCTGAGTTTCAGGCGGAGCTTGAACGTGTCCCAGCGCATGGCACGAACACTCTAGGGGCTAGGTGGCGAATACGGCAATAGTAGATATGTATTAAGTTCGTTAAGTCTTGCCGTGTTCAATGAGCAGCAGGCCGAGATGGGTTTGCGGGGCGTCGCGGTAGTAGTTCGCCGGATCTTAGGGTTGGCGAAGCGTCACGAAAGTCAATGTCGGCAATCGTGGCACGGCTCACCCCGTATTCCCTCGTACCCTTCCTTCGCGATGATGGGGACCATGATCAGGGCAGCCACGGGATCAGCCCACCACAAACCGAAAGTCGCATTCAACACCAGGCCGGCGAGCAGAATTGCTGACAAGTACACGCAGAAGTCAGTCTGCTTCGCGTCGGCCTTCATCGCTGCGCTGCCGAGCTGGCTGCCCACTTTCTTCTTTGCGCTGGAGAGAATGGGCATAACTACAAGCGAAACGCATGCCAGAACAATCCCCGGAATACTATGTTCAGGAGGTTTTCTGCCCAGGAGAACAGAGACCGCTTCGCAGGTAACGTACACGGCAAGGGCGATGAAGCAGGTGCCCACTATCCTGATACTCAACCGCTCGTTTCTTTCGCGACTCTCTTCATCCGCGTCGACGGACATTCTCCACAGTAGCGTGGCACCAGAGGTGACTTCGATGAAGCTATCCATTCCAAAACCAACCAGCGAGATGCTGCCCGCGATCACGCCCGCTATGACCGCTACCAACCCTTCAAGGCTATTCCAGCCAATCGTGAAATATTCCAGCCGTCTCCCGCGATCTACAACAGTCCTTCGAGTCGCGGCAAATTCAGTCACGGCAAGAGCATATCAATACTGGGGAGGGTTGCGTTGTCGGACAGCACTGCTCTGCCAGAGTCAGCTGACTTGCGGCAGGTAGCACTCTGAGTTTTTCCTTCGTCCTCAGTAAATCAGCTTCAGGGAAAACTGGATCTGCCGCGACGGCCCGGCGGTCTTGCTGATGACGCCAAAGCCGCTCCCGCGCAGGATATTCGACGGCAGACCGAAATTCACCAGGTTGAAAACATTGAAGAACTCGGCGCGAAATTCCACTGTGCCCAGTTCGCTGTTTCCGCGACGGCCGAATGGCGTGTCTTTGATGAGCGCTATGTCGTATTGCTGAAAGCCTGGCCCGCGGAAGGTGCTGCGTCCCAGCGTGCCAAAGCGGCCGTGGTTGGGGCCGGTGCCGCCGGGCACGTTGATGGGAATCGAAAAGAATGATTCGTTGTCAGCGCCGCGCCCGAAATAATCCTCGCGCACCGCGCCGCTGGTAGAGAAATGCGGCTGCTCTACCAGATCGGGGCGGTCGGCCCCGCCTGCTCCCACTCCGGTCTGCTGCACTCCCGAGTACACGGTGAAGGGGGCGCCGCTGGTCAGGGTAGTGATATTCAGGAACTGCCAGCCCCGGGTGAGAGTTCGTCCCAATGGCCGCAGAAAACTCACATGGTCGAGGGGCAGGACCTGGATCACGCTCAGAGTAAAGGAGTGGGTCGCGTCGAACGTGGACGGGCCTTTTTCCGCGTCCGGGTTCCAGGGATTCTGGGGCATGGTCTGCAGCACCACGCCCGCTCCCGCGATCGAGCCTCCCAGAACGGCGCTGGTATCGTCAATCGATTTGGAATAGGTATAGCTGGCTTGCAGGCCGAGGCCCAGGCGCGCAGAATTCTTGCTGACGCCGGACTGTAGCGCATGATAAGTGGAATGCGAACGGCTGGTCATCACGCTCTCCGGCCCAAAACCTCCAACCGCATTGCCCGATGAATCGAATTGGGTGAAGGGGGCGAAGGCCGGATCGGCGCCGCCATAACTGTTGGGCGAATAGACCGCGGCCAGGTGCACTCCGGCGGTGGCGACGTAGGCGGCGGTGAACTTGAAGTCCCTGAAATCGTGGTCGACGCCGGCGGTGTAGCTCTCGATGTAACCGTTGCGAAAATTCTTTGCCAGCCCGACCATGGAGAGCAACTGCACCTGATTTCCCGGCGTGAGCGCGGTTAGATCGTTCTGGTAGCGCTGCAGGTCCACCTGCGTGTTTGGCGGTACGTGACTGGCATCTCCGTTGGGAAACAGAGGCTGGCCCGCCGTAGTGTAGGGAGGCGGAAGCGTCACCGGCACCACCGAATTCTGGAAGGGCAACGGGACATTGGGCAGCGCGCTGGCGTAAAGGCTGGTCGCAAGCGGAATCGCGCCGGTAAGAAAATTGTCCTGCCAGAGGTTGGGAACAAGGGACGTGATCGCTCCGCCCGCGTGCAGCACGGTATGACTGGTGAAGGCATAGTCCACGGAGAGGCGCGGTCCCAGGCCCTTCCAGTCCTGGTCATAAGGAGGCTGCGGGTTGAAGTAAAAGGGTTGCTTCGCATTGTGGTCCCAGTACGGAACCTCCCGGCCGCTGGCGTTTACGAATCTGGGCAGCGAGGTACGATTTTCCGCTTCGTGGATGCGGCTGTTTACTTCGTAGCGCAGCCCGTAGTTGATGGTCAGATTCGGTCGCGCCTTCCAAGTGTCCTGAAAGTAGAAGTTGTAAGCCTCGCGTCGGACCGCGGCTTCGTCGAAGCGGTCGCCGGTGGGAGTGACGTCCGCGGCGGCGATGACTCCGTACGAATAGGGCGTTGCAGTGAGCAAGCCGGTCAGCGAATCGGGCAGCGGATCGCCAGGATGAATGTCATGGGTGCCGCTGGCCGAAGTGATCAGCACGGGAGAATATGCCGTACCTCCGCCAAACGTGTACTGCCCGTTGGGATTGGTCCCGAAAATCGTGGCGTCGCGGTTGTGCCGGATTTCCACTCCCCACTTGAAGATGTGATTGGAGTGCACGTAGCTCATGTCTTGCCTGAGTTGGTAGAGGTTGCTGTACGATCCGAAAATCGAACCGCCGGGCTGGTTGAACGCGAGAAAAAGGCCGTCGCCGAAAGCCATGGCCGGCTGGGTGTGGTTGATGGCCGGGAAAAAGGGAGTGCTGCGAATGTAGCTGAACGCAGTGTCTGAAATAAAGTTCGGAGAAATGGTGCGCGAGTATTTCACTCCGGCGTTGCGCTGGTGATCGAAAAACTGCACCGCAAAGCTGGGATCAATCGCTGTCTGGTCGGGATTGGTCAGCGGCCCCGTCACCTGGTTGAGACTGAACCGGGTCAACAGCGATGCCTTGTCCGAAATGCGGTGATCGACCCGCACCGAAAACTGGTCGGTGCGAGTGTAAATCTTGGACGAGGCGGCATAGGTGCGATCGCCATAGGCCCCCTTGGGATCGTTGGGCAGGGGATAGTGGTCGAGCACCGGGACGATGGCCGGGTTCACCGGGACGGTCAGGGTGTCGCCGGGAAAAGTTTCGGTGTCAATGCCCTGGCGCTCGGCCGCGGTGGGGACGGGAAACACCTGCGTCGTACCCAGCACCTGGCGGAAACCCTGGTACTGGCCAAAATAAAAAGTGCGGTTGCGGCCGTCGTAGATTTTCGGCAGCACCACCGGGCCGCCGTTGGTGAACCCAAATTCATTGCGCACAAAGGGAGGAAGGCGGCGCTCGTCGGCGACGCTCTTGTGATCGAAGTAGTTGCGGGCGTCGAAGGCGGCATTGCGGGCAAATTCAAAGAAGCTGCCGTGCACCTGGTTGGTGCCGGATTTCGTGACCACATTGGTGTAGCTGGCGGCGCCGTGACCGATCTCCGCCGTCATCACTCCGGCATTGGACTGCACTTCCTGGATGGCATCCACGTTGAAGTTGGAAAAAGTTGCGCCACCCATTTCCGGATCGGTAGTGTCGAACCCGTCCAGGGCAAAGACAGTGGTGGTGCCGCGCTGCCCGTTGACTGCAAATTGCTGGGTAAAGTTAGCGGCGCCATTGGCATCGGTCATAGTGCCGGCGGCCAGCAGCAGCAGCTTGCTGAAGTCGCGCGCATTCAGCGGAAGACTGGAAACTTCTCCGCTTGAAAGCCGCTCGCCACCGCTGGACTGTGCCGAAGACTCCTCGCCGATGGGCAGGATGCGGACTTCCGCCTGGGACAACAGCTGCAGAGTGCCGTTGAGCGAGGCGCCGCCCGCCATGGCGAGGGGCTTCGACATGCGCCAGGTCTTGCCGCCGCTTTCCACCGAAACGTCGTAGTCTCCGGCAAGGATGTCAGAGAGCGCAAACTCGCCGCTGGCAGTTGTCGAGGCTTGGTAGTGGCGGTCCCCTGTTGACGAGGTGAGTTTGACGGTTGCCGTGGTGATTGGTTTTCCGCCACTGTCTCGTAAAATGCCGCGCCACGATGACAGGGCAACGGCCCCCGCCACCGGCACCAACAGGGCAATGAGGCACAGGGTATGAACAGGTTTCCCAAGACGGAAGGACATTGCAGGGAATTATATCCGCTATACATGCGGAGACAGCCGCCCTCGGCTGTCGGGTCGAGCGCAGCTCGACTTGGTTTTCCGGAAGTCCAGCGGAGCTTCGCTCCGCCGGACAGCCGAGGGCGGCTGTCCCCACGTGAGTTTCTTGCGATATAGTAGCGGCTTCAGGTTTCAGCATGGCCCGTCTCCCTCGGTTGCGAGAAATTCCCACCTTGGTACGGGCCGCTGCTTTGGTGTGCTCCGTCCGGCTGGCTTTGTGGTTCGTCCCTTTTGCCAGATTGCCGCGGGTGGTGAAGTTCCTGGCCCGTCCGCGCTTAGCTCGGCAGAGCTACTACTCGTCGGACCAACTCAGTTGGGCGGTGCGCGCTATCAGCCGGTACGTGCCCCGCGCCACCTGTTTCACCCAGGCCCTGGTCCTGCATATCATGCTCCGGCAGGAAGGCCTGCCGTCCAGAATTCGGATTGGCGTCAGCCAAGACGCAGGACACTTCGAAGCCCACGCCTGGGTTGAATGTCAGGACCGGGTGATGATCGGCGACTCCGGCTTGCGGCGCTATACGCCGATGATGGTGTGGGAATGAAGGCACAAATCAGGCGGCGACCGGCAAGCGAGATGCCGTTAAGGCCGCTGGTGGACCCCCAACCGCTGTTCAGAGAATCCCAGCGAAATCGTGGCCCTTGATTCTGCAGGCCATGGCGGCCCGAAAGCCGCTCCAGAAGCACATCATTTTTCAAAAGTCAGCGGGCCGAATGTTTGCTGGATTGAGGATATAATTCATCCGGCGCCCGGCATGGTCGGAACTCGACTCGCTGGAAATACTTTGACTGTCACGGATTCTCATGCCTGAAAAGGGAGTTTCGCTGGAATCAATCGTGGCGCTTGGCGACGACCTCGTGGCACGCGACTTCAATGGTCAAGTCGTGATTCTGAACCTGGAGTCCGGGACGTACTTCGGCCTCGAGCAACTGGGGGCACGGATCTGGGCGCTCCTCCAGCAAGGTGGGCCACTGCGCAGAGTGTTCGAAGAGATTTATCAGGAATATGATGTTTCCCCAGACACACTTGAGCGCGACCTTCTGCGCCTCGTCGGTGAATTGCATATTAAAGGCCTGGTAAGCGTCTCGCCGCCGCTGAAGAGCCAGGACACCCGTGCCTAGGGTGCGCAAAGTCTTGGAGCCCTCGGCTCCGGACTGGCTCGCCGAGGTCGAACTCGGCCGATTCTCAATCCTGCCCCGTCTCAACTCTGCGATCGTGAGCGTCCAAGCGAAAGAGCAGGCTGCCTCATGAGCGGCATCGCTGGCATCTACAACATCAACGGCGTGCCGGTTGACCCTGTTGTTCTTCACCGCATGATCGATGCCAGCGCTCATCGAGGGCCTGACGGCGTACGGCAGTGGATCGATGGACCGGTTGGTCTGGGGCATTGCATGCTTCATACCACTCCGGAGTCGGTTTACGAACGGCAACCGCTCAGGGATGAATCGAATGACTTGTGCCTCACCATGGATGGCCGGGTGGACAATCGCGAAGATCTTTTCGCGGCGCTCAAGTCAGCGGGTGCGAGGCTTCGCGACCATACGGACGCTGAACTTGTCCTGAGGGCTTACGAATGTTGGGGTGCCGAGTGCCCGGAGAAGATCATCGGTGACTTTGCCTTTGTAATCTGGGACAAGCGGCACCGGCAGCTTTTTTGTGCCAGGGACATACTGGGGATCAAGCCCTTTTACTATCATAGCGACGGCCGCAAATTCCTTTGGGCATCTGAACTCCACCAGCTTTTTCGGGACGCATCTGTTCCCCGCGAGCCCAATGAAGAAATGGTGGCAGAGTATTTGGCTGCGAACCTTACCCACCGGGAAGAAACCCTGTACAAGGGTATTTTGCGCCTCCCCCCGGCGCACTCTCTTTTGATTCGAGAAGGCCGGATCGACAAACGCGTCTATTGGGATCTCGATCCAGGCAAAGAGGTTCGCCACCGAACTGATGAGGAGTACGCAGAGCACTTCTCCTCGGTTTTTAAAGAAGCCGTGCGCTGCCGATTGCGGAGCCAGGGGCCGGTTGGGGCGGAACTGAGCGGCGGCCTGGATTCTTCCTCGGTGGTTGCCATGGCACAGGAGGTCTATCGAGAAGGGCTGGCCGCTGACCACGATTTTGCAACGCTTTCACTGGTTTATCCGGGCCGGTCATACGACGAGAGTTCGTACATTGATGACGTCGTTGATATGTGGAAGGTGGAGTCCCACAAATTGCACCAGGAGGCGGTCTCGCCCTCCGTGTATTTTGAGGACGCCCGTCGTTATGAAGATTTCCCGGATTATCCGAACGGCGTCATTTCGAACCCAATCTCGGTTCTCTGCCGGCAAAATCGGCTCCGCGTGGTTCTTGGCGGCGGAGGGGGAGATGAGTGGCTCACGGGAAGCTTTTATCACTATGCTGATTTCCTGCGGCGGCTCAACCTATTGTCCCTGGTGCGTCAGCTGCGCTGTGATCGGCAGTTCGGCCGAACTTCAACTGGAGTGCCTGCCATTATCTTCCCGCGGCGCGCTCTTCTAAAGGTTGGATTCTTTCCTCTTCT
>Ga0070681_10006424_pt1 | contig 11440 bp, 9 predicted proteins | sample KBSC83BmetaG_FD_65650 | JGI IMG/M metagenome (GOLD analysis project Ga0070681, IMG submission 65650) | Corn rhizosphere microbial communities from Kellogg Biological Station, Michigan, USA - KBS C8-3B metaG | ecosystem: Host-associated > Plants > Roots > Rhizosphere | place: USA: Michigan...
CGCTTCGTGAGTCCGTGAGTCTCCACCGCCCAGCCCATGTCAGTCACCGGTACAGCGTCGCCCAATCTCGGCCCGCGGACATCAGGGAGAGTCCCTGAACTGACCCTGATCGGCACGGACCGTCGCCCGGGTCCCTGAGAACGGGCTCGGCCGACTGCGTCACGGCTGCAGGAGACTGGCCCCACTCCAGTCGCGCCCGCTGCCCGATTAGAGGTGCCGATACACCGCACACGAGAAGGCCGTCTGGGGCGCCGTGTATCGGTACTTGCCCGGCCCTCCGCAGACCGCCTTTCTGGCGCTTCTGTCAGCGGCTGAGAGCCCTATAGCGTGCTCAGCCGCTGACAGATGGTGCGGGTTGGGCGCCGCGGACGAGGCGGCCGGGGAGCGCGTCGAGCGGCTCGCCGTCGCGGTAGACCTCCCGGCCGCTCACGATGGTGTGCCGGTAGCCCTCCGCGCGCTGCAGCAGCCGTCGTCCGCCGCCCGGCAGGTCGAAACGCATCTCGGGACGGCGTAGCCGCACCCGGTCGATGTCGAGAACGTTGATGTCGGCCTTGTAGCCCGGCGCGAGCACGCCGCGGTCGTCCAGCCCGACGGCGTGCGCGGTGTCACGGGCCTGGCGCTGTACGACGAACTCGAGCGGGAGGCGGTCGTGGTCACGCTCGCGCACCCAGTGCTCGAGCAGCGTCGTCGGGAAGCTGACGTCGCAGATCGTGCCGACGTGCGCGCCGCCGTCGGACAGCCCGGGGATTGTGTGAGGGTCGGCGAGCATCGTGTGCACCGCATCGAGGTTGCCGTCGGCGTAGTTGAGGCTGGTCACGTAGACCATCGCGTAGCCGTTGTCGGCGAGCAGCACGTCGTAGACGAGGTCCTCCGGCGTGCGTCCCTCCCGACGGGCGCGTTCGGCGATCGAGTCACGTGGGTCCGGCTCGTAGTTGGGCGGGTCGGTCAGCTCGTACATCACGTGGTACTTGTCGATCAGTCGCCCGCCGATGAGGTTGGCGTTCTTCTCCTTCGTGTGCGCGGCCAGCACCTGCTCCTTGAACGCGGGGTCGCGCATGATCTCGACCTGCTCGGCGATCGGCATCCCGGCGATGCGCTTCCAGGCAGGGTTGGTCATGAACGGGTGCAGCGTGCACGCCAAGCCCATGAGCAGCCCGACGCCACGCGCAGCCACCTGCGCGCGCAAGGGAAGCCCTTCGGCGTTCGCGTCGGCAAGCCGGCGCAGCACCTCGAGGTAGGTCTCCTTCGCCAGCGGCGACTGCGCGAGCGAGAACGACAACGGCCGCCCGGATGCCTTGACCATCGACAGCATCACGTTGAAGTCCACGTCGACGTCGATGAAGTCGGTCACGAGCTGCATGACGCCCTTGCCGGCCGCACCGAGCTCGCCGGCGATGCCGACGAGCTCGTCGACCCCGGCGTCGTACGACGGCGTGAGCTCGCCCGTCACGCTGCGGTGGTTCAGCGTCCGTGAGGTTGTGAACCCCAACGCGCCGGCCTCGACGGCGGCACGCGCGAGCTTCGCCATCGCCGCGATGTCGTCGGCGGTCGCGGCCCGTCCCGACTCCGCCCGCTCCCCCATCACGTGCACCCGCAGTGCCGCGTGCGGCACCTGCGTGGCGAAGTCGATGTCGTGCGGACGCGCCTCGAGCGCGGCGAGGTAGTCGTCGAAGCTGCTCCAGCTCCAGTCGAGCCCCTCGTGCAGCGCTGTGCCCGGGATGTCCTCGATGCCTTCCATCAGGTCGATCAACCGCTGGTGATGCTCCGGCACGACCGGCGCGAAGCCGACGCCACAGTTGCCCATCACCACGGTCGTCACGCCGTGCCAGGCGGACGGCAGCAGCCGCTCGTCCCACGTCGCCTGGCCGTCGTAGTGGGTGTGGATGTCGACGAAGCCCGGCGCGACCACCGCGCCGTCGGCGTCGATCTCGCGCCGCCCGCGACCGACGTCACGGCCGACAGCCGTGACGACGCCGTCGTCGACCGCGACGTCCGCGGTCACCGGTGCTCCCCCGTTGCCGTCGACGACACTTCCGCCCCGGATGACCAGATCGTGCTCGCTCATGCCGGGATGGTGTCACGACGACCTTGATCCGGACGAGGATCGTCCGTCCGACCGGGTCACACCCACCGCGCAGGGATGCGTCAAAAGGTGACACGGGAGGGTCATTTTCGTTCCTTTACCCTGTCACGTCTTGCGGGTCGTCCGGCCGCGCATTCCCATCCGTTGTATGGCCACCGAAAGCAGCTCGGTGTCGACCAGGCGCCCCACGGTGCCCGTCGGTTCGCCGGCTGCACTGCGCGGCGCGAACCGCACCCGTGTTCTGCAGCATCTCCGGCGAGCGGGTACGGCGAGCCACTCCGAGCTCGCACGGGCCACCGGGCTGTCGCGCGCGACCGTGCTCAACATCGTGCGCGAGCTCACGGACAGCGGGCTGGTGACGGTGACGGAGGGCGAGCGCCACGGCCGGCGGACCATGGACGTGTCGTTCAACCGCCGGGCGGGGGTGGTCGTCGGCATCGACTTCGGGCAGCGGCACCTGCGGATGGCCGTCTCCGACCTCGCCCATGAAGTGCTGGCCGAGGGCTGCGAGAGCCTCGCGCTCGGGCACAACGCTCATGACGACCTTGCGCTCGTGTCGCGCGTGCTCTGCCGCCTGCTCGACACGGCCCACGTCCCGCGCGACGACGTCGTCGGCGTGGGCATGGGGCTACCGGCCCCCGTCGATCCGCTGACGGGCGAAGTCGGACTGCCGTCGATCCTGCCGGGCTGGATGGGCGTGCCCGCCGCAGCCGAGGTGAGCAAGGCGCTTGGCGCGCCCGTCGTCGTCGACAACGACGCGAACCTCGGCGCGGTCGCCGAGATGACGTGGGGCGCGGCCAAAGGCCGCTCCGACGTCGTCTACATCAAGGCGTCGACAGGCATCGGTGCAGGTCTCGTCATCGGCGGCACGCTCTATCGCGGCGCTGCCGGAACCGCCGGCGAGATCGGGCACATGACCATCGACGAAGACGGTCCGCTGTGCCGGTGCGGCAACCGCGGATGCCTCGAGTCGTACGCCGGCTCGACCGCGCTCGTCGAGCTGCTTCGCACCGGCCACGGACCCGATGTGACACCGCGACATCTCATCGAGCTCGGCCTCGACGGCGACGTCGGCGCACGACGGGTGCTGTCCGACGCGGGCCGCTACATCGGCATCGCGGTGGCCAACCTGTGCAACCTCGTGGCCCCTCAGCTCGTCGTCATCGGCGGTGAGCTGGCACAGGTCGGCTCGCTGCTGCTCGACCCCATTCGCGCGGTCATTGCGCGCCGTTCCGTCCCGACAGCGGCGAACGCCGCGGAGATCGTGCCGTCCAGCCTCGGCGATCGGGCCCAGGTGCTCGGAGGTATCGCCACGGCACTGCTCGCGGTCACACCGGAGCAGGTACTCGCTGCGCCGCCTTGACGCACACCCTCGCACCCGACCCGGCGTACGTGATCCCCGAAGCAAGGAGAGAAAGATGTTCGACAGACGCAAGGCCGCCTTCGCGGCCCTCGCAGCCGGAGGCATGATCGTCGTCGCCGCCTGTGGCGGCTCGTCGTCCGGCGGCAAGTCGGCGCAACCCGGCAGCACGTCCAGCTCGGCCGGGACGCCGAACGTCAGCGCGACCGGCTTCACCTCGGACTTCGCCGTGATGGCGCAGCTGAAGGGTCTAGCGGCCAGTGGCAAGGGCAAGATCGCCGTCCTGCTGCCGGACACGACCACATCGGCGCGCTACGTACAGTTCGACGCGCCACTGCTGACCAAGGCCTTCCAGACCGCGGGCATGTCGTCGTCGGACTTCACCGTGCAGAACGCGCACGGTGACAACGCGACGCAGGTCAGCCAGGCACAGGCGGCCATCACCAACGGTGCGACCGTGCTCATCGTCGACCCGCTGACGTCAGGCGTCGGTGCCCAGATCGAGAAGTACGGGAAGCAGCACGGCGCGGCCGTCATCGACTACGACCGGCTCACCCTGGGTGGCCAGCGCGCCTACTACGTCAGCTTCGACAACGTGAAGGTCGGCGAGCTGATCGGCCAGGGCATGGCCGACTGCCTCACCGCGTGGAAGGTGAGCAGCCCGCAGATCATCGAGATGAAGGGCGACCCGACGGATAACAACGCAACCCAGTTCGCCCAGGGCTACGAGAACATCATCAAGCAGCACTCCAACTGGAAGATCGTCGCCGTGCCGCCCGGCACCTGGGACGCGCCGACGGCCCTGACGGAGTTCACGCAGGTGTTCACGGCGCACCCCAACGCCAACGCGGTCATCAACCCGAACGACAACACCGCGTCAGGCATCATCACCTACCTGCAGAAGCACGGCGTCAAGCCGAAGACCTTCCCGACCACCGGGCAGGACGCGTCGACCGTCGGTCTGCAGAACGTGCTCGTGGGGCGTCAGTGCGGCACGGTCTACAAGCCGATCTACATCGAGGCTCAGGCCGCGGCGGCCGTAGCGCTGTTCGTCCGGGCCGGCAAGACCCCGCCGAGCTCTCTCGTCAACGCGACGGTCAAGGACACACAGGCCAACGTCGACGTGCCGACCGTGTCGTTGACACCGGTCTGGGTGACGCCGTCCAACATGAACGACACCGTCATCAAGGACGGAGCGGTCAAGGCGTCGGACATCTGCACGGCAGCCGTGAAGTCCGCCTGCCAGTCTGCCGGCATCAGCGGATGACGACGAATCCCGACGTGGGGGCCCGGCCGGCCGGCCGGGTCCCTACGGCCGAGCGGACGCCACTGCTCAGTCTGCAGGAGATCGGCAAGCACTTCGGGGCGGTCCAGGCGCTGCGCGACGTCAACCTCGACATCTACGCCGGCGAGGTCACCGCACTCGTCGGAGACAACGGCGCAGGGAAGTCGACGGCGATCAAGACGATCTCCGGCATCTGGGCACCTGACGCCGGTCGCATCTTCTGGGAGGGCCACGAGGTGCACATCCGCGGCCCGCGAGATGCGGCCGCGCTCGGCATCGCGACGATGTACCAGGACCTCGCGCTGTCCGACAACCTCGACATCGTCGCGAACATGTTCCTCGGCAGAGAGCGGCGCCGCTTCGGACTGCTCGACGAGGCGGCGATGGAAATCGCGGCGCGCAAGACGCTGGCGGACCTGAAGGTGACGACCGTGCGGTCCATCCGTCAGCCCGTCGGCTCCCTGTCCGGCGGCCAGCGGCAGGCGGTCGCGGTCGCCCGCGCGGTGCTCGAGGACGCGAAGCTCGTGATCATGGACGAGCCGACCGCCGCGCTCGGTGTGTCGCAGACCGCGATGGTGCTCAATCTTGTTCGCACCTTGAGCGCCAGCGGCGTGGCAGTGCTGCTCATCTCGCACAACCTCGTCGATGTGTTCAGCGTGGCCGACCACATCGCCGTCCTCTACCTGGGCCACGTGGTCAAGGTCTCGCCCGCGGCGGAGCTCGACACGCAGCGCGCCGTCGAGCTCATCACGACCGGGGCGGTCGGCGGCGCGAGTGGCGGCAACGAGAGGACGACCGATGGCAATGGGTGAAGCGCCGCCGCAGGCAGTCGACGAGGTCCCTGCGCATGTCGACGAGGCCAGTCTCGCGAGCAACGAGTACGTCGCCGACACTCTCGGCGAGTGGGCGCGCGGTCAGTGGCTGAAGATCAAGAGCGGTGACAGCGGTGCGCTGCCGGTTCTCGTCGGCTTCATCGTCATCATCGTCATCTTCCAGTCGCAGAACTCGAAGTTCCTCTCGTCGGTCAACCTGGTCAACCTGATCCAGCAGGCCGGGTTCCTCGTCATCTTCGGCCTCGCGGAGATCTTCATCCTGCTGCTCGGTGAGATCGACCTGTCGATCGGCTACAACGCCGGCGTCGGCGCGGCGATCACCGCCGAGCTCGCCGCGCCGCCGCACAACCAGTCGTGGCTCGTCGCGGGCCTGGCGGGCGTCGGTGTCTGCGCTTTCTTCGGGCTGGTCCAGGGCCTGATAGTCACGCGGCTCGGTCTGCCTGCCTTCATCGTCACGCTTGCGGGCTATCTGGGCCTGCAAGGTGTGAGCCTGTTCCTCTACAACGCCGACAAGCACGCCGTCGGCGGCACGATCAGCATCACCAACGGTGTCCTCAACGGCATCGTCTACAACTCGCTGTCTCCCGCAGCCGGGTGGATCGTGATGCTCGCCGTTGTGGTGCTTTTCGGCGCGGTCAACATCGTGGGTTACCGCCGTCGGGTCGCCAACGGCCTCGCAGCACCGCCGTTCGCTCTCGTGCTCATCAAGGTCGGCGCGCTCGCGGTCGCGGGCATCGTCCTGGTGCTGATCTGCAACCAGAACCGCAGCCTCGGACTCACGTCGCTACGCGGCGTGCCCTACGTCGTCGTGGTAGTGCTGGCGCTGGTGGCGATCTACACGTTCGTGATGGACCGCACGCGCTTCGGCCGTTACGTCTACGCGATCGGCGGAAGCGCCGAGGCCGCCCGGCGCGCCGGGGTCAAGGTCAACACGATCCGGTTGATCTGCTTCGTGCTGGCCGGGTTCACCGCAGGCATCGCCGGCATCGTCGCGGCATCGTTCCTCGGATCGGCGTCGTCCAACTTCGCCGGCGGCACCTACGTGCTGTACGCCGTCGCTGCCGCGGTCATCGGCGGGACGAGCCTGTTCGGCGGACGCGGGCGGATGGTGCACGCACTGATCGGCGGGTTCATCATCGCCTCGATCGCGAACGGCATGTTCCTGCTGGGCCTCAGCAGCGCGGCCCAGGAGATGGTGAACGCCATCGTCCTGCTGGCTGCCGTCTCCATCGACGCACTGGCTCGCCGCCGCGCGTTGCGCTGACCGGGCAGGAACGCCTCTCCAGGCGTCGAAGGGCTGATCGACTTCGACGTCTGCCGAGGGGTAACGATGCGCCACAACCGCCGCACGATCGCTGTCGCCGCAGCAGCGCTGACGCTGACTGCCGGGCTCACCGCCGCTCCGACGCTCGCGGCCAAGAAACCGTGGCGGCCGGAGCCCGCGACCTACGGCTCCGTGACGGTCAGCAACGTGCAGATCCCGATGAGCGACGGCGTCAACCTCGTCGGCGACGTTGTCTACCCCGCCGACAAGGCGACCGGCAACCAGGCGACCGGCCGGTTCCCCGTGCTGCTGACGCAGAACCCCTACCTGTGCTCGACCACCGATGGCAATGTCGGCAACGCCGCTGCGCTCAGCGCGAGCGCCGAGGGCGGCTCGGCGTTCTTCGCCGACCGTGGCTACATCTTCGCCAGCGTGTGCGTGCGCGGCACCGGCCGCTCCGGCGGCAAGTTCGGGTTCATGGACAAGCGGGCGCAGCTCGACGGCGTGGAGCTCGTCGACTGGGCCGCGCACCACCTCGCGCAGTCCAACGGCATCGTCGGCCTCATCGGCTGCTCCTATCTCGGCCTGACGCAGATCTTCACCGCGGGTGCGCTCGGTCCGCACTCCCCCGTGAAGGCGATGGCGCCGTCGTGCGCCGGCAGCGACATGTACCGCGAGTCCGGCTACTCCGGTGGCGTCCCGACCGAGAGCGTCGAGTACATGCTTCCGGGCGTCGACGCCATCATCGGCCCGCGCGCAGGCGTGTTCGGGGCCAAGCTGATCGCGACCGGCGAGCTGGGCGGGGATCCGGCGTACGACGGCACGTTCTGGAAGTCCCGCACGCCGGGTGAGTACGCCAAGCGCATCGTCGACAACCACATCCCCGCACTTCTGTGGAGCGGCTGGGACGACATCTTCACGCGCACGTCCGAGGAGATGTACGCCTACTTCCAGAACGCCGCCGCCGGCCGTCCGGTCTACGGCCCGATGAAGGTCGGGCAGAAGGCGGACCCGCGCTACCAGATCGTCGTCGGGCCCTGGGGGCACGGCGCCGGCATCGACCCGACGCTGCAGCTCGAGTGGTTCGACACCTGGCTGCGCGGCGAGAACACCCCGATGCGGCACACGAAGACGCCGATGCACCTCTACCAGCTCGGCACCAACACCTGGATCAACACCGCCGACTTCCCCATGGTCGCGAACTACACGCGTTACTACCTCTCGTCGGGCAGCAAGCTGACCACGACGCCGCCGTCGGGCAAGGCGACGGACACCCTGCAGTTCGCGCTGCCGCAGATGTCCTCGCTCACCTACACGACGCCCGCGTTCAAGAAGGGCGCGACACTCGCCGGCCCGATCAGCGCGTCGATCACGGCGTCGACGAGCGGCACCAACATGGAGATCATTGCGACGGTCAACGACGTCGCCGCGGACGGCACCGCGACGCAGATCACCCAGGGCAACCTCGCGGGGTCGTTCGCGGCGCTCGACCCGTCGCGCACCTGGCGGGACGCCAACGGCACCGACATCGACCCCTACCCGTTGTACGACGCCGACCGTTGGCTGACCGCGGGCAAGCCGGTGCAGCTCGACATCACGATCTCGCCGCGCGTGTATGCGCTCGCGCCCGGCCACTCGCTGCAGGTAGTGCTGACCTCGATGCAGGACGAGTCGAAGTGCGGCGCGGTCCTCGGCGTCCGTCCGTGCTTCCCGACGGCGTCGCAGACCCGCACCTTCCCGGGCACCTACACCGTGCTGCGCGGGACGGGGCAGCAGTCGACGCTCAACTTGCCACTGCTGCCCTACAAGTTCTTCAAGCCCACGGGTGGCAACGGAGCCGAGCCGAAGGGGCTGTAGCCCAGGACTCGGTGGCTCAGGCCGGCTGCAGGTAGGACCGGTCGAGGTCGGCGATGCTCGCGACGCCGAGCAGGCTCATCGTCCGGCGAACGTCCGCGGCGAACCACTCCAGCAGCCGATCGACGCCGCGCTCGCCGGCCGCGCCCAACGCGTAGAGGTAGGCGCGCCCTGCCATTGCTGCGGTCGCACCAGCGGCCACGGCCTTGACGATGTCGCCGCCGCGGCGAACTCCGCCGTCGCAGATGACCTCGGTCCGTCCACCGACAGCATCGGCCACGGGTGCGACCAGCGGCAGCGTCGCCGGAGCGCCGTCGAGCTGACGTCCGCCATGGTTGGACAGCACGATCGCGTCGACACCGGCGGCGACCGCGAGCTTCGCGTCCTCGACGGTCTGCACGCCTTTGAGCAACACGCGTCGCGGCCAGATCGAGCGCAACCAGTCGACGTCAGCCCACGACAGGCCCGGATCGAACTGCGTGTTGATGTAGTCGGACAGCTTCACCGGCGACGCGCCGTCGCCGACGTCACGGCCGACGACGTTGCTGAACCGGATCGGCTCGCTGCGCAGGAACCGCCAGGTCCAGCCCGGGTGCAGCGCGCCGTCGAGGAATGTCCCCGGACCGATCGTGGGCGGCAGCGAGAACCCACGTCGTACATCGCGCTCGCGCCGTCCCAGGACCGCCGTGTCCACAGTCAGCACGAGCGCCTCGAAGCGCGCCTGGGCCGCGCGGTCGACCATCTCCTTGACCAGCCCACGATCGCGCCACGCGTAGACCTGGAACCACAGCCGTCCGTCGCTTACGGCGCGGACCTCTTCGATCGAGCGGGTGGAGAGCGTCGACAGTGTGTAGGGCAGCCCGGCCCGGGCGGCGGCGCGGGCGACGGCCAGCTCGCCCTGCGGGTCCGCGATCCGCGTGAACCCGGTCGGCGCGAGGACAAGCGGGTACGCCGCCGGCTCGCCGAGGATCGTCGTACCGATCGTGACGTCGGGGAGGCCGCGAAGCACCCGCGGGCGCAAGCCGATGGCGGCGTATGCCCGCTCGTTCGCGGCCAGCGTGCGCTCGTCCTCGGCCGCCCCATCGATGTAGTCGAAGACCCCACCGGGCAACCGGCGCTTCGCAATCCGGCGAAGGTCGGCGACCGACGCCGCGCGGGCCAGGCGCCGCTCGACCCGGTCGGTCTCGACCGACCCGAGGCGGACCACCGACCGCAGCGTCTCGAAGGGTTTCACCGCAACGACGGTATTGACACCGAACGGCGCCGTCACCATGCTTCCACTATCCAGATAGTGGAATACGTGATAGCAAGGGTGGCCATGATCGAGTTTCACCTCGACCCGTCCTCCGGTGTCGCGACCTACGTGCAGCTCGTCCAGCAGGTGCACCAGGCGTTGCAGCTCGGGATGCTCGAGCCCGGCGACCGGCTGCCGACGGCGCAGCAGGTCGTCGCATCGTTGGCGATCAACCCCAACACCGTGCTGAAGGCCTACCGCGACCTCGAGCGAGAGGGTCTGGTGCGCGCGCGGCCAGGGCTCGGCACGTTCGTTGTGGGGCAGCTGCCGCGCACCGACCCCGCATCACAGGCGCGCTTTCGCCGGAGCATGTCGGACTGGCTGCGCAAGGCGCGCACGGCCGGGCTGTCGCCCGATGAGATCGAGGCCATCTACCGCACCGCCTTCCGCGACCTGTTCAACGAGGAGGGCGTGGCATGAACACCGTCCTCGAAAGGCCAGTCGTCGAGGCCCATGGCCTCGGAAAGAGGTACGGCCGGCGCTGGGCGTTGTCGGCGTGCGACCTGTCGATCCCGGCCGGACGCGTCGTCGGACTGGTGGGACCCAACGGCGCGGGAAAGACGACGCTGCTGCACCTCGCCGTCGGCCTGCTGCCGCCGAGCGCGGGCACCATCTCCGTTCTCGGTGGCGAGCCGGGCGGCAGCACGGAACACCTCGCACGCATCGGGTTCCTGGCTCAGGAGAGCCCGACCTACGCCCGGCTGACCGTCGCCCAGCACCTGCAGATGGGCCAGTGGCTCAACCCTCAGTGGGACGCGGACTTCGCGCGGACGCGGGTCGAAGAGCTCGGTCTCGACCCGCGGCAACGGTCCGGGACGCTTTCCGGTGGACAGCGGGCACAGCTCGCCCTGACCCTCGCGGTGGCGAAGCGCCCGGAGCTGCTCGTGCTCGACGAACCGGTCGCCGCGCTCGACCCGCTGGCGCGGCGAGAGTTCCTGCAGACGCTGATGGAGGTCGTCGCGGTGCACGGCGTCACCGTCGTGCTGTCGTCGCATCTCATCGCCGACCTCGAGCGGGTCTGCGACTACCTCGTCGTGCTGGTCACGGGCCGCGTCGCCCTCACGGGCGAGGTGGACGAGCTGCTCGCCTCGCATCACCGCCTGACGGGTCCGCGGCGCGAAACCGGACGGCTGTCCGGCGTGGGCAACGTCATCGAGGAGAGCCACGTGGAGAGACAGACCTCGCTCGTGGTGCACAGCGACGGACCGATTCTGGATCCGGCCTGGGCGGTCACGCCGATCACGCTGGACGACCTCGTTCTCGCCTACATGAAGCAGGCGCGCGACGGCAGGGTCGCGTCGACGCATGGACTGGCGGTGGCGCAATGACTCGGTTCGCCTGGCTGCAGACCCGCACGCAGACACTCGTGACCGCTGCGATGCTCGCCGCGCTTGCGATAGCGGCGGCCATCACCGGCGTCCAGCTGTCCCACCTCTACACGAGCCTCGTCGCGCACTGCCAGACCGG
>Ga0070681_10006425_pt1 | contig 11440 bp, 10 predicted proteins | sample KBSC83BmetaG_FD_65650 | JGI IMG/M metagenome (GOLD analysis project Ga0070681, IMG submission 65650) | Corn rhizosphere microbial communities from Kellogg Biological Station, Michigan, USA - KBS C8-3B metaG | ecosystem: Host-associated > Plants > Roots > Rhizosphere | place: USA: Michigan...
AAATCGGCGACGCCGATGCTGACGGTGAGGTGCACGGGATCGCCCTTCCCGATGTCGAAGGGGTGCGCCTGGATCTTGTCGCGGAGCCGCTCGGCGAAGGCGATCGCGCCGGCCTCGCCTGTCTCGGGAACGGCGATCACGAACTCATCGCCGCCGTAGCGCGCGACGGAGTCGACGCTGCGTGCGGTGCGCGCCAGGATCAACGCGACTTCGACGAGCACCTGGTCGCCGGCGAGGTGGCCGTAGGTGTCGTTGACATCCTTGAACTCATCGACGTCGATCATCAGGATGCTGAGCGGCGCGTTGTAGCGGCGGGTGCGCTCGACTTCGGTCCCGAGCTGGGTGAGGAGCGCGCGGCGATTGAGCAGCTGGGTGAGCGGGTCGGTGCGAGCCAGCGCCTCGAGGCGGAGATTGTCGGCCTGGGTCACTTCGACCATGTGCGCGCGGCGCATGGCGTTCATCGCGCTCTTCACCACGGTCTCGGCAAACTCGACGTCGGCGTCGGTGAGTGGCGGCTTCTCGGCCGTGCGACGGAGCAGGAACACCCCGGTTCGATCGAGGTCGAGCCGGAAGGGGAGCGCGATGATGGAGCGCACCGAGATGACGCTGCCGTCCTTCTCCCACCCTTCCCGGAGCGCGCGATAGGAGTCGGCGTGCCAGATGTCGGGAATGAGAACCGGCTGCTCGCTGGCGAGCGCGGCCTCGATTTCCGGATACTTGTCGAGCTCGACCTGCAGATTCTCGAGCTGTGGATCCTCGTGCGCCGACGCGACCGTTCCCATCAGGTCGCCACACTTGGCGAAGATCACCGAGGAATGACTGAGATTCAGAGCGCGCGCGAGTCGGCGGGCGAGCATGTGAAACAGCTCACCCATCGAGAGCGAGCCCATGACGTCGTGAAGGATGTCGACCAGCGCTCCGCGCGCCGCGGCTTCGTCGAGCAGCCGCTGAACCTCCGCCTCGGCCTTACGCAACGCCGCGCGAAGCTTCTCGTTCTCTTCCTGTTGTGAGCTCAGGGCGGAGCGCCTGGTTCTCATTCGTCGGTGAGAGCCTCGACCGGTTCGGTGTCGGGTGCCGGGGACTCGTTTTCGGCACCCTCGTCTTCATCATCAGGCACTACGCGCGCAACAGCGGTAACGAGATCGCCCTCGTCCAGATTGACGAGTTTGACCCCCTGCGCGATACGACCGGTAACCCTGACCTGGGAGACCGAGCTACGGATGATCACCCCATGTTTTGTGATGATCATGATCTCGTCGGCGGGCAGAACTTCCATCAGGGCAACGACATCCCCGGTTTTCTCGGTTCTGTTGACCGTGATGATACCCTTCCCGCCCCGTTTCTGGACCCGATAGTCGGCGATGTTGGAGCACTTGCCGAGGCCGTTCTCGGTGACGACCAGCAGGGTCGCGTCCCGCTTGACGACGACCATGCCAATTACCGAATCACCTTCTCGGAGCTCGATTCCCTTGACCCCGGTGGTGTCGCGGCCCATCTCACGAACGTCCTGCTCGTGGAAACGGACGGACAAACCGTGGCGGGTGGCGAGAACGATGTCGTTCGATCCGCTGGTGATCTGGACATCGATCAGCTCGTCGTCCTTGTCGATCTTGATTGCCTTGATCCCGGTCTGACGGACATTCGAGTACTGGGAAAGTGCGCTCTTCTTCACGGTTCCATTCCTGGTGCAGAACAGCAGGAACTGGGTCTCGGAGAATTCGCGCACCGGCACCATCGCCTTGATCTGGGTCTCGGGTGAGACGTTGATCAGGTTGACGATCGGCTTGCCCTTCGACGCGCGACCGGCCTGCGGAACTTCATAGACCTTGAGCCAGAAGCAGCGCCCATCGTCGGTGAAGCAGAGGATGTAATCGTGCGTTGAGCCGATGAAGAGGTGCTCGATGAAATCCTCGTCCTTCAATCCGGCGCCACTTAGTCCGCGGCCACCCCGACGCTGCTTGCGATAGGTCGAGACCGAGGTGCGCTTGATATAGCCGGAGTGGGAGATGGTGATGACCATGTCCTCTTCGGCAATCAGGTCCTCGATGGTGAATTCTCCCTCGTCGCTCGTGATCTCGGAGCGGCGGACATCCCCGTACTTGTCGCCCACCGACTGGAGCTCGTCGCGGATGATTTTCATGCGGCGCGGACGCGAGGCAAGGATTTCCTTCATGTCCTTGATGAAGCCGCGTACTTCCTTGAGCTCAGCTTCGAGCTTCTCGATCTCGAGGCCCGTCAGCTTGGCGAGGCGCATGTTGAGAATCGCCTCGGCCTGGCGCTCGCTCAGCTTGAATCGCTTCTGGAGCTGCGCGCTCGCCGCGGGCGTGTCGGCGGCGGCGCGAATGAGCTTGATGACCGCGTCGATGTTGTCGACGGCGATCTTCAAGCCTTCGAGGATGTGTTCGCGCTCGAGCGCTTTATCGAGTTCGAACTGTGTGCGGCGGACAACGACCTGGTGGCGGTGCGCGATGTAGTGCTCGAGCACCTCCTTGAGCGGCATGATCTTCGGAACCAGCTGCCCGGTGTGCGCGTCGGGGACGAGCGCCAGCATGATGACGCCGAAGGTCGACTGCATCACGGTGTGCTTGTACAGCTGATTCAGAACGACGCGCGGAATCGCATCGCGCTTGAGCTCGATGACGACGCGCATTCCATCCTTGTCCGACTCGTCGCGCAGCGCCGAGATACCCTCGAGCTTGCCTTCCTTCACCAGCTCGGCCATGTCGGTAATGAGCTTGGCCTTGTTGACCTGGTAAGGCAGCTCGGTGACGACGATCTGCGACTTGCTCGAGGATTCCTTTTCCTCGATGACGGCGCGGGCGCGCATCACGATCTTGCCACGGCCCGTCTCCTGGTAGTCCTTGATGCCGGCCCGGCCGTAGATATAGCCGCCGGTCGGGAAGTCGGGACCTTTGATAAACTTTCTGATGTCGCCGGGCGTGATCTCCGGATTGTCGATCAGGGCGGTGAGCGCAGCGACGACTTCCTTGAGATTGTGGGGCGGGATGTTGGTCGCCATTCCGACCGCGATGCCCGATGATCCGTTGACGACGAGGTTCGGGATTGCCGCCGGTAGAACCTTCGGCTCCTGCAGCCGGTCGTCGAAGTTGGGTGCGAAATCGACGGTGTTCTTGTCGATGTCAGCCAGCATCTCCACGGCGACGCGGGTGAGGCGCGACTCAGTATAGCGATAGGCCGCCGCCGGATCCCCATCGACCGAGCCGAAATTTCCCTGGCCGTCGACGAGTGGATAGCGGAGCGAGAAGTCCTGGACCATGCGGACGAGCGCGTCGTAAACCGACTGATCACCGTGGGGATGGTACTTGCCGAGCACATCGCCGACGACGGTCGCCGATTTCTTGTAGGGACGGCCGGGAACGAGACCCAGCTCGTTCATCGCGTAGAGGACGCGACGGTGCACCGGCTTGAGTCCATCGCGCACATCGGGGAGCGCGCGAGAGACGATGACGCTCATCGAATAGTTGATGAACGATTCTTTGATTTCTTCGTGAATGAGGCGCGGAAGAATGCGCTCTCTGTTGTTCGGAGCCGTCATTAACTCGTCGTTTTGCTACGGGGTTCGGAGGCGGGGGGAGGTCAGTCGTGCCTCCATAATGGTTGGCCGAAATCTAGCGTTTGGCCGCCGCGAAAGCAACGCTGACTCTTGTCCGTAAGTGGCTACAATGTAAGCAGTTACGTAAACGGGAAGCTCTTCCGAATAGGCCTACACCGCTAAGCTCAGCAGTAGCATGGATTTGCATCAGGCGGGGACTCTGTTAGCTCGTAGAAAAAAATGCGGATTACGGACTAACGGCTGCGGAATCACGAACCAACTGCCATTGCGGGTAGCTGACTGAATGCGAATTGGGACACTAAGTGCGGGCTGCGAAAGGACACACTCGGCCTAACCTCAATTCGCAGTTAGTTTCCCAACCCGTAGTCAGTCCGCTACTCGGACTGGCAGTTGGTTCGTGATTCCGCGGCGTTAACGGCCAGCTGCTCCGCCGACAGCTCCCGGCTGGTGTGTTCAGTGGTCGTTCTGATGGGGGGATGCGTATGCAAAAGTTGATGGCCTTTAACTCCGTAACCCTCGACGGTTACTTCACCGGCCCGAACGGCGATCTGACCTGGGCCCATAAGGATGACCCGGAATGGCGGGAATTCACCGCCGGAAATGCCGGCGGCGGGGGAACGCTACTGTTCGGGCGGATCACCTACGAGATGATGGCGTCGTTCTGGCCGACACCGCAGGCGAAGCAGCAATTTCCGGAAGTCGCGGACGGAATGAACAGGCACGCGAAGGTGGTGTTCTCCAGAACTCTCGAGAAGGCGTCGTGGAGCAACACGCGACTGGTGAAAGGAGATCTCGCCGGGGAAGTTCGCCGGATGAAAGATCAGCAGGGACCAGGCATGGTGATTCTCGGGAGCGGGACAATCATCGCGCAGCTGACCCAGGAAGGATTGATCGACGAGTATCAGGTGATCGTCAATCCGATCGTGATCGGCAAAGGTCGCACGATGTTCGAGGGGGTAGACAAAAAGGTGAATCTCAAACTCACGGCCGAACGGCGATTCAGGAACGGCAACGTGCTGCTCACATATGAGGTCGGTAAATGAAGTTCATGGTGCTGATTTACAATGACGGCGAGCTGCTCGATGCGCTGCCCGAGGCAAAGTTCAACGAGGAAATGCGCGGCTGTCTGGCGCACGCCGACGAGCTGCGCGAGGAGGGCCGACTCTTCGATTCGCAGATGCTGGAGCGGCCGACCACCGCGAAGACGCTCCGCAGTCGCAAGAACAAGATGACCATCACCGATGGCCCGTTCACGGAGACAAAGGAGTTTCTCGCCGGCTTCAACCTCATCGAGGCCGAGGACATCGACGAGGCGGTTCGGATGGCCGCGGAGTTCCCGTGGGCAAAGGTGGGCTCGATCGAGGTGCGCCCCGTCCGGGACGTAGCGGGTGTAAGGGCACGGGTGGGCGCCGCGTAAAGTACGCTTGACATTCGCTCCGGACGCTTGTATCGTTGAGTGGAAAGTTGACTTGACATGACACCGAACGTCCGTAACCGGGTTAAAGAGCTCCGCAGCGAACGCGGCTGGACGCAGCAGCAGCTGGCGGAAGCAGTGGGCGTCTCGCGCCAGAGCATCAACTCGATCGAGCGAGAGCGCTACGTGCCGAGCTTGCCGCTCGCTCTGACATTCGCGCGGGTATTCGGTTGTCCGACGGAAAAGATTTTCACGCTGGAGATGAACAAATGAGAATTCCCGTACTTGGCATCGTGATCGACGAGCGGTTCCTCCAGCACCGCCGTCGATCGACAAGTATCGCGAGCGTGGTGGGAGGCTGGGTGGCGGTGGGACTTTTTCTCTATCACTACTTCGTCAACCACGTCGTGAGCTGGGATCTCTTCGCCGTCGCGGCAACGATTGCCATCGTCAAGCTGACTCTGCTGACCTACTACCTATTAACCGACTGAATTGGAGCAATACCGTGATCATGAGAATGCTTTTCAAGAACGATGTCCAAGGTCCGAAGCGAATTTTCACCGCCGGCATGCTGTTCCTCACGGCCTCGATAGTGTGGCCGCGAATGGTGCCGTTCACCGGAAATCTGGGAAGCGACGCCATTGATCTGATCAAAGGGCTGTTGCTTGGAGTCGCACTCGGCCTGCTCTTCCTGGCGGCCCGCCACGGTGCGTTTCGAAAGACGCGCGCGCGGTAGAGCTGACGCAGTACTATCCGATCGGTAAGAGCCGCCGGGGATCGCTAACCTCGACGGTTCTTACCGATCGCTATTTTTCAGGATGCCCCAGCGTACCGGTAGCGCCACCCTCCCGCTCCACGGCGGCAAAGCGCCGCGCTGGCTGTTCGATCGAATGGTGCAGCTCGCGCCGGCAATTGCCGAAGTCATGGTGCTCGAGCACGGCCGCTCCGAATTCCTGAAGCGCCTTTCCGATCCGTACTGGTTCCAGGCCTTCGGCTGCGTGCTCGGGTTCGATTGGCATTCGAGCGGGGTCACCACCACCGTCTGCGGCGCCCTCAAGGAAGGACTGGCGCGTCACAGTGGTGAGCTGGGGATTTTCGTCGCCGGAGGAAAAGGGAAAGTCTCGCGGCGGACTCCGAGCGAGCTAATGGATTACGGCGCGCGCACTGGTGTCGACGGCGCGCGACTCGCCTACAACAGCCGAATGGCGGCGAAGGTCGATTCAGCCGCAATCCAGGATGGATTCGGCATCTACCATCACAGCTTTTTCGTCAGCAGCGAGGGCGAATGGGCGGTAGTGCAGCAGGGAATGCGGGGCAACGAAGGCACCGCGCGCCGCTACCACTGGCTTGGCTCGCAGGTACGCGATTTCGTGAATGAGCCGCACGCAGCAATCGCCAGCGAGACGACGGGGCAGACGGTGCTCAACATGGTTGCGACCGAATCCTCGAACGCGCGGACGGTGTCGACGGAATTCGCACGACAGGAGCCGAGGGTAGTCGATCGGGAGATCGCGAAGATGATAACCATGGCGCTTCCGACGAGGCATTGGGTGGACATCAAGGCGGACGTGAACCCCGCGCACCTGCGCAAAGTCTTGCTCTCCACGTACGAAGCGAATCCACAGAACTTCGAGCAGCTGCTGGCCATTCCGGGAGTGGGACCGAAGTCAGTACGCGCGCTGGCGCTCGTTGCGGACGTCGTCTACGGATCGCCGGCGAGCATGCGCGACCCGGCTCGTTTCAGCTTCGCACACGGCGGCAAGGACGGGCATCCCTACCCGGTCAACCGCGCCGTCTACGATCAATCAGTGGACTGGCTACGCGAAGCAGTCAACAAGGCGCGGATCGGGCACACCGAACGCCTGAAGGCGCTGCGTCGTCTCTCCGACTGGCAATAGGCAGAGTTGGATCTCACATCCGACGACCGGTTCTGGCCGATCCACGACGGGCCGGGGGTGGCCTACAATTCCCTTCCCGGTGACCGAAGCTGCGACGTAGCGATCATCGGCGCAGGCATCACCGGCGCTCTCGTCGCTGATGAAATGAGCGCGGCCGGGTTGTCGGTGATCGTTGTCGACCAACGCCAACCAGGCCTTGGCTCGACGTCGGCATCGACGGCGCTACTCCAGTACGAGCTCGATCAACCGCTGCATCGCCTCATCAAGAAGGTGGGTCAGTCGCGGGCGGTCGATGCCTATCGCGCTACCCGCGACGGGGTTCGCGCAATTGCACGCATCGCGGGTGAGCTAGACGCCGACGTTGGCTTTCGCGCGCTGCCGAGCCTTTACGTTGCGTCGAGGAAACGTGACGCGAAGTCGTTCAGAACCGAATGCCTGGCACGTCGCAAGGCGAAGCTGCCGTGCCGTCTTTTCAATCGAGAGGCGATCTCCAGGGTCGTCGATCTCGATTCGTCCGCTGCGCTTTGGTCCAGCATCGGCGGCGAGGTCGATCCGCTGCGTTTGACGCGTGCTCTTCTCGAACGGTGCGCTCGGCGGCCGCGATTCGAGGTGTATGGACGAACCGCTGTCGATGCGTTGGCACCGGCGCCTTCAACTGTTGCACTGCGCACCGGTCGCGGAACCGTGCGGGCCAGCTGGGTGATCGTAGCATCGGGATACGAGGCGGGAAGATTTCTGGCGAGGCCCGTCGCGAAGCTGCACAGCACCTATGCGATGGTGACCGAGCCGTTAAAGCAATTCAGAGGTTGGCGCCGACGGTGTCTGATCTGGGAGTCTGCGCGCCCATACCTCTACATCAGGACCACGAGCGATGGCCGGATCATGGTTGGTGGCGAGGACGATCCGTTCAGAAATCCGGAAGAGCGCGATGCCCGGCTGCCGGCGAAGGCGGCGACGCTGCTCCGGAAACTGCGGCGTCGTTTTCCGCGGATGGAATTGCAATCGGCGCACGCGTGGGCCGGCACTTTCGCCGAGACGCGAGATGGACTGCCTTACATCGGCTCAAGTCCCGACGTCGACCCCAGGATTTTGTTCGCGCTGTCGTACGGGGCGAACGGAATGCCGTTCGCTGCCATCGCTGCGCGACTACTTCGCAAGCAGCTGACAGGCGAATCAGACTGTTACGCCGACGTTTTCTCGTTCCGACGTCTCGCCACTCGGACAAAGGCCTAATTCGTTGCCGGGCAAGAGCTTGGGCGGTTAGGTAGAACCCCGGACTGCGAATCAGCTTTGTGATGGCGCGGGCGACAAACGTTTCCACGGCTGAGCTGGTAAGGTAACTCGCTTTTTTCGCTCTGACTGCGGTAGCTCAGCGTGACGTGAATCGTCTATAAACGATGCCCGTGACGACATCCGAACCCGGAACGATTAACGCCGCCGCCCCCGCGACGCAAACTACCCCGCGCGCGAGGGCGAAATTTCCGCTGCCCTTCCCCCGGCTCGAGAGTCTGCGCAGCAGAATTCTCGCATTCGCCGTCGCAGCTGCGCTCCTTCCGGCGGGCACCATGCTCGGCGTCTTCTACACTCAGAATCGCCGCGCCCTGGAAAAGAAAATCAACGAAGATCTGCTCTCCGGCAGCGCGCAGAGCGCGCGCGCATCGGGCGTGTGGCTGAGAGAGCGGCTGTATGATCTGCGCGTCTTTGCCGGATCCGACGAAGTCGTCGTTACGCTAGAGCACGGCAACCGTGCTGCCCCGAACACTCCGACCGAAGGCAGGCTGCGCGACTACCTAGTTTCGCTGCACGAGAGATTCAGCGATTTCGAGCGGTTGATGGTGCTCGACCTGGACGGCAACGTCGTCGCCACCAGCGCGAATGAGGTCTCGAAGGTTTCGCTGCCGCCCGATTGGCAGTCGGCGCTGCGGTCCGACAATCAGATCGTCGGCGACGCATACTGGGACCCGAAAGCAAAGAGAGCAAAGCTGATCGTCGCGGTGCCGGCGCAGCGCGCGGACGGGCGACTTCTGGGCGCATTCGCCGCCGAGCTCAATCTCGCGCCGGTGCAGCTGCTGCTCAGATCGTTCGCGGCGGACAGCACCGGCCGGATCCATCTCGTCAACATCAAGGGCGCGGCAATCGCCAGCTCTGATGGAGTGACCGAAGATCTGGTGAAGAATCCGATGCCGCCCGCTACCATGAAGAAGCTGCGCGAGCGGGCGCGGGCTCCGTTCTCATACACGAGCTTCGGCGGCCGCGATGTGATCGGCACCCTGGAGTACGTGCCGCAGGTGAACTGGGCGGTGATCGCCGAGATCTCATCGGAGGCAGCGTACCTCCAGGTGCGACGCTTCCGCGATGTAGCGCTGGCGGTGATCGCGTTCCTGCTCGTTGCGGTGACGCTCTCCGCGTACAGACTGGGCCGGCTGATCGCGCGTCCACTCGATCGGCTCACCAAGGCGGCGAGCGAAGTCGCAGCAGGTGATCTCACCGTCGACCTTCCCGCGGCGCCGGGCGGCGGCGAAGTGGGATATCTCACCGACGTCTTCAATCACATGGTGTACAGGCTGCGCGACGGGCGCGCCGAGCTCGATCGAATCAATGAGACTCTGCGGAAGAAGAACGAGGAGCTCGAGCTGCTCTCGACGACCGACAGTCTCACCGGCCTGTCGAACCATCGCTCGCTGATGAACCGCCTCGACTTCGAGGTGGCGCGCTTCAAGAAGGACAAGCACGGCTTCTCGGTGCTGGTCGGCGACGTCGATCACTTCAAGCAGTACAACGACGCGTTCGGTCACCCCGCCGGGGACGAAGTTCTGCAGACCATCGCCGAGATCATGCGCGACTCGACGCGGAAGAACGACTGCTGCGCGCGCTACGGCGGTGAAGAGTTCGTGATCGTGCTGCCCGACACCGCGATCGCGGACGCGCTGGATACGGCGGAGCACATTCGCGCGCGCGTCGCCGCCAAGAAATTCAACGGCCGCAAGATGACCTTGAGCATCGGTGTCGCCAGCTATCCTGAGGACGCGGACGACGCTGAAGCGATCATCGCCGTCGCCGACGAAGCACTTTACCAGGCGAAAAGAGAAGGGCGCGACCGTACGGTTCGCGCCCGGAGACTCAAGAAAACCGGCTGATTACTACGGCCGCGACACCAGCGATTGGTGGATCCAGCCGTTGTGCCCCGCATCATCGGTAATCCGAATCCACTCATCGGCGTAAGAATACGCGGTGATGGTGCTGCCGGAATCCGCCGTGTAGGTGACGTTGAAGTTGGTGCCTGGCCCTTCGCGCACGTTGCCGCGGCTGGTGGTCTTGAGCTGAATCGGCACAGCGAAGAGCGTCTCACCCGGCCGCGTGCCTTCCCTGCTGACGCCGAGTCTGCCCCGATACGATGAGGCGACGGTTTTGGCCTGGTTGGCGAGGTAGAGCGCGCCGCCGTAGTTCTGCTTGTCGAACTCGGTTGCGCTCTGGCGAACGAGGCGGGTGACCTGGGTCGCTTCGACCGGCTCGCCCGAAGACGATGCCTTCATTGTCTGGAGCGCTACTTCCGCTTCGGCCATCGCCGATGCTGCCTGGGCCCGGCTGGCGACGCTCTGGAGCTTGGCCATCGCGCGGACGACTTCGGCGCGGGTGTCGTCGAGGCGGCTCTGCAGATCTTCGATCTGGGCGTCGCGCGCCAGCAGCTGGATCTCGAGTCGTGTCGCGCGCTTGTCGAGCTCAGGATCGCGGACGGTAACGGTGTCGTGAACGACGACCTTGGTGGGCGTCGGTGGCGGTGCAGGCTTGCTCGGAGAGCAGGCGCTGCCGACGGCGACTGCCGTCAGAGAAAGAACCCAGGAGCGCACGAAAGAAATCCTCGTCGTTGCACGCGGCGAGAGCGCATGGGTGACAGCGCCGGCAACCGCAGTTTGTAGTAGTGTCCCAGGAAATGACGGGTCGTGGGCAGGACAGGCAACGCGGGAGGCGGGGTAGGACTGCGGTTGCGGTTTGCGGATTTCGGTTACGGCTAACCAAAGGCGCGGCCGCCCGTCAGATTTTGCGCATGAGTCGGCGACATCTCCTTGCCACCCTCGCGCTGTCCGCTGTGGCGGCGGGCTCGCTCCAAGGACAGACCCGGGACTGGATGTTTGGGCCGTTCGAGAAGCCGGCGGTGAATCCGATCATTACGCCTGATCCGACCGCGACTTTCCTCTCGCCGATGACGGACAGCGTGGTGAAGTGGGAGGAGCTGGCGACCTTCAATCCCGCGGCGGTGGTGAGGCAAGGCAAAGTTTACGTGCTATACCGCGCTGAGGATGCGAGCGGGAAGAAAGACATCGGGTTTCACACTTCGCGGATCGGGCTGGCGGAGAGCGCCGACGGACTTCACTTCACGAGGCGACCGGCGCCGGTGCTTTTTCCCGACAAGGACGCGCAGGCGCGGTACGAGTGGACGGGCGGGGTCGAGGATCCGCGCGTGGTCGAGAGCGAAGATGGGACCTACGTGATGACTTACACCCAGTGGAATCGCGATGTCCCGCACCTCGCTGTCGCGACCTCGAAGGACCTGGT
>Ga0070681_10006426_pt1 | contig 11440 bp, 9 predicted proteins | sample KBSC83BmetaG_FD_65650 | JGI IMG/M metagenome (GOLD analysis project Ga0070681, IMG submission 65650) | Corn rhizosphere microbial communities from Kellogg Biological Station, Michigan, USA - KBS C8-3B metaG | ecosystem: Host-associated > Plants > Roots > Rhizosphere | place: USA: Michigan...
GGCAGACGTGGGGTTGGGACTTCCCCTTGATGGCGATGACCGCCGCTCGCCTTCACGAGCCGGCGCAGGCCATCGATCTGCTGTTGTATGACGCACCCAACAATCATTTCGGCGCGACGGGCATGACGCCGCGGATGCATCTGGATATCGACGACCCGCAGGTTTCTGCGGGCCGGCCGGTCTACCATAGAGACGCGGAGACCTACTTCCCCTCCAACGGGAGCCTGCTCCTCGCCATCGCAGCGATGGCCGCCGGGTGGGATGGGGAGTCGGAAGCGGCGCCCGGGTTTCCACACGACGGGCGCTGGCGCGTCAGGAGCGAAGGGGTGTTGCGCGTGCCGTGACGCTTTGCGGTGCGGCGCGGCGCGCGTTAGGTCGTCGCCACCAGCAACTCTTCCGCGTTGTTTGGCGGCCGAAGGCCATCGGTCCTGCCGGCGAAGTAGCGCTGCGTGAGCATGGCGGCCGGCACGTGTCGCGCCTCTCTGAACCCCGACTCGCGTGCGAGCGCCAACATCTCCTCCGGCATAAAGAAGCTGATGAACGGCGTACCGCCGGCGCGAGCCCCTTTTTCCGCCATCTGCAGGCCGGGACGTATCTCCGAATCCGCGAGTTCCAGAGGCAGCAGGAAGGTCATGGCAAACGTCGATCCCGGAGCGAGCGCCGACACCTGACGCAGCGTGGCCGCAGTCGCATCCTTGGTTAGATACATGCTGACGCCTGTAGAAACGACGACGGCAGGTTGGCCGGCATCGAAACCCTCCGCCGCGACCCGCTCCCACCAGTCATCGCCCGCTTCGAAGTTGACTGGAACGAGCCGCAGCCAGGACGGAATCCCGAAACCCAGCTCGATCAGGCGGCGTCGCTTCCAGGCCTGCGGAGCCGGTTGGTCGACCTCGAAGACCCGCAGGCGGGAAGCGACTTCCCGGCGTCGCTGAGCGAAGGTGTCCAGACCTGCTCCGAGAATGACGTACTGTTTGACGCCGAGCGCGGCCTGCTCAACGACCAGATCCTCGATGAAGCGAGCGCGCGCGACGATGGACGCGCGGAAGAGCTTCGTACCCTCCGGATCCATGTCGGGCCGTCGCCGCCACCCTTCGTCGGGAACCAGCAACCGTAGTCCGATCTCGTCCTCCAGCACGTGAGGAGGTGGATCGACCTGGACATGCAGGGCGCGCCACAGCGCGACTCGCACTGCCGTGCTCTCGGGAGCCTCAGCCTGATCTTGGCGCACGGTATTCTTTCCCTGGTACGATTCGGCCTCGGTCGCCCTCGACGGAGAGATAGCATGACACACCAGGGACACTGCTATTGCGGTGCCGTTCGTTACGAGATCACGGAGGCGCCGGTCTTCAACGCCCAATGTCACTGCCGGGAGTGCCAGTACGTCTCAGGTGGAAGTCCGAACGTGTGCCTCGGAATCCCAGAGAGCGGCTTTCGCTACATCGCGGGCAAACCGAAGTCGTTTCGACGCTCTGACCTCGCTAACCCCGTAGCGCGCGATTTCTGCCCCGAGTGCGGCACGCATGTGGCCGCACGTGCGCCGGGAGCGGAAGGCCTCGTCATCGTGAAGCGAGGCACACTCGATGACCCCGCCGCATTCGGCAATCCGCAGTTGGCCATCTTCACCTGCGATGCCCAGCCCTTCCACCACATTGCGCACGACATCCAGAGCTTCGAGCGCCTGCCTCAGCGCTGACCTGACAACGCGGTATGAATTCGCTCTCGCGATGGCTGATCGGCGTTGGAGTAGTAGCGCTGACGGCCGGTTTTTTCCGAGGATGCGAATTCGCCGACGCCGAAGACTGGACGGAGGGCGGCGAAGCGCGCGTACCGAAATCGCACGCGCTCGATCTCGATGTGACGACGCTCACCGCGGGGCACGGTAACCAGGTGCGGGCTGGCGATATTGTGGAAGTCGACGTTCGGGAGCTTCCAGAGGTTGCCCCGGGTACTGACGTCCCGAAAGATCTGCCACCGGTTCATGGAACCGCGTGGGTGTGGATCGGAGATCTCACGGCGGCAAAGACGACTTTCCCTCCCACCTCGCGGCTCACGACCGGTCGCATTCCGCGTGGGAGCCCCAACTTCGGCATCGGTCCCGCAGATTTTCGCAAAGCGCTTGCCGGAATCCCTGTCGGCAGCACTCTGTCGATCGCCATCGCGCTTCGGACGAGGCGCACCCCCGACAGAGTCATGATGGGTCTGCCGCGCAACGGAATCCTATTCGACGGTGACTACTACAGCGCCTTCGTGGATCCGTTGGGGACATCCTCGACGAATGCGCCGCTCCGGTTCGGCCATCGCTACGAAGTCACCCTCAGAAGGGCATGTCCCGCTCGCCTGCTCATACGGAACGTGTCCCTGACCCAACTGGGGCCCTATACGGAGTGCATGGGTTTGCGTTGCGGACTGACTCTCTCCCGGAGCGCGCGGCTGCAGCTGGGTCTCATCGACGGTCGCTGTTCCGACGGCGAGCTCCTGCACTTCGGACCGATCGCGGCGGTGGACAAGGACGCGACGGAGCACCCCCGCGCCTTTGAGGACACCATCAAGAGTCGCATTCAACAGCTGACGCAGCGCTGGCCGACTTTCTCCCACACAACCTATTGAAAATATTGAGGATATACGGACTGCGGCTCGCCGCGCGCCAAACACGTAAGATAGGTGAAAGCGACGGCCTTTCGTCTTCTGGACGAACAACAAAAGACCCCCTGGCTGCCGAACGGGCGTGAGGGCGACGGACGGCGTACGGCGCTTCGAACTTTCGAGCCGCGCATTCGACTTACAGAACGCACGGGTCGGACGGGAGGACGTCATGCTGCGAATCGATAAAGTCTCAGTGCGCAGGCTCGCGCGGGCCAGCGCCGCTGCCGGTTTCGCGGCACTCGCGATTTCCACCCTTGCGGTGGCCCAAACGGCCACCGCGCCCGGCGCGCCGGCTCAGCCAACGCCCGCCGTGCAACCAGCCGCGGGCCAGACCAATCCGGCGGCTCCGACGCCGACCCAACAGCCGGCGCTCCCCCAGACTCCCGATGCGACACAACCCGGAGTCGCGCAACCCGCGACGGCGCTGCCGGGTGTCGCGCAGCCCGGGGTCACCCAACCCGCGTATCCGCAGCCTGCCGTCGGTGCGCCTGCCTCTCCGCAGCCGGCCGGCGGTGCGCCCGCGTATCCTCAACCCGCCTACGGTCAGCCCGCCTACGGCCAACCTGCATACGGTCAGCCCGGGTATTCGCCGCCGGCGTACGGTCAGCCCGCACAACCCGCCTACGGCCAGCCGGCCGGCTACCCAACACCGGCGTACGGCCAGCCGGGAGTCCCGATGCCCGGAATGCCGCCCCCGAAATCGCACCCGATCCGCGACCTCTTCGTCGGGACGATTTCGGCGGTCGTGCAGGGAGTCAGCGGTGGGTTAGTCGCCAGCGTCTCGAACGGAGTCGCCGGATCCATCACGAACTGGTTCGCGCGCAAGAATCAGAATGCGTCGATGCAGTACGGCGCGGCGCCTACGGCCTACGGCGCTACCGCATATGGGGCAACGAGCGCCTATCCGTCTACGGCTACGACGACATACGGGACGCCAAGCGCGTATCCGACGACGACCCCGTACGCGGGCACGACTCCTTATACGGGAACCACGCCGTACACAGCCGCGACGACTCCTTACACAGGGACCACGCCGTACACTGGCGCGACATCTCCGTACCCGACGACCACAACGCCCGCGTATCCCGGTACGACACCGTACCCCGCTGCAACAACTCCCGGTGTGGCCACAACACCTTATCCGGGTACGACAACCTATCCGGGCGCGAGCCCGTATCCCACACCGGCCGCCGGCACGACTCCTTATGTAGATCCGTCTGTGGCCGCGCAGTACGCCGCACAACCAGGCGTCGCCGGAGCGTACCCAACGCCCGCGCAAACCCCAGGCGTGGCAGGTGCCTATCAGATGCCCGCTCAGGCGCCGAGTGTTGCCGGAACCGTACTCACGGCGAATACCTACCAGGTCTACGACCCCGCGACAGGGCAGCTTGCGACGAGCGGCTCGAACCCGTACGCGTCGGCCACCGCGGGTTATAACGGCACTGTGTACGCTGGTATTGCTTACGAGGTATACGCGTTGGGCGCCGGTGGAACGTCGACTCCGGTCAATGCCGCCACCTATATCTTCCATACCGGCGACAGGTTCACGGTCTATATCCGCCCGTCGATGCCGGGGCGACTCGATGTCTACAACGTCAATTCGATCGGCAAGCAAACGCGCATCGACGCCGTAAACACCGCTGCGGGTCAGCTCACCACTCTCGGACCCTACGAGTTCTCGGCAACGACGGGCGACGAGACACTCCACCTGGTGCTCTCACCGTGCTCGACTGCGACGCTGCTTGCCAGCACGCGAGACATCGTCAACGTTTCGAGCACCCAGCCGGTGAGCAACGCTCTCTCGCTGCAAAGCTGCAATGCACCGATCACGCGCGGCCTCGAAGGCGTGAGAACACGAGATATCCAGAAAGTAGCCGTCGATGGCGGCACGAGCTTCGCGCTCGATCCTGTCTCGCAGGCCGAATTGTCCTCGGGGCAGGTAGCCTCGCGCGACGTGACGATCGTCTTTCACCATATGTGAGTCGAGCCGGGGGCTATCGAACCTTCAGCGCAGGAGATTCGACTAATACTTAAGCCGGCATGCCGCCGGCTACTCGGGGGGAGTCCATGCTCAAACAGTCACCACCTTGCGACGGGTCGGCCCGTCTCACGCGTCGCGATCTGCTGTCGCATGCCTTTTCGATCGGAGGCGCCAGCGCTCTCACCGCGCTCTGGCCACGCAGCGCTGTGCTGGCCGCCGGTACGGCAGCACAGACTGCCAGCCGCTACCTCGTCTACGTGGGCGGCGCCGGCGCAGTAATCGATGCTCTCATCGACATGCAACAGATCGCAGCGGCGCCAACCTCGGCAACCTCAACGGACCCCACGAGCCGCATGCGCACCCCCATATTGCGTCCGGGGGCACCGCCTGCGTCGTCCACGATGACGCAGATGCACATCGCGATGGGCTGGAATCCTGCGAAGCCTTTCGCCGACTGGATCATGGCGGCAGCCGCCCACGTGGCGACACCCCAGAACGGCAGCCTCTTCGTGACAGATGCCAACATGAATGTGCGTACCGCCTACAACTGGTCCGGTGGCACCATCAGCCGCATCGATCTACCTGCGTGCGATGCCGCCTCCCTCACAGCGATATCGCCCGTTCTCACGATCCAGGCGCCGCAGTTGACACAAGTGAGCGCCTCCGGACCGCCGCCCGGAAACTTGAGCATGCCGGTGCGCGCCTGGCAGCAGCGCAATTTCAAGCTGACCTCCACTGCGCCAGTCGCCGAAGCGCTCCTCCGGACCCTTCGCGTAGGCGCCATCGCGGTCGGACCGGCTATCCAGGGCGGGACCGTCGAGGTAGCCATGAGGTTCGGAATCGAGCGGCCCGATCTGTTGGGCCCGTTTCAGGCGGCGTTGCAACACGGAGGCCAGCTGATGGCTCAGCCAAGCGACATCACGGTTCATCTGTTGGCGGCCGACCTGAAACAGGAAATCGCCGCGATCACCCTGCATGCCTGTCGCGTACTCGCGCTGAACACAACCGCACCTCCGCCAGGAACACAGGGTGCGGCAACGACCGCGGTCACACTAGCGTTTGCCGACGCATCGCTCGGCATTAGTCCGGCATAACTCGATCGTGGCACCCCTTCGAGCCACTCGCCGGCGACTGCAATCGGCCGCGGCCATCGCAGCGCTCCTCGCCGGCTGCACGGCGAACTATCAGATGGGCGATCCGCTGCGGGTCGATCCGAAGGCCAGCGTACCGGCCAGCGCGCCGACCGATGTTCCAGCAAGCGCTCCGGCCACGCGGGCCCCGCAGCCGCAGCAGCCCGAGCGGTCGACCGCCGGCAAGCGCACTGAATACCGCAATGGCTCTGCACAGAAGAAGGCGGACGTCTGGGACGTTCGCTGGCAACAGATCCAAGGCCGCTCCGAGCCGGTAACGTGGAGCGACCACTTCCATGTATGCGGACTCAAGTATCGTTTCCGCAATTACGATCAACTCTTCCGCTGCCTCGATCTGCTCGACGCCAAGATCGCCGCCGGCGGCAGCCGCGTCCCTCATGCGGATCTGGTACAGCGCTCCGCGCCCGTTTTCATCGGTTGGCTGAAGGCTTCCGCGTATGCGGAGCTCGGCGAGACCGATGTCGCACTCAAATGGGCGAACTCGGCCTGGACGGGCCTACCGGAGGCTTATCGCGACGCCACCTCCAACATCACCAACGAATACTTCGGCAGGGAAGATCTCAAGAGCTACGAGGGCGTCGCTGCGCTGCTGGGCAGCGTGGGCCGCGGAGACGAGGCGCCGGAGTTTGCCGCGATGTTTCAGGACGGGCGCAATAACCCGGCGGCGCTCGATCTGAGGCCGAGCACCATCGCCATGTCCATTTCCGTCGAGCGCGCCCTGTTGCATCAGCGCCTCGGCGAGACGCAGGACGCCAGGGCGGCACTCGCCGATCTGAAGAAGTGGGAGGACCTGCGGCGCAAGGGCGGGATGATGGGCCTCCTCCAGGGGTACCCGATGCTCCGCGGCAAAGCGCAGCTGCTGTCCATCGGGCCTCTGTTCGCGCTGGGAGACTACCCGCGTGTCATTTTCATCTACGAAGGCATCGGAGAGAAGGTCGCCTGGGAGCGTCGCAAGGAAAGCGGCGAGAAAACCCTGAGCTGGACCCTCCTCTTTCCATGGACACTCGTCACCAAGGCCTTCGAGGCACCTATCGACGCTTTGATGACGCCCTCCGACGCACGATTGTTCGCCGTTGCCGTCGAGGATGTTTCCAACGCACTGATCTACGCAGAAAGCCTCGCACGCGTCGGCAAGACAAACGAGGCACGCGCCATGCTCGACACACTGCTCGGCATGCGAGAGCTGCCGGCCATGGGCAATCTCTACTGGGTGACGCTCTATGAACGCGGTGCACTGGCGATCCGGCAAGGCCAGCGCGGCCCGGGGATCCGTTACCTGACTCAGTCCGTCGACGCGATCGAATCGGTACGCAGCACGATCTCCTTCGAAGCCGCCAAGATCGGCTTCGCCGGCGACAAGCAAACGGTCTACGGGGCACTGATCGCCGCGCTGGCGGAGTCCGGCGATTGGAATCAAGCCTTCGTTTACGCCGAGCGGGCCAAGGCACGCGCGCTGGTCGACCTGCTGGCGCAGCGGCACGATCTCGCTCCTCCTCCGGCTGCGGACGATAAGGTACGAGAGCTCTTCGCGAGAGCGTCGACCGTCGAGCACAGTGTCGACTTTGCGACCACCTCGGAAGCAGTTCGCGGAGTCAAAGTTGTTTCGGACGCACGCAATACACTCGGCAGCGTGGCGCCGGAGGCTGCGTCGCTCGTGTCCGTCCACCGCGTCGAAGTCGCGGAGATCGGCTCCCGCCTCGGCCGGGATGAGACGCTCATCGACTACTATGTTCAGGGCGACGATCTTTATGCCTTCGTTCTGAACGGCACCTCGATCAGGGGCTACAAACTCTCTGCGAAGGGACTGGACGAGGACATTCGGGCGTTCAGGGACGCCATCGAGCGGCGCTCGCCGAACGCGCGCGAGATCGGGCGAAGCCTGTTCACTCGCCTCCTGGCGCCACTGGTCCAGGACATCAAGGGCACCGGACTCACGATTGCCCCACACGGCCCGTTGCATTATCTCCCCTTTGCCGCCCTCTCCGATGGCGAGCACGATCTCATCGATCGCTTCAGCACCCGCCTCGTCCCGAGCGCGAGCACGCTGCTGTATCTGCGAACGGACAAGCCCTCGAAACCGGGCCGGCTGCTCGCGCTGGGCAACCCGGATCTCGGCGACCGCAAGTTCGATCTGCCCAACGCGCAAACCGAGGCGGTCAGCGTCGCCGCTCTGTTCCCGGACTCTCGCGCTCTGGTGCGAGCGGAAGCCAGCAAGAGCGCCGTCAAGGAGCTCGGCAATGGGTTCGCCATCCTGCACTTCGCCACACACGGCAGATTCGACGCCAGCTCTCCCTTGAGCTCAGGCCTCTATCTCGCGAGGGGCAATGAGTCTGACGGGATCCTGACGGTCAGTGACCTTTACTCACTCCGCTGGGACGTCGATCTCGTAACGCTCTCCGCATGCGAGACCGGCCTCGGCAAGATTGCGAGCGGCGATGACGTGATCGGCCTGACACGCGGATTCCTGTACGCCGGTGCGCGCTCCATCGTTGCGAGTCTCTGGGAGGTCGACGACGCCGCGACTTCGCATTTGATGCAGAGCTTCTATCGCAATCTCGAGGGTCACGATAAGCGCGAAGCGCTGCGTCTGGCGCAGATCGAGACGCGACAGCAGTACCCTCAGCCGTGGTACTGGGCTGCGTTCAATATCCTGGGTCGCGCGGACTGACCGTGCGGCCCCTTTGAGATCATGTCCGTGTATTCAACCAACTCAGAAGAGGCAGTTCCCATGTCCACCGCGATCCGACCGATCTCCCTCGCTTTGGTCTCCTGCGTGTTACTCGCCGGATGCGTTCAGGCGTATGTGAAACCCCCTTATGCCGATGAGTCGAAGGCTCCGGCCGCCCAATGTCAGGGTCAGAACGGAAGCACGGCCGACGATTGCAAGAAGGCCGCATCGAAATAGGAGACGATGCGCCATGATGCGCCTCCACCTGGCACTCTGCGCGGCGCTGGCTTCCGCAGCCTGGGCGACGATCTCCGTCGCCCAGAATGCGTCACCCCCACCTCCTCAGAAGACTTGGAAGCCGGACGCAGGGGATGAAGTGATAGTGGGCTTCTCCAATGCGCCTGCGCGTGCCCCCGTCGTCACGGGTCCTTTGTGGAACCGGAATCAACCGCCCCCGACACAACAGAGTCCCGGGTCGCGCGAGCCACCGACGAAGGTGCAGAAGCGAGGCGTCACGCAGGCGCAGGCGAACACTCAGGCGCGTGCGCAGCGGAAACACGTCAAAAAACCCGCCGCATCGCCGAAGCCGGCACCGGTACCGGTACCGGTAAAAAACTGATCGCTTACTCCGTCAGGGCGATCGTCAACGACGCAGCGGCCCAGTCGCTTGGGCCCTGCGTGGTCGCTGCAGTGGAGTCCTGGGTCACGACGATGCCGCGAGTGGCGAGCCCTGCGAGATCGTCCCGCAAACCGCGCAGACCCTCAGACACCGTCGCGGGTTCAGGCGCCCCGATCCCACGCGAGCCCGTGGGACTGGCTTGTAGCGCGCGAATGCGGTCTCGAATGAGCCTCGCCGTCGCGGCGTCGGTGGTCGCAAAGATCCTCACCGTGTCGATGCCAGCCGGCGGCCCGTAGTCCCAGAAGAAGCCGGCGCGACCGCCCTCAGTCAGAGAGTCGGGAATGAGGAGCGACCGGTTCCCCGGCACGCGTCCCTCCGGCCAGAAGTCGGGACGTTGATAGGTATTGGGGAACAGCAGGTTCGCGTGCCCCTCCGAATCCACATCGGCGATCGTGATGTAGGCGTCGGTGTTCACAGTGACGGAGATCTGAAGGCTGTTCTGGGCAGCGCGCGGCTCGTTGGGGCGACGGATGTGCAGCGCTGCAGGCTTGGTGTCCGCGACGACCACAATGTCGCGCGCTGACCCCTGGGGCGTGCCGACGACCTGCGCCTGCAGCCTGATCTGCGACGCAGGATTGTCCAGCGACAGCAACTCGGAGGCGCCGACGGAGCGAGAGATCACCCGCGCAATTTCCTGGCCCCACTGATCCGTTCGTCCGTCGAACGTGCCCACAACCTGCCGGCCGTCCGGAGTCAGCAGTCGCAGCATATCGCTGCCCGCATCGATCAGAAAACGTGCGGGACGACCCGCATCGACGATCTCGACGTTCTGGATGGTACGCTTCAGAATGGCCTCGACGTGCTTGCGCTTGACGTCCGGCGCCTGAAGGATGCGCACAGCGATCCGTGTGCTGCCCGGCGCGGGCATCTGCACGACTGCGCGAGAGCCGGGATCGAGGGTTACCGTGCTGGGCCGCAACGTCGCGCGCGCATCCAACCCAACACTTTCAGTGACCAGGGCTACCGCTATCGCGCGACCTGGCGCGAAAGCCGTCTCGCCCGGCGGATAGATCGACCAGGTGGACCCCGGGACCGCTCCGAGCAGCGCTCCCTGAGTCAACGTCACCTGTCCGGCCGGTCCCGGTTGCACCTCCAGCCACGCGAGTCGCGGCGCCCCCGCGGCTGGAGCAGTCCCTGCGGCTGAAGTGAGCAGCCCGCGGTCGAGCAACGCAGGCGGCCCCTCGAGCTGCGGATCCGGCATGGCCGTATGCCCGAGGTTCGCCTGCAATCGTTTCAACTCCTGACTGACCTGCGCAAACACGTCGCGAGGGGTCGCCCCTGGAGTGGAGACAGCCAGGCTTCGCGACAGCGCGTAAGTAAAGATGCCGTGGAACTCTCCCTCTATCGGGCCATCGAGGGCTTCCTGATCGGCGGCGACCGCACTCATGACGAGCTGTCGCGACTGCATTCTCGGAATCACCGCGCGAGTGCCCGTCTCCGCAGGTCTGACGGCGGGGTCCCGATATTCGTCGAGCCGCATGTCGCGCTCTATTCCGCGCGGCCGGAAATCGACGCCCCGCGTACCGGTGCCAGAATGGCACGAGTCGAGGACGATGAGCACGTTGTTGGTGCGCAGCTTTGCAAAGATCGCATCGAGCTCGTCGTCGACGATATCGGGCACCCCGGAGGTGCGACCGTCGTAGGGCACGAGCGTCTCGTCGAGGCCGTCTTCCTCGTCGCCGTTCAAGTCCTGTACCTGGGATCCGTGCCCCGAGTAGTGAAAGACCACCGTATCGTTGGGCCCGGACTCGCTCACGAGTTGCCTCAGGGCGCGCAGAATTCCAGCGCGCGTGGCTGCGTCCTCGGTCAACGTGACGATGCTCTCGGGCGCGAAGCCCCACCGCGTGATCAGGATCTGCTTCATAGCCGCGACGTCATTGAGCGAGCCGAACAGATGCGGCACGGCTTTGTAGTTGTTGATGCCGACGAGCAGCGCGCGCTTTACACCTTGGTTGACGGAAGACGTCGTGGTGGGCGCAATCACGGGCTTCGCGTCGGGCGCTGCGAAGCACAGCAAGTCCCGCGACAGGAGCAAAAAGCCGAGCGCCACCCCCGCTCGCAGGGACTGGCGTGTCGATTGCCGTGCGGTCATGAGTCTCCCCAATCCGGACGTAGGTCGAGCGGATCGCGAAGGAGGTTCACGGGGGGGCAGTATCCAGCCGCTCCACCAGCTCGCGCCTCTCGCGTAACGCGCGGAGGCGGTTTGCTAACTCGGTGGGAGCAGCTGGAGCGATCTCGATGATATAGGCCCCTTCGGCGGTGGGCCCATTTACGATGTGCGCGCCGAGTGCCCGGAGAGCTTCGGCCACGTCGCG
>Ga0070681_10006427_pt1 | contig 11438 bp, 7 predicted proteins | sample KBSC83BmetaG_FD_65650 | JGI IMG/M metagenome (GOLD analysis project Ga0070681, IMG submission 65650) | Corn rhizosphere microbial communities from Kellogg Biological Station, Michigan, USA - KBS C8-3B metaG | ecosystem: Host-associated > Plants > Roots > Rhizosphere | place: USA: Michigan...
GTTTTCGATGAGGTTCTCGTCGAGCTCGATGCCGAGCCCTGGCCCGTCCAGATTGCCCTTCAGCACGATGTTGCCCTCTGTCATCACGAACGGTTTTTTGATGTAACTCTTGCCCATCGGGCTGCGCTGAACATTGGCTGGCCCTCCCTTCACCGCCTGCAACGAAGGCACCTCATGCGCGAGGAAGTTCGGGATCGACGCAGCCACGTGCATTGAGGCGGCGAAGCCAACTACTCCTTCCTTCGAGTGCGGCAGCATATCGGCGTAGAAGGCCTCCGCGAGTGTGGCCACAGCCTTAAGCTCGGTGATGCCGCCCACGTGCGTGACGTCCGGCTGAAGCAGTTGCGCCGCGCCCGCTGTCAGCAAGTCGCGGAACTGCCACTTTGTCACCATACGCTCGCCCGTAGCGAAGGGGAATGTGGTTTTCTTCGCCATTTCCGCCATTAATGGCAGGTTCTGGAACTGAATTGGTTCCTCATAGAACCAAGGGCGAAAGGGCTCGAGCGCCTTGATGATCTCCATCGCGGCGGGCGGCTCATGCTCGCCGTGCATTTCGATGCCCAGGTCAAAGTCAGGACCAATGAGTTCGCGGATGGCCTTTACCTTTTCGACAAAGCCGTCGATGTAGTACGGGCTCTCGGACGAGCGAGACAGCCGGCCCCGTGTGGACGAGACGCTGGTCTTCATCGACCGGTAGCCCTCGGCGAGCACGTGGGTTCGGGTTTCTTCGACGCTCTCAGCCTGGCCGTAGCATTTGATGCGGTCGCGCGTGGGGCCACCAAGCAGGTCATAGATCGGGACCCCCAGAGCCTTTCCCTTTATGTCCCACATCGCAATATCAACTGCGCCTAGCGCAGACGTGAGGACGATGTCGCCGCGATAGAACGCGTGGCGATAGATCGCCTGCCAGTGGTGTGCCGGTCGACGTGCGTCTTTGCCGATGAGGTATGGCTCGATCTCCTGGATCGCGGCGACCACGGTGGGGATGCGGCCCTCTACGGTGCCCTCACCGATGCCGGTGATACCCGCATCTGTATGCATCTTTACGAAGATGCTGCGCAGCGAATTGACAGGGATGATCTCGAGTCCGGTTATCTTGATCTCGTCGCGCGGGTCGGCCAAAGCGCAGGCGTGGTTCACCGGCTGCGCGGCAAGGTTGCGCTCGCTTGCGAGCAGGCCGCCCAAGCCCATAGCGGCGGTTTTCATCCAGGTGCGGCGTGAGTGAGCCATTGACAATTCTCCCGGCGTGATTTCTAGGAAACGCTATCACCTGTGTGGTGACAATGTCACCTTGCAGCGAACTTGTTCGCGCTGAGGGCTGGGAGCCATTAAGTGGCTATTACCAATGCCTCAAGGGCCGATGGGGTGGAGAGGATTGCGATCGAGAAGAACGTGTTGATAGAAAAACAGCAAAATGCATCCGTGTCCTTATCGTGGAGTGGACATCATGATAACCCGACCCGTTTCGTCGACCCTCAATGGAGAGCGAACCGATGCGTATGTTCGAGGGACTACAGTCACGTTTCTTTCAGGCTGGTCCTGTTGCCGGCGCGGCGCCACGGTAGATGCTGATGCGAACCGGCAAGCTTTTGAGGCCAAAGAACCGATTTAAAAATGCAATCGATGGAGATTTCGCCAGTCCGACGTTGCGTTGCATCAGAAGTTCCTTGTGGCAGGTTATCCTACTCCATTCTGTTGTTTTCTCGGCCCCGAGAAGTCATTATCCAGCCCGCTGCTAATAAGGCTCCTGCGCCGATAGCAGCGCTCAAAACCGGATAAGCTGGTTGTTCTTGCACAAAGCGCGTCTCGATGTACTCGTTACGTCTCAGATCCAACGGTTGGCGCATTGCCATCTGTAGAACCTCGGCAATATGCATCGCTTTTCGCCGAGTACCGTGCATAATCTGCTCGCGGCAGCTGAAGCCGTCGGTAATGATGAGCGTGTCACGCTGCGCTTGGCGTACTCGAGGCAGCAGTACCCGCTCACCGATGGTCATCGAGATGTCGTATTTATCCTGCTCAAAGCCAAAGGAGCCGGCCAGACCGCAGCAGCCAGAATCGAGCAACTCAGCTTCAAGCCCCATCTTTTCAAAGAGCTGCTGCTCGTTTTTCATTCCGAAAAGCGCCTTTTGGTGGCAGTGGCCGTGCAGCAGCGCTTTGCGGCGTAGATTCGGTGGACTGTATCGAACCCGATTGAGAAACTCAGCCAATGTGAATGTTTGCTGCCGCAGACGACCGGCCTCTTCGAGCGTTGGAAACAAACTCATCAGCTCGTCTCGAAAAACTGACGCACAACTCGGCTCCAGCACCACCACCGGCGTTCCAGCTTCGATGGACGGACCGAGCGAACTCAGGATCTGCTGCAGTTTTTCCTTCGCTTCATCCAGCATCCCGTAATCGAAAAGCGGACGTCCGCAACATAGAGATTGCACCGGAACGGACACGCGATAACCAGCAGATTCCAGAACCTCGACGGCTGCCTGCGCAGTATGGGGAAAGAAGTGATTGTTAAACGTATCGGCCCATAGGATCACTTCAGGCCGGTCATCGTACCTGCGGCTCTGCTGGGCGCTATGTTTTCTAAACCAACTTTTAAAGGTCTGTCGAGCAAAGAGAGGGATGCTCCGATGTTGAGTAATACCGGCAGCAGCTTTGGCAACTCCTGCAATCACGGGTGTTTTCGAGAACATGTTGACGAGATCGGGAAAACGCGAGCCGAGTTGAGCCCAGCGGTAGATCTGGCCCATGGAATACGCCGCCGGCGGCCGAGCTTTGCCTTTGTAGTAGTGATAGAGGAATTCCGCTTTGTAGGTGGCGACGTCGACATTCACAGGACAATCACCTTTGCAGCCTTTGCAGGAGAGGCAAAGATCGAGGGCTTCTTTTACGTTCTCGTTGCGCCAGCCATCCTCGATGACGTCGCCGCGCAGCATCTCAAACAGAAGTCGGGTGCGACCGCGTGTGCTGTGCATCTCCTCACGGGTGGCATGGAAACTGGGGCACATGGTACCGCCGTCCAGCCCGCGACATTTGCCCACGCCAAAGCAGCGTTCAGTGGCCTCGGCCATGCTGCCATGATCTGACGGAAATTGAAATACCGTGAGGACTGGTTTGGGCCGATAGTCTGGTCCTTGTCGCAAATTGGTATCGAGCGGATATGGATCAACTATTTTGCCGGGATTCATGCGCCATTCCGGATCCCAAGCTGACTTGAATTCTCGGAAGGCTTGCATCAGTTCCGAGCCGAACATTATGGGCAATAATTCCGCGCGCGCTTGGCCGTCGCCATGCTCTCCTGAAAGCGAGCCACCGTAGCGCACCACCGTATGTGCTGCTTCGGTCATAAACTCTCTGTATTTCTTCACACCTTCTGCCGATTTCAGATTGAAGGTGATGCGGGCGTGAATGCATCCATCTCCGAAATGCCCGTAGAGCGTGCATACATATTTGTACTTGTCGAGAAGCTTATAGAAATCGCGGAGATATTCGCCCACGTTTGACGGCGGGACCGCAGCATCTTCCCATGATGGCCATGAGTCTTCCTCACCGGGAACCCGGCTGGCGCCAACGCCTGACTCGCGGATCTTAACCACCTTTTTGTAATCGGACGGCTTGGCAAGCAGTCTCATCCCGATCTGATCCCGGTCGGTCGTTCGGATTATCGCCATTGCTGCTTCTGCTGCTCCCGCAGCTTCCTCTTCGCTCGCCCCTCCAAACTCGACCAGCATCCACGCGCTTCCGGGGGGCAATAGATCTGCTCCGTCGATTTCCTTTCCCTTTCGTCTTTCGTTCTCGAGCAGGTGCTTTTCAAAACCTTCAATCGCCAGCGGGTGAAGGTCACGCATGGACTGGGCGTGGTCGCCGGCGAGGAAGACATCCGGGTAGCCGACCACGATCCAAGCGCGATGCGGCGGACTTGGGAGGAGCCGCATTTTCGCCCGTAACACCAGAACACATGTACTTTCGCTGCCTACCAGCGCTCTCGCAACGTGAAATCCGTTTTCTGGTAGCAATTCATCCAGGTTGTAGCCGGAGACGCGCCGGGGAATGTTGGGGTATCGCTCACGAATGAGCGGCGCATAGCGGTCGCGAATACGGCGGAGCTTCGCATAGATTTCTCCTTTGCGGCCGCCTTTGCGAATGACTGATTCAAGCTCGCCCTCACTAACCGGACCAACGTTCATGCGCGATCCGTCATAGGTGAGGACCTCCAACTCCTCTGTATTCTCAACGGTTTTGCCACCCATGACAGAGTGAGCGCCGCACGAGTTATTGCCGATCATGCCACCGAGTGTGCAGTACTCATGTGTCGCCGGATCGGGAGCGAGAGTCAATTGGTATTTCTCTGCGGCGCTGCGCAATTCATCATTAATAAGACCGGGTTCGACCCAGGCATAGTTTTTTTTCGGATTGAGTTCGATGATCTGATTCAGATACTTGGAAAAGTCGATCACAACCGCCAGATTGCAACATTGTCCAGCAAGGCTGGTTCCGCACCCACGCCCCAGGATTGGCACACCGAACTTCTTGCACACGTCTACCGTTTCGATCACGTCCTCGATACGTTTCGGAATCACAACTCCAATTGGCGGCTGTCGGTACATGGACAGATCGGAGGCATAGAGGGCCCTGGCGCCTGCATCGAAGCGCACCTCCGCGCGAGTACGCCTTCTCAGTGTTGAAGTGAGCTCTTCTACTTTCGCCTTGGAGGGGCCTTGGAGTGGTGGCAACATATCAATCCTTCTTCTTCGAACCAGTAATGGCTTCGGCTGCGCGGGGCACTACACCGTAATCGCTTGCGGGGAATAGAGCTTCATCCATCGCCTGGCGACCAATGGTAAGTGCAATACGGGCGCGATCGCGCTCTCCTCCAACCAGAGATTGAGCAAGATGCTTCATCTCAGCTTTTGTCGCTTTGGGCGGCATCGGCGGCTCAAGTGGATCGGTCAAACATTCGACGAGCACCGGCCCATCCATGGCAAGCGCGCCCGCCAATTGCTTTGCACATTTTTTGGGATCCTCGATGCGGACTCCGCGCAATCCACACGCCTCCGCCACTTTCACGAAGTCAATAGGATGAAGATCGACACCGTACTCGGGGTTCCCCAAATAGATCATCTGTTCCCACTTGATCAGTCCCAGGGTGTTGTTTCGCAGAACGATGATCTTTACTGGAAGCTGATGCTGGACGAGTGTTGCAAGATCACCCATCGCCATACTCATCGAGCCGTCTCCGGTGAAGGTGACAACCTGCCTGCCCGGAAATGCTACCTGCGCGCCAATGGCATAAGGGAGTCCGGCAGCCATGCTGCAGAGCGTTCCGCTGAACGAAAACTTTTGATTGCCGCGCAGCTTCATGCGTGCCACGTGCGTGGTGACGGTCCCAGAATCACCCAGGATGATGGCATCGTCACTCAATGCCTTGGCAAGATTCCAGGACACCACCTGCGGCTTCATCGGTTTCTCATTTCGCGTGCCGCGCTCTTCCATCAGCTTCCACCACTCGACCATTCCCGCCTGTGCCTGCTTTAAAAATGAGCGATCTTCATTACGCGGCAGGTACATTAGCAACTCGCGAAGCGTTGCCTGCGCGTCTCCTACCAGGCCAATTTCCACTGGGTAACGCAGGCCAATGCGTTCAGGCTTGTCGTCAATTTGAATGCCAACGGCCTGGCCCGGCTTGGGAAGAAATTCGATATAGGGAAATGAACTGCCGATGATCAGCAATGCGTCGCACGTTTCGAATACGTCTGATGATGGACGCGTTCCTACCACCCCCGTTCCGCCCGTTGTGTAAGGGCTGTCATCGGGGATGACGTCTTTGCCAAGGAGTGCCTTTACGACCGGCGCGCCCAGGCGATCTGCCACTGCCAAAACTTCATCGCGCGCTCCGCGTGCGCCTGCTCCTACCAGAATGGCGATCTTCGTTTTGCCTTGCAGAAGACGAGCAGCCTTTTCGATCTGTTCACGTTCCGGAATGCGCCTGGGCACTGTGAAGGCCTCAGATGTATGGCCCTTCACATTGCGCGTATAGCGCTTTTGCTCCTTCATGTCTGCAACTTGATAGTCGATCGGCAGTGCCAGGTGGGCGACGCCTCTATGGCTTAATGCGGCGCGGCAGGCCGCATCCACAATGTTCTTGGCGTGAGCTGGCCCCATTAGCCGCTGGTTATAGACGGCAACGTCCTGATAGACATAATCCTGATTGATGTCCTGGAGATAGCTGGTGCCGATCAGGTCGTGGTAGGTCATGCCTGTAATCGCAAGGACGGGAGCCTGATCGATCTTTGCATCATACAGACCGTTCATGAGGTGAATCGCGCCGGGACCAGTTGTCGCGAAGCAGACGCCAAGTTTGCCTGTCATCTTTGCGTATCCGCACGCCGCCATTGCTGCAGTTTCTTCGTGCCGGACGTGTATGTACCGTATTCTGCTCTTGTGCGTACGTAGCGCGTCGACGAACCCGTTGATCCCATCTCCAGGCAGACCAAAGATTACTTCCACGCCCCAGTCGAGAAGGCTCTCGACAAGCACATCCGAAGCATTCATGACTACACTCCAGCGGGTAATCCCCAAAAATAGGATGCGGCTAAGCGGGAGAAGAAGTTGCTTGAGCGATCAATATGCCTCTTCGATTTTCAGCAATTTCCTCTTCGAGTTTCATTACCTCGAAGAATAGTCCGATCGCATGATCGCCCCGGATTGGCACCTCTGGCCGAATACTCATCGCGGCGAAGCGGAAATGATGTTGAGACCCGCAACGTTGAATCGAATCGCATCGAGAACACGATCGCGAAACTAGCACGCGAAACCAGAGTCAAGGCAAACACGATTGCTGCATGACAGGTGACTGCAACTACACATTCGCGCCGGATTTCTGCGCGAGTCCGTACGCAGCCACAGATAAAACCGAAATCGCTGGTAATGCACCTACGGCGAGGCGAGAATAGCGAAAGAGCAGACCGCTTGCTATTGCCGAAAGTAAATATGCGCAGACAATCAAAGCCTGCATGTTTATGCGTTCCTCGTAGGCGATCTTCTCTCCACGAGGCGCGTGCCTTTCGCGGGTGAAAAGACCGGTGAGATTGCTTGTCAGAGTTGTCCAGGTACCAGTGATGTACGTGGTCACGATGCCTGGAATCTTAAGCTGCAGCATGGCGCCGCTCTGGATGCCAATCGCAAATGCAACGCATCCGAGTAGAAGGTCGAGATCCCAAGTGGAAGCCGCGAGCGCTGCCTTGCGACCGGCAAACCACCATCCAACCGCAGCAACTAGAAGAAACATTGATTCTATCGCCAGCGCGCTGGTAACAGCGCCCGGCCAACCGGTTCCCTCGCGAACATTGCGCGTTAGGAATGATGCAAAGGCAGCGCCCGCTAAATAGCAGATAAGCGAAATGCCCGGATGCAGCAAGTCGCGGTGAAGAAAAACCCCAATTCCCAGCAGGACGGTGTTGCCCGTCATATTGGCCACGAAGGCATGTCCGAGCCCAAGATAACTCCAGGCATCGGCAGAACCCGAAGCAACTGCGAGCAGAACCAGCAGCACGTCGCGTTTGGAGCCACGCATCGATCCCCCCAAGGATTCAGATGCGTGCAACTTGGCTCTGATGATCCGCTAGAAGCAGGAGCATCAACGGCACCGATCAAGGGCATAATCTCCTCTGAAACAGGTTCGGAGGAATTCTCGCCTTTCCTATTCCCTCTAACCCAATCGCATCATCGGAGCATGCAGCCGGGCGTAAATCGGTTCACGAACACGAACATCCGGAAACAGGCATTCAAGACATCTCCATCACGGTGATAGGCGCGTTATCATTCTTCGGCGCAAATCGAATTGGATTCCGAAGCGCACGACCGAATCCGTCAAATTGGATTTCCATCCAGTCTCCGTCCTGCAATTCGACCCCATCGCCAAAACTGAGCGCATGGGCTCCAAAGAAGTGAACATGAATTGAGCCGGGTTGGCGATGGCCTTCAAATTTGAAGTGATGATGTTCCAGGTTGGCAAGACTATGGCACATATTAGCTTCGCCGGTTGATAGCGCCTTCTGCCAGATCACTTTTCCAGCTCGCTCAATTCGCGCTGTCCCGGAGACAGAGTCGAATCGAGCGCCGACAACTAATTCAGGGCCCAGGCTGCAATTGTGAAGCTTCGAAGCGGCGAGATTGAGATAGTTTCGCTTCTCGAATTTGTGATCAGAGAACTCATTCCCTATTGCATAGCCGATACGGTGAGGAACTGCGTCGTCGCTGATGAGATAGATGCCCGCGATTTCCGCCTCCTCACCTCCGTCCTCGGCATAAGCAGGTACAACAAGCGCGCCGAACGGCCGCTGGAGAACTGAGCCATTGCCTTTGTAAAACCACTCAGGTGCAATACCAATTTCGCCTCTTGGTGGGCGGCCCGCTTCCAGCCCAGATTGAAACATGCGCATACTGTCGGTCATCTCGCTTTGTTGTGGATTCGCGGCAGCATGCATCGCTTGACGATCTTTTGCACTTCCTAAATGTGTTAAGCCTGTTCCGCTGACAAGAACGCGGTTCTGGTCTTCGGGAATGTCAATGGGTGATAGCAAGTGCCATTCTGAACGACCCTCATAGACGGCGTCATAGTCGAGAACGATTCCTGTGGCAAGCTTGCGAGCGTAGCCGCTGAGAGATTCTTCCTTGCGCAAACTCGCTTGAGCCAAGGCATAAGCTGAATCGATGTTCTCGAGACAGCGCAGGTGTGGCTCCTCGACTAAGGCTACCCGGCGCGAAATATTATTACTGATTTGAACAAGGCGGATCATTTAGGTCTCCTTAACATTTCAGATCCAGCTCCCTTTTCGCTTTTGATGTTGCTCCTCGAATCCAAGACACTCATCGCCGGAATGGGATAGTGAACTCAATTGGCTCCCGAGCGAGAAAGAGATTTGCAATGCCCGGTATTCTCCACTCTTGGGGAGACAAAGTTCAAAATTGAGCTTGATGGAGGAACGTAGATAAACTTCCTCCGGATGACAGTCACGCATGCCGTTCCACATTTGTGCCGTGATCAAGGTCCGATTAGAAATGCGAACATTGTGAAGAGGATCGCAAGCACTTCGAAATGTGGTCAGGTGTTGAGGGAAAGGGAACTCCAGCAGGTCATTCAAGAGTGGCCTCCCGCAAAACCGTTGGGTCTTCCTTCTCCAATTGATTGGCAGGCGCGGGACGAAGGCCTGCTTTCGCTAAAACAAAATAGACGGCGAAACCTACAGCGAAGGAATAGAGTCCCGAAGGATTATCAGCATGGATCCATGTTGCAGGGAGGCCAGGAATGTGCTCTGGTATGCCGACCAGAAAGCCCACAAGCCATGAGATGCAACCTGCCCAATTAATTCCAACCCGCGGCCCGGACCAACGCTTTCCTGCAAGCACGTAATCTGCCGCCATAGCGCCGCAAATGGGACCGAAAGATGCCGCGACAAGCCCGAAGAAGCCGACAAGATTGTCAGCCAGACCAGTGGCTGCAAGGAGCACGCTAATTGTGAGAGCGGAAAATGCAGAGATGGCCCTCGGAATCTTGGGAAGCATCGTGCTAAAACTGTTTGCCGCGATAAACGAGGAGAAACACGTGGGGACTAGAGACGCCGCAGCGAAGAGAAAAAACATCAAGGGAGCCAAAGTGCCGACGCTGGCAATTGTGTCAGTGTAATCGTAACTCTGAATGCCGGCGCCGCGCCCCAGATAGCCTGCTACAGAAAGCATTGGCAGACCACCTGCGACAAGAGCTCCACCGACGATGCCGCAAAGGCCGCCGAGAATCACATCGCGCTTGCCGGCATTATTCATTCCGAAGTCCGCGCCTGCAGCTCCTGCAGTCGCGAAATAGCCGATCACGATTGTGAGCACGTTCAGAATGCCGACCTTTGCATCAGATTGTGCAGGATGATAGCTGGCAACTCCACCCTTGTTTGCCCAGAACACAATGATGATCATGATGAGCGGCACCCAATTCAAAAACTTGGCCACTCGACCCACGTAATGAATTCCTTTAATGGCGACCCAGCCTAGGCTGTAGATCCATACAATGACCAAGACGCAGAAGAGAGATTTCGACGTTTGATTGAGAGCCTTCATGATGAAATTCGCGGCTACAGCTCCTACAACAGCTACCCAGCCGATCTGAAGAAACCCCATCATCAGGCCCGGAACCACATAGCCGCCAGTTGTTCCAAAAGTCGAAGTGCCTACGACGTACAGAGGTTGGCCTGTTTTCATGCCAAGCATGGCCGGAACATAGTAGTAGAGGCCGAAACAAATCAGTCCCGCCAACAGTAGCGCCAACAGGCAAGCGCCTGTTTCTGCGAATCTAATTGTGGGCTCGGCGATTTTTAGATAAAAGCCAACCCAGAGAAAAATGCCGGCATAGGTTGGAAAAGTACTCTTGTGCCATGGCACACGAGCGGTTAGTGGCACCGGGACAGATCGCACTACATATTGAGGAATTGTCGGCTTCATAGATCCTCGAATCTGAGATTTTGCTTGGGCATTTTCATATCGAAACGGCCAAAGCACGTTTGCTCGTGTGGTAACTTCACTGATCAATGACTGTTGAAGTTCCACGTCTAAATCGAGGTATAGGTATGTACAACGTAGTTGACGCAATGACCTTCAATTTGCGGCCATACTTCTTGGTGTAGCGGCGCAGCGACCCACTTCTGTTGCATAAGTGCAGTTTTGAATGTCTGTGACTGCAACTGTTCCGAGCCTGACCGCACGCTCAGTTCGATATTCAAGACGAACATACTTGCCTCACCAGGCCAGCTTAAAAATGTTGACAGCCGTCACACCCATAACCTTGTCATAGACTTCCGGCTCTAGATCGAGAGCACGATATTTGGCAAACTCCACCGGCACATTGCTTGGCAAATCGGCCCCCATCATTACGCGATCGGGCCCAATCGTATTGATCATCCAGCGAATGTCTTCTCCCAGGCACCACGAGGTCTCAAGATATAGGTTCCTGCAGATTGAAGCGGCGACTTGAGCCTCGGCGGAAACGATGCCCATCCCTGCGTGGGCGAGAACGATGTTGAGGCCGGGATACTTTTGCGCTGCCGGAATACATAGCGCAGGCAGTGCGAACGGTATTCCAGCTCCCGTGTGTACCATGGCAGGAATACCGAGCCGGAAAGCCGTGGCGAAGACAAGATCACCGTCTTCTGTTAGCGGATTTACACCGTGTCCGATGGTATGGAGCTTAACGCCGACGAACTTCAGATCCTTTACGCAGCGTTCCACTTCGCGCTGATAGTTATCATGGTCGCGGTGTGGGCTTAAGCTTGCCAATCCGAAAAAGCGACCCGGATATTTCGCACAGAGTTCCGCAATCTCGTCGTGCCGCTTCACATAGTCTTTGGCGCCGGGATATGGCTGCACGATGGTAGCATCCACTCCACATTCATCCT
>Ga0070681_10006428_pt1 | contig 11438 bp, 8 predicted proteins | sample KBSC83BmetaG_FD_65650 | JGI IMG/M metagenome (GOLD analysis project Ga0070681, IMG submission 65650) | Corn rhizosphere microbial communities from Kellogg Biological Station, Michigan, USA - KBS C8-3B metaG | ecosystem: Host-associated > Plants > Roots > Rhizosphere | place: USA: Michigan...
CCGCGACATCGCGTACCGCCTGCGCCGCCGCGTGGCGAAACAGGCAATACAGCATGCGCGACGGCGTCAGCTCCGCGCTGACGCCGTAGGCGCCTGCGATGTCGGCGACCATCTGCCGCTGGATGCGCCAGATCGCGGCGAGCTCCGGCACGATCGTGAGCCAGCCGATCGGCCCCGGCGGCAGCGCGAGCGTGCCGGCCGCGAGCGCGGCGCGGTTCGCGGCCGACGATGCGATCGCGCGCGCACGCGGGTGCGGGCCGCGGCTCTTGTGCTCGCCCGTGTCCGGCACCTCGCTCGCAAGATCGATCACCGCGCGCGTCAGCCGGTCGGCGAGCGTCTCCGGTGCATCGACGCGGCGGGCGGGGACATTCTTCGCCATCGTCGGCGTCAGTGCCGCTTGAAGTACTGCACTTCGCGCTCGTGCTTCTCGGCCGCGGCGCGCGAGGAGAACGTGCCGAGGTTGCGGCGCCGGCCGGTCTTCGGATCGGTCTTGCGGGAATAGAGGCGGTATTCGCCCGACTTGAGCTTGCGGATCATTGCGGCTCTCCGGCTTGCGCGTGCGCGCACGCATCTTTCGCAACTTAGCGCCGGCGCCTGCACGTGCGCTGAAGCGCCGCGCTAATCGTAATCGTACGCGGAGACCGGCGCCCAGAGCTCGCGACCGAGTCGCGCGAGGCGCGGCTCGAGATCGGCCGACGCCGCGCCGGCAACGCGTCGATCGCAATGCGCACGCAACAGCACGCGCATCGACGGCGTGCCATGGCGTCGCACCGTTTCGGCGAGATCGGCGCCGCCTTCGAGCGCCGCCATCAGCGCGAGGCGGCGGATGTCGCCGTCGGCGAATCCGACCATGCCGCGGCGGATCTGGCGCCGCAGCTGCTCCGCGGCCGCGATATCGAGCTGGCGTTCCGCCGCGGCGCGACGCAGCAGCGCCGCCGGCACGCCGAGTCGCGCGTCGAGCGTCGCGCTTGCTTCCGAAAGATGGCGCGACAGCGATTCGATCGTATCGATCGCGCCGCTCCGTCGCGACGCGCGCTCCCATGCGTCGATCAGCAGCGCAACGCGCAGGCGATCGTTGTACGACGGCGCCGGCCGGTAGCGCGCCGGCCGCGTCTCGCTGCCGCGCACGAACTCCCAGCGCGAGTCGAGGCAGCACGCGAACGCATCGTCGCCGAGCGATCGCAGCGCATGGCCGGCATCGCGCAGGCGCGCAACGAGGCAATCGTCGAGCGAGGCCTGCATCGGCAGCGCGAACACGAGCATGCGCAGCGGCTTCTCGATCGCCCACGCGCTCATCGCCAGGCAGCGCGCGAAATCGGCTTCGAGCGCGCCGAGCTGCATGCCGATCTGCCGGCGCGACGCGTCGCCGTCGCGGAATGTCGCCATCGCAGCGAGGCGCGCGGTCGCGGCGCGGAATCCGGCGTCGTCGTCGAGCGAGGTCTCGAGCACCATCGCCGAAATATATCCTACATAAACACTATTTCGATAATAGGTGGTTAAAGCCGCGAGGTAACCCTAGGTTTTTACAAATGACCCCGCGAGAACTGCAGCGCCGCATCGGCATCGTCATTCGCCGGCACCGCGAGAAGCTCAAGTACAGCCAGGAAGACTTCGCGAACGCGGCCGAGATTCACCGGAGCTATTACGGCAACATCGAGCGCGGGACGCAGAACTTCTCGATGAGCTATCTGCTGAAGATCTCGCTGATTCTCAATGTGCCGTTGGGGACGCTGTTCCATGAGGCCGAGACGCTCGATCTGCCGAGCGCGGTGAAGGAACCCCACTCGCCGCCGCGCGTAGGACGCCCGCCGGGCCGCAAGTCGCGCTGGTAGCGCGCGCTCCGTCATTCCGGCGAAGGCCGGAATCCAGCTCTTGCTTTTTAGGGGTCGCGCCGATTTGGCCGAGAGGGACGTGAGTCGGTTCTCGCGCAGCGCAGAAGACCGAGCCAAGAACGAACACCATCCCCACCCAACCCTCCCCTTGAAGGGGAGGGCTAAGGCGAGCGCCCCGGCGGCGCCCACTGATAGAGCCACGTCTCCGTCAGCGCCTTGTCGCCAAGACGCAAAAACAGCCGAATATCGATCGGCTGCTGCCCCGCATCCGGCGGCCGCACGTCGAACATCGCGCGCCAGCCCTTGATCGAATCGAGCGGCCGTGCCGACACGACTTCCGTCGTGCCGCGCGAAAGCGTGATCACCGGCTCGACCTTCGCATCGCGCGCGAGCGATGCGAGCTCGCCGCCCGCGAAATCGACGACGAAGCGCCACGAGAAGTGCGCACGCTTCCCGCCGACCTGTCCGCCGACGCCGGTCCACGTCATCGCCGTCGTCGCGAGCGGCGGCGTCGCCGGCATCTTCGAGCCCCAGTACAACCGGTACGCGTAGAGCTGCTCGCCGCCGGGCGTCACCGCACCGGCCGGATTCCACGACGCGACGATGTTGTCGAAGCTCTCGTGCGCGATCGGAATCTCGAGCAGGTCGACCGCACCTTTCCCGAAACCCGACAGCGGCTCGACCCAGAGGCTCGGCCGGCGGTCGTAGAACACGCCGTCGTCCTGGTAATGATCGAAGTTGCGGTCGCGCTGCAGGAGTCCGAAGCCGTGCGGCTTGTCGTCGGCGAACGTCGAGACGTGCACGGCCGGCGGATTGACGAGCGGACGCCAGATCCATTCGCCGCCGCCGGTTTGCATCGCGAGGCCGTCGGAATCGTGGATCGCGGGACGCCAGTCGTCGTGGATGCGGCGGTCGTTCGGCGCCGTGAGGAACATGCTCGTCAGCGGCGCGATGCCGAGGCGCTCGATCGGCTTGCGCGGATAGAGCGCGGCGTCGATGCGCATGACGAGCGGCTCGCCGGGCGTGATCTCGAAGCGGTACGCGCCGGCGACGCTCGGCGAATCGAGCAGCGCGTGCACGACGAGCGTCGCCGCGTCGGGCTTCGGGCGCTCGAACCAGTACGCGACGAAATCCGGAAACTCCTCGGCGCGCGGCAATCCGCAATCGACCGCGAGGCCGCGCGCCGACAGGCCGTACTGCATCGTGCCGCCGACTGCGCGGAAGTAGCTCGCGCCGAGGAACGCGGCGACGTCGCGCTGGAAATCGGGCGCGAAGTTGAGACGGAATCCGGCGAATCCGAGGTCGCGCGGCAGCGTCGCCGGATCGAGGCCGGTCCGCGAAAGATCGAACAGCGACGGGTCGTACGCGATCTCGCGCGCGATGCCGTCGACGACTTCGTGCATGCGCACCGGCCGGCGGAACTGCATGCCGAGATGGAAGAACTGCACGCGGAACCGGAGGCCGTCGCCGGCCCAGAGCGCGCGCTCCTCGCGGAAGCGGATCGACTGGAACGCGTCCCACTTCATGTGCGCGACCGACGGCGGCACGGCGGTCGCCGGCGCGGCATACGGCTTCGACGCGAGCGCACGCGCCTGGCCCTTCAGCGCGGCGTAGTCGAAGCGTTGCGGCTCGGCCGCGGCCGCGGCCGCGGCGTCGCGAAGCAACAATGCGCCGGCGAGCGCGAGGCCCGACGCCTTCAGTACGTCGCGCCGGTTCACGCGGCGCTCCGCGCGATGTCGGGCGCCGCCACGTACGCATGCGTCGCGTCGCGCCGCGCGTGGATCCACGCCGGATGCGCGTCGGGCGCGGTCCAGACGCCGAAATGGAGGCGCGATAGCGCGAGCGCGTTGCCGAGCAGCGCGTTGCGCTCGGGATCGGTCAACGCATCGGGCCCGTCGATCAGCGCGCGCGCGACGAGCGCCTCGTGCGCGTGGCGCAGCGAGTCGGAGTGCTGCGTGCGCGCGACGTCGGCCGCGCACGCGATCGCGTTGTGGCGCGGATCGACGACCGCGTCGACGAAGCTCGCGTCCTTCGGCGCGTGACGGAAAAACCGGCGCATGCGGCGCAGCACGCGCGGCGGGCCGGATTCTTCCGGAATCAGGAACAGCCGCTTCGCGCGGAACGCGCGTCCGAGCGAGGCGCGGCTCGACAGCACCGAGATCGGGATCGACACCGCGAGCGCGCCGGCGACCGGCAGCAGCCACCAGAGGAACGACGGATTGAGCCAGTAGACGAGCGCGAGCCACGCGAGCCCGAGCACGGTGTGCAGGCCGTGGCGGCGGATCGCTTCGCCCCAGTCGGTCGCGGCGTCTTCGCGCGGCGGCGATTTCCAGGCGAGCTTCATGCCGAGCAGCGCACCGACGATGAACTGCGTGTGGAACAGCATGCGCACCGGCGCGAGCAGCATCGAGAACACGATCTCGATCAGCGTCGAGACCGCGAGCCGCGGCACGCCGCCGAAATGCTGCGCGCCGCGCCGCGCGACGAGGACGACGCTGAGCACCTTCGGCAGGAACAGCAGCGTCGCGGTCGCCGTGAAGAGGCTGATCGCGCGCGACGGATGCCATTCGGGCCAGATCGGAAAGAGCTGGTTCGGCGTGACGAAGTAGGTCGGCTCGCTCAGCGTGTGCACGGCGAGCACGATCGTCGACAGCACGAGGAAGGCGAACCAGAGCGGCGCCGAGAGATACGCCATGACGCCGGTCACGAACACCGCCCGATGCGCCGGATGCAGGCCGTGCGCGAAGAAGAGTCGCGAGTTGATCAGATTGCCGAGGCACCAGCGCCGGTCGCGCTTGAGCTCGTCGAGGAGATTCGGCGGCATTTCCTCGTAGCTTCCGGAAAGATCGTACGCGATCCAGACGCCCCAGCCGGCGCGCCGCATCAGCGCGGCCTCGACGAAATCGTGCGAGAGGATTTCGCCCGACAGCGCGCCTTCGCCCGGAATCCGGCTCAGCGCGCAGTGCTTCATGAAAGGCTCGACGCGGATGATCGCGTTGTGGCCCCAGTAGTGCGATTCGCCGAGCTGCCAGAAATGCAGGCCCGCGACGAACAGCGGGCCGTAGACGCGCGTCGCGAACTGCTGGATGCGCGCGTACAGCGTCTCGCGCCCGAACGCGTGCGGCGCGGTCTGGATGATGCCGGCGTCCGGATGCGCTTCCATCAGCCGCATCAGCTCGACGAGGCAGCGGCCGCTCATGACGCTGTCGGCGTCCATCACGACCATGTAGTCGTAGCGCCTGCCCCAGCGCCGGCAGAAATCGGCGACATTGCCGCTCTTGCGCTTGATGCGATGCTGCCGGCGCCGGTAGAAGATGCGCCCGAAGCCGTGCGTGCGGCGGCAGAGATCGAGCCACGCCTCGCGCTCGGCGATCTGGAGATCGGGCTCGCTCGAATCGCTCAGCACGAAGAAGTCGAAATGATCGAGCTCGCCCGTGCGCGCGAGCGAATCGTGCGTCGCGCGCAGGCCCGCGAACACGCGCGCGACGTTCTCGTTGCAGATCGGCATCACGATCGCCGTGCGCGATTCGGCCCCGATCGGCGTGCCGAGCGCACCGCGCGCCGAGATCGCGTAGCGGTCGCTGCCGCGGAACTGGATCACGAAGCCCGCCATCGCGGTCCAGAAGCCGGCCGAGACCCACAGGAACAGGATCGCGAACAGCGCGAGGATGCCGACCTCGAGCGGCTGGCGCCCGTGATACGGCAGCACCGCCGCCATGAAATCGGTCGCGTAGATCGTCTGCGCGACGATCAGCGCGAACAGCACGACGCGGCGGATCGTCGCCGCGCGCTGCCAGCGCCGCCGCTCCGGCAGGGAACGGTCGTCGGCGGGCCCGAGCGCGCGCTGGCGACGGCGCCTGAGGAACGGAAACATCGCGCCGAGCCGCCACGGCTCCGGCGCCATCGACGCGCGCTGGATCGGCGGCGCCGAAATCAGCCGCAGGCCGCGCCGCGGATCGTCCTCGACCAGCGTCTCCGCGCGGTTTTCGAGGCCGCCGAGCGCGAGCCGCGTGCGCACCGAGCCGAGCGCGGGGTTGTCGGCATCGACGGCGCCGCCGGCAAGCGCGCCGTGCACGCAGCGGATCGCGCCCGCGACATCCGCGCTGCCGCCCGCGCACGCGCGCACCATCGCGTCGCGCTCGTCACCCGCGAGCGCGAGCGCACCGAGATAGGCCTCGCAGACGGCCGCCGGCGCGGCGTCGCGATTCAGCCGGGCGGGAGCGCGTAGCTCCATGTCTCCGATACCGTCGTGCCGTCGCGGAGCGCGACGCGCAGCTCAACCGGCTTGGTGTCGTCGTTGCGCCGGAAGTGCAGCTCGACGCGCGCGCCGCCGGTGTCGGGATTGCGGCGCACCGACTTGCTGACGATCGCGCCGTTCGCGTCGGCCGACGCGTCGACGCCGAGCGATGCGTCTTCGGGCAGCGCGTCGAGCATCGGGCCCTTGAAGTCGATGACGAAGCCGAGGCTCGAGTCCGGTTTTGGGCTGTAGCCCTTGCCGCGCAGCGTTTCGGCGACCCACGCGGTCGCCGGGCGCGTCGGGTCGTCCTTCTGCCAGTGCACGCGGTAGTGCAGGTCGATCGGCCGCGTCGGCGCAGGCGCGGTATCCGAGATCCAGTAGGCGACGATGTTGTCGTTGGTCTCGTCGGGTGCCGGGATCTGCACGAGCTCGACGCGGCCCGGACCCCATTCGCCGATCGGCTCGACCCATGCGCTCGGATGCGCGGCATAGCGCGTCGAAAGATCCTGGTAGGCGTCGAACCGCCGCTGACGCTGCATGAGGCCGAAGCCTTTCGGACTCTGCTGCGCGAACGACGTGACCAGCAGACGCTTCGGATTGACCAGCGGCCGCCAGATCCATTCGCCGGTGCTCGACTGGATCGAGAGTCCGTCCGAATCGTGCACCTCGGGCCGGTAGTCGGTGCCGCCCGCCGGCTGGTTCGAGCCGTGGAAGAACATGCTCGTCAGCGGCGCGATGCCGAGCTTGCCGACGTTGTCGCGAAGGTAGATCCGCGCCGTGACTTCGACGATCGAATCGACGCCGGGCGTGAACGCGAAGCGGTACGCGCCGGTCGCGCGCGGCGAGTCGAGCAGGCCGTAGAACACGAGCGCGTCGGATTTCGGATCGGGCCGTTCGAACCAGAACTCGACGAAACGCGGAAACTCCTCGCCCGATGCGAGCGCCGTGTCGATCGCGAGCCCGCGCGCCGAGAGCCCGTACATCTGTCCCTTGCCGAGCGCGCGGAAATAGCTCGCGCCGAGGAACGCGAGCACGTCGTCCTTGTAGGCCGGCAGGTTGAGCGCGTAGTGCACGTTGAAGCCGGCGTAGCCGAGGCCGTCGGTCGACGCCGGATCGATGCCGCTCGCCGAGTAGTCGAAGAGCTGCGCGTTGAACGGGATCTCGGTCGGCTTGCCCTTGACGATCTCGTCGAGCTTGACCGGCCGGTCGAACAGCCAGCCTTCGTGGAAGAGCCCGAGCTCGAACGGGAGCTTCGCCGCGCGCCAGCGCGAGGCCTCGGGCTTGAAGCGGATCGATGCGTAGCGGTCGTGATCCATATGCTGCAGCGAGCCGGGGAGGTTGGTGCCCGGATCCTGGTAGGCCGCGTCGGCCAGCGCCTTCGCGCGCGCGTCGACGTCGTTGAAGCCGAACGCCGCCGGCGGCGGCGCGGCCGCGAACGCGCGGGCGCCGCTCGCGAGCAGGGCAAAGGCAAGGAAGGCCGTGTTCGAGCGAGTCGGCATCCGCACAACCGGTCAGGGGTCCGAGGATGCTAATGCGAGTCTCGTTCATAACATGCAAAGACACCCGCCGTGGTTCATCCGGCATTCGGGTCCTCGCCGGCACGCGCGCGCACTTCTGTAATATCGGCGGACACGGAGCGGATCGATCTCGCATCGGCCGGGAAGGCCGGATGGCTCGAGGAGAGTGGGTTGCGCCTGTCGGTACGTCGGACCGCAGCGGTCGCTCCGGGCGGAACAGTGCGGTACCTCGGCGCGCTCGCGGTCGCGCTGACTGCGCTCGCGCTCGCTGCCTGCGCGACGTACGCGCCGGCGCCGATTGAGCCCGCGAAGACGGCCGATGCGTTCGCGGCGCGGCGGCTCGATGCGCCCGAGCTTCGCGACCGGATCGCGCGCGTCATGCCCGAAGCGGCCGAGCCATGGCCGCCGGCCGCGTGGGATCGCGCCGGCCTGCTCGCGGTCGCGCTCGCCGACAACGGCTCGCTCGCGGTCGCCCGCGCGGACGTCGAGGCGGCGGTGGCCGCGAAGATCACGGCCGGCGAGACGCCGAACCCGACGCTCGGGCTGCAGGCCGAATACGCAAAGCACGAGCCCGAGCCGTGGCTCTACGGCGTCAGCTTCGATTTCCTGCTGCCGCATCGCTCGGTGCGCGCGATCGACCTCGACGTGGCAGAGCTCGGTGGCGCCGGCGCGCGTGCCGATCTCATGGAGAAAACGTGGGACGTGCGGCGCGCGCTCGTCGCGGCGCTGAGCGATCGCGAGAGCGCGCGGCGCCGGCTCGCTGCGACGACGCGGCTCGCCGAGGCGCAGGACCGGCTGATCGCGCTGCAGCAGCGGCGCGTCGACGCGGGCGAGGATGCGCCGACCGATCTCAATGCCTCGCAGGCCGCGCGGCTCGACATCGAGCAGCAGGTCGCGGTCGCCCGCGGCGAGGTCGTCGCCGCCGACGCGGCGATTGCAGGCGCGCTCGGCGTGCCGGCCGCGGCGCTCGATGACGTGACGATCGACTGGTCCGACTGGGGCGCGCCGCCGCGGTTCGCGGAGGATGCGCTCGCGTCCGCGCGCGAGGCGGCGCTGCTGTCGCGCGCCGATCTTGCGTCGGCGATCGATGCGTACGCCGTCGCCGAGAAGAAGCTCGAGCGCGCGGTCGCGCGGCAATATCCCGAGCTCTCGCTGAAGCCGGGTTATTACTGGGACCACGGCATCGCGAAATGGCCGTTCGAGGTCGACTTCGCCTTGCCGGTGTTCAACCGCAACGAAGGCGAGATCGCCGAGGCGAACGCCGCGCGCGAGGTCGCCGGGCAGAAGCTGCTCGCGTTGCAGGCGCAGATTTACGGCGAAGTCGACGCGGCGTTGCGCGCTGATGCGGTCGCTACCGAAAGCCTCGATGCCGCGCGCCGGCGTGGCGATTCGTTGCGTCGGCAGCTTGCGCACGCCGACGCGGCGTTGAAGCTCGGCGCCGGCGACAGCATCGATCGCACCAACGCCGAGGTGCTCGTGCTGCGCGCCGAGCTCGAAGCGGTGCAGGCGGCGGCGCAGCGGCAGGGCGCGCGCAATGCGCTCGAAGATGCGCTGCATGCGCCGCTGTCGGGGCCGGAGCTAAGGCTCGCGAAAGCGTGGACCGTCGCGGATTCTGGAGCGGGGCGATGAGAGAGCCGGGATTTTTGATTCGGGATTCGAGGTTCGCGTCGCGCATCGCGATCGCGATCGCCGCTGCCGCGTTCGCGGTCTCGCTCGCGATCGCGCAGGACGACGACGATGCGCCGAAGAAGGCGCAGAGCACGGCGCCGGCGGCGAAACCTGCGGCAGCGAAGCCGGACGCTGATGATGTGCCGAAGAAGGTCGCGTCGTCGGCCGCGTCCGCCGACGATGACGACGACGCGCAGAAGAACGCGCAAGGCACGCTCCCGACGCTCAACAAGGAACAGCGCGACGCGGTCGGTGTCGCGGTCGCGCGCGCGATCCGCGAGAAGCCGGCCGAGCGCGTTCCCGCATTCGGGCAGGTGCTCGATCCGTCGGCGCTGATCGGCGATCTCGGCGAGCTCGATGCGAGTCGCGCGGCCGAGCGCGCGGCATCGGCCGAAGTCGCGCGCTTGCAGGGCTTGTACAAGGCCGGCGCGAGCGCGTCGCTCAAGAATCTCGAAGCGGCGCAGGCCGAGCAGGCGCACGCGCACGCGCAGGCGCAAACCGCGGCGTCGCGCTTCGCGTTGCGCTGGGCGCCGGTTGCGTCGATGCCGGCGCCGCGGCGTCAGAAGCTGATGGACAACATCGGCGCCGGCAGGAGCGCGCTCGTGCGCGTCGATCTGCCGGGCAGGCAGAGCCTCGGCAGCGTGCCGGAAACGGCGACGCTCGACATCGACGGCGTCACCGTCGAGGGACGCGTGCTCGGCGCGCTGATGCAGGCGAGCGAATCGCAGAGCGCGAGCGTGCTCGCCGAGATCGGCCAGCCGCCGGTCGGCCTCGCGATCGGCGCGCGCGTGCCGGCGCATGTCATCTGGAATGCGCGCGCGGGCTATCTCGTGCCGCGCGGCGCGCTGATCTACGAGGAAGGCGGCGCCTTCGTCTATCACCAGCTCGACGCGAAACCCGGCGACGACAGGACGCAGTACGCGCGCAAGAAAGTCGCGCTGCTCATGCAGAGCGGCGACGGCTGGCTCGTCGACGGGCTCGACGACGACGATCTCGTCGTCGTGCGCGGCGCGGGCGTCCTGTGGTCGCTCGAAGGCGTCGGCGCGATTCCGGAGGACGACGATGACTAGTCGCCTTCTCGCTTTTCCCCTCTCCCGCCTCGCGGGAGAGGGCAGGGTGAGGGCAATCTTGGCTCACCGCTCCGCGCGCGGGCAAAAGCTCCCCTCACCCGGCCTGCGGCCGGCCCCTCCCGCGCGCGGGAGAGGCGAAAGCGCGCCGTTTCCGGCGAATAGACGCTGATGCTCGCAGCAATCGTCCGCTCGTCGCTCGCGCATCCGCGCATCGTCACCGCGCTCAGCGTGCTGATCGCGGTGCTCGGCGCCGCGGCGCTGCTCGGCGCGCGCTTCGACGTGTTCCCCGATTTCGCGCCGCCGCACGTGCTCGTGCAGACCGAAACGCCGGGTCTCGACGCGACGCATGTCGAATCGCTCGTCACGCGTCCGCTCGAAGGCCTCCTCGCCGGCACCGAAAACGTGAAGACCGTGCGCTCGACGTCGAGCCAGGGCCTCTCGGCGATCCGCGTGATCTTCGACCGCGGCGGCGATCCGTACCGCCAGCGCCAGGTCGTCACCGAGCGCCTCGCCGAAGCGGGCGGCTCGCTGCCCGAGGGCGTCAGTCCGCCGCAGCTCTCGCCGCTGTCCTCGTCGATGGAATACCTCGTCCATTTCGGCTTCACGAGCGACTCGCTGTCGCCGCTCGAGCTTCGCGATCTCGTCGAGTGGGTCGTCAAGCCGCAGATCCTCGCGGTGCCCGGCGTCGCGCAGGCGCAGCTTTTCGGCGGCGAGGTGCGCGAGCGGCGCGTCGAGGTCGATCCGCTGAAGCTTGCCGCGCATGGCCTTTCGCTCGAAGACGTTTCGGAGGCGACGCGCCGCGCGACGGAGCTGATCGGCGGCGGCTACATCGAGACATCGACGCAGCGCATCGTCGTGCAGGCGCAGGCCTCCGGCGCGACACCCGAAGCGTTGGCGCAGGCCGTCGTCGCGACGAAGGACGGCGCACCGGTCCGCCTCGGCGACGTCGCGAAGATCGTCGACGGCGCCGAGCCGCGCTTCGGCGACGCGATGATCGGCGGCAAGCCCGGCATCCTCGTCGAGACCTCGACGCAGTTCGGCGCGAACACGCTCGAAGTGACTCGCGCGCTCGAAGGTCGGCTCGATGCGCTCGCACCGCAGCTGAAGGCGCAGG
>Ga0070681_10006432_pt1 | contig 11434 bp, 11 predicted proteins | sample KBSC83BmetaG_FD_65650 | JGI IMG/M metagenome (GOLD analysis project Ga0070681, IMG submission 65650) | Corn rhizosphere microbial communities from Kellogg Biological Station, Michigan, USA - KBS C8-3B metaG | ecosystem: Host-associated > Plants > Roots > Rhizosphere | place: USA: Michigan...
CTGAGCGGATTGTCGCTGGCGATCGGCGTGATCGTGCTGCGCGCGCTGGAGAGCCTGGGCATCGCCGGGGTCGGGCTGAAATGGCCGAACGACGTGCTGGCCGTTGCCGACGGCGGGGTCGGTGGCAAGTTGGGCGGCATCCTGGTCGAACTGAGCGGCGAATACCAGGGGCCGTGTGCGGCGATCATCGGCATCGGCCTCAACCTGCGGCTGACGCCGGCGTTGCACGAACAGGCCGGCCAGCCCGTCTGCGACCTGGCCACCTTGGCCGATGGCGCGTCGCCGGACCGCAACCGCGCCGCGGCGGCGCTGGTCGCGGCGCTGGTCGAGGGGTTGCGGCAGTTCGAACGCGACGGCTTTGCCGCGTTCGTCGATGACTACGCGCGCCACGACCTGCTGCACGGCCAGCCGCTGCAGCTGAGTGGGGCGCTGGGCGTGTTCGACGGCGTGGGTGCCGGGGTGGATGCGCGCGGGGCGCTGCAGGTGCGCATGGCCGACGGCAGTGTGCGTCGGATCGACAGCGCGGACGTCACGGTGCGTCGCGCATGAGGCTAGAGCCTGCTCATGGCCTCCAAGCACCCCGCGCCGGGAGCTGTTTGCGCGCAGGCCAAGGAAGAGGGAGGAAGTGGACGTCCGTCCACGACCGAGTGATGACGCAGGCATGGGGGCAAACAGCCCCGGCGCGGAAGGTTGCCATCGAGTGGCCGCCATGCGACAGCGCGCGGCGTGGCCTGACAGCCGGTCAGGCGCTGCGCCACGCACTGCCACCTGGCGACCACTCGATGACAACGCGGGGTACTTGGAGGCCATGAGCAGGCTCTTGCTCGACCTCGGCAACACGCGGCTGAAGTGGGCGCTGCAGGCACAGCCGGATGGCTGGTTGGCACGCGGTGCGGTGGACTGGCAAGAGGATCCGGCGACCGTGCTGGCATCGGCCTGGGCCGGTTTGCCGCGACCGGCGCGGGTGTTTGCGGCGTCGGTCGTCGACGCCGCGCGCGAAGCGCAGGTGGCGGCCGCGGTGGAGCGCCTGTTCGCCTGCGCGCCAACCTGGCTGCGCACGCCGGCGCATGCCTGCGGCGTGAGCAACGCGTATGCCGAGCCGCAACGACTGGGCGTGGATCGCTTTCTGGCCATGGTGGCGGCCCATGCCGATGGCCACGCGCCGTGTGTGCTGGCCGGTGTCGGTACCGCGCTCACACTGGATGCCTTGGCGGCCGGTGGCCGGCACCTGGGTGGCCTGATCGCGCCAGGTCCGCAGTTGATGCAGCAGTCGCTGCTGGGCGCCACGGCGCGGGTACGGCCGGAGCGGCCGGGCGCGATCGTGGAGCTGGCCGACAACACTGCCGATGCGGTGGCCTCGGGTTGCTGGCAGGCGGCGGCCGCGCTGGTCGAGCGTTTCGTCGCGCATTCGGTTGCGCGGCTCGGCGTGACGCCGGAATTGATTCTCGGCGGCGGCGATGCCGAATCGCTGCTGCCGCTGCTGTCGTGGCCGGCCCGGCTGAGTGAGGACGGTGTGCTGCGCGGCCTCGCCGTGTGGGCCAATGCGCAGCCGTCGGTCTGGCTAGAATGATGCCCGCTGCCGGTTGATGGGGGTTCGATGTTCCTGCGTCTGCTGTTCGTGTTGTTGACCGCGCTGAATATCGCGGTGGGCGCCTGGCTGCTGCTGGGGCAGCCGTATGCCCGCGGCGGCACGCCCAGCGATCCCGGCGTGGCCGAACTGCGCCTGCTGTCGGAATTGCCGAGCCCTGGCCCGGCGGCGATGGTGGCCGCTCCTGCGACGGTGGCTGCTCCTGCGGCGATGGCGCCGCCGCGCAACCCCAGCTACAGCTGCCTCGCTCTCGGCCCGTTCGCCACCCCGCAGGACCTGCGCAATGCGCGCCAGGCGCTGTCCGCGCAGGCCACGCGGATGCGTTCGCGTCAGGAACAGGCCAGCCAGACCAGTGGCTGGTGGGTCTACCTGCCGGCCGCCGGCAGCCGCACGCAGGCGCTGGCGGTGGCACGCCAGCTGGCGGCGCGCGACATCAACGACTACTTCGTGGTCAGCTCCGGCGACCAGCCCAACACCATTTCGCTAGGCCTGTTCAAGGACCCGGCGAATGCGCGCAAGCGCCGCGACGAGGTCGTCGCGGCGGGCTTCCCCGCCCGCATGACCGAGCGCAGCGAGAGCGTGCCCGAATACTGGCTGGATCTGGTGGTCGCCGATGGCGGCAACTTCGACTGGCGCAGCCGCGTCCGCACCAGCGGCATCGGCTCGCACAGCACCGGCTGCTTCTGAACACGCGCCGTGATGCGCCCTGCTAGAATCCCCCGACTTCGCCGGCATAGCTCAGTTGGTAGAGCAACTGATTTGTAATCAGTAGGTCGCGGGTTCGATTCCTGCTGCCGGCACCACTTCCCGGCTGTCCGCGCTTCGCGCCCGGTGGCTTTGTGCCGCACCGGTTAATCGCACGGCCCCCAGACTGAACGCTTCTCACCGGCCTTAACGAGGTCATCGCGAACCGTCCACTTCAGTCTGTCCACGCTTGGAGCCTTCGATGGCGCGCGAGGGCACATCATGGGCACGCTTTACGTGGTGCAGAGCTTTCACGAGGTGGATGGCGACATCGTCGCGGACAAGCCGATCCTTCACGGCATGGAACAGCTGGCGCGCACGCGCGGCGAAATGCTGGCTGGGCAGCGTGACGGCGTACTGGTTTACGCGCAGGCGGCCGACATCGACCGCGGCGAGTATTCGGAGCCGGTCATCCTCGCCAGGTACGGCCGGGTACCGCATCCGGAGCAACAAAGTCTCTGCCAGGCCGGCTGACCGGGTCGGCGCAGGACTGGCGGGTGCCGGCCGAGCCATGGCGGGGCCGCTGCGCACACATGCCGTAGGCGCACGCCGACATACGCGGGACGGCGTGCCGTGCAAACTTGGCAAACACCGGAAGCATAGAATCATCCGTCGGCAGGGGGGCGCGGATGGGTGCTCCGGACGATACCTTTGTCTTTCTCCGGGGGCAGCGATGTGCATGGTTCTGACGATCAAGGAAAGTCGCCACGGCCTGTGGTGCATCTGCAGCGGGGGAGCGGTGCTGTACGACAAGCTGCACTTCGCTCATGCGATCCGGCTGGCTCGCGGACTGGCGCGCGAAGAACATGCCAGTTCCGGTCGTATGGTCAGTGTCGACATGGCCTGCTCGGAATTCGCCATCACCTTGGCGCGTTACGAGGGGTCGGTTACCCCGCAACGTGCCGCGGCCTGATTCCGCCAACTCGACGCAGTCCTGGTCGTTGCTGCAATGATTGTGCGCCTGTCCTGCGTAGCGTCATCGGCGTCGCCGGAGCGCTCTCGCCTGGCTTGGGCGTCTCGGTTACGCGCGATACGGCAACCTTCGGCAGGCAGGTTTCTTGCCGATTCGCGATGCCTGCAGTAGGCATGCACGTAGCGTGAAAGCTTGCTACGATCGGCCCGACGGCTGCGCAGGGGCAGCTCGGGGTGATCGACATGCAAACGCTTCTTGCACATTCCGCCTTCTGGCGTGGAGTGTCGCTGTTTGCAGGGATGCTGCTCGGAAAAATCGTTCGGGATACCAGGTCCGGAGTTTCGCCGGCCCGGAGTCCCGGGAATCTGGTGTCGTGGAATCCGGGTGCGCGATCGCGTCGCGAGGACGAATTGGCGCGAAGTCGCCAGACGGAATCCGCTGGCGGGTGAACATGTCGCTTATGGCCGGGTAGTGAGTCGCAGTGGATGCGATCACACGCAGTCGTGTGCATCGACCGGTGCCACCCTTCCAGGTCGAGTTGGAAAATCTTCGCGCCCGTTTCACTCATGTCCCGCACCCTCGGCCTGTGCGCGCTCGCGTTGCTGTCCACGATGGCGCCGGCCGTCGGTGGCTCCGCTGGAGCGGCCGATCCCCGCCCCGGCGTCGACGCAGCCGTTCCGGTAAACTTCGGGTCGTTCGCGACGGCTCGTGTCGCGGGCGCCTTTCTCACAGGGACGGCGGCGACTCGTTCGGGATGGCGACAAGACGTCACCTTCGCCAGCCGTCGTTCCGGCATCGGCGGCGTGTGACGGCCCGGGCCGTGCGGCCGTCGTGACGCATGGCAGGTAAACACGGATCATGGACAAACAGACCGTTTCATTGATTGGCGTGCCGACCGACATCGGTGCCGGCCATCGCGGCGCCGCGATGGGGCCAGAGGCGCTGCGCGTGGCCAATCTGGCGGAAAAGCTGGAGCGTCGCGGGCTGAAGGTGATCGACCGCGGCAACCTGCAGGGTCCGCTCAATCCGTGGTTGCCGCCCGAGCATGGCTATCGTCACCTGGACGAGGTGGTGGTCTGGAATACGGCCGTCTATACGGCTGTTCACCAGGAACTCCAGGCCGGGCGTCTGCCGATCTTGCTCGGTGGCGACCACTGCCTGGCGATCGGCTCGATTTCGGCGGTGGCGCGCCATTGCCACGACGAAGGCAAGCAGCTGCGCGTGCTGTGGCTGGATGCGCACACCGATTTCAACACGGCGCAGGCCACCCCCACCGGGAATATCCACGGCATGCCGGTGGCCTGCTTGTGCGGCATCGGTCCGGCCGGGCTCACTGAACTTGGCGGCAGCGCGCCGGCGACCACACCGGACGTGTTCCGCTACATCGGCATCCGCTCGGTCGACGAGGGTGAGAAGAAACTGGTGCGCGGGGCCAACATGCAGGTGCACGACATGCGCCATATCGACGAGGTCGGCATGAAGCGCGTGATGGAAGAGGCGCTGGCCGGGATCGACGAAAACACCCACCTGCACGTGAGTTTCGACGTCGATTTCCTCGACCCCAGCATCGCGCCGGGCGTGGGCACCACCGTGCGCGGCGGGCCGAATTACCGCGAGGCGCAGTTGTGCATGGAGATGCTTGCCGATACGGGACGCGTGGCGTCGCTGGACATCGTCGAACTGAACCCGGCCTTCGACAAGCGCAACCAGACGGCCAGGCTGGCGGTGGATCTGGTCGAGTCGCTGTTCGGCAAGTCCACGCTGATCCGCTGACGCGGATCGACGGGGTTTCGGCGCGACCCCACGGGATCGCGCCGGAGTGCTCATTCCTCGCCGAGCCTGGCGTCCGGCGCGTTCGCCATCACCGAGACGATGCCGGCATCACGCGAGCGTTCGCTGTCATACATCTCGCTGCTGCCGATGACCTGGTGGTTGGCGGCCTTCAGGTTGAAGTGGAACTTGCCGCTGGTTGAGGTCTTCTTCTCGTAGCGTGCCGCGTCCGGCGCGTTCCTGCGCACCGACTCCACGCCGTGGTGCGCGCTGGCCTTGTCCTTGTAGCCCTCGCTCTTGAGGATGATCTCGCCGTTGCCGGCCTTGAGGTTGAAGTAGGTCTCGCCGTTCTTGCCGGTAAACAGGGTGAACTTTCCGCTCATGGGTCGGATCTCCTTGGCCATGGTCAGGATCGGCGCAAATCTGGACTCTCCCGCGTGATTTTCATGGCAAGGGGCAACGCCAATCATGGTGGAGAGCGGGCCGGTCGGTCGAGCCGTTTTGCCGGATGTCGTAGACTGGCGTTTTACTTGCGCGACGCAGCATGAACACCCGAGTCCTCACCGGCATCACCACCACCGGCACGCCGCACCTGGGCAATTACGTGGGCGCGATCCGCCCGGCCGTCGAGGCCAGCCGGCGCGACGACGTGGATGCGTTCTATTTCATGGCCGACTACCACGCGTTGATCAAGAGCGACGACGCGGCGCGGATCGAGCGATCGCGGCTGGAGATTGCGGCGACGTGGCTGGCCGCCGGACTCGATCCGCAGCGGGTCACCTTCTACCGTCAGTCGGACATCCCGGAAATCCCCGAGCTGACCTGGTTCCTCACCTGCATCGCCTCGAAGGGCATGCTCAACCGCGCGCATGCGTACAAGGCCGCGGTGGACAAGAACACCGCGGCGGGCGAGGACGCCGACGCCGGTATCACCGCCGGCCTGTACATGTATCCGGTGCTGATGGCGGCCGACATCCTGGCGTTCGACGCGAACCAGGTGCCGGTGGGACGCGACCAGATCCAGCACATCGAGATGGCGCGCGACCTCGGCCAGCGCTTCAACCACCTGCACGGACGCGAGTTCTTCGTGCTACCGGAAGCGCTGATCGAGGAGCAGGTGGCCACGTTGCCCGGCCTGGACGGGCGCAAGATGTCGAAGAGCTACGACAACACGATCCCGCTGTTCGCCGGCGGCAAGAAGCACTTGCGCGAGACGATCATGCGCATCGTCACCGATTCGCGAGCGCCCGGCGAGCCGAAAGACCCGGACGACTGCGCGCTGTTCACCATCTTCCGTGCGTTCGCCAGCGAGGCCGAGACCGCGGCGTTCCGCCAGGCCTTGCTGGACGGTATCGGCTGGGGCGAGGCGAAGCGGGTGTTGTACGAGCGGATCGAGGCCGACGTGGCGCCGATGCGCGAACGCTACGAAGCGCTGATGGCCGACCCGGCCGCGATCGAGGCGGTGCTGCAGCAGGGGGCGCAGAAGGCGCGCGCGATTGCCACGCCGAAGGTCGCCGCGCTGCGTGAAGTGCTGGGGCTGCGTGCGATGATCACCGCCCCGGCACGCATCGGCCAGCCGAAGGTCGCGCCGAAGCAGGGCAAAATGCCGCGCTTCGCCAGTTTCCGCGACGCCGATGGTAGTTTCCGCTTTCGCCTGTTCTCCGCGGAAGGCGAGGAGCTGCTGTTGTCGAAGCCGTTCGCCGATCCGAAGGCGGCCGGCGCGTTGCAGAAACGGCTCAAGGCGCAGGGCGCCGCGGCGGCCGTGCTGCGGGTCCGGCCGCTGGGCGTGAGCCTGGAGCTGGATGGCGAGGCGATGGCCAGCACACCCGATTACCGCGACGGGCAGGCTCGCGACGAAGCGCTGGTGCGCCTGCATGAAGCGCTGGACCAACTCGCCGCGCAGGAATGATGCGCAGCGCCAAACTTTCCGGATGATCGACCGATGCGTTACCTCGCTGTCCTGTTGCTCGCGCCGTGGCTGCTGATCCTGTGCTGGGGGTTCTGGGCGTATCCGAAGAGCCTGCCGCGCACGTCCGGCCGGCGCATTTACGATGTTGCCGCCCTGTTGCTGGCGCTGATCGCCGCGGTGCAGTGCGCGGTGCTCGGCTTCGACATGGTCGAGCTGCCCACGGTCGACGGCTTCGGCCGTGCCAGCGGCGCGATCTGGCAGCAGGTGCTGCCGGCGTTGTATGGCTACGGCGCGTTCACCGCGGTGCTGGTGCTGGCGATGCTGCTGCGCCATGCGTTCTGGGGCCGTCGCCGGCGACCCTGATCGGGCGCGGAGCCACGCCCGGCCGGGCCGGGCGGCCACCTGCCACAAGTCATGGTGTGACTTATGGCGGTCGAGGCAGCCAAACGCAAAAGGCAAGCTGCGCATCCTATCCGACGTGGCGCCTCCCCTCGCCCGTTGCGCAATCCTGCGCCATCTCCCTGGAAACCTAGTCATGCGTCTGGCGTGCCTGTTGTTCGTGAGTCTTGCCGCGTTGTCGGCGCCGGCGCTGGCCGTCGACATCGACGGCCATATCGGCGTGGACGAGTGGAAGGGCGCGCGGCACGTCACCGACTTCCGCCAGACCCAGCCGCTTACCGGCGAGCCGGGCTCGCTGCCTACCGAAGCCTGGATCCTGGCCACGCCGGAGGGCCTGGCGGTGGCGTTCCGCTGTGCGCAGCCGGCCAGCGTGCCGCGCACCCGCCAGCGCGTGCAGCGCGATTTCGAGGACCAGGTCGACCGGGTCAACGTGATGGTCGACTTCAACGGCGACGGACGCACCGGCTACGACTTCGTGGTCAGCTCGACTGGCGGCGTCAACGATGCCGTGCTGACCAATGAAAACCAGTTCAACAAGGACTGGGACGGCAACTGGCTGCACGCGGTGAGCGAGGATGCGGCCGGCTGGTCGGTCGAGATACTGATCCCGTGGTACATCGCGCCGATGCACACCGCGCACGATGGCAAGCGCACGCTCGGCATCTATCTCGACCGCGTGACCGGCTCGACCGGCGAGCGCGCGTCGTGGCCGGTGGCCAGCTTCACGCGTCCGCGCTTCCTGTCCGACTTCAGCCCGATCGAGGTGCCGTCATACAGCCAGTCGTTGCTGGCGGTGACGCCGTACGTGTCCGGCCTGTACGACAACGTGCGCGGCCGCAGCCACTTCCAGGAAGGCGCCGATCTGCTGTGGAAGCCGAACGGCCAGTTCCAGCTCACTGCGGCGCTGAATCCGGACTTCGGCCAGGTCGAGAGCGACGACCTGGTGGTCAACTTCAGCGCCACCGAAACCTATGTCAGCGACAAGCGGCCGTTCTTCACCGAGAACCAGGGCATCTTCGATTTCAGCCTGCTCGACGACTACAGCCAGCTGGTCTATACGCGGCGTGTCGGCGGGCCGTCCGACGACGGTCGCGGTGCGGCCGACATCAATGCGGCGGTGAAGCTCAACGGCAGCTTCGGCACCACCAGCTACGGCGTGCTGGCCGCCGACGAGGATGGCGAGGCCGGACGCTTCTTCGGCGCCGCGCGAGTGACCCACGATTTCGGCGACCAGAGCCTGGGCATGCTGCTGACCCGGGTCGATCGCCCGTGGCTGGATCGCGAGGCCACCGTACTCGGCGTCGATCATCACTGGCGGCCGACGCCGCAGCTGACCATCGCCACCAACGTGGTCGGCAGCGACATCCTGCAGTCGGGCACGCATACCCGCGACAGCGGCGGCACCATCATCGCCGACTACGAGATGGGCGATGGCTGGCGCCAGCAGTGGCTGGGCATGCATTTCGGCGACCAGCTGCAGGTCAACGACTTCGGCTACCTGGAGCGCAACAACTTCAACTACGGTCACTGGGAAGTGCGCAAACGCAACACCGCACTGCCGGCCGACTCCGCCTACAGCTCGCACGAGTGGCGCTTCCGCATCGACGGGCTGGACAACGATCATGGCCTGCGCCTGCGCCGCCAGCTGCGCATCAGCCGCAACAGCACCCTGCGCAACGGCGCCAACGAAATCGTGCTGCTCAACGTCAACAGCGCGGGCTGGGACGACCTGCTCACCCGCGGCAACGGCGCGTTGTTCCTGCCGCCGTCGGTGGACCTGGTCTACGAACGCATCAGCCCGCGCCACGGCGACTGGGCGTTCAAGCTGGATGCGGAAGTCGAGAGCGGCGGACTGGGCGGCAATCGGCAGCTCGGCTACAACGTCAAGTTCATTCCCACCTATTTCATCAACGATGCCTTCAGCATCTACGCCGGTCCGTACTACGAGCACATGCCGGACTGGCTGGTGTGGCAGCACAACAATCTGGTTGGCCGCTATGACGAGCGTACGCTCCAGTTGGACGCCGGTTTCGACTGGAGCATCGACAGCCGCCAGGAACTGCGGGTGAAGCTGCAGGCTATCGGCTTGGCCGCACGCGTGCGCGGCGCCTACCGCGTCGGGGCCAGCGGCCGTGCTGCCGCCAGCAACGATCCGGTCGACGATTTCGGCGTGCGCAACCTCGGCCTGCAGATCCGCTACCGCTACGAGCTGGCGCCGCTGTCGTACCTGTACGTGGTCTATGGCCGCGGCGGCTACGCGATGGATGACCAGGCGCGCGACACCGGCGACGTGTTCGGCCGCAGCCTTGCCCTGCGCGATGACGAACAGCTGCTGGTCAAGCTGAGCTACCGCTTCGATATCTGATGGTGGGCAAGCGCCCGTCATCGGGCGCGTCGCCAGTTGCGCCGGTCGCGCGGGCCGGAGTGGCCGCAGCGGCCGTCAGGTCTGCGCGACTTTCCGCGAGTGCTCCGGCATGATCGTGACGTGGCCGGAATGCGGTCCGGATTCGTCATGAGCGTGGCTTCATGGGTGTCGTCTTTTCCTGGACCGGTTTCGCGGTGGCGCTGGGCATCGGTCTGCTGATCGGTGCCGAGCGCGAACGGCGCAAGGGCAGCGACGGCCACGCGGTCGCCGGCCTTCGCACCTTTGCCGTGGTGGCCTTGCTGGGTGCGGCCAGCGCGACCTTCGGCGTGGCCATGCTGCTGCTGGCCATGGCCGCGGTGGCGACGCTCCTGGCGATTGCCTATGCGCGCGATACCGACAGCGATCGTGGCCTCACCACCGAGGTCAGCCTGCTGCTCTGTCTGGTGCTGGGGGCGCTGGCCATCCGCCAGCCGCCGCTGGCGGCCGGGCTGGCGGTAATGGTGACGATCCTGCTGGCGGCGCGCGAGCCCATGCACCACTTCGTGCGCGGCGTGCTGACCGCGGAGGAACTGAACAACCTGCTGGTGCTGGCCGCTGCCACGTTACTGGTGCTTCCCCTGGTGCCGGATCGGCAACTGGGTCCGTTCGACGCGATCAATCCGCGCTCGCTGTGGCTGATCGTGATCCTGATCATGTCGATCGGTGCCGTTGCGCATGCGCTGCTGCGGCTCGCGGGCAGCCGCATCGGCTTGCCGCTGGCCGGTCTGCTCTCCGGCTTCGTGTCCAGTATTGCCACCATCGGGGTGATGGGTGCGCAGGCCCGCAGCCTGCCGACGTTGCGGCGGTCGGCGGTCGCGGCGGCGGTGCTTTCGACCGTGGCCACCTTTGTCCAGATGGCAGCGGTACTCGCGGTCACCGACATGGCGACGCTGCGCGTGCTCGCCGTGCCGCTGGCCTGCGGCGGCGTGACCGCGGCGGTATACGGCGCGTTGTGGACGTGGAGGGGCCTGCGCCTGAGCGCGTCGGACCCGGTTCAGGGCAGCGTCGTCTTCAGCGTCAAGGCTTCGCTGTTGCTTGGGTTGATGATCGCCGTGGTGCTGCTGGTGTCGGCCGCGATGCGTGCCTGGCTGGGCGACCGTGGGCTGGATATCGCCACGGGCGTCGCCGGATTCGCCGATACGCATGCCGCGGCGGTATCCGTGGCGACGTTGGCCGCCGCGGGCAGGATCGAGCCCGCGGCCACGGCCGTGCCGATCCTGATCGCGCTGACCAGCAACAGCCTGTCCAAGGCGGTGATCGCCCGGGCGAACGGCGACCGGGACTATGCGCGGCCGGTGCTGCTGGGTCTGGTCATGGTGCTGACGGCAACCTGGCTGGGCTGGTGGCTCGGCTGACTGGTCCGGTGCGCGTTGCTGCGCCGGCGATCACGCGTCAGTCCCAGCGGTTGAGGTGCGGCCCGAACGTCTTGCGCTGCGGCCGCACCACGCAGAAGCGATGGCCGCTGGGCGCCTCCAGCACCCACCAGCGTTCGCGCACGAACGCGATGCGGCGTGCGCCGAGGCGTTCCAGTCGCGCCACCTCGGCGTCGAGGTCGTCGGTCTCGATGTCCAGATGCACGCGGCTGGGGTGATCCACCTTCTGCAGCAGGATGATCGGTTCGTCCGCGCCAGTCTGCAGTTCCGCGTACCGACCGTCGCCGTCCTGGTCGACGCTGGCGATCGGCTTGCCCAGCGCCTGGCTCCAGAA
>Ga0070681_10006434_pt1 | contig 11433 bp, 7 predicted proteins | sample KBSC83BmetaG_FD_65650 | JGI IMG/M metagenome (GOLD analysis project Ga0070681, IMG submission 65650) | Corn rhizosphere microbial communities from Kellogg Biological Station, Michigan, USA - KBS C8-3B metaG | ecosystem: Host-associated > Plants > Roots > Rhizosphere | place: USA: Michigan...
CTGAACGTCGGGGACCCGACTTTCCACGCGAAGGCCTCGCCGCTGATGACACCTGCCGATCGGTGGTCCACCGTGGTGCCGTCGCCGAGCTGGCCACTCCCGTTGACGCCCCACGTCCACACGACTGCCGTGACGCTCACCGCGAGGTTGTGGTTGACGTTACCAGTTACCTGAACTCCTTGCGGGGTGCCTGGCGCCGCGATCGGCGCTGCTGATGTTCCGCCGGTTGAAGTGGCGCCGCTTCCCCACACCCTCACGGTTCCGTCGATGAGTGCCGCCAGCGAGCGGTTGCCAGCGCCATCCACTGCCCGGACATCGGCGAGACCGGTGACCATCACAGGCGTGTATCGCAGTGTGTTTGTTGTGCCGTCGCCGATCTGCCCGGTTGTATTCAGGCCCCACGCGCGTATTGAGAGGTCGGTTCCAACAACGGCCAGCGCATGCTGGGCGCCGGCCGCAATACCGACAACCCCCGTTAGTGACGTCACCTGCACAGGGGTGAGTCGGGTGACACCGCTGCCGCCGGTGCCGTCGCCAATCTGGCCACTGGTGTTGTCGCCCCATGCCCAGACCGTTCCGTCTCCCTTCAACGCATACACGGCGACATCACCGGATGCGATCGAGATCACGTCGCTGAGCGCCGGGACTTGCCCAGGCACCAGGCGGCGAGCGTTCTGGCCGTTTCCGATCTGGTGCGCGGATCCCCACGTCCAGACTGTGCCGTCAGCCTTCAGCGCCACGGAATGGGCGGCGCCGGCCGCCAGGGCCACGACGCCTGTCAATCCTGCAACTGCCACAGGGACAGACTGTGCGGTCTGGCTGTTGATGCCGAGTTGGCCCTCTGCATTCGAGCCCCAGGCCAGAACGGTTCCGTCGGTCTTCAGAGCCAGCGTGTGGGAGTTGCCCGCCGCGACCGAAACAATGCCTGAGGCTGCTGGTACTGCCGCTGGCACGCGAGCGTCGGCGGCCTGTCCGCGTTGCTGCGCGGCGCCGCCCCATGTCCAGACCTGGCCGGCGCTGTCTACGGCGACGGAGAAGGTGGTCCCCGCCGCAATGCGCGCAGGTTCGAAGGTGGACATGAACGTCCACGAGTAACTGACGGCCAAAGCGTTTCCTGCGCTGTCGCGGACCGCGGTACCAGTCGTCCCGCCGACGACCACTGCCCGATACGGCCGCGTCGGAAGCAATCGCGCCGCGGGGACGAACGTCGCAAGTCGTAGCGACGCGTCGTACGAGACGGTGCCCTCCACGGCGACGTTGCGCGTATCGTGCAACTGAATCGTATCCGTGTTCACCGTCGCGGGATCGATCGGCTCGTCGAACGCGATGCGCACGGTTGTGTCGAGCGCGACGTTTCGCGAATTCGAAGCCGGCGTGACAGTGGCCACTGATGGCGGCGTTGTATCAGCGACGCCCAGGCCACCTGACTGGCCTGCATAGTTATGTCGCCGCTTGACGAACCCGCCGCTCGGATCGTGACGTGGGATTGCAGTTTCTGCACTGAGCGCTGCACATGGAAGCAACGCGATGGACTGACTGTCGGCATTGCCCGCAGTCAGCATGACGCACGTGAGAATCAGAAGTCGTCGAACCATTGAACCGTCCTTGCGCGAAGTCGAACAATCGACGACCATCGTCGTCGAGCAATTCGGCGGCGGAAGGACAATCACGTTCCGGAACGAAGCGATGACGCACGTGAACGGTGCTCACAGGAACACGATGGCGCTCGGCGCGCGCGATGAGTGGCTGGATCGCATCGTGACCGCGTGCGAAGAAGTCCTGGCCCACGCGGGGGCGCGGCGCACCGACTCGACGCGGAGAATCCTCGGAGCGTTCCTGACGCAACTGCCATCGCCTGCCTCGCCGGCAGAGCACAGCATCCTGAGGGCGTTCCTTGTCGAAGTGTCGTTACGCTGGGGGCACGCGGATCACTGGGCGTATCACACGGAATTCCCCGACGCAGATTGCGCGGAGGATCCGTCTACCCTGTCGCTCGCCGTCTGGCACCATGGCGGCGACGACGGGCAATCAACATTCGCGGAATGGTCGCGCAGTTACATCGCCGCAATGGAGCGCGTGCACCCGCGATACCGCGCCGTCGAACTGCGACGGGAGCTCGACGCGGATTTCGCACAGCCGCTGTTGCTGCGGGGCCTGGCGCAGGACCGCGGCGTATCCGTTCGATGTCTGCAACGCGATTTCAACGAGTTGACTGGCCGAACGATTCAGCAATACGTCAGGGATCGACGGCTCGAAGCGGCAGTCGGAATGCTGAAAGGCGGCTCCGATAAGGTGGAGTGGATCGCCAACGTTGTTGGGTGGACCTCGCGAAAGAACTTGAATCGCGCTCTCGCGCGCGTCCATGGTGCAAGTCCTTCTGCACTCCGTTCCGGCGAACGCCGCTCGAAGAATCGATGAGAAGACGACGTCGCGGATCCCTCAACCTGCTGATCCTATGTGCCGTTGTTTCCGTGCTTGCCTCGGCAGTCGGATGTTCGCGGCAGCCTGACTTCGACGTGATCGTCCGCGGCGGCACTATCTATGACGGCACCGGAGAGCTGTCCGGCGTACGGCAGGCCGACGTGGGCATCAGCGGCGATCGCATCCGCACCATCGGAGACCTCGGAACCAGGCGCGGCGCGGTCGAGATCGACGCCAGCGGTAAAGCTGTCGCGCCGGGTTTCATCGACGCACAAAGCCGATCCGGGATCACGCTGCTCGCCGATGGCGAAGGCGACAGCCATCTGCGCCAGGGCATCACCAGTGAAATCCTGGCGGATGGCAGCCCTGCGCTGTGGACAGCATCGACAGCAGCGTCACCGATCCTCGAGCGCTACGGCGTGACGTTCGATTGGAATGGACTTGACGGCTACTTTGCGAAACTCGAGTCGGGTGGAACCGCCATCAACGTCGGAACACTTGTCCCGCTGTCGCTCGCCCGTACCTCCGGCAACGCACGCACGTTCATCGACACGGCCATGCGCGACGGCGCGTTCGGAATCGTGGACGACGTGAATACGGGCGCGCAGGAACTCTCGGCGGCAGCCGCATCCGCAGGCGGAAGTGTCGGCATCGCCATGGTGCACGCGGACAATCAGGTCGTGGCCAGCGACGATGCGATGGTCGGGCTCGGGTTGCAAGTTCGCCGTCTCGTCATCGCCGATGTGTCGCGTGCGGGGCCAACAATTCAGGCGTCTGAGTTGATCGGACGAATCGCCCGAGCGTTATCCCGCAAGGCCGACGTGATGGCGACGGCCGTCCCGTACGCGCCAGCCCAGGGAGAGTCGGACGCCGGTACACGCGAAGCACTGAAATTCGGCTCGACACTGGTGGTTACCGATGCACCTGCCACGAGTGCGGCCGCGAACAAGGAGGACGTGGCTCCCGCCGCGTTTGGCGCATTTCCACGCTGGCTCGCCATGACGCGCGAAGAGGGCAAGACGGAGCTTCGTGAAGCCGTCAGACGGGCGACCTCGGCGGCCGCGGCGTTGTACGACCTGCCACGCCGCGGCATCATCCGCGAAGACTACTATGCGGATATCGTCGTGTTCGATCCAATGACAGTGGCGGATCGTGCCAGCTTCGAGAAACCGAACGAGTACCCCGTCGGCATCAACTACGTCATCGTCAACGGCGTGATCGAGCTGACGCCGCAAGGCGTCACAGGCGCGCGCGCCGGCACTCGCCTGCTCCGGCGATCGCCGAATCGCTAAGAGATCTCGTCGTACAACGTGAGGTGACGCTCCCACATATGGCGTGGCGTCAGGTGCTGGTCCCAGCACGACTTCGACTGCTCCGCCAGCGCAGCGAGCGACGACGAATCCAGCGTCGCCATTCGTGTCAAACCCCGTGCGACCGTCGATGGCTGCAGGTCCGGCAGCATGATGCAACCCGCGCCCAGACGCTCAAAGGCACGGTTGCCGCCGACGGCGTGCAGCAGCAACGGCTTGCCGGCCTGCGTCGCTTCGATCGTCGAAAGATCGAAGAGCGTGAAGCGGTTGACGTTGATCAGGAAATCGACCGAGTGCAGCAGTGACGCGACATCCTCCACTCGGCCAAGCGCGCGGAAACACGGATGCGCGGACACTTTGTCAGCAGGCGGCCCTGCGACCGCGATCGCCAGCTTCGCGTCGCCAGGAACCATCTCGACCGCCTTGGTCAGGACGTCGAATCCTCGATACGGCTCGCCACTGCCGAGATACAGCCCGACCCGCTCGCCGCCCGAGCTCCCCAGGGGATTCGGCCCGCTTCCGCGCGCAGGCGCCGACGCGCCGCTCAGGACGAAGCTCGCACGGTCGATTACGGCATTGAAGCGTTCATCAATGGTTCGGAAGCTTTCTCCGGCTTCGGGACATGGCAACACCAGGCGATCCACACGCGTCCAGATGTCCAGCTCCCAGTCCGTCCACGCCCGCACGTCCGGATAGCCAACCAGCGACCGCCAATCCGCCTCCGGAACTCCCCAGCTCCACACGGAATACAGCGCCATCGGCGTGACGCCGTGGCACATCATCCAGACCTGTTGCCCGGAACGCCGCTGACCAAGTGCGGCATCGGCAGAAAAGGGCTCGTGCGTGAAGATCACGTTTCCATGTTCGAGCGCCGCCGCGAGGCTCGCGCCCGCTTCGTCCTTGATGTCCGCAGCAGTCGTGCGAAGCATTCCATCCACGAGTCCACCCACACGCGACAGCTCCGACGACGAGGGGCGATAGAACTTCGGTCCGAACACTTTGCGGCGCATCCGCCTGAGCAATCCAGGAGGAGGCGGCGGCTGCCGCAGCGGGCGAGTGGGCTGGGACGGCGGAAACCGGACGTCGTGGCGGGGATGTGAATCCGTCGACGCGCCGGTCTGTAGTTGATGGAGATAGCCCGCGGGTCCGCCGATGCGGCGCGGTGGCGGGCCGACGTGCGCGACGATCATTCGAGCGTTGCGAAGATTCTAGACGATTCGATCTGTCGTGACATGGAGGGGCGGACCTTCGAGTCCGCCCGTCAGCGGAACGTGGGTTGACGATCGGGCGTCGCGGATACACACTGCCTCGCAGGTGGATTTTCGCCCGAAGGCACGCCTATCTCTCAAGAACCGGCGCTTCGATCACTGGACGCCGCAATACCTTCGCTACCGGCTGCAGGCCGCGGTTCGCGCGATGGTCCATCCCGAGGAACCATCGCTGACCCCGGCGGCCATCCGCCAGTTGCAACGCTTGCTTCGGCCCGACAGCGTCGGCATCGAATGGGGCAGCGGCAACACGACGCGCTTCTTTGCCCGCCGCACCCGGCATCTGGTCAGCTACGAAACCGATCCTTCGTATTACGCGCAGATTGAGGCAGCACTTCGCCGCGAGGGGATTACCAACGTGGACTATCGCCTCGTGCCGCACGATTTCGAGGGCGAGCACGACGAAGACGTGATGCACCGCAACCCGCTCGTCCGCGCCGTGGATCTGGTCGGCGAGGGAACGCTTGATTACGCGCTGATCGATTCCGCCCCGCGCGGGTGTCTGGCGCATGGCATCCTGCCGAAAATCAAGGCAGGCGGCGTGGTCGTCGTTGACAACGCCAACTGGTTCCTGCCGCCACCCAGGGATGTGCGGCCACCGGCGCCAGGATCGGTCACCGCCATGTTCGGGACGCCCGGCAGCACGTTTCCCAATCATCGATGCTGGCCGGCCTTCGCGCGCGCAACCGCCACCTGGGATGCGCGCTGGTCGTCCAACGGGATCCAGATGACCCTCATTCTGATCAAGCCGTGATCGAACGCCTGACCAAGATCGTCACGATCGCGTCAGTCGCTATCGCCATCGTGCTCCATCTCGTCGTGGATCCGGCGGGCGGCTGGGAAATTCGGGTTCTTGCCGCGGTGATGTTCGGCGTCACGTTCGCGTGCGCGCCGCGGTGGCCGAGGGGAACGGCAGCCGTCGTGCTGGCCATCTTTCCACTCGCGCCCGCGCTGCTGACGCGTCTCGTTCACGTTGCGGCCTTGAATCTGTTCTATACCGTTCTGCTGGCGGCGCTCTTCGGAGCGATGCTGCCGCAGATTCGGCGCGATCGATGGGCATTGCCACCGTGGTGGAAACCGCTGCTCGGTGCGTGGGCGCTGACGATCGCGCTGGGCTGGCCGATCATCATCGCCCGCGAGGCCGGTCCGCGCTTCTCGTCGCTGCTCGATGTGGGAGCACTCGATACGTGGGCGATGCTCTCGATACCGCAGGTAGAGAGCTGGATCCTCTCGGTCGCGATTGCCCAGATGGTCGGCGTGTTGTGGCTGGATTGGCTGTTCTCCAGCTCCGGCGACTCCGACTGCCCGGCGCTGAGTCCCATTCTCGGACTTCTGGCTGGCTCAACGATCGCCAGCATGGTTGCTACCTATCAAGGCACGGTGGACATCGCCTTCCTCAGCGGCGGCATCTGGCCGGAGCTGCGGAGAGCCGCCGGCACACTGCTCGATGCGAACGCCTACGGCACCATCGCGGCGTTCGCAGGACCGCTGACCTTCGTGGCGATCGCCGCTCTTCACCTGCGCTACTCGCGTGTGTGGCAGGGCGCGGCACTGGCCGTGAATTGGGGCGGCGCCTGGATGTCGGGATCACGGACCGCATTCGTATGCGGCGCCCTTGGAACACTGCTGCTGGTCTATGAATTGGTCCGCACACGAAGACGGGACACAGAGACGGCGCATCACACATCCTCGCTCCTTGCCGGCACCGCGGCCCTCGTACTGGTGTTGATCGGCCTCGCCGGCGCAGTCGGCCCGCTGCGCCGATCCGTCGCCGACAACCCCGCGGTCGCGGACCTGTGGTCCCGTGGTGGATATGGCACCGTCGCCATGCAGATGATTCACGACTATCCGGCGTTCGGCGTCGGCATCGGCAGCTTCAACTGGATGGCCTCCGACTACTGGCGCGTCATCGGGCACGATCGGCTGCCGTTCGACAACGCGCAGAACTGGTGGCGGCATCAGGTCGCCGAGCTGGGCATCGTTGGTTCACTGCCAATCGTCGTGTGGTCGTTGTTGGCCGCGTGGCTGGTGCTGACGCGCCGGACACCCTCCAGGCATCGCGTTGAAGCCTCAACACTGCGGGGTCTGCTGATCGGGCTTGGCGTCGCCTCACTGCTCGGCGTACCGACACAAAACCCAATCGTGCTGCTGATGTTCTTCTACCTGATCGCTCGCTTCGAGATACTCACGAACCCCGAATCCCGAACTCCGAACCCCGGATCCCGGATCGCGGATCCCGGATCCCGGCTCTCGCCATTCCTCTGGCTTGCCGCTGTCGTCATTGCGATCATCTACGTGGGCGGGCAAGCCGTGCTGGCGCGCGGGCCGTTGAAGCCCGTGACACGCGCCGAAACGACCAGCCGCGACTACGTCGTCGGGACTTACCCCGGAGAGCCATCGGCGCAGGGCACGTTTCGATGGACGCGCAAGCAGGCGACATTCGGCTTGAATGTACCTTCGAAATACCTGGTCATTCGCGTCCACATCGAGCATCCGGACGCGGACATGCGTCCGGTCCAGGTCCGTCTCCGGACACCGTGCCAGACGCTGTTCGATGGAGCCCTGCGCGATTCGACCATTCAGACCCGGGCCGTTGAACTGCCGGAGGGGCAGCACCGGATCGTGTTCGGCTCCGACGTCTCACGCACGTGGCGTCCCTCTGATTTCGGCAGCGACGACCATCGCACCCTTGGCGTGGCCGTCGAGACGGATTTCATCGCCACGCCTACGGTTGTGTCGTCTCAGGAACGGTGGATTTCGCTGAAACCGTGCTCCTGAGCCCGACCGGAGTGTCCGCTGCGTCGAAACCTGCGTCACCGGTCCGGCGTCTGTATAATGGAGTGTTCACCCCATCAGCGGGGGCCCGCCCGGGCCCGATGTAGAGAGAGGTTACCGTGAAGGAAGGGATTCACCCGAAGTACGAAGAGGTCGAGGTTCGCTGCGCCTGTGGCAATACGTTCAAGACGCGCTCGACCAAGTCCGAGCTGCACCTGGAAATCTGCTCGGCCTGCCACCCGTTCTTCACGGGCCGTCAGAAGCTGATCGACACAGAAGGTCGCGTCGAACGGTTTACGAAGAAGTTCGGTGCACAGACGTCCGCGCAGCGGAAGACCGCCGAATCAGCAGCCAAGGCGGCGAAGCGCGAAGCGACGGGGTCGAAAGCAAAGAAGCCGTCAGCGAAAGCGAAAGCGACTGCCTGAGCCAGTCTGGAACACCTCGGGCGATCTAGAACAGCGGCGCGCCGGGCAGCTGCCCGGCCTCGCCGCGCGACCCGAGCTTCCGGTCCAGGCGCGCCACCCGGTATTTCACCGCTTCCTGTCTGGCAGCGGTTCCCTGCAAACGTAGACACTGCACCGCGAAGCTGCGCGCCGCTTCGAGATCGCGCACGCGATGCTCGTGATGCACGGCCAGGGCTTCCATCGCCTCGCGTTCGTACGAGGCCGGGCATCCACGCATCGCGAGCAAACGGCGCCAGCACGCCGCTGCGTCCTCGTAACGCCGCAGACGGCGAAGAAGCACAGCGGCCGCCCGGATGGCTTCCGCCGTGCGCGGGCGCTGAAAACAACATAGCGCATCATCGAACAGCCCTGCGCGCTCGTACAGACGCCCCATTCCGAACGCCTCACGATCGGTTGTCGCCGCCGACGGTCCTTCATCGAGCATCTGCGATGCTCGCGCCGTCAGCATAGCCAGCGACACAATGTCCAGGCGGTTGTGCTCGAGGACAGCCGCGAGCGGACGAGGGTCGCCGCTGCGAACGTATTGGAAGTAGCGCGACGGAATCTCGAAGCCAGGCACGTCGCCCTCGCGCTCGTGGCCACAGAGCGTCTGCTCGAGATAGGTCAGCCGGCACTCGACCTCGTCTTCACGCCACATCCGCCGGGCGGGATGGAGCATGTCCACGTGCGCCGCCCGCGCAAACGGCGCGCTCATCCGGTGAAGCGCGAAGCGTGTTTCGATGAGCGGCAAATCGAATGTCTTGCCGTTGTACGTCACCAGCCATACGACATCAGCGGCAAGCTCCGCGAACGATTCAAGAAGCGCTGCCTCGGCATCAAAATCCGCGAGCAGGAATTGACGGAGGTGAAAGACGCCGCCGTCGAACCATCCGCAGCCAACAAGAAAGGCGTAGGTACCTGCGCCGCCGGCAAGGCCGGTCGTTTCGAGGTCGACGAAGAGAGCTCTATCGCTCGCAGGCGGAGCGGCCGTGGACGCACCGTCACATCCCGCAAGGAGAGCCATTCGCGGCCACGGCGGCAGACAATCCGCAACGGCGACGCGGCCGTGCCGATAGCCTGGCGAATATTTCCGGTCCACGATCAGAAATCTGCGGCCATTGCGATCGCGCCATTCACCGCCGAGAACATCCGCCGCATCAGCGGCGTCGTGTGGTCGACGCGTGCGAATGGAGTCCTGTTCCGTCGAGTCGGCGCCCGTACCCGGGCGCAACCCCATCACGCCGCGAAGCCGATCGGCGAGCGCACTCACGCGGACACCGGCAGGCCGGATGCTCCGGCCACGATCAAATCAAGGATGCGCAGCGCCACGGTCTTCGCCAGCGGACCGGTGTTCCCGACGGGCCCAACGCACGTGGGGCAGCCGTGCTGACAGTCGCAGCTCGCAATCACATCGCGCGTCTTCGTGAGAAGGTCGGCGTGCATCCGGAACAGCGGTTCGCTGAAACCGATGCCGCCCGGATAATTGTCGTAGATGAAGATCCTCGGCTCGTCGGAGACGGTCGTCGGCATTCCGGTACGGGTCAGGTCCGTCTGGTCGCCCTGCTCTCCTGTGCCGATCGAAATGCCGATATCCTGCCGATCGCACATCAGCAGCAACTGCGCCACCTGACGCATCGCGAACGACAGCCCGACAACGCCGTCGCGACGATCGTCAGGGGCGAAGGGCAGCACGGCCATCACGGCTTTCGGTATCGTCAACCAGTACGCCGTGGTGTGCATCTGCTGCTCGGGCAGGTCGAGCTCGCCTGAACCGACGTTCTCGTTTGTATAGAACTTGATCTTCTTGAAGCCGACGACTCGGGATGCCACGTGGACCTCGCCGTGGCTCGCATCCGGGATCCGGGATCCGGGATCCGGGATCCGCCCCTCGAGAGCCGAAGGGCGGGATTCGGTCGCGAAGTTTTCCAGCACGGTCACCTTCGTATAGGTAATCGCATCCGTGTAGTAATCGCACTCGATCCGCCGCACGTACGCCTTGCGGCCCTCGAAGTCCAGCTTCTCGACCTGATACAACGTCCCCTCAATCATGTAGATCGCCTTCTCGTGCAGCGTCGGGGGGCCGCTGTTGAAGCTCGTCTCGCCGATCACGTCGGCGCCGTGGGTCATGTCGATGACGACGAAGTTGTCAGAGGAGATGGAGCGCAGGCTGACCGCATCGGCCGGATACGATTCGTTCGTCCACTGCCAGGTCCCCTCCTCGTCTGATTCGCCAGGGCCGGGGCCCGACCGATGTACGAAGCCGCTCTCCTCGAGAATCGCGAGCACCTCCTGGACGTCGTGCCTTCCAAATCGTTCGGCTGTCGTGAACGGCAGTTCGAACGCCGCGCATTTCACGTGATCCACGAGCACGTGCAGGTTGTCCGGATTGATGAGCGCATGCTCCGGCGACGCATCGAAGAAATAGGACGGATTGCGAACGATGAACTGATCGATCGGAGCGCTGCTGGCGACCAGCACCGCGGCAGATCGCCCGCTCCTCCGTCCCGCGCGTCCAGCGCGCTGCCACGTCGCGGCAATCGTTCCCGGGTAGCCGGCCATGACGCACGCGTCGAGCGCGCCGATGTCGATGCCGAGTTCCAGCGCATTCGTGGAGACCACGGCGCGGACGGTTCCGTCGCGCAGCCCTTTCTCGATCTCGCGACGGCGCTGCGGCAGGTAGCCGCCGCGATAGCCTCGAATCTGATCGGCCGCTCCGGGCAGAGCGCCGAAATCGTCCTTCAGATACGTCGTCAGGATCTCCGTTGTCAGGCGGCTCTGCGCGAAGACGATCAGCTGGAGTTGACGCTTGAGAAATTCGCTGGCGATGCGTCTGGTTTCCGCCACGTACGAACGGCGAATTCCGAGCTGCTGATTGACCACCGGCGGATTGACGAATAGGAAGAACTTCTCGCCGCGCGGCGCGCCGCTCTCGGACACGAGCTCGAACGGCTGCTCGACGAGCGTCTCGGCAAGCTCCTTCGGATTCGCGATCGTCGCCGACGAGCAGATGAATGTCGGATCGGATCCGTAGTGCTGGCAAATCCGACGCATCCGGCGCAGGACGTTGGTCAGATGGCTGCCGAACACGCCGCGGTAGGCGTGCAGCTCGTCAATGACCACGTAGCGGAGGTTCTCGAACAGCTTCGCCCAGCGTGGATGATGCGGCAGGACACCGGAATGGAGCATGTCCGGGTTGCTGAGCACGACGTGCGCGCG
>Ga0070681_10006435_pt1 | contig 11432 bp, 7 predicted proteins | sample KBSC83BmetaG_FD_65650 | JGI IMG/M metagenome (GOLD analysis project Ga0070681, IMG submission 65650) | Corn rhizosphere microbial communities from Kellogg Biological Station, Michigan, USA - KBS C8-3B metaG | ecosystem: Host-associated > Plants > Roots > Rhizosphere | place: USA: Michigan...
GCCCGAATTTTCCCACCCGCTGATCTGGGCGCCCTTCACGGTGTTGGGGGAAGGACGCGCCGGCCGCTGATATAGGCCCAAGATCGTCCAGCCATGTACCGGTACAGCGCCGGCCGCCTTCTGTTGCTTGCGCCTGGCGGGCATGACCCCGGCCGACCGCCTTATACGGTCTGGCGACCTGCCGGCCACCGGTGGTCGACTTTCCCCTCCGAGCCGAGGGCCGACCTCGGGCCTCGCCCCGCCCGTCCAAAATCTCTGCCGGCGCGCCCGTGACATGGTTGGAGCGCCGCGCGCGAAGAGTTAGGCTCAGGATACTGTTCGGGAGAAGAGATGCGCCGGTCGGGAAGCTTTCCGCTTATCGCGCTCGCGGCCTTGCTGGTGTTCTCGGTCGGGCTGCTGTCGCTGGTGGCGGCGCGCAACCTGCCGATCGTCGCCGTGGCGGAGGCCTGGACGGGCGATTGGCTGCACGCGCTGTTCGAGCCCTTCGCGCCGCAGAATCCGGACATCGTCCTGCTGACCGTCAACGAGGAGACGCTGGCCGGCCTGCCCTTCCGCTCGCCGATCGATCGCGGCCTTCTGGCGCAACTGCTCGACACGCTGGCCGAGCGCCAGGTGCGGGCGGTCGGGCTCGACATCCTGTTCGACCAGCCGACCGTCGAGACGGCCGACGCCGCCTTTCTCGAAGCGGCGCGGCGTTTCCCGGCGCCGCTGGTGGTCAGCTGGACCGACCGCGCGACTCAGCTCACCGAGCGCCAGTACGCCTTCGAGCGCCGCTATCTCGATGGCATCAAGGCGGGGTTCGCCAACATGTACAGCGATCCCGGCGACGGCACGGTGCGCCTCGCCTTTCCCGGCCGCACGGAGGACGGGGTGTGGCGCGGCAGCCTGTCCGGGGTGCTGGCGGAGAGCCTCGGCGCGCCTTCGGTGAAGGAGCCCTTCGCGATCCATTATCGGCTCGGTCCCGATCTCGACACGCCGGCCTTTCGCGCCTTTCCGCTGCAGACCGCGAAGCTCCTGCCGCCCGACTGGCTCAAGAACAAGATCGTCCTCGTCGGCGCCGATCTGCCGTTCGAGGATCGTCACCGCACGCCCTTCGCCTCGGTCTGGGGCAGCCAGCGCGGCACCCTGCCCGGCGTGCAGATCCAGGCCCAGATGCTGGCGCAGCGCCTCGCCGGCGATCTCCGGCCCGCCGGTACGCTGGTCCTGGAGATCGCGCTCGCTGCCGTGCTGGGGCCGGCGGCGATCGGCATCGCGGTGCTCGGCAGCGGCCTCGCCGTACAGCTCGCCGCCGCGGCCGCCACGATCCTGCTGTTATGGGCTGCCGCCGCCTTCACCTATTGGCAATTCAGCATCGCCCTGCCGGTGATCGCGCCGAGCCTGGCCTTCGCGATCGGCTTGTTCGCGGCGGTGCTCTATATCGGTCATCGCCGGCGACTCGAGGGCCAGTTCGTGCGCGAGGCCTTTTCGCGCTATGTCTCGCCCAAAGTGCTACGCAAGCTCGAGGCCGATCCCGGCCAGCTCGTCCTGGGCGGCGTCAAGCGCGACGTCACGGTGCTGTTCACCGACATCGAGGGCTTCACCAGCTTCGCCGAGGGGCAGGAGCCGGCGGCGCTGCTCGAGATTCTCAACCGCTATCTCGACCGCCTCTGCGCCGAGGTACAGCGTTGCGACGGCATGGTCGACAAGTTCATCGGCGATGCCGTCATGGCCGTGTTCGGCGCGCCGGAGCTGCAGGAGGATCATGCCAGGAAGGCGGTCGCCTGCGCCTGCGCCATGCGTGACGCGGCGGCGGCGCTGCAGGCCGAGCTCGCGGCGCAGGAGATATCGCTCGGTCGCACCCGCATCGGACTGCATTCCGGACCCGCCGTCGTCGGCAATGTCGGCGGCGAGCTGCGTTTCGACTACACGGCGATCGGCGATGTCGTGAACACCGCCTCGCGACTCGAGGGCGCCAACAAATATTTCGGCACCGACATCTGCGTGAGCGGCGCCACCGTGCAGCTGGCCGGCAACGGGATTTTCCGGCCGATCGGCACGTTGGTGGTCAAGGGGCGGCAGGAGGGGTTGCCCGTGTTCACGCCGGCCGACCGTATGCCCGACGCGCAGCGCCTTGCCTATGCAGCGGCTTTCGCCGTGATGGCGCGCGCCGACCATGCGGCGCTCGCCGATTTCGAATCCTACCTCGCCGCCTACCCCACCGACCGGCTCGCGCGCTTCCACCGCGACCGTCTGGCGGGGGGCGAGACGTCCGAGCTGATCATCCTGGAGGCGAAATGACCATGCGTGGATTATCCGTCGTTTTGGCGGCGACGCTCCTCACCCTGCCGTTTGCGGCCCGCGCCGAGGATTTCGTGGTGATCGAATCCTCCGCCCCCGCACTCACCGTCGGCACGCAGATCGCGGGCAACGCACCGGTCAACCTGCCGGAGAAGACGCGCCTCGTGCTGCTGTCGGCCAGCGGCCGCACGCTCGTCCTCACCGGCCCGTTCCAGGGTGTCGCCAAATCGGAGGGGGCCGGCGGCGACAGCCGCCTCCTCACCGCGGTCGCCAGCCTGGTGCGCAGCAACGCGCAGGAGAGCGGCAGCGTGGGCGCGGTGCGCGCGGCCGATATCGGCTGGCGCCTCGAGACGGCGAAGGATGTCAGCGACGTTCTGGCGGTCGATGCCAGCAATGGCGGCGATGTCTGCCTCGAAGGCGGCAGGCAGGCGCTGATCGTGCACAACCCGCACGGCCCCGCCGGCCGCACGACCATCCAGGCGGCGGACAGCAACGCGGCGGCGGCAATCGACTGGACGCCAGGAGCAGCCCGCGCGCCCTGGCCGAGCAAGCTGCCCCTCGCCGACGGCGCGCAGTACCTGATCGAGCAGCAAGGACAGTCGAGCGTCGCTATAGCGACCCTGCATTTGCTCCCGGCCGCGCCGGGCGCCAGCGACCTGCAGCTGCTGGTGCGTCTCACCGAGGCCGGATGCACCGATCAGGGGCGGCTGCTGGTATCGATGATCGCGAAGCAAGCCGCGCGGTAAGGTCGCGGCGCCTTGCGGTTCAATCCGCGTCGCGCAGATCGAACATGTCGTCGCCGGTGAAGTACCAGCGCGGCTTCTGACTGTGGCCGCTGCGCACTTGTGACGCGAGCGCCGGGACTTGCGCCTTGGCGAATTCGCCTAGCTCGTAGACGCTGACCTTGCCGTCGCGATTGCCGCGCAGCTCGGAATCGGCCTTGCCGGCAAGGCCGCGCAGCAAGACTTCGGTGAACACGCCATGCCCGTCCACGCCGTCGAGCGCTTCCTCCTGGCTCGCCGAGCCCGCGAGGATGAAGCGGCCGGTCTCATGGCTGATCTGCTTGCCCATCGTCTCGTCGCGCGTCTCGCGCGTGATGCTGTCCTCGACCGCGAAGGCGCCGCTATAGCAGGTATCGAGCACGATGGTGGCGCGTGCCGTCGCGAGCTTGCCGAGCCGGCTCGCCAGCGCCTCCTGAGTCAGCGCGCGTTCGCGGATCGTCGCCGGTGAAAGGTCCGGCAGATCCTGCGGCAGGAAATAGTACTTGCCGTCGAGATCGACGCCATGCCCCGCGAGGAACACGAAGGCAATGTCGTCCGGTGTCGCGCGCGCCGCGAGATCGTCGAGCGCCTGCTCGATCGCGGCGAGGCTCGCCTTGTCGTCGGTCAGCACGGTGGCGTCGATCCTGTCGAAGACCTTGTGCTTGCTGTCGCTCTGCATGATTTCGGCGAGGCTGCGTGCATCGGCCGCGGCATTGACCAGCGCCGGCACGTCCTTGCTCGCGAAATGGTCGATGCCCACGGCCACCAGGTGCAGCACCGGCTTGACGATCTTGGGCGGCTGATAGCGCACCAGCAGCAGCGGCCGTTCCTGTGGGCTGGTCTCGATCTCGCGAGCCGAGTTGAAGCCCGACAGGTTGATGAGATTGAGGCCGGGCTGGAGCGGGATGACGCGCTCCTCGTCGCGCTTGCCGGCAGAGGCCGACCGCGTGCCGCCGCTCGCCGCAATGGTGGCTCCCTGGCGGCGCACGATGATCGGGCCGACGCCGCCGCCCTGGTCGGCGACGGCGAAGTGCAGCGTGATCTCCGGCGTCTCGACGGTGATCGGATCGAGCTTGCCCTTGCCGCCGCGGACGGCCTGGTCCGCGGCAGCCGTCTGGCACGCACTGCCTCCCAGGCAATATTCGGTCAAGCGTATCTGCGGCGGCAGCCCGCGCCCCAGCACCGTGCGCACGTCACCGATGCGGGCGAGCTGCGCGGCGATGTCGGATTCGGCATTGCCGCGATACTTGGCGACCACGAGATCGCGGCGGAAGAACAGGGCATAGAGCTGCTCCACCGCGACGAAGGCGGCGCCATGCGGGCGGCCCTGGTCGAGCTGGTTGAGATGGTAGCCGATCAGCGTCTCGCCGCCCTTGCCATGATCGAAGAAACCCTCGGGCGTCCAGGCGACCCAACGCTCCCCCTGCGGCTCCGCGAACAGGCTGAGGATCTGAACGCCGTCGGACATGCGGAACCAGCGGATGGTGCCGTCGCCGAGCCCCGCGATCGCCAGCCGCCCATCACCCGAGATGGTCAAGGTCCAGACCGGCGCCGGCACCTCCGTGCGCCAGACCGGCCGCCCGGCGCGATAGGCGCGCAGGCTGAAATCGGCGCCGAGCACGGCCCAATCGCCGGCGATGGCCGCGCTACGCGCGAGTTCGTTGGCATCGAGGGCAAGCGGCTTGCCATCCAGCTTGGGATGGGTGCCATTGCGCCAGTCGGAGATCTCCGCCTTGGCGAGCTTCGTCACCGCGCCCGTGAGATCGCTGCGCGGCTGCGGGTCGAGCTCGAGCGTGCCGGCGAGCAGATCGAAGCGGGCGCGGTCACGGCCGCCCTGCGCGAAACCGAAATCGACCACCGCGCCGTCGCGAGAGACCCGGAAGCCGCCGATCGCGCCGTCCCTGAAATCGGCCTGGCGCGGCCCATTGCGCAGCTTCCAGCTGCCGTTCGCGGCAAGCACCCCCCAGGCCGGCTCGGCGGTGGCCACGACCAGGCTGCCGTCGGCCAGCGGCTGGAGTGCGGTAACCGTGTCGCTGCCGGCCCCGAATTCCTCGGCCTCGGCCGCTGGCGCCGCGCCGACCCGCCAGGCGCGCACCAGCTTGTGGCCGGAGCTATCACCATAGGTGCCGGCGCCGTACAGGCGCTTTCCGTCATGCGACCAGGCGACGAGGCTGAGCCCGCCCTGCCGGGCGGCAGCGCCGCTCAGCGTCGCTTGCAGCTTGAGATCCCGTCCCGACAGCAGCTGCACGGTGGCGCGGTCGATCGTCCCGACCGCGATGCGCGAGCCGTCCTCGTTGAAGGCGACCGCAAAGGGCCGTACGCCTGACGGCATGCGGAAGGTCGCGGTCCGCTTCAGCTCGGCATCGTACAAGCGGATGAGTCCGTCGAGCGCGCTGGTGACCAGCCGGCCGTCGGGCGCGAAGTCGAGCCATTCGATGGCGCCGCCATAATCCTTGTCGGCGATCGTGACGGTGCGCGCCACCGTGTCGATTATCCGCAAGCCGCGCTTGTCGTTGGCGGCCACGGCGATGAGGCGGCCGTTCGGCGAGAAGGCGATGCGGTTGATGGTGTCGGTGGGAATGGTGCCGAAGCCGAGACGCCCGACCCAGGCACCGTCCTCGCGGTTGAACAGATAGATTTCGGCGCTGCCGTTCCAAGTGAGGCCGGTATAGCCGGCGGCCGCCACGGTCTTGCCGGAGGGCGAGAGCGCCATGGCGTAGAGCGCGCCCTCGGGCCCGTTGCCGATCGGCCCGCGAGCCGTCCGCAGCAGCGCTCCGTCCTGGAGCGACCAGATGCGGATCGTCTTGTCGTCGCTGACGGTGACGAGCTGCGCGTCCTTCTCGTCGCCCGCGGCGACCGCCACGGCGTTGATCGAGGCGCCGTGCATGCCGGTCTCGATGCGCAGGAACGGCGAGGTCGGAATATCGGCGGCACAGGCGGCGGAAACCGCCGCCAATGCCGCGAACAGGCCGGCCAGCGTATGCTTCAGGCTAGGCAGGCGCCGCATCGCGTTCGCCCGCGCGGCTGATGGCGCCTTCGAGATCGAAGGTACTGGCGGCCGCGACTTTCGCCGAGGCGACATCATCGGCCAAAGCCTTGCGTTTCAGCTGGTTGGTCTCGGTGAGCTGCACGACCCCCGACGCGTCCTTGGGCGGCGGCGCCACCGCCGCGACACGAACCGGCGCGGCCGTTCCCGCCGGCCGCAGGAGGCGCATCGCGACATAGCCGGACTGGCCGCTGGTGAGCCGCACATTCGCCCATTCGCCGCCCGGGCTACCGATCAGCACCACCGTCTGGCCGCGCGCGACCGAGCCGACCGCGGCGCCGTTGGCGGCCGGCGTCGCATGCATCCGCAGCGTCTCGTTCGCCACATAGCGAGGCGCCGCCTGCTCCTGCGCGGCGCGCTCTGCGGCCTCGCGCTGCAGCGCGCGATCGCGCGCCGTCGGATCGAACTTCATCACCTCGCTGGAAGCGCCGTCATATTGGGAGCCGCGCTCGGCGATCTTGGAGTTGAGGCCCTCGGCAAAGACGATGTCCTCCTGGAAGCGCTGCCGCATCACCCCGAGCTTCGCCTGCGCGTCGGCCTTGCTCATGCGGCCGGCCGCGAAATCGGCCTTGATCAGCTTGGCGCCCTGGTAGCGGCAGTCGCGCAGCCGCACGAAGGCGGCGCTGACGCTGTCGAGCTGCGCATTCTCGTTGTAGATGTCGGTATAGACGGCTTGCGTCAGGGCGACGGGATCGCTGGTCGCGCGCTGCTTGGCCGCGAAATAGCCAGTAGCTCCGCCGACGACCGCGCCGGCGCCGGCGCCGATCAGCGCGCCCTTGGCGTCGCCACCGATGAGCAGGCCGCTCAAACCCCCCAGCAGCGCGCCGGTCGCCGCTCCCTGGATCATCGATTGGAAGAAGTAGTCTTGGAAGGATTTGAGCTGGGTACGCTCGGCGGCGCAGAGATCATCGGCGGCCACCGCGTAGGAGGCGCCCGTGCCCATGCCGGCGCATCCGGAGAGCGCGCCCGACAGGGCGACCGAGGTGATGCAGACCAGAATGGTCGTCGAGCGCAGACAGCGCCGCAGTTGCAACGGGTGCGATCCAGTCATGCTCATGACGCGTTCTCCCCCTCCCATGGTTTTGACGCATGCCCGTCGGAGTCTCGCCGCGACTCCGCCGAGGCGGTCGGCTTCTTGAATGGCGCGGTAAAGGTCGGCTCGTGCTGCGTCCTACCTCCGTCACAAGATGCGGTCTGCAGAGGCGTCATCGCCGAGTAGAACACGTGCCCGGAGCAAAATTGTTTCGCGCCTCGCGGCCTTGCTCGAGCGCCGGGGCATGCTTGGCTAGATCTTGATTTTGCTCAAATGTTTGCTAACCGCTCGGAACGAGTCACGATAGCTGCGGCGCGGCGCGCTTGGCAATGCGCAGGGTGGGTGATGCCGCAAGCCTGCAGGGGACCCGGACTTCCGGCTTAGCTCCAACGGCCCTCCGCTCGGATTGCTGGAGTCGCGGCTGGCAGCGGAGGATCGGCCGGGTCGACGGTGATAAAGTGGCTCCCAGGCCTAACCAGCGCCGGGGGAGCCGCATTGCAGCCCACCATCGTCCGCACCATGAGCGAGCTGCGCACCGCCATCGCCGCCATGGACGAGGCGGAATGCGCCGCCACCGAACGTTCGGCCGCCCAGGCCGAGTCGGCCGACGATCCGAGGCTGCTGCTGGTCCGGGCGCTGATCGCGGGTCGCCGGCGCGACTGGGCCGCCGCCATCCCGCTCGCCGGCCAGGCCGCCCGGCACGCCGGCCCGGCCGCCGCCGATTATCACCATCTCCATGCCGAATTCCTGATCGAAAGCGGCCGCACCGAGGAGGCGATCGCGGCGCTCGACCGGGCGATCGACACCCGCGCCGATCACGCCGAGGCGCATGCCGCCCTCGCCGACCTTCTGGCCCGGCGCGGGCGCAGCGACCAGCGCTATCTCGTCACGGTCATCACGCCGACGGTCGGCACGCCTTACCTCGCGCGCGCGCTCGCCAGCGTCCAGGCGCAGACCTATGCGCGGCTCGAGCATCTTGTCATCATCGACGGACCGGAGAGCGAAGCGGCGGTGCGGGCCGCCCTGCCGGCCCATCCCCGCCATCCCATCCAGCTCCTCACCGTGCCCTGCAATACCGGCGCCGGCGGCTATCGCGGCCATCGCGCCTATGGCGCCGCCGCCTATCTCGCGCAGGGCCGCTTCCTCGCCTATCTCGACGAGGACAATTGGTACGAGCCCGACCATCTCGCGAGCCTGATGGCGCTGATCGAGAGCAAGGGACTCGCCTGGGCCTATTCGCTGCGGAAGATCGTCGATCCCGAGGGCCGCTATCTCGCCGAGGACGACTGCCTGAGCCTCGGACGCTGGCCGATGTATATCGATGCCAAGCGACATCTCGTGGATACCAGCTGCTATGTGCTGCGGACAGATCTTGCGGTGGCGACGAGCCCGCTCAGCTATCGCCGGAACGGCGATCTCCTCTGCAGCGACGAGCTGATATGCCGGGCCCTGCTGGGCCGGCCCGAATCCTTCGCAACCAGCGGCCTCTCGACCCTCAACTACACCTGGCGCGAATCGGCCGACTATTTCCTACGCGGCAATGCCGCCATGCGCGCCGCCTACGGACAGGGGCTGCCCTGGCGGCAAGAAGCCGCGACGGCCGGCGCCGGGCTCGCTTGCCCGGCGCCGACCTGAGGGGCGCAAGGCGCTAATTCGCGTTGGGGTCGCGCAGGATCCAGATGCCCCACTTGTCGTCATCGGCATAGATGTAGCCGCGCGAATCCTGCGTCACGTCTTCCATCCAGTTGGTCGGTGCCGCGTGCGGACCGGCCTGCTTCTTGGCGTCGGCACGCTCGGGCGGCATGAACCAGCCGACCTCGGTCGGCAGGTAGGGATCGGACACGTCGAAGGCGCGCAGGCCGGCATTGAACCAGGTGACGTACATGCGGTCGGTCTGGCGATGGACGGCCGGATTGTGCTGCTCCATCACGGTATTGTGCGGGCCGAAACGGCCGCCCTTGTCGCAGAAATCCTTGTAGGGCGCATCCTTGGGCGGGCGCGGCGTCGGAAAGAGCGACATCAGCCGCGGATGCGTCGGGTCCTTGTTGTCGACCAGCGCAGCCCAGTTCATCGGCGACTCGTCGCAGCCCCATTTGCTCGCTTCGGAGCTCGCATAGATCATTTTCTTGTCCCAGTTCACGAGCACCGTATGCACCGACTGGTTGCCGGCATACATGAAGGGCGGGACCATGGTCAGCCGCCCGATCAGCTTGGGATGGGCGATGTCCGAGATGTCGACATTGACGATGTCGGGCGTGAAGCCGGCGCTCATCATCTTGCCGTCGGGGCTGATGTTGGCCGGGCCATGGAAGCCCGGCGGGAACTCCTTGGGCAGCGTCTCGCCCTTCTTCTGGCCAGGCTGCGCAAAGACGCCGACCTGCTTCACGTCACCGGGGTTGCTGACATCGACGATCACGATCTCGTGGCCCTTGCCCTGATAGCCCTCGGCGAAAGTCGAGAAATAGGCGTATTTGCCGCCCGGATAGGTGTTGCGGTGCGAGCCGCCCTCGGCACCCTTCCATTGCCCGACGCGCTTCCAATTCTCCGGATCGCTGATGTCCCACAGGATCACCGCCGGATCGGTCTTCGAGTCCTTGTCGATCGCCGTGATCAGCAGATTGTCATGCAGCGTCGCCTGCGCCGTCAGCACACCCTTCTCCGGCGTCTTGTATGCCACGAACTTGACGTAGCGTGGATTCTTGGGATCGGTGACGTCGATGATGCTCCATCCCTGATCGAAGGAATGGCCGGCATAGAGGTACCATTTGCCGCCGCTATGATTGACGACGAGCTTGAAGGCGCCCGGCCGGTCCTTGAGGCCGGTGAAGCCGACCAGCTCGAGATTCTGCGTCGTCCAGCCGGGCGGCGGCGGATCGGCCAGCGCCTGGGCGCCGATGAGCGTGGTGCCGACCAGAAGAAGTGCGCGCAGCCCGCGCCGCGCTCGTGCAAGCCCTCCCAGCATGATGTCTCCTTTTCCTTTGCCAGGCTCCCCAATCGCCCGAGCTTACAAGCAGCCGCCTCCGCCGCAATGAACAATCGCAAGCGTGGCGGACCGCCGCGGCGTCCGGCCACCTCAGCGCACCGCACGCATCAAGCCTTGCGCCGGGCGGCGCTTGCCGGTATGGGCTGCGATCCATGCTGGATCATCTCATACGCAACAACCGCGCCTGGGCGGCGCGCAAGGTCGCCGCCGAGCCGGATTTCTTTCGTCGCCTCGAACGGCAGCAGGCGCCCGAATATCTGTGGATCGGTTGCTCAGACAGCCGCGTGCCGGCCAACGAGATCGTCGGCCTCGATCCGGGCGAGATGTTCGTCCATCGCAACGTCGCCAATCTCGCGCCGCCGCAGGACGCCAACTACCTCTCGGTCCTGCAATTCGCGGTCGATGTGCTCAAGGTGAAGCACATTCTGGTGGTCGGACATTACGGCTGCGGCGGCATTGCGGCCGCGGTCGATGGGCAGCGCCTCGGCCTCATCGACCATTGGCTGCATCCGATCCGCGAGGTGCATGAGGACAATCGCGCGGCGCTCGAAGCGATCGCCGACAAGAAGGCACGGCTCGACCGGCTGTGCGAGCTCAATGTCATCCGCCAGGTGCGCAACGTCACCTCGGACGTCTTCATCCAGGAGGCCTGGGCGCGCGGCCAGACCTTGCGGGTGCATGGCTGGGTCTATGCGCTCGGCGACGGTCTGGTGAGGGATCTCGGCGTTACGGTCGGCGGCGTCGAGGAACGCGTGCGGCTGACGAGCGGCCAGCTAATCTAGGCGGCCGAATCCTGCGGCACGTAGCGCGGGAAGACTCCCGTCGGCGGCGGCAGCTCGGTGCCGGGCTTCAGCGCATCGGCCGGGGTGAGGGCGCCGAAGCCGCGGCGATCCGCGGCAACGGCGAGCTGGTCGAGCAGCTTCGCCGCCGAATCGGGCATCACCGGCTGCACCAGGATCGCGAGATGGCGCACCGTCTCGGCCAGCACATAGAGCACCGACGCCATGCGCGCCTGGTCGGTCTTGCGCAAGGTCCAGGGCGCCTGCTCGTCGACATAGCGGTTACTGTCCGAGATCACCGTCCAGATCGCCTCGAGGGCGCGATGAAAGGCCTGCTCGGCGAGCTCGGCGCGCACCGTCGCGAGCAGGCCGCGCGCCGCGGCGAGCAGCGTCTCGTCGGCCGGCGCGAGCGGGCCCGGCCCGGGGACACGGCCCCCGCAATTCTTGTTGATCATGCTCAGCACGCGCTGCGCCAGATTGCCGAGATCGTTGGCGAGGTCGGTGTTGATGCGCTTGATCATCTGCGCATGGCTGAAATCGCCGTCATGGCCGA
>Ga0070681_10006438_pt1 | contig 11430 bp, 7 predicted proteins | sample KBSC83BmetaG_FD_65650 | JGI IMG/M metagenome (GOLD analysis project Ga0070681, IMG submission 65650) | Corn rhizosphere microbial communities from Kellogg Biological Station, Michigan, USA - KBS C8-3B metaG | ecosystem: Host-associated > Plants > Roots > Rhizosphere | place: USA: Michigan...
TTCTCGACCTGCGCGGCACCGGCACCGAGGTCGTCAACAGCGGCGGCCGCGACTACACGGTGCACCGCGCGCCGTCCACCCCGGAGGGCGTCCGCCAGGTGCTGCTCGAGCTGCCGCCGCTCCGCTTCGGCGACGGTGGGCTGCCCGCGCCGTTCGAGCGTTTCACCGCCGTCGCGGTGCCGAACCCGCACGTCATCGCCGTGGTCGAGGACTACTCCGAGCCCGCGCTCATCGAGCTCGGTAAGCGCGCCGACGAGGTATTCGCCGAGGGCGCCAACGTCTCCTTCCTCCAGCCGCTCGGCGACACCGTGCTTAATAACACGGAGCTTGGTAACACGGCGCTCAGTAACACGGGGGGCGCGGCCCCCGAGGTGTTCGTCCGCACCTTCGAGCGCGGCGCGGGCCTGACCCCGTCCTGCGGCTCAGGGGTGGTGGCGTCCCGCGCCGCCTACTCCCGCGTGTCCGGCCTCGACCCGGCCGAGCGCCTGGTCGTGCGGAACGCCGGCGGCGTGGCCGCCGCCTCGATCCAGGTCCGCGACGGCGCCTGGTACCCGGTGCTCGAGGGCAACGCGACGGTCGTCTACCGCGCCGAGGTTGACCTGGCCGGCAACCAGGCCGGCCCGCTTGACTGGGCCGTGGACGAGAATACCGCTTACGCCACACTGGACGAGCGGAACACCACCTTCCTCAAATCACACGGAATAGAGACGGCGCACCCCTAGCCGCATTCCGTACGCCGAATACCCGGATGAGCGCAGCACATTCCCGCGGCCGACGGATTCGGCGGCGCTCGGTGGGGGATCAGCCCAGCCTCGCCGCGCTGCGCGACTGGCGGCTGCACAGCCCGACTTGAAGTCTGGCCAACCTGACTACGCTCAGTGGCGCCAGCGCGATACCGCCAACCGCGAATCGCGCGATCGGCGGCGCGCACCCCGGCCGGCCTGCGCCATATAGTGCAAGGTAAAATAGCGGATAACGTAAGGTAAACATCGGGACATTCCCGCGCATGGTGGATTTGGTCGGCATCCTGGGCTGCGCGCCGCGCGTGGCTGCGGTAGTTCCCCTGGTGATGAGAAAGCCGCTAGCGGTATGCGGCAAGCGAAACACCGCCTGTCTCAAAGGGAACGGAATTAAAACCGAACACCACTACTTCTCCTGAGGAGCACAGCCGGACTTAATTACCTACTTCTGCTCTATTGCGTGCCCGGCACACCGCGGAGCCGGAAAATTTGTGCGGTAACGCCCCATTGTGCCCCTGGTCATTTTTTCGCAGGATCTCAGCTAGCAATGAACGTTGAGTTGGTTATAATTTGGCTGATCATGTTGGTGGCGACGGAATCGCCGACATCGGTGGAGGAGCTCAACTGCCCATGCCTACGGTGAACGAAGTCTACGTGTCCCACGTCTCCGACATAGGAGACCTGCCGCTTGACGTCGAGGTCAATGCCGATGACGTCGAATATGGCATAGTCCGCAGGATCAGCGTTACTGACGGTGAGCTGGCAACGCGGGTCTCCGCCTTCAATTCCTCCATCTGAACCTTGGCTGCCTTCGGGGCCGGCCTACCGTTCAGGCAGTTCGTCCTCAAGGTCCATAGCCGGTGTGACCTGGCGTGTGATCATTGCTACGTCTATGAGCACGCGGACCAGAGCTGGCGCGGCCGCCCCGCGGTGATCTCACCGGAGACGGTCGCCAAGGCTGGAGAACGTATCGCGGAGCACGCCCGGAGTCACCGTCTGCCGGAAGTGCGCGTCATCCTGCACGGCGGGGAGCCGCTTCTGGTTGGCGCCGGGAGGCTTGCCTCGATCGTCCGGCAACTGCGCCGGACGATCGAACCTGTCTGCCGCCTCGACTTGCGTATCCATACGAATGGTGTCCGGCTCAACGCTGAGCTGTGCGAACTGTTCCTGACCGAGCGGGTCCAGGTCGGGATCTCGCTTGACGGCGACCGGGCCGCTAACGACCTGCATCGCCGGTATGCCAACGGGCGCAGCAGCTACGACCAGGTCCTCCGCGCGGTAGCCCTGCTCCGCGAAGAGCGCTATCGGGGAACCTACGCGGGGCTGCTCGCGACCATTGACATCCGCAGCGAGCCGGTGGCCGTGTACCGTGCGCTCGCCGCACTTGAGCCGCCGGCTCTCGACTTCCTGCTGCCCCACGGCACCTGGGACAGCCCGCCGCCCGGAGTCGGCGTTCCCGGAGAGACCAGATATGCCGACTGGCTGACCGCCGTGTTCGGCGAATGGACGCGAGACGGCCGCCGCATTCCCATCCGGATGTTCGAGTCGATCATCGAGACCTCGCACGGTGGCGTTTCCGGCACCGAGTCGCTTGGCCTCGCGCCAAGCGACGTGGCGGTCATCGAGACCGATGGCACAATCGAGCAGGCCGACTCGATTAAGGTCGCCTACGACGGCGCCCCCGCGACCGGCCTCGACATCTTCCGCCACCCGCTTGACGCCGCCGCGGCCCACCCCGGCATCCGGGCCCAGCAGCTTGGCATCGCCGGGCTGTCGGCCACCTGCCGCCAGTGCCCGGTCGTCACGAGCTGCGGCGGTGGCCTGTACGCGCACCGCTATAAGACCGCCGGTGGATTCGATAATCCTTCTGTTTACTGTGAAGACTTGGAGAAGGTCATCACCCATGTGCGGGGCGGTGAGGCCGCTGGACGCCGGCGAGCGCACTCAATGCCGCAGGCCCACTTCGATGCGCTGGCCGCCGGGTATGGCGACGCGACTTCAGTCTCCTATCTGGGTGCGGCGCAGCGCAGCGTGCGGCGCGCGCTGCTCCGGTTGCTGGCCGGGCGGGCAGGCGACGACTCCAGCGGTGCCTTCGCCGCGGGCTGGAGCCTCCTCGTCCGCCTGGACACGTCCTCGCCCGCCGTAGTCGAAGAGGTGCTCGCGCACCCGTACGTGCGCGCTTGGGCCGAGGGCTGCCTGCGGTCCCGCGGCGCCTTGTCGGCGGACTTCGGCCACCTGGCATCGATCGCGGCCGCGGCGGCCATCAGGTCGGGCACGCTCGCCGAACTGGACGTACCGGTTACCAGAGGGTACGTGCACCTGCCCACGCTGGGACGGCTTCGCGTGGGGGACACCGCAACCGCGGCGCTCACAGTGCCCGGCGAAGGGGCCTTCGAGGTGCGCGCTCCCTCCGGCGCCTGGTGCATCGAGTCCAGCACCGCAGAGCATGATGAGGCTTGGCAGCCGGTTCGCGAGCTGCGCGCGGGCGACTTCGTGGTGCGCCTGGAGGACACCGACCCGTACCGGGACTGCTATCAATGGCCAGTGGCCGGTCGGCTGACCGCCGACGATGCGGCCGCCTGGCAGGCTCAGTTCGAGGAAGCCTGGCGACTGATCGAGCAGACCTATTCCCGCTACGCCCCCGGCGTAGCGGCGGGCCTGACCACGGTGGTGCCGCTGGCCAACGACGTGCCGGGCCGGGAAATCAGCGCCGCTGCCAGGCAGGCGTTCGGTGCGATCGGCGCCGCGCTACCGGCGAGCGGCGCGGACTTGGCGCTACTGGTCATTCATGAGTTCCAGCACGTCAAGCTCGGTGCCCTGACGGATATGTTCGACCTCTGCGACCGGACGGACCAGCGGGTGTTCTTCGCTCCATGGCGCGAGGATCCCCGGCCACTCGGCGCGCTGCTGCAAGGCACGTACGCACATATCACGGTTACCGATTACTGGCGATTGCGGCGTCACCTGATGACCGGGCCGGACGCGCTCGCGGCGGCCGAGCGATTCGCCCGCTGGCGGACGATGACCGCGGACGCCATCGAGACGCTGGCAGGCTCCGGTGCACTGACCCCGCTCGGCGCTCGTTTCGTCGACGGAATGCGTGCTACTGTCGAACCTTGGCTGGCAGAGCGCGTGCCGGAGGCGGCCGCGGCGGCCGCCCGACGGTGGGGTGCCGAGCGCCGGGCGGCATGGCAAGCTAGAGGGGACGCTAGATCGGCCGATGCCGGGCGGGGACAACCTCACTAACCCCATTCACGGGTTGGTGACGAGGAGAGATCTCGTCTCTGACCTCCGCAAACTGGGCGTTGAGCCGGGCCAGACCTTGCTCGTGCACGCCTCCATCCGTTCCATCGGGCTGGTGGACGGCGGCGCGGCGGCCGTCGTAGGCGCGCTGCGCGAGGCGGTCGGCCGGACCGGGAACGTCGTGGTGCCTACCGGCACAGCGGAGAACTCGGTAACCTCGCGGGCCCACAAGGCCCTTATCGCGCAGATGACAGACGACGAGGTCAGAGCCTTCCGGCGAAGCATGCCCGGGTTCGACAAGGACGCGACGCCAAGTACCACGGGCGCCCTCGGTGAGGCGCTACGGACCGTCGCCGGGGCCGAGCGCAGCGCGCACCCGCAGAGCTCGTTCGCCGCGATAGGGCCCCAGGCGGGGTACCTGATGGCCGATCACCGCTTCGACTGTCACCTGGGGGAGTACTCGCCGCTTGCGAAGCTTTACAAGATGAAGGCGTCCATCCTGCTACTGGGCGTCGGCTACCAGGCCTGCAGTGCGTTTCACCTTGCTGAATACCGCTACGTGGCGTCTCCGCCGAACACAATTTATTCATGCGCCGTCATCATGAACGGCCGGAGACGGTGGATCGCATACATGGACGTGGTACTCGATGACCGGGACTTCGGTCAAATCGGTAAATCCCTGGACGATGACATTGAGGCCTTCGTGAAAAAAGGAAACGTAGGTAGCGCGCTGAGTCGGCTGATACCTATGGTTCAGGCGGTCGATCATGCCCGGGACTGGATGGCCGAGCATCGCGTGTAGCGCCATAGCCCTGCGGGGTACCAGCTCATATAGTTGGACATAGTTCCTTATAGTGATTTCTCTCACCCGATGCCAGGCATATATGTCGGCGCCGGCCGCGAGAAGGGGGCTGAGTGCGCGAAGTACCAGTACCCGGTGCTGCCCGGGACGCTCCGTATTTCTTGATTAGTTATCCGCACACAGAGCGCAACGGTCAAGGGAATGAACGGGAGCCCGACGACTGGGTGATCAGGTTCTACAGGGACCTCTGCCGCAACGTGGAGGAATTGGCACCCAGGGCGCCGGCGCGCGTCGGCGTCCTCGACCGTGACCTGTGGGTTGAGGATGACTGGCTCGCTGGCTTGCCAGACGCACTCGCCTCATGCCGCGTCCTCGTGCCGCTCTACTCGCCCAGGTACTTTCAGAGCCAGGCCTGCGGCAGGGAGTGGTATGGCTTCGCCAGCAGGCCAGCTATCCAGGACGACCAGGCGCCGTATCCCCCTTCGATCGTCCCGGTGATGTGGGCCCCAATGACACTGGACTCGGTCCCCGAGGCGGCTCGCACCGTGCCGATTCATTACTACGGCCTCGATTCATACGCACGGTACGGCCTGGACGGAATCATGAAGCTTGCTAGGTACCGGACTGAGTACGGCAAAGTGGTGCGCGGTGTAGCGGAGCGGATAATCGCCCTGGCCGAGCGGTCCCCTATCGGCCGGTGGCCGATTGCCGACTACGAGAGCCTGCCGAACCCGTTCACTCCGCAGCCCGCTCCGAAGCCTGGCAGCGCACGATTGCTCATCACCGTCGTGGCGCCGCACCGGGCTGATGTCCCCGCTGGGCGCAGCGAACAGTACTACGGGACAATGCCATGGGACTGGACCCCGTACCGGCCGGCCTCGGAGCAGCCGATAGCGGAGTACACCGCCAACTTCGCCCGTAGCCTCGGATACCAGCCGTACGTAAGCGGCTTGCATGAACGCGAGGATGACTTGTGCGTCGACGGACTGGTGGCCCACCCGGAGTTGTTGATCATCGACCCGTGGGCGGTAACCCGCACCGCGTGTCAGCACCTGCTCGCGCGGCTTAACCTGGCGGACAAACCCTGGGTACAGATAGTGATCCCGTGGAACCGGGCCGACCAGGAAACCGCGGAAGCGGAGAGTCGTCTCCGGCTGGTGCTCGACTCGGCACTGCGCCACAAGCTGGAGCAGGGACGGGTGACCTCCGCGGCCGCCGTGCGCGGGGTGCCGAGCCTCGGCGACTTCGGCGCGGTGCTGCCGTTGCTCATTCCCGCGGCGGGGAACCGTTACCTAGGGCACGCACCGGCCTTCCCGCCAGACGGCTCGCCAGTGGAGAAGCCGACATTGCACGGTTTCACGCCAGACCCGCCGAATCCCGTGGAGCGCACCGGTGCCTGAGGGAAAGATCGTTACCTTCTACTCATACAAGGGTGGTACCGGGCGGACTATGGCCCTGGCCAACGTTGCCTGGATTCTCGCCAGCGGCGGGCTGAAGGTGCTCGTCGTGGACTGGGACCTGGAATCACCGGGCCTGCACAAGTACTTTCACCCGTTCCTTGACCCGGCGAAGATTACCGCCACACCTGGCGTCATCGAAATGATCCGCGACTACGCCTTTGCGGTTACCAGCGACGAAGGCCGTCCAGCCGACTGGCACCTGCGCTACGCGCAGGTCATGCGGCACGCCATCTCCGTGAACTGGCCTGACTTCGCCGACGGCGGAGAACTGGACTTCGTGTCAGCCGGTCGGCAGAACCGTGACTACTACTCTTCCGTAGCGCAGGTGGACTGGGATAACTTCTACGACCGGCTGGGCGGCGGGCAGTTCTTCGACGCGCTGCGCGCGGATATGAAGGACAGCTACGACTACACACTGATCGACAGCCGGACCGGTCTGTCGGACGTCGCGGACATCTGTACCGTGCACCTACCGGACATCCTGGTCGACTGCTTCACGTTGAACGACCAGTCCATCGAAGGAGCAGCGAACGTCGCGCGGGTAGTTGATCAGCGGTATCACGAAAGGAACATCAGGATCCTGCCGGTCCCGATGCGCATCGACGACGCGGAAAAGGAAAAGCTCGACGTCGGCCGCGGGGTGGCCCGACTGCGGTTCGAGCAGTTCCCGCAAGGCATGTCACGGGACCAGTTGGACGCCTACTGGAGCTCTGTCGAAATCCCCTACCGGGCCTATTACGCCTTTGAGGAAATGCTCGCCACCTTTGGCGAGAGCCCAGGGTCACCGCTTTCACTGCTCGCCTCGTACGAACGGCTCACCTCCGCAATTACCGAGGGCCAGGTCGCCTCCCTGAAGCCCATGAACGAGGCCACGCGGCTGCGGTGCCGTGACGCCTTCACCCGCCGTCCCGCACCGCCGCAAACCGATGTCTACCTCAGCTACGTCGCGGAAGACCGGCTCTGGGCCGATTGGGTCGCCGCCGTCCTCGACCGGGCGGGCTTCCGGGTCCTGCGCCCAGGCAGCGCCCAGGTCGGCGGGAACGAACGGGATGAGGCTGCCAGCGCCGCCGGGGCGGCCAGCCGAACCGTCGCTATCGTGTCGGGCGCCTACCTCCGCTCCGCCCAGTCGCTCGGCGTCCGCGAGGCTATGGCAGTCGCGGACCCGACGGGCGTCAACCGGCGGCTGATCCCGGTCCGCGTGGGTGAGACTCGCGGCTCGGAGCCGTTCGCCGACCGTACTGTCCTTGACCTGGGCCGCCGGGATGCCGTGCAGGCGGCGGAAGAAATCTTCCGGGCCCTCGGGCGTCCGCCGCGCCCCGGCGACAACGAGTCTGCGAGCACGGTCCCCGCCGAGCCGCGGTACCCGAAGTCCATCCCGCAAGTCTGGAACGCGCCCGCCCGGAACGCGTCCTTCACAGGACGCAACGACGTGCTTGACTCGCTGCGGGATGAACTGCTCGGGTCAAGCCAGGCGGTCGTGCTGCCCCGGGCGCTGTACGGCTACGGCGGGGTGGGTAAGACTCAGGTCGCCCTGGAGTACGCGCACCGCTACATGGCGGAATACGACGTCGTCTGGTGGGTGTCCGCCGAGCAGCGGGAGTTGATCAATCCCGCCTTCGCCGAGCTGGCCTCCAAGCTTGAACTCCCGGTCGGTGACAACATCATCGGCGCCGCCCAGGCTGCCCGCGAGGCGCTGCGCCTTGGCCGGCCTTATGGCCGCTGGCTACTCATCTTCGACAACGCTGACGATCCCGCCGACATAAAGATGTACTTTCCGGCCGGCCCCGGGCACATCCTGGTGACCTCGCGAAACCCGCGGTGGTCAACGGTGGCCCGGCCGGTCGAGATCGACGTGTTCGCGAGGCAGGAATCCCTGGACCACCTGCGGCGCCGCGTCCCGTCGCTGACCGCGCAGGAAGCGGACCAGGTGGCCGATGCACTCGGAGACCTGCCGCTCGCGGTAGAGCAGGCCGGTGCCTGGCTCGCCGAGAGCGGAACGTCCGCGAGCGATTACCTGCGGCAGCTGGCCGACGAGTCAAGCCAGGTGCTGGCCAACCAGCCAGCGGACTACCCGACGCCGGTCGCGGTGACCTGGCGGCTGGCGTTCGACCGGCTGCAGGAAGAGTCGCCGGCGGCCGCGCGGCTGCTGCAGCTATGCGCCTTCTTCGCGCCCGAGCCGATCCCGATGGACTTGCTGCAGAACGAGCAGATGATCAAGTCGCTAGTCCCGTTCAACCGGCAGCTACGCGAGCCGCGCATGATCGGCACACTGATCAGGAGCATTGCCAGGTACTCGCTCGCCAGGGTGGACCGCGGCTCCAACTCTGTCCAGGTGCACCGCCTCATCCAGGCCTACGTTCGCGGGTCGATAGAGACGGGCGTTGAGGTGACTAAGGCCACGCATGAAGTGCACCTGGTGCTCGCCGCTGCCAGGCCTAAGCACGGTGAGGTCGACGACCCGGAGAACTGGGGAGAATACGACCAGATCTGGCCGCACCTTGGACCGTCACGGGCAGCTGAGTGCGAGGAAGACGAGACCCGCCAGCTGCTAATCGAGCGAGTGCGTTACCTGTGGCGGCGTGGCCAGCTTGACGAGGCACTCGAGTTCGGGTCGCAGCTTGCGGGCACCTGGGCGCTCCAGTACCACCCGGATGACATGCAGACTCTTTACCTCCGGATTCAGAATGCGAACGTGCTCCGGTCCCAGGGCCGGTATTCCGAGGCACTGACCGAGGACACCGCCGTCCACGCCCGCCAGCGTGAGGTCCTCGGCGACGTCCACCTGCACACTCTGTTTACCGCAGGCGGCATCGCGGCTGACTTGCGCGGCCTCGGCGAGTTCCAGCAGGCACTGGAGATGGACCAGGAGCGGTACGACCGCTTCAAGGACAACTACGGCGAGGATTACCGGGCCACCCTTTCCGCCGCAAACAACCTGGCGATCGATCTGCGCTTGATCGGTGACTACCGTCGGGCGCGTGACCTCGACGCGGAAACCCTGAGCCGCCGGAAGGAAGTGCTGGGGGATCAGCCCTATACGTTCCACTCGGCAGCCATGCTGGCCCGCGACCTGCGGGAGGCGGGTGACTACGTCGGCTCCCTTGAGCTGCTCCGTGAGGCTTACGAGAACTACGTTGGCAATGTCGGCGAGGATGACCTCGGCACGCTGCTGACTGCGCAGAGCCTGGCCGTCTCCCTGCGCAAGGTCGGTCGCCTGGAAGAGGCCTACCAGCTGACCCTGGACACCGGTGAGCGGTACGAGAAGCGGAAAGTGGGCGAGCACCCCGAAGCACTTATCTGCCAGGTGAACCTTGCCGCTGCCCAGGCAGCGCTCGGCGACCGGGCGGGCGCCTACACTACCGCCGGTGCCGTGCACCGGAGCTACGAGGGCTCGCTCGGCAAGAATCATCCGTTCACACTGGCGGTGGCGAGCAACATGGCGGGCTACCTGCGCGCCGTCGGCGACGTGCGGGAGGCTCTGTTGCGGGCTGAGTCCACGGGACGGTCGCTGCGCGCCAACCTCGGTGACGACCATCCCTACTCATTGTCATGCGCGCTCACCATGGCTAACTGCCTGCACGATCTCGGGCAGTTCAGCGCCGCCGAGGAGCTGCAGCGAGAAACCATCGACCGGCTGCGTAGGGCCTTCGGCGACTCCCACCCCGACACGCTGACCGCGCAGGCGAACCTGGCGATCACCCTGCGGGCCCTGGGACAGGGAGCCGAGGCGGACCGGCTTCAGCGTCACCTCCTCGCGACGATGACGCGGCCGCCCCTAGCCGAGAACCACCCGCTCACCCTCGCGTTGCGCAGCTGGGTCCTAGTGGACGGTGAGGTCGAGCCGCAGCCCACGTGAGCGGTCATCGCCTCAATCGGGCTGCCTGATCAGCCAGGACAGCATGTCCGGCAAAGCCTCGACCGCGCCGAAGTGCGCGGCGCCCGGCTGGATCTGCATGCTGGCGTTCGGGATTTGATTGGCTAGCCACTGGGCGTGCCCCACGGGTGAGAAAACATCGTCCTCGCCTTGCCAGACCAGTACCGGCACCTTGATGTCGGCTAGGTTGAACCCCCAGGGCGAGCAGAACGCGCGGTTGTCGTCGAACCAGCCGTCCGCCGATTCGCGGAGTGCCTCCTCGTAGTTCTGCACGAGCAGCTGTCGTATGCCGACGTCCGCTACCACGCGCCGGTCGGCCGCCGGCAACTCAGGGCCGAGCGCGGAGACGTGACTGGCGGGGTCGGCTTTGATGGCGGCGGCCGTCTGCGCCAGGTTCGCGGCTAGCTTCTGCGGGCTGTTCCTCGCGGTCTCGAACTCTTCCACATTGGAGTCGGCCATCCCGGCGAACCAGTCGAAGCCGTCGGTCTGCGGGGCCAGGCTTACCAGGACCCCCGCCCGCGTCACGCGGTCGGGAAGCAGGGCCGCGCAGGCGAGCGCGTGCGGGCCACCACCGGACCGGCCGAGCACTGCGAACCGCTTGATTTCGAGCTCATCCGCGATCGCCTCGACATCGGGGACGACGTCGGCCACTTTCCTGGATTCCAGCCGGTCAGAGTGGCCATAGCCGGGCCGGTCAAAGGAAATCAGCCGGATGCGGAGCGCGTGCAAGACCATGGCGCGGGGGAGCGGGGCAACTCGGCTGCCCGGTGTCCCGTGCATCAGGAAGACGGGGTGACCATACGGGCTTCCTGACTCCTGAACGGCCACTCGGCGCCCATCAGTCAATTTTACCTGGAACATCACCGGCTTCGTCCGCCACTAACGGCTACCGGTATGACACCGAGCATCGCGAAAAAATACATAGAACGATCCCAACTTGCGCGGAGGGCCGTAGACATGACAATAATGCCTTTAAAGCGTTTTGGATAGCAGACGGCACCGAATGAAGCGCGTATAGTAAAGATTCTTGCGTCTTTCCGCGACGCCTGTTCACGCAGGCTGGAAGGAGGCTGCGTGCATGCGTCGGCCGCCGCCACGGCACCGTATTTCTTTCTCAGCTATGCGCACAAGGCTCTCGGCGGCGCACGAGATGAGGTTGAACCGGACTACTGGGTCAGCGAGTTTTTTCGCGATCTATGCCGGTTTGTCGAACAGCAGGCAGGCCCGCTGAAGGGTGTCCCCGCAGGCTTCATAGGTAGCGGACGAGGGCCGGGCGGGGACTGGCCCAGCGAGGTAATCAGGGCGCTGGCG